>Ga0153928_1000561_pt1 | contig 17966 bp, 17 predicted proteins | sample TSNJ012MetaG_FD_106656 | JGI IMG/M metagenome (GOLD analysis project Ga0153928, IMG submission 106656) | Attine ant fungus gardens microbial communities from New Jersey, USA - TSNJ012 MetaG | ecosystem: Host-associated > Fungi > Mycelium > Unclassified | place: USA: New Jersey, Wharton State... | reverse complement strand
TCCTGCACCCGTTCATGCCATTCGTGACTGAGGAATTGTGGGGTGTGACTTCCGAAGGTGCCGCCACGCGCGAGAGCTTGCTCGTGCTCGCCGATTGGCCGCGCCATGACGGGCTCGACGATGCGGCCGCCGAGGCGGAGATCGGCTGGGTCGTCGACCTGATTGCCGCGGTCCGCTCGGTGCGCGCGGAAATGAACGTGTCGCCGGGGGCACATATCCCCCTCGTGCTCGCGGGGGCGAGCCAGGAGACCAAGGCCAGGGCCGAACGGTGGCGCGATGTGTTCCAGTCGCCGTTGGGGCGTTTTTCCGGGATCGGCTTCGCGGACGCCGCGCTGCCGGGGGCCGTGCAGATCGTGGTGCGCGGCGAAGTCGCCGCGCTGCCGCTCGCCGGGATCATCGACCTCGCGGCAGAGCGAGCCCGGCTGGAAAAGGAAATGGCCAAGGTCAAGGCTGACATCGCTCGCGCCGACGCCAAGCTCGGCAATGCCGATTTTCTCAAGCGCGCGCCCGAAGAGGTCGTTGAGGGCGAGCGCGAGAAGCGCGAAGAGGCGGAAGCGCGCCGCCTGAAGATCATCGAGGCGCTCGAGCGCCTGGCCAAGGCTTCGGAGTAGATCGGCTTCATCGATAAACAGAAGCGAGATGACGATTTCGAGGAAGAGTCATCCCGCCTTGAAAGCGGCGCAGCGCTGGGGCCGGCGTCTTCTCGTCGGCCTTGCCGCAGTCGCGGTTGTGTTTATCGGCGCGACCCTGCTGACCCTGCGGTCGGGCGATCGCCGGCTTTATCCGATCGCCGCAGGCGAAGCTGCGGTGCGCGTCTTTGTCATCAGCCACGGCTATCATGCCGGCATCGCCCTGCCGCGGGGTACGCTCGCCGAGGTGGCCTCACGCCGCGGCTACGCAGCGCTGGGCGCGGTCGCGACGCGGTTCGGCGCATATTCGTTTCTTGAAATGGGGTGGGGCGACGAGGAGTTTTATCGCAGCGTCCCGACGGCCGCCTCGCTCACGGTGCCCATGGCCGCGCGGGCGCTGCTCCTGCCCGGCAACGCTTCGGTGCTGCACGTGGTCGGCCTGGGCTATCCGCCGCGCGCGGCGTTCCCCCTGGCCGATATCATCGCCCTCGATTTATCCGCTGACGGTTTCGACCGCATGCTCCGCCGCATCGACGCAACCTTTGCGCCCGCCGCCAGCGCGCCGGTCGAGGACGTGGGCCCGGGGCTCTACGGCCCGAGCCGCTTCTATCGCGCGCGGGGCACGTTCAACGTTTTCCACGTGTGCAATCACTGGCTCGCCGACCTGCTTGACGCTGCCGGTGTGCCCACGGCACCCCTCCTGGCGACCTTGCCGCCCGGTTTATTCTTCGATCTCGAATGGCGCTCGGGTCTGCACCCGCTCGCGCGCCAATGAGCTCAAATGGAGAAGCTTGTGCCGCAGCCGCAGGAAGCGGTGGCATTGGGGTTCGCCACCTTGAAGGACGCGCCGATCAAATCGTCGACGAAGTCGATCTCTGCGCCCGCCATGAACTGGAGCGAAACCGGATCGATCAGCACCACGGCACCTTCACGGGCGATTTCGACGTCGTCCTCGGCCCTGGCGTGTTCGATGTCGAATTTGTACTGAAAGCCGGAGCAGCCCCCGCCCTCGACGCTCACGCGCAGCATCGCGCCGGCCGGCTCTCCCTTGAGGATTTCGCCGATCCGGCGCGCCGCGCGCTCGCTCACCGTGACGTCAGCCATGGCCGTTCTCCCGGGCACCGCAATTGCCACGGCACCCAAGCGATAGTTAAGTCTCGTCCGTAGCTTGGTCAACGACCAGTGACGCGAACCCGAAGTTCGCACTACAATTGCCGCGAGTCCGTTGCGAACTTCGGGTTCAAAGCGGCACTGGAATCATAGAGTTGCTAGTGTCCTTCGATTGCGAAGTTCGCTCCGAGCGTGCGGCAAAATAGGGCGAACTTCGGAATCGGGACACTAGCTGGCGAGGCTTTCATGGCGGTCGAGGCGGCCCGGGCGCGCGCGCCCTTTGCGTCCGACCCTGCCTTAAGCCGCGGGCGCCGCTATGCCGAGCCGCCGAGCGGGACGCGCAGCGCCTACCGGCGCGACTGCGACCGCATCATCCATGCAGCGGCGTTCCGGCGACTCACCTACAAGACCCAGGTATTCGTATTCCATGAGGGCGATCACTACCGCACGCGGCTGACCCACACGCTCGAAGTCGCCCAGATCGCCCGCTCGCTCGCCAGGTCGCTCGGGCTCGACGAGGATCTCGCCGAGGCGCTGGCGCTGGCGCACGATCTGGGCCACCCGCCGTTCGGGCACGCCGGGGAACGCGCCCTCGACGAATGCCTCGCCGGTCACGGCGGCTTCGACCACAACGCCCAGACCTTGCGCGTCGTCACCTTGATCGAGCGGCGTTATCCGCAGTTCGACGGGCTCAATCTCACCTGGGAGACATTGGAGGGCCTGATCAAGCACAACGGGCCGCTCATCGACCGGGACCAGCGTCCGGTCGGCAAGTATCGGGCGCGCGGCCTCCCGGCCGCGCTTCCGCTCGAAGCCGCCGGCGGCGACCTCGTGCTCTGGAGCCACGCCGGCGCGGAGGCGCAAGCCGCCGCCATCGCCGACGACATCGCCTACAACGCGCACGACATCGACGACGGCCTGCGCGCGGAGCTGTTCTCGCTCGCTGACCTCGGTGGGTTGCCGGCGGTGGGCGAAACCCTCGCCGACATCCGCGCGCAATTTCCCAACCTCGATCCGGCGCGGCTGGTGCACGAACTCATTCGCCGCCTGATCGGGCGCATGATCGAGGACGTGGTTGCCGAGTCCGATCGGCGGTTCGCGGCCGCGGCGCCACGCTCGGCCGACGACGTGCGCCTTGCCGGCCGCGCGCTCGTCGGCTTCTCGCCGGCGATGCAGGAGGTCGACGGTGCGATCAAAGAATTTCTGTTCCCGCGCATGTACCGGCACCCGCGCGTGATGCGCATCATGGAGAGGGCGCAGGGCATCGTCGCCGATCTTTTCCGGCACTTCGCGGCAAACCCCGCCGACATGCCGGCGGAATGGGCCCACGAGGCCGGCGCCGATCCCGATGCGCGCGCCCGCCGCGTGGCCGATTTCATCGCCGGCATGACCGACCGCTATGCGCTGATGGAGCACGCGCGGCACTTTGACTCGACCGCCGAATTGGTCTAGGGCGCGCGGCTCCAATCACTATGACAGCGCCAGCAAACAATATCTTCGCCGCGGTTCTCGCGCGCGTTCATGCGGCGGTCGAAGCGCTTGCGGCCGACGGCGCGCTGCCCGGGGCGCTCGACCTCTCGCGCATCCTGGTCGAGCCGCCGCGCGAGGCCGCGCACGGCGACATGGCGACGAACGCGGCGATGGTGCTCGCCAAACCGGCCGGCAGGAAGCCGCGCGAACTGGCCGAGCAAATCGCCGCGAGGCTGCGCGGCGAGGCCCTGATCGAAGAGGCTGCGGTCGCCGGGCCGGGATTCATCAATCTGACGCTGGTGCGCGCCGCCTGGATTGATGAACTGCGCGGCGTGCTCGCCGCCGGCCGCGATTACGGCCGCAGCGACATCGGTCGCGATGAGCCGGTGAACGTCGAATACGTCTCGACTAATCCGACCGGGCCCATTCACGTCGGCCACGGCCGTGGTGCCGTGTTCGGCGATGCGCTTGCCAATCTGCTCGCCTTCACCGGGTATCGCGTGACGCGCGAGTACTACGTCAATGACGCCGGCGCGCAGGTCGATGCGCTCGCGCGCTCGGCCTTTTTGCGCTACCGCGAGGCGCTGGGCGAAACCATCGGCCCGATCCCGGACGGGCTTTACCCGGGCGATTATTTGAAGCCGGTGGGCGAAGCGCTCGCGCGGGAGTTCGGTGCCGCGCTCAAAGAGAAGCCGGAATCGGAATGGCTGCCGGTTGTGCGCGAGCGCGCGATCGCGGCCATGCTCGCGGTCATCAAGGCCGATCTCGCGGCGCTCAACGTGCGCCACAACGTGTTCTTTTCGGAGCGCTCGCTCGCCGAGGGGAAGAACGATGCAGTCGAGAACACGATCGCGGCGCTGCGTGCCAAGGGGCTGATCTACGAAGGACGGTTGCCGCCACCCAAAGGCCAGCCGATCGAGGATTGGGAGGACCGCGAGCAGACCCTGTTCCGTGCCACCCAATTCGGCGACGACGTCGACCGGCCGCTGCTCAAATCGGACGGCAGCTACACTTATTTCGCCTCCGACATCGCCTATCACAAAACGAAGCTCGACCGCGGCTTTCGCAACCTGATCGACGTGTGGGGCGCCGACCACGGCGGCTATGTCAAGCGCATGCAGGCGGCCGTGAAGGCGATCAGCGACGGTAAAGCCGATCTCGACATCAAGCTCGTGCAACTCGTGCGGCTGCTGCGCGCCGGCGAACTTGTGAGAATGTCGAAACGCGCCGGGGAACTGGTGACGTTAGGGGAAGTGGTCGACGAGGTCGGACGCGACGCGGTACGCTTCATGCTGCTCTACCGCAAGAATGACGCGCCGCTCGATTTCGACCTCGCCAAGGTGATCGAGCAGTCGCGCGACAATCCGGTGTTCTACGTCCAGTACGGGCATGCGCGGGGGCAGTCGGTATTCCGCAACGCCCGCGAGGTCCTGCCCGACCTGCCGCAGGACCCCGCCGCCCGCGCGGCCGTGCTTGCTGACGCGCCGCTCGCGCGGCTCGAGGACCCGGCGGAACTCGCGCTCATCAAGCGCATCGCGCTTTACCCCCGCACCGTCGAAGCGGCGTCCGGCGCCCATGAGCCGCACCGGGTCGCGTTCTATCTTTATGAGCTGGCGAGCGAATTTCACGCGCAGTGGACGCGCGGGAAGGACCTGCCACATTTACGCTTCATTATCCAAGATGATCCACAACTGACCACGGCGCGTCTTGCCCTGGTCCAAGGTGTCGTCGCCGTTCTCGCTTCCGGGCTCGCGTTGTTGGGGGTCGAGGCGCCGGAGGAAATGCGATGACGCCATCCGGTTGAGCCGTGATGGGGGATAGGCGGTTCGGCAGGCGCCGACGCGGCTCACCAGGGCGATACGGCCGGTGTCCGATCGCGAAGTTCGTCAAGCTGGCAACGAACTTCGGATCGCAGGACACGGGCGAAACTCGTTGTTCTAGCGTGGTTTTTGGATTTGGAGTTCCGGGTGCGAGATGCGGCACGCACGGCTTCAGGTCCGCCACGCTAGCGGGGACAGTGACACATGGCGGATAGTTCATCGTACCGGTCTTTGCGGGGGGCGTTGCCGCCCGGTCGCGAGGGAGCATCGAACGACCCTGCGCGCCAAGCCATGAGCGATCCGCTCGCCGAATTGGCGCGACTGATCGGGCAAGACGAAGCCTTCGGCGCAATCGTCCGCGACGGCGCGCGCCCGGAATCGCGGCCCGAGCCGGCGCGGCAACCCGATCCGCCGTCGTGGCGCGGCCGCGCCCAGCCGGTCGGAGAGCGCGACCACCGCGCGCCGGCACAAGCCGCTTACAGTTACGCCGAAACGCGCCACGCGGCCGAACCCGCAGCGCACGATGCCGATGACTACGGGCACGAGGAGGAGGCGCACGCGTCGACGGCTTACGACCCGCACGGATACGATACGGGGCACGCGGACGCCGCGCCCCATGCCGAAGCCGGCCATGCTCAGCCGGCGGCCGGCTACGCCGAAGATGCCGGTGGCGAATATTACGGCGAAGGCGAGGGCCAGGACGGCCACTACGAAGGCGAGGAGGACTACGCCGATCCGGTGCCGCACCGCCGTCGCGGGGTCGTCGTGGTGGTTGCCGCGGTGATCGGCTTGGCCCTGGTCGGAACGGCCGGCGCGTTCGGCTACCGGGCGTGGTCGACGGGACCGCGCGGCGAGCCGCCGCTGATCAAGGCGGACACCACCCCCAACAAGGTCGTGCCGGCGACCCCGGGCGACGGCGCCGGCAGCAAGCGCATTTACGACCGCTTCGGCGACCAGGGCGGAAGCAACGAGAAGGTGGTCTCGCGCGAGGAAACCCCGGTCGAGATCAAATCGGCGCCGCCGCGCCAAGTCTATCCTTCGGCCGGCGGCGTTTATGGGCCGGCCCCAACATCGCCGGCCGGCGCCGCCCCGATGGCGGCCGCCCCGGCCGCTCCGCCGCCAAGCGGCGTATCGGCCAACGGCGAGCCGCACCGGGTACACACCGAGACGATCCGGCCCAACCAGGTTGCCGCCGCCGACATCGGCCAGCCGGTCGCCCCGCCGTTGGCCGCAGCGCCCGCGATGCCGGCAACTCCACCGCCTCCGGCTCCCGCGCCGGCAAGACAGGCGGCGCCGAAGTCGAAACAGGGGTCGCAACTCGCCGCCCAGTCTCCCGCCGCGCAGCCCACCGATGCGGCCCCGCCCGCTCGCGAGGCAGCGCCGACCGGTGGTTACGTGGTGCAACTCTCCTCGCAGAAGTCGGAGGAGGAGGCGCGGGCCTCGTTTAAAGTGCTGGCCTCGAAATACGCCTCGGTGTTCGCCGACCGCGAACCCTACATCAAGCGCGTGACCATCCCGGAGAAGGGCACGTTTTACCGGGCCAATGTCGGCCCCTTCGCCACCGCCTCGGAAGCCAACCACTTCTGCAGCAACCTGAAAATCGTCGGCGGTCAGTGCATCGTGCAGAAAAATTAAGCCCGTTGGGCTTGGTTGACCGTCACGCCCGACGCGGGTAATCCGCGTCCATGGGTGCGCGGGCCTTCATTGCCGGCATTGCCGGCACGGTTCTCACCGACCGGGAAAAGGCGTTTTTCCGCGAAGCCGAGCCCTGGGGGCTCATTGTCTTCAAGCGCAACATCAATACGCCGGACCAGCTCCGGCGCCTGGCCGATTCGTTTCGCGAGGCGGTCGCGCGCGCGGACGCGCCGGTCCTGGTCGATCAGGAGGGCGGGCGGGTGCAGCGGCTTGGCCCGCCCCATTGGCCGGCCTATCCGGCCGGCGCCGCCTACGGCCGCCTCTACGACCGCGATCCCGAGCAGGGGCTCGCGGCGGCGCGGCTCGGCGCGCGGCTCATCGCGGCCGACCTCGCGGCGGTGGGCATCGATATGAACTGCTGGCCGGTTGCCGACGTTCCGATCGCGGGCGCCGACGCGGTGATCGGCGCGCGCGCCTTCGGTACGAGCCCGGAGAAGGTTGCGGCAATTGCCGGCGCCGCCGCCGAGGGGCTGGGCGAGGGCGGTGTGCTCCCGATCGTCAAGCATATCCCCGGGCACGGCCGCGCCATGGCCGACAGCCACTACGAGCTGCCGGTGGTCACCGCCGACCGTGCCACCTTGGAAGCGACCGACTTCCGCGCCTTCCGGGCGCTCGCCGGGCTGCCGCTCGCGATGAGCGCCCATGTTGTTTATGCCGCCATCGACCCGGTCACTCCGGCGACGACTTCGGTCACAATAGTGCGCGAAGTGATTCGCGGATGGATGGGGTTCGAGGGCGTGCTGATGACCGACGACATTTCCATGGAGGCGCTCTCCGGCGACATGCGCGCGCGCAGCAGCGCGTCGATCGCGGCCGGTTGCGACGTGGTGCTTCACTGCAACGGCCGCTTCGATGAAATGTGCGCGGTCGCCGAGGCGGTGCCGGTCATCGCCGGCGCGGCCGCGCGCCGCGTCGGGAAAGCGCTTGCGTGGCGCAAACCGGGACCCGAAATCGATGTGACCGAAGCGCACCGCCGCTTCGCGGCCGTGATGGCGCCGGTGCGCGCCGACGAGGCAGTCCGCTCATGAGAGAAGAGCAATTCGCCTTCGATCCCGAGGCCACCGCGGAGCGCGCCTCGAGCGAGCCGGCGCTGATCGTCGACGTAGAAGGCTTCGAGGGGCCGCTCGATCTGCTGCTCATCCTCGCGCGCCAGCAGAAGGTCGATCTGGCAAAGATTTCGATCCTGGCGCTCGCCGACCAATACCTCGCGTTCATCGAAGCGGCGCGGCAGGTACGTATGGAGCTTGCCGCCGATTATCTCGTGATGGCGGCGTGGCTCGCTTATCTCAAGTCGCGCCTGCTGCTGCCCGAGCCGGCCGAGGGTCCGGGGCCGAGCGCCGAGGACATGGCCGCCTCGCTCGCCTTCCGCCTGCGCCGGCTCGAGGCCTTCCGCGCGGCCGCCGAGCAACTGGTCACGCGGCCGCAGCTCAACCGCGAGGTCTTCGCGCGCGGCGCGCCCGAGCCGATCCGCGACATCAAGCGGCCGGAATGGACCGCAACGCTCTACGATCTGTTGTCCGCCTATGCGGCGCAGCGGCAGAAGCATGCGCTCGCCCGCGTGCGCTTTGCCCGGCGCTCCGTGTGGTCGCTTGCCGAGGCGCGCGCCGCGGTCGAGCGCCTGATCGGCGCGTCGACCGAATGGAGCCGGCTCGACGAGTTCCTCATCGCCTACGTGGTGGAACCTTCGCAGCGCGCGACCGTCTTCGCCTCGAGCTTCGCGGCGGCGCTTGAATTGGTGCGCGAGGGTTTGGCCGAGGTGCATCAACACGCGGCCTTCGCGCCGATCTATTTGCGCAAGCGCGCGACCGATGACGCGGCCTGAAGGGGAACGGGCCTTGAAGGGGAGTGTTGACCGATGATGGGGTTTGCCAAGCCGCGCGTCGTCGCCGCGGAGGAGGAGCCTGACGTGGCGGCCGCTCCGCGTCCCGAAGCGCTGCGCTTCATCGAGGCGTTGCTGTTTGCCGCCGCCGAGCCGCTCGACGAAGAGACGCTCGTCGCGCGGCTGCCCGAGGGCGTCGACCTTGCGGCGCTCATGCGCAGCCTGCAGGCGGAATACGCCACGCGCGGCGTCAACCTCGTGCGCGTTGCGGGAAAATGGAGCTTCCGCACCGCCAAGGATTTGGCCTGGCTGATGGCGCGCGAAGCGATCGAGCAGAAGAAGCTCTCGCGCGCCGCGACCGAGACCCTTGCCATCATCGCCTACCACCAGCCGGTGACCCGCGCCGAGATCGAGGACATCCGCGGCGTCTCCGCCTCCAAGGGGACCCTCGACGTGCTGCTCGAGACCGGCTGGATCCGCCCGCGCGGACGGCGCAAGACGCCGGGCCGGCCGATCACTTTCGGGACCACCGAGACGTTCCTGTCGCATTTCGGGCTGGAGTCGATCGGCGACTTGCCCGGCCTCGAGGAACTGCGCAGCGCCGGGCTCATGGACGGGCAACTGCCGGCCGGTTTCGCGGTACCGGCGCCCTCGGACGAGCCCGGTCTGCGCGAGGACGAGGACCCGCTCGAACCGGGCGATCTCGATCTGGGCCTTGCCCCGCGCCCGTCTGAAACCGAAGAGGGTTAACCGGCCGAGGACAGACGGCGGACGAGAGGACGGAAGACAGAAAAGAAGCGCCGCCGCAGCCTTTTTCCTCATCCGCCGTCTGTCGTCCGTCATCCGTCTTCCGTTGCTGCGTGATACCGCCGCGCGCGCGCAGCCGCGGGCCGAAGTCCTTGTTTTTGGCCCTGCCGGAGCCTAATTTCCAGTCGAACACACGTTGAGCGTCGGCGCACCGGCGCGGAGGATGTTGCGATGGGTTCGCTGAGCATCGTGCACTGGATCATCATCATTGCGGTCGCGCTCCTGCTGTTCGGCGGGCGCGGCAAGATCTCCTCGCTCATGGGCGACTTCGCCGAAGGCATCAAGGCCTTCAAGAAGGGCATGTCGGAGGACGAGAAGGTGGCAACGACCCCGGCCGACCAAAAGACGATCGACCACAAGCCGACCGAGTCGATCGCGTCGCAGCCGGAGAGCCACAAGGCCGGCTAAGTGTCCCGATTCCGAAGTTCGCCTGATTTTGCCGCACGCTCTGGAGCGGCACTAGGGCTCGGCCGAACGCACGAAGCGACCCGCAGCCCGCGCCGCGGGCACGCGCTTGACCGGCGGCGGGGCGTTGCTAGAGCATGATCCCGAAAAGTGGGTACCGGTTTTCGGAAAAGATCATGCTCCGGCAAGAAGCTAAAGCGCGATGACGCTTCGAAGAAAATTCATTGCGCTTTAACGCGCAGCGTCCGTTGCGTGGAACGAGAGCCCAATGTTCGACCTCGGGTGGGGCAAAATCGTCATCATCGCGGTGATCGCGCTTGTCGTGATCGGCCCGAAGGAATTGCCGGCGGTGCTGCGCACGGTCGGGCAATGGATGGGCAAGATCCGGCGCATGGCCGCCGAGTTTCAGGGTCAGTTCCAGGAGGCCATGCGCGAAGCGGAGATGGCCGATCTGAAGAAATCGATCGACGCCATCACCGACGCGACCCGCGGCATCGGCTCGGGCTTCGATCCCATCGCCAGCGTGAGCAAGGACATCGAAAAGGCCTTCGAGGAGAAGCCGGCGTCGACATCCGTCGCGCCCACCACGGGCGAGCCCGTCGGCGCTCCCGCGACAGAACCGCCGGCCGCCGTCGAAGCCGCACCGCCGGCAACCGAACCGTCGCTCGCCGCCGAGCCTCCCGTCGCGATCGAGCCGCCGCCGGCTCCCGCGCCCGACGTCGAGACCGCGCCCGCTGAAACGCACGGCGCGGCCGCGCCCGCGGCGCCGCCGGTCAACGACGCGGGGCGGGCGGCATGACCCACGAGGACATCGAGGCAACCAAGGCGCCGCTGCTCGAGCACCTCGTCGAGCTGCGCGGCCGACTGATCAAGGCGCTCGCCGCGTTCTTCGTGACTTTCATCGTCTGCTTCTTCTTCGCCAAGCACATCTACAACATTCTGGTGTGGCCGTTCGTGATGGTCGCCGGCGCCGAGCATTCGAAGTTCATCTATACGGCGCTGCTCGAATATTTCGTCACTCAGATCAAGCTGGCGATCTTCGGCGCGGCGTTCCTGTCGTTTCCGGTGATCGCCAGTCAGGTCTACATGTTTGTGGCACCCGGCCTCTACCGCCACGAGCGCCAGGCGTTCCTGCCTTATCTGATCGCGACGCCGGTGTTCTTTTTCCTCGGCGCGCTGGTGGTCTATTTCGTCGCCATGCCGACCCTGGTGAAGTTTTCGCTCGGCATGCAGCAGGCGGGCGGCGACGGGCAGGCCGAGATCCAGCTGCTGCCCAAGGTCGGCGAATATCTCTCGCTGATGATGACCCTGATTTTCGCTTTCGGCATCGCCTTCCAGCTACCGGTGATCCTCACCCTGCTCGGGCGCATCGGCGTCATCACCTCGGAGCAGCTGCGCGACAAGCGGCGCTATTTCATCGTCATCGCCTTCATCATCGCCGGCATCCTCACCCCGCCGGACTTCTTTTCCATCTTCTTCCTTGCGCTTCCGCTCATGGGTCTTTACGAGGGCGCCATCTGGTCGGTGCGTATCGTTGAACGCAAGGCGGCCGCGAGCGCCGCGGCGGCGGCGGGAGCCAAACCCGCCGAATAGGCGCGGTCGCGCCGCAGATTTTCGGGGCGCGTTTCCTATGCATGACATCCGCTGGATCCGCGAGCATCCCGAGGCGTTCGACCGGGGCCTCAAACGCCGCGGCCTTGAGCCCATGGCCGGCGCGGTGCTTGATCTCGACGCGGTGCGGCGCGCGGCGATCGGCAAGTTCGAAGAGGCACAATCCCGACGCAACGCCGCGTCACGGGAGATCGGCGAGGCGAAGAAGCAAAAAGACGAGACTCGCGCGCAAAAACTCCTCGCGGAGGTTGGTCAACTCAAGATCGATTTGCCGGCCCTCGATGCCGAATCGAAGACCGCCTCGGAAAAATTGGAAACGGTACTCGCCGAGATTCCGAATCTGCCGCTCGATGACGTCCCCGACGGCAAGGATTCGAACGACAACGTCGAGCACCACCGTTTCGGCGCCAAGCGCGATTACGGGTTCGCTCTAAAAGAGCATTTCGATCTCGGCGAAGCGCTCGGCGAGATGGATTTTGCGGCTGCCGCGAAGCTCTCGGGCAGCCGCTTCGTCGTGCTCAAACGGGGCATTGCGCGGCTTGCGCGCGCGCTTGGCCAATTCATGCTCAATGTACACACGAACGAGCACGGTTACGCCGAGATCGCGCCGCCACTGTTGGTGCGCGACGCGGTGATGTTTGGCACAGCCCAACTGCCCAAGTTCAGCAATGATCAGTTCCGAACTGAGACTGAAGAAGCACAACGCAAGCACGCTTACTTAAATTTCGAACAAGCCAAAGAGGCGCTTCTAGAATATTTAAGGGCGCACACTGTCGAAGAAGCTCGTGCTGAAAAATTACAAGTGGGTAATTTCGTGTATATACCCACTCCCGACCGTCGGTGGCTCATTCCCACCGCCGAAGTGCCGCTGACCAATCTCGTGCGCGAGCAAATACTCGACGAGGACGCGCTGCCGCTGCGTTTCACCGCGCTCACGCCGTGCTTCCGCGCCGAGGCGGGCGCCGCCGGCAAGGACACCCGCGGCATGCTGCGCCAGCACCAGTTCGACAAGGTCGAGCTGGTGTCGATCACCACGCCGGAGAAAAGCCTCGACGAGCACGAGCGCATGCTCTCGTGTGCTGAGGAAGTCCTCAAACGTCTCGACCTGCACTATCGCGTCGTCACCCTTTGCACCGGCGACATGGGCTTTGCCGCGCAGAAGACCTACGACATCGAGGTATGGCTGCCGGGGCAGGGGGCCTATCGCGAGATTTCGAGCTGCTCGGTGTGCGGCGAGTTCCAGGCACGCCGCATGGACGCGCGCTATCGCGGCAAGGACCGCTCGGTGCGCCACGTGCACACGCTCAACGGGTCGGGGGTCGCGGTCGGCCGCGCGCTCATCGCCGTGATGGAGACCTATCAGGACCAGGGCGGCGGCATCGCGGTGCCCGACGCGCTGCAGTCCTACATGGGCGGCGTCAAGCGGATCGAGCGCGCCCCGGGCGCATGATCGCGAAAAGGGGGAACCGGTTTTCGGAAAAAGATCATGCGCCCAGATAAAACCTAATGCGCATCCTCATCACCAACGACGACGGCATCTACGCGCCCGGCCTCGATGTGCTGGAACGGATCGCGCGCCAACTCGCCGACGACATCTGGATCGTGGCGCCGGAGACGGACCAGTCGGGCGTGTCCCATTCGCTCTCGCTCAACGACCCGCTGCGGCTGCGCGAGATCGACGCGCGCCGCTTCGCCGTCAAGGGCACGCCCACCGACTGCGTGATCATGGGCGTGCGCTATATCATGAAGGAGGGCGCGCCCGATCTTGTGCTCACCGGCGTCAACCGCGGCCAGAACGCGGCCGAGGACGTCACCTATTCGGGCACGATCGCCGGCGCCATGGAGGGCACCATCCTCGGCTTCCCGTCGTTCGCGCTCTCGCAAGCCTACAGCGCGGCAACGCGCCAGCAGCCTCATTGGGACACGGCGATCAAATTCGCCCCGCAGCTCATCCGCCGCATTCTTGCCGAAGGCGTGCCGCGCGACGTGCTCATCAACGTGAATTTCCCCGATTGCCCGCCCGAGGAGGTGCGCGGCATCGCCGTGACCACCCAGGGCAAGCGCGACCAGGAATTGCTGCGCATCGAGCCGCGCTACGACGGCCGCGGCAATCCCTACTATTGGCTCGCCTATATGCGGCGCGAGCGCGCGGCGCCCGCGAACGGCACCGACCTCTCGGCCATCGCCGATTGCCGCATCGCCGTGACCGCCCTCAAGCTCGATCTCACCGACGAGCCGTTCATGACCCGGCTCGCGCAGGTGTTTGGATAGAGCATGATCCCGAAAAAGCTTGCCCCGCACGTGATGCGGGGTCGGTATCGGTTCTCGCAAAAGATCATGCTCCAGCAATAAGAGAATCGTCATGGCCAAATGGGGGTGGTGGCGCCGACGCAAGCCTGCGGTGCGCAGCGCGCCGCCCCGCGCGCACGCTCCGCCGGTCGCGGAAGATGAGCGGCCGCGCGCAGTCAAGCGCGACGAGCGCGAGGAACGCATGGGCTTCCTGCTCGACCTGCGCCGGCGCGGCATCGTCGATCAGCGCGTGCTGCGCGCCATGGACCAGGTGCCGCGCGAGAATTTCGTCGCCCCCGACTATGCCGACGCCGCCTATGCCGACCAGGCGCTGCCGATCGACTGCGGGCAGACCATCAGCCAGCCCTACGTGGTCGCCTACATGACCGAGCAGCTCGCGATCGAGCCGCGCCACCGCGTGCTCGAGGTCGGCACCGGCTCGGGCTATCAGGCCGCCGTGCTCTCGCGGCTCGCGCGCGAGGTCGTCACCGTCGAGCGCTACCGCACGCTTGCCGACACCGCACGCACGCGCCTGCAGACGCTCGGCTACGACAATGTCACCGTGGTGGTGGCCGATGGGCTTTCCGGCCACCCGCCGCTCGCGCCTTACGACCGCATCATCGTCACCGCGGCGGCGGAGGACATGCCGGAACCGCTCGTCACTCAGCTCGCCGAGGGCGGGGTGATGCTGCTCCCGCTCGGCCCCCATGGCGGCGCCCAGCGTATTGTTAAATTAACCAAATCCGCCGAAGGCACCGCGCGCGAGGACCTGATCTGGGTCCGTTTCGTGCCCCTGCTGCCGGGCCAAGCCCGCGAATTATAAGGACAATTGCGATCGTCCATTAAGGTTGAGGGGTCCTTTCCCGGTTAAATTTCTATTTACTTGCGGTGCGCTTAACTCCGCGCCTGACTTTGCGTACGAGTGAGTAGCGTCATGGGTGCCTTCATTCGTTCATGCCGCGCGCGCGGTTTGCTGCGGCTTGCCCCGATTGCCTTGGTCGCGTCCGGATTGGCGGCCTGCAGCAGCGACATCGCCCGTTTCAACGACGACGCCCTCTCCAATCCCTACGCCTCGCGTCCGCCTGCGAACAACAATGTCGCCGCCGCGCAGCCCGCGAACGGGCACGTGGACTCGCGCCCGCTGCCGCCGCCCACGCACCCCGACGTCACCGGCAGCGTGGCCGCGCGCCCCGGCAAACGCGATTGGGATTGGGACGGCGGCACCGCCATCACGGTCCAGCCGGGCGACACGATCGCGGCGATTGCCCACAAACATCACGTGCCCGCCGCGGTGATCATGCAGGCGAACGGCATCCGCCCGGGTTCGCCGCTGCCGCCCGGCCAGCGCCTGGTGATCCCGCGCTACCATCATGGCGCCGAGCCCCAGGTTGCGAACGTCCATGCCGTTTCCGGCACGCACGTGGTCGCGGCAGGGGAAAATCTTTCCTCGATCGCGCACCGTTATCACAAGCCGCGCACGGCGATCGCCAAGGCCAACAAGCTTCCCCCCGACGCCAAGCTGCGGATCGGCCAGCGGCTCGTCATCCCCGGCCTGAAGCCGCTCGCGGCCGCCGCTCCGGTCAAGCCTGCGCCGATCGCGCAAAGCGAGCGCCCCGCCGAGCCGCGGATGTCCGCGCCCGCGGCGCCGCCCAATCAGAAAATCGCGAGCAACGAGCCCGCCGCGTCGGTGCGCATGACGACGCCGACCGAGCCGAACATCGAGAGCGCGAGCGGCGCAGGGGAGGCCGCGTCCGGCAACCCGAGCTTCCGCTGGCCCGTGCGCGGGCGCATCATTTCCGGCTTCGGCCCGCACCCGAACGGCCAGCAGAACGACGGCATCGATCTCTCGGTGCCGGAAGGCACCTCGGTCAAGGCCGCGGACGACGGCGTCGTCGCCTATGCGGGCAACGAGCTCAAGGGTTACGGCAATCTCCTGCTGGTGCGCCACCAGAACGGCTACGTCACCGCCTACGCGCATGCGAGCGAGCTGATGGTCAAGCGCGGCGATCAGGTCAAGCGCGGCCAGATCATCGCCCGCTCCGGCCAGACCGGCAACGTTTCGGCGCCGCAGCTCCACTTCGAGATCCGCAAAGGCAAGGTGCCGGTCGATCCGGTCCAGTTCCTGCCGTCGACGTGAATCAAACAAAAGGTTTTCAGCGCCGCGGGTGACCTCCAAGGCCTGACTAGGGCGGGGTGACGTTTCGTCATCCCGCCCGCCCCTTTTTTAGACCCTATCAACAAACTCCGCCGTCATCCTGAGGAGCCCGCTCGCGTCAGCAAGTGGGCGTCTCGAAGGATGGCCACAAGCATGGAGCGTGCTTCCATCCTTCGAGACGCTCGCGCGACTTTCGTCGCGCGAGCTCCTCTCAGGATGACGGCGGAGTTTGTTTCCCGGCCTCCGCCGAGCGTTCCCGCAGCGGGACGCCGAGCCGGCCCGCGAGGTCCTGCACGTATTGCCACGCCACCCGGCCCGACCGCGCGCCGCGCGTGGTCGCCCATTCCAGCGCCTCCGCGGCAAGCGCGGTCTTGCCGTAGGGAATGCCGTAATAGGCGACGTAGCCCTCGACCATGGCGAGGTATTCGTCCTGGCTGCAGCGGTGGAAGCCGAGCCACAGCCCGAACCGGTCCGAGAGCGACACCTTTTCCTCGACCGCCTCGCCCGGATTGATCGCGGTCGCGCGCTCGTTCTCCATCATGTCGCGCGGGACGAGATGGCGCCGGTTCGACGTGGCGTAGAAAATCACGTTGTCCGGCCGGCCCTCGATGCCTCCTTCCAGCACCGCCTTGAGCGATTTGTACGACGTGTCGTTGGCGTCGAACGACAGGTCGTCGCAGAACACGATGAAGCGTTCCGCGGCGGCACGCAGCAGGGTCATCAGCTCCGGCAGGCTTTCGATCTCTTCACGATGAATCTCGATCAGCTTGAGCGGCGGCTCCTTGCCGCCGCGCACTGAGCCGACCGCCGCATGCGCGGCCTTGACCAGCGAGGACTTGCCCATGCCGCGCGCGCCCCACAGCAGCGCGTTGTTGGCGGGCAGGCCGCGCGCGAAACGCTCGGTGTTCTCGAGGAGGAGATCGCGCACCCGGTCGATCCCCTTGAGCAGCGACATGTCGACGCGATTGACCCGCTTGACCGGATCGAGCCGGCTTCCGTCCGGATGCCACACGAAGGCGTCCGCGGCGTCGAACCGGGGCGCCTCCGCCGCGGGCGGCGCGAGGCGATCGAGCGCCGCCGCGATCCGCTCCAGCCGCGCCGCGAACGCGGCCATGTCGATCTCCGAACGCGGACGGGTCATAAAGGGATTCCGGTTGTGCGCCCGACCCTTAGCGGGGAGGCGGGTGGGGAGCAAGAAGCCGCGCCAACCGCCGCCCGGCGTTGCAATCGGGCCGCCGGCCGCTATAGTCCGCGCCGATTTCGCCCAAACGGCAGGAGCTTAGATGCTGATTTCGCCCGCTTACGCGCAGTTCGGCGGCGGTGCCGCCGGCGGCAGCGAAATGTTCATGCAGCTGCTGCCGTTCGTCCTGATTTTCGTCATCATGTATCTGTTGATCTTGCGGCCGCAACAGAAGCGCCAGAAGCAGCATCAGGAGATGCTCAAGAATGTCCGTCGCGGCGACACCGTCGTCACCTCGGGCGGGCTCATCGGCCGCGTGACCAAGAAGGTCGATGACGACGCGACCGAGATCGAGATCGAGATCGCCGACGGCCTGCGCGTGCGCCAGTCGCGCTCCATGATCGCCGACGTGCGCGCCAGGGGCGAGCCGGTGAAGGACGAGAGCGCGTCGAAGGCTTCGTCCTGACGATAACGCCCTGAACGGGTGGAACAATGCTGTTTTTCTCGCGGTGGAAAGTGCTGGCGATCGTGCTCACGGCTGCGATCGTGTGCCTGTTCGCCGTGCCGAACTTCATGCCCGAGAGCGTGGTGCAGCACTTGCCGAAATGGGCGCAGCGCCACATCGTGCTCGGCCTCGACCTGCAGGGCGGTTCGCACATCCTGCTGCAGGTCGACGCCAACGACGTGCGCCGGCAGAAGATCGAGACCCTGCGCGACGACGTGCGCCGGGTGCTGCGCGAAGCGCGCATCGCCAACACCAATACGGTGCGCGGCGACACCGTCGAGGTGAAGCTGCGCGAGCCCAACGACACGCCGCAGGCGCTCGCGAAACTGCGTGACCTCTCCCAGCCGATCGGCGGCGTGCTCGGCACCGGCGCCGGGCGCAGCGTCGATATCGTCGATGCCGGCGGCGGCGTGATCCGCCTCACCGTGACCGAGCCCGCGCTGCTCGAGCGCACGCGGCAGACGATCGAGC
>Ga0153928_1000560_pt1 | contig 17988 bp, 15 predicted proteins | sample TSNJ012MetaG_FD_106656 | JGI IMG/M metagenome (GOLD analysis project Ga0153928, IMG submission 106656) | Attine ant fungus gardens microbial communities from New Jersey, USA - TSNJ012 MetaG | ecosystem: Host-associated > Fungi > Mycelium > Unclassified | place: USA: New Jersey, Wharton State... | reverse complement strand
CGTGTGCAAAGCCGATCGGCCGACGTTCGAGCTGCTGGGCGAACTCGGGCTTGGCGACCGCCTGCGATGGGTCGCGACCTCGATGGGATATTACATCGGCGGCGGACTTCAGGCCTGGGGCGATCCGCTTTCGCTCATTCGCTTTCCTGAGCTCTCGCTGGTTGAAAAGCTGCGCTACGGCGCGATGATGTTCTTTGCCGTCCGGCGGCGCGACGGCGGCGGTCTCGAGCGTGTGTCGGCCAGGGATTGGATTACCGGCTGGTGCGGGAAACACGTTTATCAGCGGCTGTGGGAGCCGCTGTTCCGACTCAAGTTCTATGAGTATGCCGAGAACATTTCGGCGGCCTGGATCTGGACCCGCATCAAGCGCCTCGGCACCTCGCGTCGTTCCATGTTCCAGGAGGAACTCGGTTACATCGAAGGCGGATCGGAAACCCTCATAGACGCCCTCGTGAGCGCGGTCCGCAGCCGGGGCGGGGACGTGCGCCTTGGAACGCCGGCGAGCCGGGTCGCCGTCGCCGACGGGCGCGTCACCGGCGTTGCCGCGGGCGAGGAAACTTTCGCCGCCGACGCGGTGATCAGCACCGTGCCGACGCCGCTGGTGCCGCGGCTCGCCCCCGACCTGCCGGACGCTGAACTGGCACGCTACCGCGCCATCATCAACATCGGCGTCGTTTGTGTCGTGTTTCGTCTCAAACGCTCGGTCAGCCCGCACTTCTGGATCAACATCGCCGATCCGCGCTTCGAAATCCCCGGCATCGTCGAGTTCTCGAATCTGCGGCCGACCGGCGATACCGTCGTCTATATTCCCTATTACATGCCGGTGACGCACCCGAAGTTCGCGCGCAACGACGAGTTCTTTCGCGCCGAGGCTTTCGGCTATCTCAAGCTCATCAATCCGGCGATCGGCGACGATGATCTGATCACATGCTACGTGGGGCGGCTGCGTCATGCGCAGCCGGTGTGTCCGCCCGGCTTCGCTGCTACTCTGCCGCCGGTGCAAACGGCAATCGCCGGGCTGCAGATCGCCGACACCTGCTTCTACTATCCCGAGGATCGCGGCATTGCCGAAAGCGTGCGACTGGGAAAGGCGATGGCCGATCGGGTAGCGCCATGATGTCGGTGCAGCGCGTCGTCGGGCTCTATGTCTCGCGCCAGTTCGGCTGGTTTCTGCTGGCCGGCGGGATCGCCGCCCTCGCGAACTGGTTGAGCCGTTTCTTTTTCAATTTGTTCATGAGCTATGGGGTGGCGGTCGCGGCGGCCTATGCGGTTGGGATGGCGGTCGCCTTCGTGCTCAACAAGCGTTACGTGTTTCCTTACAGCCGGCGCCCGGTTGCGGCGGAAATGTCGTTTTTCGCGCTCTTCAACCTCGCGGCCTTCCCGGTCGTCTGGGCCATCGCTTACGTTTTGGGCGAGCGGCTCCTGCCCGGCCTGCTGCCGCGGCCGTTCGCGCTTGCGCTCGGGCACGGTTGCGCTGTCACGGTTCCGGCGCTGGTGAATTTCGTGCTACACAAAACGATAACGTTCCGCGGCGGGTGAGGGGTTCGGCGCGTTCATGCCTGATCTTTCCAAGCTTTACCGGTTTCGCTTCGGCAAGGGCGACCTGGCCGTAAAAATGCGCGTTTGGGAGGGGCTGTGCGGGCATTTCTTCCAGCCCTTGATCGGCGAGGATCGGGTCATTGTCGACCTCGCCTGTGGCTACGGCGAATTCATCAACAACATCCGCGGCAAGAAGAAATACGCGGTCGACCTCAATCCGGACGCGCGGCCCCATGTGGCCGGTGACGTCGAGTTCTGCCTCTCGCGGGCAGACGCGATGACTGCGATTGCCAACGACGCCGTCGACGTGGTGTTCACCTCGAATTTTCTCGAACATTTGCGCACGAAGGAGGAATGCGACCGGGTGCTCGCCGAGGTGCGGCGCGTGCTCCGCCCGGGCGGGCGCTTCGTAATCATTGGGCCGAATATTCGTTATCTGGCGGCGCAATACTGGGATTTTTACGATCATTGCCTGCCGCTCTCGCACCTTTCCCTGGAAGAGGGGCTGGTGCAGGCCGACTATGAGATCGATCGGATCGTCGCGCGCTTCCTGCCATACACCGCGCGCTCGCGTCTGCCGCGGCATCCGCTGCTGGTCGTGCTTTATCTGAAAATTTCTTTTGCGTGGCGCCTCTTAGGTAAGCAATTCCTGGTCATCGCGCGCAAGCCAACCGCCGCCCTCAGACGGACAGCATGAAGGCAACGGCGGCGATCGCTCCGAAGGCAAAGCTCGCGGGGTCTTTGAGCGCAAAGATCACCGGGTCGTCGTGCAACTCCCTGCGATGGGCGAGCACCCACACCCGCATCAGCCAGATGAGCACCACGCCGGGGACCGCGTAGAGCCAGCCCTGGTGCGGGTAGAAGCCCGACGGCGCGGCGTCGTTGGCGAGGTAGAGCAGCAAGATGACGATCGAGGCGAGCCCCGCGCCCACGCCGAAGGCGAGAGTGAGCGGCCAGTCCTCGCTGCGGAACCCGCGGCCGGCGATCGGGCCCGGCGCCGCCAGTGTGGCCTGCATCAATTCGCTATGCCGTTTGGCGAGCGCGAGCGACAGGAAGAACGCCGTGGAGAACGACAGCAGCCACGCCGACTGGCCGGTCCCGAGCACGGCGGCTCCCGCGGCGATCCGCAAGGTCAACATCGTTGCGATCGCCGCGACGTCGAGGAGGGCGATGGTCTTGAGCCAAAGCGAGTAACCGACCACCAGGATCAAATAAACCAATAGGAGCCCGGCAAAGCCGCGTGACAGCAACGCAGCGCCGATGAAAGCGGCGGCGATCAGCGCGGCCGCGACGACGGCACCGGCACGCGGTGAAAGGCGGCCGCTCGCAAACGGCCGGTGCCGCTTCGATTTATGCTGCCGGTCGGCTTCGATATCCGACAGGTCGTTGATCAGATAGCCGGCAGAAACGAGTACGCCGAGAACCAGAAATGCCGCGGCGCTCACCAGGAGCTTGGCCGGATCAGCGTACACGTGGCCGAGCAGGACGGGAACGAAAACGAGCAGGTTTTTCGACCAGTGGTGCAGCCGCAGCGCCCGCAGCCAAGTGCCCGCCGCCGCGCTCGCAGCCGCCGTATGACCTGCCCTTAAGTTCATTGGCCGCTCAGGACTCCGTCAGGCCGCGCAGGTACTGGCCGTATCCGCTCTTGTCGAGCCCCTCGGCGAGCTTGAGCAATTCCTCACGCGAGATGAAACCCATCCGGTAGGCGACCTCCTCCGGGCAGGCGATCTTCATGCCCTGTCGCTCCTCCAGCGTGTGGACGAAGGTCGCTGCATCGATGAGCGCCTCGAAGGTGCCGGTATCGAGCCAGGCGAACCCGCGGCCCATCAGCTCCACATGCAGGGCGTCCGCCGCGAGGTAGCGCATGTTGAGGTCGGTGATCTCAAGTTCGCCGCGCGCCGACGGCTTGACCTCGCGCGCATGGCGGACGACCTCGTTGTCATAGAAGTAGAGGCCGGTGACCGCCCAACGCGAAGCCGGATTCGCCGGCTTCTCGGCGATGCCAAGCGCGCGGCCAGCCGCGTCGAACGTCACCACGCCGTAGCGCTCCGGATCGCGCACCTGATAGGCGAAGATGGTCGCGCCGGCGCTGCGCACGGCGGCACGCTGCAGAATTTCCGGAAGACCGTGGCCGAAGAATACGTTGTCCCCGAGCACGAGGGCGACGCGGTCCCGGCCGATGAAATCGGCGCCGATCAGGAACGCCTGGGCGAGGCCCTCGGGCTTGGGCTGCACCGCGTAGGAAAGGCGGACGCCCCATTGCGTGCCGTCGCCGAGCAGACGCTCGAACTGCGCGCGGTCCTCGGGCGTCGTGATGACGAGGATGTCGCGAATGCCCGCCAGCATCAGCGTCGAGAGCGGGTAATAAACCATCGGCTTATCGTAAACCGGCAGCAGCTGTTTGCTCAGGCCGCGGGTGATCGGATACAGCCGCGTGCCGCTGCCCCCGGCGAGCACGATCCCTTTCATGGCTGCGCCTCCACGCATGCGCTGGCGAGTTCGTCGAGGCAGCGCCCGAGCGAAGCCTGCCAGGGGGGCAGCCGGAGCCCAAGGGCGCGGGCGATCTTGCTGCAGTCGAGCCGGGAATTCTGCGGTCGCCGCGCCGCCGTGGGGTATTGCGCCGTGGCGATCGGCTCGAGCCGAGGCACGCGGTGGCCGCGCTGCGCCCAGCCGGCGAAAATGCCCGCCGCGAAGGAGTGCCACGTGGCCTCGCCCGCATTGGCGATGTGGTAGATGCCGCCCGTGCCGCCATCGCCCGCGCCCTCAGCGACCAGCCGCTCGACGAGGTCGAGGATGGCGCCCGCGAGGTCCGGCGCCGCGGTCGGCGCGCCATGCTGATCATCGACTACCCGCACCGTATCGCGGGTTTCCGCAAGCCGCAGCATCGTCGTGACGAAGTTCTGGCCGAAGGGGCTGTAGACCCACGAGGTGCGCAGGACGAGGGCTGCCGGATAGGCGGTACGCACCGCCGCTTCGCCGGCGAGTTTCGAGCGGCCGTAGGTGCCCAAGGGGGAGGGGGCGTCGTCTTCCCGGTAGGGCGCTTGCTTGCGCCCATCGAAGACGTAGTCCGTCGAAACGTGGATGAACGGTACCCCGAGCTGCGCCGCGGCTGCGGCGAGGGCTGCCGGACCGTCCCGGTTGACCGCCATGGCGAGGGCCGGCTCGGCTTCCGCCTTATCGACCGCCGTATAGGCGGCCGCATTGACGATGGCCCGCGGGGCATGGGCCGCCACGGCCCGGGCGACCGACGCGGGATCGCTTACATCGAGCGTGGGCCGCCCGAGGGCTTCGAGCGCGAGCCCTCGCGCCCGTGCTTCCCGGCTGAGGCAGCGTGCCAACTGGCCGGTTTTGCCGGCCACCAGGATCGGATTCGAGGACGTCGCCACGTCAGTGGGCGGGCTCGAGCAGGCCGAGGCGCTCGCCGCCGTAGACCCGGGTCCGCAACGGCTCCCACCAGGTCCGGTTCTCAAGGTACCACAGCACCGTATGCTCGATGCCGGCCTCGAAATGCCGGCGCGGCTTCCAACCCAGCTCCTGGCGCACCTTGGCGGCGTCGATGGCGTAGCGGTGGTCGTGCCCCGGCCGGTCGGTCACGAAGGTGATCAGCTCCCGGCGCGGCCGTGCGGCCGGTACCAGGCGGTCGAGGATCGCGCAGATGTGCTCGACCACCGCGAGGTTCGTGCGCTCGTTCTCCCCGCCGAAATTATAGCGCTCGCCCGGACGGCCGCGCTCGACGAGCGTGATCAGCCCGGCCGCATGGTCTTCCACGTGTAGCCAGTCGCGCACGTTGGACCCGTCGCCGTAGACCGGCAGCGTCTCGCCCGCGACGGCCTTGAGAATGGTGAGCGGGATGAGCTTTTCCGGGAACTGCCGCGGCCCGTAGTTGTTCGAGCAGTTCGACACGATGACGGGCAGGGCGTAGGTGCGCTGCCAGGCCAGCGCCAAGTGGTCGGAAGCCGCCTTGCTCGCCGAATAGGGTGAACTCGGCCGGTAGGGAGTGTCTTCGTGGAACCGGCCCTCGGCGCCCAGCGAGCCGTAGACCTCGTCGGTCGAGACGTGGACGAAGCGGAACGCCTCGCGCCGGTCGGGCGGGAGCGCGGCCCAATACTGCCGCACCGCCTCGAGCAGGTGATACGTGCCGGCGATGTTGGTGTCGATGAAGGCGGCCGCGCCGGTGATCGAGCGGTCAACGTGGCTCTCCGCCGCGAGATGCAGCACCGCGTCCGGCTGATGCTTCGCCAGCACCGCTTCCATGGCGGCGCGGTCGCAGATGTCGCGCCGCTCGAACGCATAGCGCGGGTCGCGCGCGATCGGCTCGAGCGAGCGCGGGTTGGCCGCGTAGGTGAGCTTATCGACGTTGACCACGAAGGCGCCGCGCTCGATGAGCGCATGGCAGACGGCCGAGCCGATGAAACCTGCTCCCCCGGTGACCAGAACGCGCATGACCCCTCCGCCCTCGCCGCCTTGTTGCGGGTTGCTTTAGCCATAAACGGAGGGCCCCGCAATTGCGTGGAGGGTGCCTCATCTGGCTTGGGCAAGGGACGCGGAAAAACGTGGCAAATAATTGTCTTTCCGTTGATGTCGATCGCGAGCCGGGATAAGGCACTAAATTCGAAGTTTGCATGGCGGTCGCGGTGCGGGGATGGGGCAGCTTTTCCAGTCGTTTTGGTCAGGCGAGTCCCTGTCTCCCTACGAATGGCTGAGCTTGAAGTCGTTCGTTGATTTCGGGCATCGCTTCGATCTTTATACCTTCGACCCGCAGCTTAAGGTTCCCGCACGGGTCCAAGTCCGCGACGCGGCGGAACTTGCCAGCCGGGACGAGATGTTCGTGTACGAAGACGGTTTCGGGAAGGGTTCCCCGGCCGCGTTCGCCAACGTCTTCCGCTATCGGCTGCTGGCGGAGCGCGGCGGCTGGTGGGTGGATACGGACGTGGTTTGTCTGTCCGACGCCATCCCGGAATACACTCAGTTTGTCGCGCGTCAGGACGACGAATTCGTCAACAACGCGGTCCTGCGCTTCGAGCGGCGCCACCCTGTCATGCTGCGCTGTCTCGAGGTCGCCGCGCGAAAGGGGCGATCGGTTCGCTGGGGCGACCTCGGGCCGAGCCTTCTCACACAAGTGCTTTGCGAAATGGGAGAGACGCAGCACATCTTCGATCCGCGCGTCTGTTACCCGATCCATTACTCGGCTGCCCTCGACGTGTTGCGTCCCTCGCAATTGCCCCGCGTCGAGGCGCGGTTGGCCGGATCACATTTTCTGCATCTTTGGAACGCGATGTTGAAACACGCAGGCGTGCGCAAGACTTATCTTCCGCCGCGCGGCTCGTTGCTTCGCCGTCTTGTCGAACAACATCAAACCGACGGGTGGACGGGCGAATACGACGAATCCGGATTATCCGAGGTGGCCGACGTCAATGCGCGTCTCCACACGATCGATCTACGGCTTGAGGCAGAAGCCGGGCGAGCGGGCGCGTTGGAGACGGCCTTGCGCGACAGCGCCGCCGCGGGCGATCAACTGCGCGCCGAGCGCGACGCATTATTGGTCGAGCGTGACGCATTGTTGGGGTCGACCAGCTGGCGGGCAACGGCACCGTTGCGGGCGCTGCGAAGAAATCTGTCACGGGCACGTGACGCGCTGCGCGGCCGATAGCGGTTGAACGGAATTACTACGCAACGAGCCAGGGAACGATCCGGCCATCGACATCCGCGAGCCTCACGCCGAGACGCGCCGCAATGGTAGGTGCCAAATCCTCGAGCTGAATATCCGGCAACGTCGTGTTCGCGGGGATGTCGGGGCCGAGTGCGAGCAACAGGCCGTTCGGCCGGTGGTCCCCGGTGCGCCAATTTGTGTAGGGCGCGTGAATGAGACCGGTTTTCGGCGACCATACCATTTCGATCGGTCCGGCTCGCTCCCAGTCGATGAAGAGGTCGGGGATCGTGTCGTCGGGCGCGCGCCGGTACCACCGATCGGCGCGGTGCACGGCGCGGATCACCGGCCGCCCGCTCTCGACATTGATCAGGGCGAGGAGGTCGCGCGCGAGGCGTGCGCATACCCGATCCGCATCATCGGGATCGACCATCCCGTTCGGTTCGCGCCCCGCCATGTTGAGCCGCACGCCGCCGTAAACATAGTTGTTCGGCTCAAGGAAGAAGCGTTGCTTGGCGCGTTGCTCGGCATCCGCGAATTCCGGACAGGGCACGAGCGCACGGGAGCGGGCGCGGCGGCGAATGGCCGGCACAGCGAATGCAGTGAGATGGCGTTGCACCGCGCCCGGCAGGAGGCCGGCACCCCGCCGCAGCCACTGCAACGAACCCGCGCGTCCGGGCGGGTCACGATCGAACAGATCGATACGCCCCAGCACCTCGTCGAGCAGATGGGTTCCGTCATGGTGAGGTCCCATCCCATGGCTCAGGAGCACGAGCACGCTGGTGTGCTCGTCGATGTACGCCAGCAGCGTGCCGAGCGCGCGGTCGAGTTCCCCGTACATGCGCTGGAGCGGATCGCCGCCGAGCGCCTGCATCGCCGCCGCATCGAAGCGCGGGTGGCTGGGATCGTGGAGGTGCCATTGCTGGTGGCCGATAGAGTGGCTCTCGCCGAAGACCACGACAAACAAATCCCAGCCCTGCTCGGCAAACAGCGTGGACGCCATGGCGCCCTTGCTTGCGGCACCGCCTAGCAGCCCGTGGAACAGCGCCCGATTCTCCTCGAGCGTGCGATAGGGCCCGGCGCGGTGCGCGTAATCGTCGGGCGCGAATTCGCGTTTGGCATAAGCATCCATGCCCAACACGGGATGGAGCCCGAACGTGGCCGCGATGTCGCGCGCCTTGCCCGGCGGCCAGGTATGGAAGCCGAAATGCCGGTCGTGACAGCCCCATTCGACGATTTGCATCCCGTTGATCGGCGCGCTCGCGACGGAATGCGGTACGTCGATCACCGCGACGCGCCTGCCCGCATCGCTCAGCTTGCGCCAGAACGTCGTCTCGTTGTGCGCCGGCGGTAAGGTCAGCCGCCGCAAATAGGTGCCGACGTCGATCTCGTCCCAGCAATGGAACCGATGGCGGTCCGGGCGCAGGCCGCTCGCAAACGTCGTCCACAGCGCGCCAACGAACAGGCCGAACGGGTTGCGCACTCTGGCGCGGGCCGCCCGCGCGAACAGCCGGGCGAGCGTCGGCAGCCGTCCCGCGTCGGCAAGCGTTCGCGCGATCGCCGGATCGCAGGCGTCGAGACCGACGACGAGGGTGGGGGCGTGCGGCATCACCGGTGGTTCTTGGTGCGGACCGCCGCGAAGTCGGCCGCGTAGGTGGGGCCGTGGCTGAGCCGATTGGGAGCGTCCGTCGTGTAGAAGCAGGCGATCGCAGGCAGTTCGAGCGGCGCCCCCGTGCGGGTCAGGCGCAACAATAAATCCCAGTCGCCCATCTCGCGCAGCGATTCATCGAAACGGGCGTCGGGCAGGCCGGCCCGGTGGGCAATGCATCCCATGTCGGCGACGTTGCTGTGTGCGACCGCCTGGTGATCGTAAGGCCAGAAATAGAGCCGTGGCAGGTCACCTTGTCGCTTCGGATCGATGCGTTGCGTGTCGTCGACGACGAACGCCCCGTAAAGCACGCTTGCGTTGGGCCGTTGCTCGAATCCCCAAACGACCGCCTTGAGCCAGCCGGGATGCATGATGTTGTCATCGTCCAGATAGGCGATCAGTTCGCCGCGCGCGTGAGCCAGCGCAACGTTGCGTGCCGCGCATACGCCCGTCCCATCATGACGGAAGCAGCGCACGCGTTCGTCGGCGAGGCCCGCGAGCACCTCGGGGGTGTCATCGGTACTTCCGTCGTCGACGATCAGCAGTTCCCAGTTGTGGTAGCTTTGGTTTTGCACCGACGAGACGGCGCGGCCGACGAGATCGCGCCGATCGCGGGTGGGCAGCACCACCGAAACCAGAGGCGCGCCACGCAAGGCGGCGTGCTCGATCCAGTCCATGACGGCGCGCACCTGCAATTGCCGCGCGTGTTCGCCGATCGCATGCTCCAGAAACGCGAGCCGCGCCATCGCGTGCTCGCCGATCGCATGCTCCAGAGAGGCAAGCCGCGCCATCGTCTCATCGGCCGGACGCGCCTGTAGTTGCCGTCCGCAGTCGGCGACCGCTTGCTCCAGCGGGGCGATCCGCGCCGCAACCTCCTCGGCTCCCTGCATTCGCGCCGCCAAATTCGCGAGCTTGCTTTCCACCGCGGCAAGCCGGCCGGCCAACGCTGTGGAGTCCGCCGCACGATCCACCCAGGCTTTCCACTTGTGGCGCGATGCCAGCAACAAGTCACGCACGTGGCGTTGCTCCCCGGGATGCCTGCGCTCAATCGAAATAGGACGGCATGTCGGCCAATCGCGGCAGCGCGGCGTCCTTGGCGGACACAACCGCCGCGTCGGGCTCGACGGGCCAGGGGATGGCGAGCGCCGGGTCCGACCAGGCGATGCCGCGCTCGTGCTCGGCCGAGTAGAGCGCGTCCACCTTGTAAAGCACCGTCGTTGCCGGTTCGAGCGTGCAGAAGCCATGGGCGAAGCCCGCCGGCACGAACAACTGGTCGCCGCTCTCGGCGGAAAGCTCGACCGCGGTATGGCGGCCGTAGCGGGGCGAGGAGCGGCGCAGATCGACGCAGGCGTCGAAGATACGGCCGGTCAGCACTCGGATCAGCTTGGCCTGCGCAAAGGGTGCAACCTGGAAGTGCATTCCCCGCACCGTGCCGGCCGCGAGCGACAGCGATTCATTGTCCTGCACGAACTCGTGCGAGATTTGCGCGGCCGCGAAATCGCGCCGCACGTAGGTTTCGGCGAAATAGCCGCGCTGATCGCGGAAGCGAGGCGTGCTGATGAGCTTGATCTCGGGCAACGCCAGCGATCGGATCGTGAGCTTCATCGCGAACTGGGACCTTGTAAGGCAAGTGCATAGCACGACATGCGGGGCTCTGGGACCGCCGCTGTTCCGGCGTATGCACGATGATGGGGAAGTCGGCCGGGAACAAGCCACAAACCGCGCCCTGGCGCAATCGCCGGCACTCGTACCACCTCATGCCTTCCTCTTACGCTTCGATTCCGCGTGCGGCTTTATTGCACCGGCAAGGACCGACAGATCCGCAACGCAAGGCCTGAATCGACGCCTTCCTCGTGAACGCGCCGGTTTCGGCGAGACGGGCTATACCGGCCTTTGCCGTGGGACGGGCGCTAGCGCATGATCCCGAAGAGTGGGAAGCGGTTTTCGGAAAAGATCATGCGCCAGCAAAAACTTAAAGTGGAATGATAATTCGACCTAAAGCGATCCCGCTCTAATTGGAGAATTTGTAGTTAAAGACCACTCGGACCGTTTGGTCGTGAGGTCACGGTTCTCCTGGACCGTATGCAGCACGTTTAGAGAGTTCGAGATGACCGCTCCTCCAAGGCCCCCGGCGGTGGGTGAAATACAATGCAAGGTCCCGGTACTCGACAGATCTTCACGTCGCCACCTGATCTTCGCCGGCCCTTAAGATTGAATCGAGCTTTCGAATGGCCGTCCGCGCGGGCCGCTCAATCGCAAAGTATGCGGCCGTCGATATCGCGATCAGGATCACGGAGAACAAGAGAAACATTGCAATGCCGGGCACCAGCATTCCCGTGAAATCCTGCTGGTACGAACGGATCAGAATTTGGTGGAACAGGTAAATCGAATAGGAGATTTCGCCAAGAAAGACAAGCGGCCATTTGGAAAGTAGTCGCCCGATGTAGCCGCTGCCTTTTGCCAAAACAAAGATGACGACGGCGAAAGCAAGACAGGAACTCGCGTGGTAAGCCCATTCGATCGCGACGGGGAGCGGGCTGTTCGACAACAAGGAGACCACTGTCCGGTGCCAAAACCGCGCATAGTAAAGCATCAGCGCGAGTGCGGATCCTTCGGCTATTGTCCAGAGAATAGCGCTCGATCCGAGCCGCGGTCGGTAGCGCAACCAGGCCAGTGCCGCGCACATGCCGACCACAAACTCGAACAGGCGCGCTAGCGGATTGACGAACAGGATGCCAAGCGTGCTGGTTTCGCTGTAGCCGGCCCGGAAATTGGGAATTTGCGCGATTGCGCAAAGCAAGATCAGGCCGACCAGCGCGGCGGCGGCGGCGAGCAGCTTGGCCCACCAATTCGACGGGAAGCCCCACACGATTAGCGGGAACATGAGATAGAACCCGAACTCGGTGGAAATACTCCAGCTTACGCTATTGTATCCGAAGAAATAACTCGCGTTCGGTATCCACGCGTGGATCATCAGGATGTTGGCTATCAACGGCCCCGTCCCCATAGCGATGCTCTGGGGCCGCAAGAGCAGGAGCAACAGGATCAACGCGGCGATATGGGCGGGCCAGATGCGGGCAACACGCGCCACGAGAAACGACCGGATATCGGCTGCGTTCGAGAAGTCCCGGTAGCGGAAATAAAGAACGAACCCCGATAGTACGAAGAAAAATGATACCCCATGATCGAGTGGCCAGAGGTAATAGACAGTATCTGCCGGGAGCAAGATGCCGCGCGCATGGTGGATGAGGATCGCGAGCGCTGCAAAAAACCGCAGGCTCGTTAGCGCATCAAGTCGCACGCTCAGGTCCCGCGCGTCCGTCGCTCTCATTGTCATAAGTCTGTTGCCATCATGGCCTTCGGCGGCTGAGAGCCGGGAGCCCGGCCCAGCACTGATGATGAGGACCTCGCAGTTTCCTGCGTATGCGGTTAGCGCGCCGATGAGACCATGGCAGAATGAGGTGATCGCAATTCCGGGCAGTGCCCATTCGGGCCGGGCGGCTGATCCGACTTCCGACAATTGCATCCCGGCGTTCCCCGGCCTTCGCCGCCCCAGTTAGCAACTTGGGCGAGGGCCGTCCATGCAGGTGGCTTCCTGTCGAATCGACCCCTATGGTGGAAGCACGAAGTCGAGCAAACTATGGCAGGTCTCCTGCGCAAGGTCGACGCGCAGTTGACCGAGCCTCTGCCCGACATTAGGCGCTTTCTGCGAGGAGTTTCGAAGCCTTGCCCGGGACGCGGTCGGTTCTGCAGTGGGTAGGAGACAGCCGCTGGCGCAACGCGCCAGCGTGCCTAGCCGAGCCGTGCGATCGGAAGGCTTCCTTCTGCGCGTGCTCTACGGCATCCTGGTTTTCGCGTTTGTGTTCGCCGTCGTCTCTTTCGCGTTTTTCCTCGGCTGCCTGTGGCCAATGCGCGTGCTTTTTCGCGCGCTCCGGCTCGGCGGCGTCATGAGGCGATAGGCACCGCATGGGGTTGTCGTTCAAGCGGCATTTCCGCCGCCGCAACAGCAAGGATTTGTCGATCGTCCTCGTTGCCTACAACATGGGCCGCGAACTGCCGCGCACGCTGCGCTCCCTCTGCTCGGGCTACCAACGAGATATCGGCCCCGATGATTACGAAGTCATCGTCGTGGACAACGGCTCCGCTCCCGCGGTCGACCGCAAACATTTCGACGGTCTTCCCGGAAATTTCCGCTTCCTGCGCATCGATTCCGCCTCGCCGTCGCCTGCGGCGGCGGTGAACCTGGGAATTGCCGCGGCACAGGGACACGTCATCGGCGTCATGGTCGACGGCGCGCGCATCGTTACCCCCGGTCTTGCCCACTTCGGCCGCCACGGCGCGCGGCTCTACCCCCGCGCGGTGGTGGCGACCCTCGGCTGGTATCTCGGGTACGACTTTCAGCGATGGTCGATGCGCGGCGGATACGATCGGGCGCGGGAAGACGCGCTGCTCTCGGCCGTCGAGTGGCCCAAAGACGGCTATCGGCTGTTCGAGATTGCGACAATGGACGAGTCTTCTGTGGAAGGCTGGTTCCAGCCGATCGCCGAATCCAATGCGCTGTTCATGCGCCGCGAGCTGTGGGAAGAGCTCGGCGGGATGGACGAACGCTTCGATGCGCCCGGCGGGGGCTACGTCAATCTCGACATGTTCCGGCGTGCAATGGGATTGACCGATGCCCGGCTTGTCGTGCTGCTGGGCGAGGCCACCTTTCATCAACTGCATGGCGGCGCGGCGACCAATCTTTCGGTCGAGCAATCGGCAGCCGCGCAGGCGGCGTGGGACGATCAGTACCGGCGCATCCGCGGCCGGCATTACACCAAGCGGCCCCAAGACGAGCCGCCGACCTACATGGGGACGCTTCCGCGCCCGGCGTTGTTGCATCTCGTGCGTGCAACCCTTGCGCCGGTGAACGGCGCGGCCGCGCCGCTGGGGCAGCATTTCGACCTGCAGAGCTGGTCGCAGGGAGCGAGGGAAGACGCCTCCGATTCCGCGGCCGGTGCGGCTGTCGATCTCGCGTACAGCGAGTTCGCCGCCGGCCGGTTCCCCGCAGCGGTTGCCGTCGCGCGGCTCATTCGCAGCCACGCACCGGATGCGCGCGAGCCGCAGCGGCTGCTCTCGCTCATTGCCGGCGCGCTCGAGGAGGCGCAGCCGCGCGAGGCCGGCCCCGACTATTTTCTTGCCCTCGCCGAAGCCCACCGCCTGTTCGGCGCCAACGAGTTGGCGCTCATACACTACCGAAAGGCGCTGAGCCTCGACCGCAACTTGCTGCGCGCGCACATCGGAATGGCCGCCGTCAGGATGCCCGGCGATTTTTATTACGACTGGCTGGAACGTCTTTATTCCGTTGTGGCGCCGGAAACGCTCGTCGAAATAGGCGTGGCGGACGGCGCGTCACTCGCGCGCGCGCGCCCGCCGACCGTAGCGATCGGCGTCGATCCCAATCCCACCGTGAATTACGCGCTCAAGGCGGAAACGCATATTTTTCCCGAGACCAGCGACGCTTTCTTTGCTCGGCGCGGCGCCGACGCCCTGCTCGCGGGTCGCCACGTGGGCATCGGGTTCATCGACGGCCTGCATCTTTATGAGCAGGCGCTCCGGGATTTCGTGCATCTCGAGTCGTATTGCGGGCCGCGCTCGATCATCCTGCTCCATGACACCGTTCCGCTCGACGAGGCCACCCAAAGCCGCGCGCGCGACACGCAGTTCCATACCGGCGACGTGTGGAAAACGGTCCTGTGCCTCAAGCATTATCGCCCCGACCTCGACGTGTTCACGATCGCCGCGCCGTGGACCGGCCTGACCGTCGTAACGGGGCTTGATCCGGCTTCTCAAGTCCTCGTCGACCGCTACGACGAAGCCGTGGCGCGGTTCATCGATCTGCCTTTTTCCGCCCTGAAGGATGACATGCAGGGGGTGCTCAACATGGTTCCAAACGACTGGGCGGTGGTCGAGGCGCGGCTCACAGCGAACGGTATTCTCAAACCCGGTGCGGGTGACGCATGAGCGTGCGGATCGGCGGCCACGTTGTCGACCGCGAGCAGCCTGCGTTGGCTGTCGAGGACGTCGAGCTCGTCCGGCGGTTTCAGGATCTCTACTATCGACGCTGGTTGCACGGCGGCGGCGACACGATCAACCTGAGCTGGTTTGGCCATCAAGTGCTGAAATGCCCGTTGGACCTTTGGGAATATCAGGAGCTCCTCGTCAGAACGCGCCCCGACGTCGTCATCGAAACCGGCACTTTCGCCGGCGGCAGCGCGCTTTTTTTTGCAATGATTCTCGACGGCATCGGCCACGGACGGGTCGTCACCATCGATGTCAAGCCGAAGCCGGACCGGCCGGAGCATCCTCGCATCGCCTATATGACTGGTTCGAGTATCGATCGGCCGATCCTGGCCGAGGTGAGGAAAATGGTCGGAACCAAGCGCGCCATGGTGATTCTCGATTCCGATCATCGCGCCGAGCACGTCTACGAAGAGATCGTCGCCTATAGTCCGCTGGTTCAAGTCGGCGACTATCTCGTTGTCGAGGACACCAATGTAAACGGCCATCCCACATGGCCGGAATTCGGCCCGGGCCCCACGGAAGCCGTCGAGAAGTTCCTCGCCGAGAACGACGACTTCGTGATCGACGCCCGCTGCGAGCGATTCCTTATGACGCTGAGCCCGCGCGGATACCTGCGGCGCAGGAAACCGGAGAAGCCGGGCGTATGAGTTTAAGCGATGGAGAGGGCCCCCTTGCCCGACGGGATCATGTTCCAGCGACGAATTCCCAGCATCAAATGAAACGCTCCGGACGACCTGCGTCGTCCGGAGCGCGAACCGTTGTTGGTCGTGAGAACGCGGACGTCAGTTCAGGATAAGGCCGCCCGAGCTCACCGCCGTGAGCGGCGTACCGTCGTTGGTGTTGCCGAAGATCTGGTTGTTCTTGAACGATACGACCCCCGTGCCGGAAACCCCGGTGACGTTACCGAAGATCGTATTGCCACCGAGCGCGAGCTTGGCCCCGGTGCCGTTGGTTGCGGCGCCGGTGTTGCCGTTGTTGACCAACGCGCTTCCCGTCACGATCGCGCTGAAGGCGGCGCCGTTGCTGTTGACGGCGATGCCGTTGTTCGGGGCGCCGGCGAGGACGCTGTTGGTCACGCTCAAGTTGCTGGCGCCGCCGCCGCCGGATTGATCCATGAAGATGCCGCTGCTGGAGAGCGCCGAGCGGAACCGGTCGGCGGTGACGTTCATCGAGGCCCCGCTGTTCGGCTTGACCAGCATGCCGGCGTTCGTGGCGGTGTTGCCGCCGCAGTTCTCGACATAGGTCTCGAACACGAACACCCTGGAGGTGGTGTTCGGCTCGAGATCGATGCAGTTTTGCGAGAAGTTGAATATATCCGTCTTCTCGATTTTCAACATTGCGCCGGCGATGAACCTGATGCCATTGGTGCCGAGGGTGGGACCCGCCCCGTTGATCCGGAGATTGCGGATGATGACGACGTCGGTCGCGCCGGCCTGGATCACGATTCCGTTTACGCCCGAGCTCAGGATCGAGGCGACCTGACCGCCGCCGCCGTCGAGAGTGATCGACTTGGTGATGGTCACCGAGCCGTAGCCGCCGGGATCGAGCGCATCTATTTCGCCGCCCGGCGCGGTCTTAGAGATCGCGCCGGCGAAGGTCTTGCACGGTGCTGTGCGGCTGCACGGGTTGGCGTCGTCGCCGACGCCGGAGACCCACGTGCGCGTCGCCTGCGCGAACGCAGGCGCACTCGGCAGGCACAACGCGAGCGCTGCGGCGGCGAGAGTTACTGCAACGAGAAATTTTCGCATTCTCTCCTTCTCCCTCCGTTAAAAGCTGCCTGAAGCAAAGACAACCGGAACGAGAACTTTATCACACGCGGCCACGACACGCAAGAAAATTCCGCTCCTCCGTTCAACCAATTCGTTGAAGACACGCGTCATTGCGAGCAGACGCGCAACGGCGACGAAGCAAGCGAGCGCGGCGCGTACATCTCTCGATTGCTTCGTCGTCTTTCTCCCCGCAGCGACGCGTTGCGTGCGGTGCAGAATGAAGCCGTCGCGCTCTAATAGTATCCTCCGTGTTCGATCTCGTTTATTCCTTGCGCCAGAATGCCGCGCCGCCTTCGATATCCCCGATCGGCTGCAAAACAGCCTTCTGGGTACGAAAATCTTCGACGGCCTTGCGGCACGCGGGCAGCATGTAGTCGTCGATGATGACGAAGCCGCCGGGCGAAACTCTTTCGTAGAGCACGTCGAGTACCTGGATAGTGGATTCGTAGAGGTCGCCATCGAGACGAAGAATCGCCAGCCGTTCGATCGGCGCTTCGGGAAGGGTGTCCTTGAACCAGCCTTTCAGAAATACGACTTGTTCGTCGAGCATGCCGTACTTGGCGAAATTATTTTTCACTTCGTCGAGCGGGACGGCCAGCACGCCGATCTTGTGCAACTCGGAACCGGCGTCTTCGGGAAATTTCTCGGGATTCGGGGGAGGCAGGCCCGCGAAGGAATCGGCGACCCAGACGCGCCGGTTGGTTATGCCGTAAGCCGCCAACAGAGCGCGCATGTAGATGCAGGAGCCCCCGCGCCACACGCCGGTCTCGACGAAATCGCCCGGAATTTCGTCCGCGATCACCCGCTCGACCGATTGGCGCAGGTGGCGCAGCCGGCCAAGGCCGATCATCGTGCACGCGTGCTGCGGCCAATCAAGCCCCTGGAACCGGCGTTCCTCGTCATAGGCGCCGGCCAAGGTCGGATGAGGCATGTCGGGGCTCGGAAGGAAACCGATGTCGTGCCAAAGCGTCCCGGTGAGGGTTTGCTCGAGAAGGTCGAGGTACAGGTCGCGGCATCGATCCGTGGTCAAAACGGCCCTCGAAAGTTTGATCCTAGTCGCAGCTCACGCGCGCGACCTCGCGCGCTTGCGGTGCTTCTAGCAACGAACTCTCCCGGCATCAAATGAAACGCTCCGGACGACCTGCGTCGTCCGGAGCGCGAACCGTTCTTCTTGGTGAGAACGTCGACTCAGTTCAGGATATTGCCGCCCGAGCTCACCGCCGTGATCGGCGTGCCGTCGCTGCTGTTGCCGAAGATCTGGTTGTTCTTGAACGATACGACCCCCGTGCCGGAAACCCCGGTGACGTTGCCGAAGATGGTAT
>Ga0153928_1000559_pt1 | contig 17992 bp, 15 predicted proteins | sample TSNJ012MetaG_FD_106656 | JGI IMG/M metagenome (GOLD analysis project Ga0153928, IMG submission 106656) | Attine ant fungus gardens microbial communities from New Jersey, USA - TSNJ012 MetaG | ecosystem: Host-associated > Fungi > Mycelium > Unclassified | place: USA: New Jersey, Wharton State... | reverse complement strand
TACAACACAAAAATATGCAAATTTTGACAAAAAAACAAGCCATAAACGGCTAAGATAAAGGATTTGTTAAATTTAACAGGTGGACGAAGTGTCGAAAACCCGATACATAGTATCAGGAAAGCCAGGGTTGAAATAGCTTTGGCTTTTCTTAAACTTACAAAAAATTAACTTGTAATTAACGTCAGTTCATTATACAATTATAATCGGCAGAAATTGGATTTACGAAACGTATTTTTGTCGGAAAATGAACGAAGCGACAAAAAGCGTGAAAAAATTTTATAATGGAGGATTGCAAAATGAGTATTTCAACACGATCAGCAAGTAACCGAATTCAAACATTACTTGATGAGAACAGTTTTGTTGAAGTCGGTTCTTACGTTACCGCAAGAAACACCGATTTTAACATGACTGCCAAGGAAACTCCGGCAGATGGTGTAATCACCGGTTACGGTACCATCGAAGGCAGCCTTGTGTATGTGTACAGCCAGGATGCTTCCGTACTGGGAGGTTCCTTGGGTGAGATGCATGCAAAGAAGATTTCAACCATCTATACTATGGCGATGAAGATGGGCGCACCGGTAATCGGTCTGATTGACTGTGCCGGACTGAGATTGCAGGAGGCTACCGATGCCCTGCATGGCTTTGGCCAGTTGTATTTGAGCCAGACCATGGCATCCGGCGTAATTCCGCAGATTTCTGCAATATTTGGCACCTGTGGAGGAGGTATGGCAGTATCTTCTGCATTAACCGATTTTATTTTCATGGAAGAAAAGAGTGCTAAATTATTTGTCAATGCACCCAATGCGATTGAAGGAAATCGCGTGGAGAAGTGCAATACCGCCAGTGCGGCATTCCAGAGCGAGAATACCGGACTAGTTGATTTTGTCGGTGATGAGGAGACCGTTTTAAGCGGGATTCGTGCTTTGGTTACCATCTTACCGGCCAACAATGAGGACGATTTGTCCTATAGTGAATGTAATGATGATCTGAACCGCATTTGTACTGATCTGGAGAATTATGCCGGAGCAACGGATGTGGCATTCGTGATGATTTCTGATAACAATTTCTTTATGGAAGTAAAGAAAGACTATGAACCGGCCATGGTAACCGGCTTTATCCGGTTGAACGGAACGACGGTTGGCTGTGTGGCAAACCGGACCGAGCTGTATGGCGATAACGGACTGAAAACCGCCGACTATGAAGCTGCTTTGACGGCTCGGGGATGTGAGAAGGCAGCGCAGTTCGTGAACTTCTGTGATGCATTCCATATTCCGGTGTTAACTTTAGTCAATGTAAATGGTTATAAAGCAAGTAAATGCACAGAGAGTAAGATTGCCAAAGCAGCCGGCCGGCTGACCTATGCTTTTGCCAATGCCAGCATTCCGAAAGTGACAGTCATTGTCGGTGCGGCTTATGGTACTGCCGGTTTGACGATGAACAGCAAGTCGATTGGTGCGGATCTGGTTTATGCATGGCCGGGTGCAGCGATTGGAATGATGGAAGCAGAAGCAGCTGTCAAGATCATGTATGCCGAGGAGATCGGCAAAGCAGATGACAGTGTTGGTTTGATTCGTGAAAAAGCAGCAGAATATCAGTTACTGCAGTCCAGTGCTGCGGCAGCTGCCAGGAGAGGATATGTAGATGACATTATTCCGGCATGCGATACCAGAAAACGGGCAATTGCTGCTTTTGAGATGTTATTTACCAAGAGAGAGGATCGGCCAGACAAAAAACATGGCACGGTTTAGAGCGAGGTGACAGGTATATGAAACAAAATATGAAACGGGTATTACTGGTCTTATGTATGATAACCTGCCTCTTTTCATTGGCTGCATGTTCTAAGAACTCCGAGGCAGAGGAAATAGATGCGGCGACAGCCGCCGAAATTTGCCAGGCTGCCGAGGAAATGCTGGAGCGTCTCGCCACAATGCCTCCGGAAGAGATGGCAGTGGAAGAAAAAAGCTGGACCAAGAGTAAGGATAATGTCATGTTGGAAGGCCTGTCCGGCTGGAAAAATATTCAGAAGGATAGTGGTGACTTTGTCAGCATCCTTTCATCGACAGCAGAAGAGACCCATGGTGGTTACATCGGTATCGTTCAGGCGGATTTTACCAGGCGCCGGGTCGAATATAAGCTTTATCTTACTTCTGATTTACAGAACAAATCAATGTCATTTACGCCGGAATATACGGCTTCGGAAAAGATGGCCAAAGCGGGCATGAATACGTTGATGGGTATGGGAACTGTATTTGCAGTACTGATTTTTATCAGTTTTCTGATCAGTTGTTTCAAGTATATCAATGTATTTGAACAGAAGATGAAAGATAAAGGAAAAGTCCAGGCGGCAGCGCCGGCCCCGGTTCCGGCTCCATTACCGGTGGCTGTGGTTGACCAGGAAGAAGAACTGGTGGATGATCTGGAGCTGGTGGTCGTTATCACGGCGGCGATTGCGGCCGCCGGGGGCACTGTGGCTGATGGTCTGGTAGTACGTTCCATTAAACGTGCACCGGCATCAAAATGGAAAAGAGCGTAATCAATTTAGGAGGATTTCTTATCATGAAAAATTATACAATTACAGTGAATGGTAATGTTTATGAAGTAACCGTAGAAGAAGGCGTTTCCACCGGTGCAGCAACCGCAGCGCCGCAGGCAGTTCGCAAAGCAGCTCCGAAAGCAGCACCGGCAGGTGCAGAAGGCGCAGTGAAGGTAGCCGCTCCGATGCCGGGCAAGGTTCTGGCTGTTAAGGCCAGTGCTGGTCAGGCGGTAAAGAAAGGCGATGTCCTTCTGGTTCTGGAAGCGATGAAGATGGAGAATGATATTGTAGCACCTCAGGATGGAACCGTTGCAAGTATTAATGCAGCAGCAGGTGATTCCGTTGAAGCAGGCGTCACTCTTGCGACATTAAACTAATAGCTTGCCGATAAACGCAAGTTCCATATGGAGGGATTAAAATGGATTATATTGTAACAACCTTAGATAATCTTCTTCATCAGACGGCATTTTTTAATCTGACCGGCGGCAACTTTTTGATGATTATTGTTGCTTTCGTATTTTTATATCTGGCGATCCGGAAGGAATTTGAACCGCTGCTTTTGGTTCCGATTGCATTTGGAATGCTGCTTGTAAATATCTACCCGGAAATTATGGCGTCTCCTGAAGATACATCAAATGGCGTGGGTGGTTTGCTTTACTATTTCTATTTACTGGATGAGTGGAGCATCATGCCTTCGTTGATTTTTATGGGTGTCGGAGCAATGACAGACTTCGGTCCGCTGATTGCCAACCCCAAGAGTTTCCTGCTTGGTGCAGCCGCACAGTTTGGTATTTATGTCGCATATTTCATGGCTATTATAATGGGCTTTAATGATAAGGCAGCAGCAGCTATCTCGATTATCGGTGGTGCTGATGGCCCGACCTCGATTTTCCTGGCCAGTAAATTAGGACAGACAGAATATATGGGGCCGATTGCAGTGGCAGCATATTCCTATATGTCACTGGTGCCGATTATCCAGCCGCCGATCATGAAGCTGCTGACCACAGAAGAAGAACGGAAGATCAAGATGGAGCAGTTAAGACCGGTTTCCAAGCTGGAAAAAATTCTGTTCCCGATCATTGTTACCACCGTTGTCTGTCTGATTCTGCCATCGGTTGCTCCGTTGGTAGGCATGCTGATGTTAGGTAACCTGTTCCGTGAATCAGGAGTCGTTAAGCAGCTGACCGAGACAGCCAGCAATGCGATGATGTACATCGTCGTTATCCTGCTGGGAACTTCAGTTGGTGCAACCACCAGTGCAGAAGCGTTCTTAAAGGCGACAACGTTGAAAATCGTAGTTCTGGGCCTGTTTGCTTTTGCTTTCGGAACTGCGTCCGGAGTATTGTTAGGTAAGGTCATGAACAAGGTAACCGGCGGTAAAGTAAATCCGCTGATTGGTTCTGCCGGAGTATCCGCCGTACCGATGGCGGCCCGTGTATCCCAGAAGGTCGGCTCGGAAGCAGATCCGACCAACTTCCTGCTGATGCACGCAATGGGGCCGAACGTAGCGGGGGTTATCGGTACAGCCGTAGCTGCCGGAACCTTTATGGCAATCTTTGGTGTTAAATAAAAAAATTGGAGGAAAAACATGGCTGTGATAGAGAAAAAGCCGGTTAAGATTGTGGAAACCGTCCTGCGTGACGCCCATCAGTCCTTAATCGCAACCAGAATGAGTACCGAGCAGATGCTCCCGATCATCGATAAGATGGATCAGGTCGGCTACTATGCCGTAGAGTGCTGGGGCGGCGCAACCTTTGATGCGTCCCTGCGTTTCCTGAAAGAAGATCCCTGGGAGAGACTTAGAAAGTTAAAAACCGGATTCAAGAATACCAAACTGCAGATGCTGTTCCGTGGCCAGAACATCCTGGGCTACAATCACTATGCCGATGACGTAGTAGAGTACTTCGTCCAGAAATCCGTAGCCAACGGCATTGACATCATCCGTATCTTTGACTGCTTAAACGACCTGCGCAACCTGCAGACCGCCGTAAACGCAGCCAACAAAGAAAAAGCCCATGTTCAGATCGCCCTGTGCTATACTCTGGGAGATGCTTACACCATGGCTTATTGGAAAGACATTGCTAAAAGAATCGAAGACATGGGTGCAGATTCCATCTGTATCAAAGATATGGCCGGTCTGCTGATCCCATACGCCGCCCAGGAGCTGGTAAGCGCCTTAAAAGCTGCTACCCGGCTGCCCATCGACCTGCACACCCACTACACCTCCGGTGTAGCTTCCATGACATACCTGAAAGCGATAGAAGCAGGCTGTGACATCGTCGATACCGCAATGTCCCCATTTGCCCTTGGCACCAGCCAGCCGGCAACGGAGGTTATGGTAGAGACCTTCAGAGGCACACCGTACGATACCGGTCTGGACCAGCTGAAATTAGCCGAAATCGCTGACTACTTCCGTCCAATGCGCGAAGAAGTACTTAAGAGCGGCCTTTTAGACCCGAAGGTATTAGGCGTAGACATCAAAGCGCTCCAGTATCAGGTACCCGGCGGCATGCTGTCCAATCTGGTTTCCCAGTTAAAAGAAGCCGGACAGTCCGACAAATACCAGCAGGTACTGGAAGAGATTCCGCGCGTAAGAAAAGAGTTCGGTGACCCGCCATTAGTAACCCCATCATCCCAGATCGTCGGAACCCAGGCCGTGATGAACATCCTCGGCGGCGAACGTTACAAAATAGTTCCCAAAGAATCCAAGAAGGTCATGATGGGCGAATTCGGCCAGACCGTAAAACCCTTCGATCCCGAAGTTCAGAAAAAGATCATCGGTAACGAAACCCCAATCACCTGCCGCCCGGCCGACTTACTTCCGCCGCAGCTGCCGCAGTTCGAAAAAGAATGTGCCCAGTGGAAGCAGCAGGATGAAGACGTTCTTTCCTACGCCTTATTCCCAAAGGTAGCCGAAGAATTCTTCAAATACAGAGAAGCCCAGCAGACAAAAGTAGATGCAACCATCGCAGACACCGCCAGCAAGGCTTACCCGGTATAGTCAAATAGCACCAGCAAAATAAAGTAGTAAAACGTGAAAAGCTAAAAGTAATCTGTCGACAATCAAGGATCTTTTAGCTTTTTACTATTAAGCTCCCCCCCAAAAAAGAAACGTTTTTCTATAAGCAGCGCAGCCCGTTCCGAGCGGAAAAATGGCGGAGGTGGTGGGGGCGGTGCGGGGGGGCCTGGGGCTAACATCTACAGAAGTTGTACAGATCTTAGGTCGCGAGACTTGGCGTTATGTGGACACGGACTGCATGTTTGAGCGCAGCGAGTTCAGGGAGTGTCCACATGCTTTTAGCCGAGGCTCGGGACCTTAGATATGTTCAACGCCGAAGCCGTTAGCCCCAGGCCCCCCCGCACCGCCCCCACCACCTCCGCCATTTTTTCGTGACCCTCCCATTTTTTAAACAAATTCTTACAAATTATTCCGAATTTTTGAACTTTTCCCGAATTAGTTGACTATCCCATAATTTGTCATTATAATAACAGTAATGTCAAAATTGGCTGATTTATGTAAAAATATAAACAAATGAAAGTGTGCCTCAAAACTTGCACTAAGGAGACCGACGAATGAAAAAAAGATCATGGAAAAAAGGACTGGCTGCAGTACTGGGCCTGGTTCTAACGATACATGCCCCGGTGAGCACCCTGTTTCCCACGTTTGAAACATATGCTTACACCGAACGTGTCGCCACCGTCAACGCCTCAAGCCTGAATGTCCGAAGTGGTCCCGGTACCAGTTATTCCCAGGTGACCAGGCTGGATAAAGGAGCATCTGTAACCGTAATCGGTGAAAGCAATGCCAGTGATGGAAAACTCTGGTATCAGATCCGTTTTACCGGCAGCGGCGGCGTTCAGACCACCGGATATGCGCTGAGCACCTACGTCCGCTTTCCGGTAACCTATACCCACGATGCCAATTTCGAATCCCACATGAATGCCCAGGGATTTCCGGATAGTTATAAAGACGGCTTGCGGCAGCTTCACGCCCAGTATCCCAATTGGGTATTTGTCGCACAGCAAACCGGCCTGGACTGGAACACGGTAATTGAGAACGAGACAATACTGGGCCGCAGTCTGATTCATAAAAACAGCATTTCTTCCCATAAATCCATACAAGACGGTGCCTATGACTGGGACAACGGTACCTGGACCGGCTTTGACGGCAGTACCTGGGTAGCCGCCTCCGATGATTTGGTCCGTTATTTCATGGATCCCCGGAATTTCCTGGATGATGTCTATATCTTTCAGTTCCTGGCCCAGCAGTACGATGCCTCGATTCATACCAGCGATGGTTTGGAAGGCATGCTAAGAGGAACCTTTATGCAATACAATGCGCCGGCCGGCGGTGATTCGGGATCCGGCGGCAGCAGTAATGTAGTGGAACCTGACGATTCCGCCGTTCAACCCACCAGCGGGGTGATCGTAGCACCCTCCGGCAATACTGGCCCCGGCAATACCGGCTCCGGCAGCAATTCCGGTGAAGACACCGGCAACTCCGATCCCGGCAGCGAAACCGGCCAGGGCAATGTCAGCCTGGAAGCGCCTCAGGCTTCCATCAGCAAACACAATGCGGCAATTGTGGCCACCTCATATGGCCCGGGTGTCGTCAGTGACGGACCAGGCGGGCCATCGGGCGCAAGCGGCGGCCAGACAGCCGATATTACCGTTACCGGCAGCGGATCCTATGTAGATATTATCATGAATGCAGCATCGCAGTCGGGCGTGAATCCTTATGTACTGGCCGCGATGATAATCCAGGAACAGGGCACTCAGGGAGCGAGCGGCTCAATATCCGGTACATACTCTGGCTATGAAGGCTATTACAATTATTTTAACGTTGGTGCTTACCAGGACGGTGGTATGTCGGCAGTCGAGCGAGGCCTTTGGTATGCCTCACAGTCTGATATTTACGGCAGACCATGGAACACTCCGGAGAAAGCCATTGTCGGCGGTGCCCAGTTCTATGGCAGTACTTATGTAAACACCGGCCAGGACACTTTCTACTTAAAGAAATACAATGTTCAGGGCAGCAATATGTACAAACACCAGTACATGACCAATGTCGATGCAGCAGCAGCTGAGGCATGCCTGTTTGCGGAAGCTTATAACGATGGTCTGCGCAGCAAGCCATTGCAGTTTAAGATTCCGGTTTATACCAATATGCCTGCGTCTGCCTGTACCAAGCCAACAGGAGACGGAAGTCCCAACAATAAACTCCGTGAACTGGGAGTGGAAGGCTTTACCTTAACGCCGACCTATCATCGTGATGTATTATCCTATGATCTGATTGTTGATCATTCGGTACCAGGTGTGAATGTTACTGCCAACGCCGCCGATTCGGCCGCAGTGGTAAATGGCAAAGGAACCATACTGCTGGAAAGCGGCAACAATGATATTACAGTTTCCGTTACAGCGCAAAATGGCTGTGTACGTGACTATATCATTCATGTAGTCAGACAGAATGGCGGACCGACATATAACTCCGGTCTGGGCGGCGGTACCGGCAGTGATACCGGCGGAAGTACGAACCCCGGCAGCATCAGCGGCGGACCGGGAGCAGCTGGTCCGGCGGGCGGCAGTGATCAAGTTGTTACCCCGGGCGGTGATAATATTGTCATTATTGACCCTGGCGGTTGAGAGGGATTTTTCTTATAAAATCAGAAAAGACAGGAGATAATATGAACAGAAAAGTACAAAAGTGGTTTTTAGGTCTGATGATGGCCTTGGTGATGGCAGTAGTCAGCCCTCTATATCTGATTGACGGATATGCGGCAGCCGCCAGAATTTCATTTTCCGACCCGTCAACCAAGGTGGGCGAGACATTTACGGTAACCATGAAATTCACCTGTACCAGCGGTGAAACCCTTGGTGATACCAAAGTAATGCTGAAATATGATGCGGCAATGCTGGAATTCATGAATGACACAAGTAATGCCAGTGGCGGCACCGGTGCAATCGCAGTACGCAGCGGCGTGGAAGGCAAACGCGAGGCGGTGACGGAGCTGCGGTTTAAGGCACTTCAGGCCGGAAGCACTTCGATTACTATAACCGATTGGGATGGATATGATAATAGCGGACAGGCCCTGACCGTTGAAAAAGAAGGCACTTCGACGATTACGATTGCCAGCCTGCCAACTTCTTCCAATGATGCGACGCTGCAGTCGCTGCAGATCTCACCGGGAGTCCTGGAACCGTCATTTTCGCCGGAGGCAGAACAGTATACGGCAACGGTAGGGCTGGATGTTGACCGCCTGACGGTCAGTGCCAGAGCAAATAATGATAATGCGGCAGTGGCCATAGAAGGGGTCGAGGGTCTTGTGGAAGGCGAGAATACCGTTACCTGCAAAGTCACTGCGCAGGACGGCACTTCAACCAGGAATTACGTAATTACGGTAACTAAAACTGATATTGGGACCGAAGAAGGAACGGAGGAGGGTGAAACCGAAAGCACCGGCGACGAGCCGGAGGTTCTGGCTGAGTTGAGTCTGCTGGCAAAGCGGATCCGGATCGTCAACCCGCCGGCGGATTTAGTTGCTCCTGCCGGCTTTGAAAAGCGCAGCATCAAGGTGGGGCAGGCATCTGTTCCCGGCTGGATCTGGTCTGGTGATAAAAATCCGAAAGACGGTAAAGCACAAGATGTGCAGACCTGTCTGTTCTATGCGATGAATGAAAACGGCGAGTTGGATTTTTACCGTTATGATAACAAAGAAAATACGATTCAGCGTTTTATTGTAGATGAAACGGCCGAGAATTATGCCCTGCTGAGTACGGAATATAATAACCTGTGCAAGGATTATGCAACCCGTGGCTATATTGTCTATGGCCTGGCGGCAGCAGTGGGAATTTTATTGATCCTGCTGATCGTGGTTCTGGTATCAAAAGGAAAAAAGAAACATAATCATCAGGATCCCCAGACAACTTCCACTGCCCGGACCTCCAGAGGCAAGAAGCTAAGCAAGGAAGAACGCTACATGATGGGTGATGAAGATGATTACGAGGAAGATGGGGAATCGCTGAAAATCCCGATTGAAGATTATCAGCCGGAGGTATTGACGGCAGCCGATGCAACAGCAGCCAGCGCCGGGGAAACTGCTGCAGCGGCTGACATGGAAATGACAATTGCGGCGAATCTGGCCAGGGAAGCAACTGCAGCAAGCGAAGATATCCTGGAACTGGATGATGATGATTTTGAATTCTTTGATCTGGATGAGGATCGGTAAGAAAAAAATGGAAGCGAGAGGCTACTTGACGTAGCCTCTCTTTTGTGATACAATTGTTATATTATCGCTATAACAAGCGAAACGAAAGATGGTGAGTTTATGATCTTGAAAATTGATTTTGAAAGTGATGAAGCAATCTATATTCAGCTGCGGAATCAGATTATTATCGGAATTGCGACAGAACATATCCAAGAGGGCGATTCTCTGCCATCGGTACGCCAGTTGGCGGATAATATCGGGATCAATATGCATACAGTAAATAAGGCCTATTCCGTGCTGCGGCAGGAAGGGTTCATCAAGCTGGACCGGCGCCGGGGCGCGGTGATTTCCCTGGATGCCAATAAGGTCCGGGCGATTCAGGAACTTAGGAGTAACCTGGGGGTATTGCTGGCCCGGGCGATTTGCATGGAGGTCAGCCGGGAAGAGACCCATGCGCTGGTTGATGAGCTTTATAATTATTTTGGAAAGGCATGACTGGAGGAAGATTATGTTATGTGAACGCTGTAAAATCAGAGAAGCCAATATCCAATATACCGAAGTGATGAATGGTGTCAAAACGGAGCATCATTTTTGTGCCCAGTGCGCCAGAGAATTGGATTTTGGACCGTATTCGGCAATATTTGACGGCGATTTTCCGTTGGGAAAACTACTGTCGGGATTGCTTGGAATTAATGAAGAAGAAAAAGAAGACAAATCAAGTCAGGTAATCTGCCCAACCTGCAAGACCAGCTACGAAGAATTTGTTAAGGACAGCTGTTTTGGCTGTCCGGACTGCTATGGTGTCTTTGATCTGCTGATGAGTGACAATATCCGGCAGCTGCAGGGCAGTGATACCCATACCGGCAAGCGTCCCAAGTACCATACGGAGCCGGCGGAGACGTCCAAAGTACTGCCCGGGGCGATGGATGCGACAGGTATGGAAGCGGCAAGTGAAAGCCTGGAGGAGCGGATCCAGATCCTGAAAGCAAAGCTTTTGGAAGCCCTGGAGCGGGAAGAGTATGAGTTGGCAGCCAGCTGCCGTGACAAGATCAATATGTTAAAAATGGAAAGTAGTGAGGAAAAATAATGTTGAAATGGTTTGAACAGACAGAGCAGAAACAGCCCGGAATCATCAGCAGCCGGATCCGTCTGGTGAGAAACTGGGAACAATATCCATTTCCTTCCAAGCTTACGCATTCGCAAAGTAAAGAGATGATCCGCCGTCTGGAATATGGACTGCGGGACCTGGGAGAGATCGATGGAAAGAAGTATGAGTATGCCAATCTGGCGGAACTAAAAGAGCTGGATCGGAAGGCCCTGCGGGAACGGCAAGTTATAAATTCCACTATTGCGACCAGTAAGGAGCCAACGGGAATTATCATATCGGAAACAGAAGAGACCAGCATTGTCCTGAATGGTACTGACCATATCCGGCTGCAGCTGCTGTCGGGCAGCTTGTGCCTGGAGGAGCTTTGGAAGCAGGCCAATCAGCTGGATGATTATATCAACATGAGATTTCCGTATGCGTTTGATGAAAAGTATGGTTATCTGACTTCATTTCCGACTAATGTAGGAACCGGCCTGCGGGTCTCGGTGGTGCTGCATCTGCCGACTTTGTGCCAGGGGAAGAAGTTCCAGGGCCTGGTGACGGAGATGAGCCGTTTTGGCGCAGTCATCAAAGGTGCCTTTGGCGAAAGCAGTGAAAATTATGGGGCGCTCTATCAGGTGTCCAACCAGAAGACTCTGGGGGTGACCGAGAAGGAGATTCTGGACCTGGTAGGTAAGGTCACGCACCAGCTGTTGGCCCGGGAACGCCAGGTTCGTAAAATGGCACTGGAAAAACATGGTCTGGAATGTGCTGATGAAGCATATAAATCATATGGTGTATTAAAATATGCCAGAAGACTTTCGGCAAAAGAGGCGATGACATACCTGTCCCAGTTGATGTCTGGCACCAACGACGGCATTATGACGACCAGGGAGCCATGCTCCGTATACCGGCTGATGTTAGGGATCCAGCCGGCTAATCTGCAGAAACTTTCCGACCGGCCCCTGGGCAAGGAGGAACTGGATGTGGCGCGAGCTGCTTATCTGCGGACCGAACTGCCGGAACTGAATTAAGAAGAGGAGGAAGAAACTGATGATAGATCGTTTTACAGAGCAGGCAAGGGAGGCCATCAGCCTGGCCGTCGATGCGGCGGAGGATTTGGGCCATAATTATGTAGGAACCGAACATTTGCTGATGGGTCTGATCCGACAGGGCAGCGGGGTTGCTGCCAAGGTTCTGGGGAATAATGGAGTTACTGCGGCCAGGGTGGCGGAGTTGATTGACCGGTTGATTTCGCCGAATCATTCGGTTCGAATGGCTGAGAAAAGCGGATATACGCCAAGTGCAACCAGAGTGATTGAGAATAGTTACCGGGAGGCCGTGCGTTTTAAGGCACCGCTCATTGGCACGGAGCATTTGCTGATTTCCATTATCCGGGAGAATGACTGTGTGGCGGCCCGTTTGTTAAATACAATGGATGTGAGCATCCAGAAAATCTATATGGATATTGTTGCCGCGATGGGGGAGGACGCCCCGGCAAACAGAGAGGACCTGTCAATGGGCCGCCCGGGAAAAAGCAAAGCCAGTACCCCGACCTTAGATAATTACAGCCGTGATCTGACTGCGCTGGCGAAAGCCGGCAAGCTGGATCCGGTGATTGGCAGAGAACAGGAAATTCAGCGGGTGGTGCAGATTCTGAGCCGCCGCACGAAGAATAATCCTTGTCTGATCGGGGAGCCGGGCGTGGGTAAGACAGCCGTTGTGGAAGGACTGGCCCAGATGATTACGGCCGGTAATGTTCCGGAGACGATTGCGGACAAGCGGGTGATGACCCTGGATATGTCCGGAATGGTGGCAGGTTCCAAATATCGCGGCGAATTTGAGGAGCGGATCAAAAAAGTTTTGGCCGAGGTCATGGAGGACGGTGACGTTTTGCTGTTTATTGATGAGATCCATACGATCATTGGCGCCGGCGGAGCAGAGGGGGCAATTGATGCTTCCAACATTTTAAAACCGTCCCTGGCCCGGGGAGAGCTGCAGCTGATCGGTGCCACGACGATTGATGAATATCGTAAATATATTGAAAAAGATTCGGCTCTGGAGCGCCGGTTCCAGCCGGTTATGGTGGAAGAGCCGGATGAGGAGCAGTCGATCAAGATTTTAAAAGGACTGCGTGTCAAGTATGAAGAACATCATAGAGTGACAATTACGGATGATGCCCTGACGGCCGCGGTGAAGTTGTCGGCCCGTTATATCAATGACCGTTTTCTGCCGGATAAGGCCATTGATCTGATTGATGAGGCCTCTTCCAAGATTCGCCTGACGACCTATGTAGAGCCGCCGGAGATCAAGGAACTGGATAAAGAAATCGAGAAGCTGGAACAACAAAAAGAAACGGCAATCAAGGCTGAAGCATACGAAAAGGCTGGGGAGATCAAGAAAAAGCAGGAAAAGAAACGGGAGAAAATCGAAAAAGCCAGAGAGAAATGGCAGAAAGAAAAGACTACCCGCAAACTGATTGTCGGTGAAGCGGAAATTGCCGATATTGTATCCGGCTGGACGAAGATTCCGGTGCGCAAACTGGAAGAGGAAGAGTCTGAACGTCTGCGTAATCTGGAAAGCATTCTCCATCAGCGGGTAGTGGGCCAGGATGAGGCGGTGACGGCAGTTGCCAAAGCCATTCGCCGGGGGCGTGTGGGTCTTAAGGATCCTAAACGGCCAATCGGATCATTTTTGTTCTTGGGACCGACAGGTGTTGGCAAGACGGAGCTTTGCAAGGCTTTATCAGAGGCTATGTTTGGCACCGACAATGCCCTGATCCGGGTTGATATGTCGGAATATATGGAGAAGCACAGTGTCTCCAAGATGATTGGTTCACCGCCAGGATATGTGGGATATGATGAAGGTGGGCAGCTGAGTGAAAAGGTCCGCCGTAATCCGTATTCGGTGATTCTGTTTGATGAGATTGAAAAGGCTCATCCGGATGTATTCAATATTTTGCTGCAGGTGCTGGATGATGGCCATATCACCGATGCCCAGGGCCGGAAGATTGATTTTAAAAATACGATTTTGATTATGACATCCAATGCCGGAGCTGAGAATATCATCTCGCCAAAGCGCCTGGGATTTGCTTCGGCGGAGGATGAAGGTCAGCAGTATAAATTCATGAAAGACCGGGTGATGGAAGAGGTCAAGCGGTTATTTAAACCGGAGTTCCTGAACCGGATTGATGAAATTATGGTATTCCATTCGTTGACCAGAGAGAATATGAAGCAGATTATCAACATTATGCTGCAGGGAATCATCCGCCGGACCAAGAGTCAGATGAATATTGAACTGTCAGTCAACGAGGAAGCCAAAGAGCTGCTGGTAGAAAAGGGCTATGATCAGAAATATGGGGCCCGGCCCCTGCGCCGAACCATTCAAAGCCGGCTGGAAGATAAACTGGCCCAGGAGATTCTGGATGGCAGCGTGAAAAATGGTGATAAGATCGAGGTGATCAAAGAAGGCGACGACTTGAAATTTTTATCGCCGGAGCTGATAAATAACTAGCCATTTTTTTCGGAGTGGTGTATAATGATGTCAAGTGACAGTGCCTTTTTACGGATGCTGTCAGCTTGACACTTGTACAGCATTGCAACGCTGTACTAAGCAAAAGAAAGATAACAGGAGGGCAAAGTAATGCCAGTTATTGAATCGTTGATTCGCTCGGAAGCAGATGGAACCATTAGCTTTGGGAATTACAAATTAGCAGCCAAGGAAAAACTCCAGGACTTTGAACATGCAGGAGACCTATATAAGATTAAGACTTTTTATGAGATTACAAAGTTGGAACGCAACGGAATGTTCGTATACGAATCAGTTCCGGGGACAGTAGTGGAGCATTTTTCCGTGGCGAATGACGGCGTGGAATTTACGGTTGAGGGTGATAAAGATGCCCAGATCAGTGTCCAGCTGGAAGATGATACGGAGTATGAGGTATTTGTAGATGATTATGCCGTTGGCGGAATGAAGACCAATAAGAGCGGTAAGCTGGTAGTCAGTGTGGAACTGAATGATGGAATTGCCTGTCAGGTGAAAGTATTGAAGAGATAGGGACCGGATACATAGGTTCAGGAAAAGTGACTGAAGATAGGGAACATAATATATGGCAAAAGCGAAGACAACCGCATTCTTTTGTAAAGAATGCGGTTTTGAATCAAGTAAGTGGCTGGGACAATGTCCGGGCTGCAAAGAATGGAATACTTTTGTAGAGGAGCCGGTGGCGAAGAAAACTTCTGCTGCGGGTGGCCGCGCAACTGGACTGGGAGCGGGAATGGCGGTTAAGCCGGTGCTGCTGTCCGAGGTATCCATTGAAGATCAGGACCGGATTTCGACCGGTTATCAGGAATTGGATCGGGTACTGGGGAGCGGCATTGTGACCGGCTCCCTGATTTTAGTTGGCGGCGATCCGGGAATTGGCAAGTCTACACTGCTCTTGCAGGTGTGCCGGAATCTGGCGGCAGCGGGGCATAAGGTGCTGTATATTTCCGGCGAGGAGTCTTTAAAGCAGATTAAGCTGCGGGCCAATCGGATTGGAACGATCACCGGTGACCTGCGGTTTTTGTGTGAGACCAGTCTGGATCATATTAGCGAGGTGATTCGGAAAGAGCAGCCGGAAGTGGTGATTATTGACTCGATTCAGACGATGTACCGGGAAGATGTGGCATCAGCCCCGGGCAGCGTCAGCCAGGTACGGGAATCCACGAATATTCTGATGCAGATTGCGAAAGGTATGGGGATCGCGGTATTTATTGTCGGTCATGTAACCAAGGAAGGTGTGGTGGCCGGCCCGCGCGTGCTGGAGCATATGGTGGACAGTGTGCTGTATTTTGAAGGGGAGCGGAATGCTTCTTACCGCATCTTGCGGGGGGTTAAGAACCGTTTTGGTTCTACCAATGAAATCGGTGTGTTTGAAATGCAGGAAGCCGGACTGGTGGAGGTAGAGAATCCGTCGGAGTATCTTTTAAGCGGCCGGCCGGCCGGGGCATCGGGGGCGGTAGTTGCCTGTTCCTTAGAGGGAACCAGACCGATTCTGCTGGAGGTGCAGGCCCTGGTGGCCCAGACCAATTTTGGAATGCCCAGACGGACGGCGGCGGGAACTGATTATAACCGGGTGAATTTGCTGATGGCGGTACTGGAAAACCGCTGTCATTATGAAATGTCGCGATATGATGCTTATATTAATATTGCCGGCGGAGTCCGGATGAATGAGCCGGCCCTGGATCTGGCGATTGTATTGGCACTGGTGTCCAGCTATAAGGACCGGCCGGTGAATCCCAAAACGATTATTTTCGGGGAAGTAGGACTGTCGGGTGAAGTACGTGCTGTTTCGATGGCGGAGCAGCGGGTGAACGAGGCAATGAAGCTGGGCTTTGAGGCTTGTATCTTGCCGCAGGTATGTCTGGAGAAGATGAAGAAAACGGATAAGATTGTGTTGCATGGGGTGAGTACGGTGCGGGAAGCAATTGGATTGATTTGAGGATTGTGGTTATGAAAGTGAAGGAGAATAAATTAGATGGCGGGCATCAAAGATGTTGCAAAACTTGCCGGAGTTGGCGTTGGAACCGTTTCGAGAGCCTTAAATGACAGCGGCTATGTGGCACCGGAAACAAAGAAAAAGATATTGGCAGCGATGGCACAACTGGATTACACTCCCAATGAGCTGGCGCGGAATCTATTCCAGAAAAAAAGCGGAATTATTGCGGTACTCGTACCGGACATTGCCCACCCTTTTTTTGCTGAGCTGGTCAGGTGTATCGAAAGCGAGCTGTACGACAGTGGATTTAAAACGATGGTATGCAGCACAATCAGGGAGCAGAACTATGAAGTGGAGTACCTTTCCATGCTAAAGCGGCATATTGTGGATGGGATTATCACGGGTGTTCATTCTCTGGAAATCAGTGAATACTTAAATACGAGCCAGCCGATTGTCGCATTCGATCGCTTTCTTGGGGCCAATATACCGGTGGTCGGTGCGAACCACTGGAACGGCGGACTTTTGGCGGCGGAGGAAATGATCCGTGCCGGCTGTACCTCCGTGATCCAATTTCAGGGGGCTAAGAATGTTAATTCTCCTGCCCATGAAAGACACATCTCTTTTGAGTGCAGGATGAAGGAGGCGGGAATCCCGGTCTTTTCTTATGAACTGGAATGGAACCGGTTTGAGATGGCTTATTTTAACAGTGTAGTCAGGGATGTATATTATAAACATATGGATGCGGATGGAGTCTTTGGTGCAGATTTACTGGCAATCGCATATATGAAGGTTGCTCTGGAGGACGGCAGAAGGATCCCGGAGGAGGCGAAGGTAGTCGCCTATGATGGGACGATGCCGACAACACTGGTCCATCCCACGATGACTGCGATTGTACAGCCCATTGATAAACTGGCTCATGAGTGCAGCCGTTTGCTGCTCGAACGCATCGCCGGTGATGATACTTTGAATAAAAGAGTGATAGTGGATATCACTTTGCGCAAAGGCAAAAGCACATAATTGGTAAAAGTGTATATTTTGGTCTGGAGAGGAACGGGTTCCACAGATAGAAATATACATTTTTTCTTTTGATTTTAGTTGACAATACATATTTTATGCTATATAATGACAATTAAGTCGACAAAGGTAATAAATTTTTTTTAACCATCAATGGAACGGGTTCCACCCGCATTTTTTTGACCATTAGTGGAACGGGTTCCACAAACAGAGAAAGGGGCTATTTATGAAAAAAAAGATGTATGCAATGTGTTTGTTTGCAGGAATCACCACTGTTCTGTTATCGGGCTGTGGCAAAGAAACGACGCCATCCACTGCCGCAAGTCAGGTGCAGACTGTGGCGCCGGATCGTGGCGGTGAGGAAGAAACGGTAATCAGATTCGGGATTCATGTGGCAGATCCCAAAGCACAGGAAGCGGTAACGTATGAGATCGTCAATGCATTCAATGAAAAATTCCAGGGCGAATACCGGGTCGAGTTTGAAGCGGCAGAAAAAAGTGCTCATTCCACGAATCTGAAGCTGAAAGCTACGGACGGTACCTTACCGGAAGTGTTCTGGGTGGATGCTGCCGAGGCGCCGGAGTATGCCGAAGCCGGAGTTGTTCTTGATCTGCAGGAGTTTTTGTCGCAGAATGAAGCGACGGATAAAGCATTGGATGACAGCACCAAGGCTG
>Ga0153928_1000558_pt1 | contig 17995 bp, 19 predicted proteins | sample TSNJ012MetaG_FD_106656 | JGI IMG/M metagenome (GOLD analysis project Ga0153928, IMG submission 106656) | Attine ant fungus gardens microbial communities from New Jersey, USA - TSNJ012 MetaG | ecosystem: Host-associated > Fungi > Mycelium > Unclassified | place: USA: New Jersey, Wharton State... | reverse complement strand
TGGGGCTTGGTAGCAGACCATGATAGTGCTCAGCTATTTAAATACAAAAGAAGTTTTTTTAATAAATAACAATTTAGTATAAGCTATTAGGGGACAATAGAATGCTGGCTGGGGGGCTGTTAAATGTGGGAGGGGCTAGTGGACTTCTAAGATATATTATTATGAAAACAGAATGCTCTGGGGTTGAATTCTAGAAAAGTAAAGAGGGACTTTAAGGTGTTATCTATTTGATGCCATGATTTATTGTATAGTGGACAATCAAAAACAATATATTCTTATATTTCAAAGGTTAAGTTATTGCAGGGGTAGTTCTTGGGTTTATTGGGAAAAAAGCACTGTCAGTGTTCTCCAGTAGAGGCATGGTTGGTAATCATTCAAGTAGCTTGTGCATGTAAAAGGACAGCAATCACTCTAGGATAGGGCTTAGCTTTGTATCTAGTGTAATCTATCTAGTATATCTCCTTTTATGACTGTTACAGTTTTTTTTTTTTTGAATCAATGGTTTATTATATAGTGCTCAATCACAGTCCATAGCAGTACTATGTAAAGGATAGCTATACATCCCCAGCACATGTTGTAAGTGTACTTCCCAAACTCCAAGTGTTATTATGACTTAGATTCCAAATATGTTTGTTGCCTAAGGATAACTAATAGTTCTTGTGCTATCACTTCCCAAGTGATATTCTGTTAAGGTATTTCAACAAGAGTATATTCAGTTGTCTTCTGGTCAATGTTCATTTCAGAGATGATTGTCAATTATGACAATACTATAGGAACTTAGACTGAGATGCCTTAGAACCACTCCTAGTCTAAGTTGACAAGAAGAACTTAATGGAGTTCTGTACACTACTTATACATCTACTATATGGTTTGTGTACTACTTTTCTACACTTATCATATAACTTTATTACATGATATTACCCAACTTGTGACTTATGACACATGATATATCATGTAATACTTTCCCACACTCCTTCCTTGTATAGTAAGTCCAAATATGAAAATAAAATAATATAAATATAAATAATAACTTAGCTATTTTGCCAAGTTATGACAGATACTTTCTTGAAGTATCCTTCCAAACCAGAGATTTAGGAAAGAAAAGAAAGAAAAAAAGAACTTAGAGTTCTTTATACTCTCTAGATGTATTTATAAACACTTCTACTAATCTATTCTAATAGAGTAGTAAATAATACTGTCTGTAACTGTTAATGTCCAAGTTACTACTAATATTTGTTTTAGGAATTAATTATCTATGAGTCTATTAAGCACTTTTTTTTTATACTTTCTTTTCATTCTCCTTGAGGTTTAATATAAGGGCAATGTCAAGTGGAAGACTGGAGGTCACACTGATAAGCTGGGTAAGGGTCCTAGAAGCTAGAGTAATATTTGAGCAAGGGTAGATGTAGTGACTTAGCCTAAGGTGACTTAATCACCCTTCTAGTCCGAGTTGACAAGGAGAACTCAATAGAGTTTCTATTCAATTGTGGTACACTACTTATACACCTCCTATGTTTACTTCTATTTATAAACTCCTGCACATCTCCTTTTAGTTGTTTCACATGTCCGTAGATTTAAAAAGAAAAGAAAAAAAGAAAAAGAAAATAAATAATGACTTAGCCGTTTTGGCCATGTTATGACACCACCCCCCTCTTAAGTTTTCTTGTCCCAAGGATTTCCCTATAACTCATAGTATGGGTCAACCATGTTGCCCATTTCCTCATCATCTTCTTCTGTCCACTCTCTTACCCCTGATTCGTCTTCTTCTTTCTTAATTGTCTCCATGGTTCTTTGCCCTCTTGTTTTTCCTCCTTTCCATTGTCTCCAGTTTCTTTCTAATCTTGCCCAGTATTCTTTATTGTACCTTTTATCCAACTATCCAAATAACTTTCTTACCGTGAACCGTTCTGGCAATTCTTCTCTTTTAAACGTCTCTTCCTCTTTTTCTTGCTTCCTTACATCCTCTATATCTTGTTGATATTCCTTCTCATATTCTTCAATCACCTCTCTTGCATTTCCTAAGTTTTTCCTTTCTTTCCAGGTATCTAATTCTGCCGTGAATCCCTTCCATCATACTAGGTACTTGTCTTTTCCTCATATTCTCTGCTTATTCAGGATTCTTTCCACCTCCCATTCCTCTTCTCCCTTGATTATTACTGGAGCTGGTTGCTCCTTTCTCTGTCCTTCTACTTGCCCTATATATCTTTGTATTCTGCTAACGTTAACTACTGAGTGTATTTTTACTGTACTAGATAGTTCTAATTCTACTACATTTGATGATATGATTTTCTTTATTCTGTAAGGGCCTACAAACCTCTCCATTAACTTCTCTGTCCTCTTTCCGACCATCTGGTATTTTAGATCCTTTGTGCTCAACATCACTAAGTCTCTTACTTTATAATCGTCAACCTCTCCTCTCTTTTTATCTGTGTATTTCTTCATCTCCTCTTGTGCTTTTCCTAGTGTTGCTTTTGCTTTCTCCTGGATCTCTTTCATTTTCATTACAAATTTCTCTGCTCCTTTGTATTTCCCCTTCCTTCTCATCTCAAATGCTATTCTAGGATCTTGTCCATAATTTGCCTTGAAGGGTGACACTTTAGTACTTGAGTGCATTTTGTTATTGTAGGCAAACTCTGCCGTTCCTAACCAGTCAGGCCACTGCTCCTACCTGTGGTTGATAAACATCCTTAAGTACTGTTCCAGTTTCTGATTAACCCTCTCTGTTTGTCCGTCAGTTTGAGGGTGGAACACCGTTGACAACTTACTTTTGATCCCCAACATCCTATTCAACTCCTGCATTATTCCTGCTGTGAACTGTGGTCCTCTGTCTGAGACAATGCTCTCGGGTAACCCATGCAGCTTTCACACATTGTCTCTAAACAACCTGGCTAGCCCTTCTACTGATGTTTTCTCTGTAGTAGGGATGAAGTGGACTATTTTTGTTAATCTGTCTACTACTACTAAGATTGAGTCATATCCCTGTACTATTGGCAGTTTGGTGATAAAGTCTGCTGATATATGTGTCCAAGGTTTTTCAGGTATCAAATTGGGCATTAATTTACCTGCTGGCTATTCTGTATGGTTTTTGTTCCTCTGATAAGAATTGCATCCTTCTACATATCATTTCACCTCCTTAGTTACTTCTGGCCACCAGAAGTTTTGGGTGACCAACTCCACTGTCTTCTATTGTCCTCCATGTCCTCCCACTGGTGTATCGTGGTGCAGTCTAATTATTTCTGCTCTCAGTATGTCGTCTTTGGGTACATATACCTTTTCTTCCTCATACATTATACTGTCCTCTTTCCTCCACTCTTCATCTCTCAGCATCTTTACTCTTGCTTGTTTCATTTCTTCCACTGCTTTGACTACTTCATTATCTTTTACTTTCGACTTCCTTACTTTCTCCAATAGATCCACTCCTTCTACAATTATTTCTACTCTTTCTGCTCTCCTAACTTCTAGTCACTTAGGTTTTACCAGCGTTTTGTCCTCATTGTCCCTTTCTACTCCTACCTCCCAATCTGGCCTCCTACTCAAGCTATCTGCCTTTCCCATCTTACTCCCTAGAATGTGCTTGTCACAGTTGTACTATGGACCAGTAGTCATATACTATATAGTTTACCACTACACCAAAAGGGCGACATTAGCAAGGCTACTTGCTAATGAGAGTCCAGCTATTTATGTAGTTCTTTGAACAGGTATTTTGTTATACCTCCATATTACTATTTAGTAATCACTTTTTTGTAACAGTGCTTTAGTGTAAAATTGAACCTCAATAGATATAATGCCTATCTCGCTTGTCTTCTATTCAATTTTTGTGCCTTCATGAAGTATTTGAGATTTTTATGATTTGTCTATATCTCAAACCTTGTCGTTGTTCCTTCCAGGAAATACCTCCATGCTTCCAGGCATCTGACTACTACCAACATTTCTTTGTCATGAATCTCATAGTTTTTTTCTGTGTCACTCAGAGATTTAGAAATAAAGGCAACTGGTCTCCATAGCTTGTCAGGACCCTTCATTGATAATACCCCCCCAGTAGCATAGTTTGAAGCATCTGTCTTTACCCTGAATTCTTTGTCTAGGTCTGGGGCTGCTAGTACTGGCTTAGTTGTAAAGATCCTTTTGAGCTTGTCAAATGCTTTCTGCTGCTTCTTCCCCTACTGCTACTTTACATCCTTCCTTGTCAGCATATTCATTGGCCTGGCTACTTGAGCAAAGTCCTTAATAAACCTCCTGTAATAGTTTGCAAGGTCTAAAAATTTCCTGACATCTTTCATGTTCTTTGGCTTTGGCCAACTCAGTACCCCATCTACCTTCTCTTTCTCTATCTCTATTCCGCCAGGTCCTATGACTACACCCAGGAATCCAATCTTCCTTACTTTCTATGTGCACTTCTCTGGCTTGACATACAAGTCGTTCTCTTCTAACCTTCTCAGGACCTCCTCTACTATCTCATCATGTCTCTCCTCTGTTTCTGTCCCAACTAGCACATTGTCCACAAATGCTGCTATCTTTCTCTCATTAATCATGTCTCTCAGAATTTCATTCATCATTGCTTGAAATGTGGCTGGTGAATTTGTCATTCCAAAGAACATGACTATCAGTTCAAAGGACCCTACATGGATTGTGAACGCTCCCTTCCACTCATCCCCTCCTTTGATTCTTATATTGTTGAACCCCACCAAAGATCCATTTTTGTGAATACTTGTTTACTCCCCATATTGTCAATTAAATCTGTAATTAATAGAAGTGGGTAATTATTCTTCACTGTTTGGTCGTTTAGGTTATGGTAGTCCATCACTATCCTCTTACTCCCATCCTTCTTGCCTACAAAGAATACTGGTGATATCTGAGAGGATTTAGATGGTCTGATGTACCCCTTTCTCAGTTGATTGTTTACAAAGTTCTGAACTTCTTCCCTTTTGTTTTTGGATAAAGGATAAATTCTTCCCTTTTGTGGTTTAAACGTTTCTTTGAGATCTATGGCATGATTCCAGATTTTCCTTGTTGGCATCCTTTCCAACTCCACCTTTCCAAACACCTTCCTCCATTTTAGAAACCTCTTTGGAACCATCTCCTCAATCTTCTTATGATCGACTTCAACCTCCTCATCTCTTTCCCAGTCCTCTTTATCCTCCATTGCCCACCTCACTATCTTTTCTTCTTCTAGTGTGACTACCCTTTTTCCTTTCTTCACTTTCTGTCCCTTTTCCAATTTTGTGTTCCTTTCACATAATAGAGGACATCTCGTTATCTTGACCTCCCCTGTTTCCCAATTGATTTCTGGGTTGTGGGCTTGTAACCATGGCATCCCCAATATCATGTCTGTTTTTCCCAAATTACATACATCCATTCTCATCCTTTCTACATGGCTCTTGTAGTACACATTTACTTCCACTTGGTGTGTAATAGCCTCTCCACTATTGTTTGTTCCATCTACATTTCTGACTGCTACTGGTCTTTCTAGCTTCTGCAGTCTAAACCCATGTTTTGCTGCCATTTTCTTGTTCATAAACATTCCTGTCACACTACTATCCAAGAGTGCTTTCACCGTTACGCCTTCATATGTATCTACTTTCTCTACCCCTATGTTTAACCATACCTCCCTTAACATTTTGAATGTTCTCCTAACATCTCTTTGCCTATCCTCTTTTTTTGTTGCGCCATTCAGGACTACTATCTGTATGCTATCCTACTGTGTCTTTTCCTCTCTGGGATGTACTGCTACTTCTTCCCTTCTCTTTTGCTTTGAGCACCCGCACCACTTGGCTTCCTCTAACTTTCTCCCTCTAAGGACTCCTTGTCCTCTGTTGTTTTCCCTATGCATTCCTTTCTTTTCGTACCACCTACATTCTATATAGGTTACTATGACTTCTTCTGTTATCCATCCTAACTCTAATAGCTGTGTATCTTCTAGCATATTCTCCCCTCCATAGTATTTCTGTGCCTTTTCCTACTTGGGATACACTGACCTCTCTTCCTACTGCGCCTTTTGCAGACTAACTGCATATGCTGCTTCTTTACTTCTTCTTTTCTTCTCCTCCTTAGTAACTGGACACTCCCACTTATAGTATCCTATCCTCCAACATCTGAAATATTGCACCCCTTCCTCCACTGTCTCTTGTTTCCTTATTTCTACTTTCTCCTTCACTCCACACTGCATTACCCTACTTGCTATCACCTCAAATCTATTCTGGAGAATTGATTTCCCCTTTTCTTCTTCGCTCTTGTTCCTGCAGTTATGGGCCAGGTGCCCAAACCTCCTACAACACCAACATATTCTTTCTCTTCTTCCTTCTAATTCTGCCTTTGGTTGAGCAAATTGCTCATGAGAGAGTTGTATTGTGTTTGAGACATCGTGTTGATATTTCAAGGGTACAGAATGAATGGTTGATCTTACTAATTATACTACCTCTGCTAGAGTACAAGATCTTCACCCAGCCAGAGTCCTACTGCTCTACTAACTACTGCCTTAATACTAGGGTTAGACTATCACCCAACAGATGGGATCTCTGATCTAAACGCCTTCTTAAGGATACAGCATTACTCCTCTGCGTGTACTGATCACAATAGACCACCAGTACAAGGTTTATAAGGCAAATACTACTACTTATACACCTCCTGTGTTTACTTCTATTTATAAACTCCCACACATCTCCTTTTAGTTGTTTCATATGTCCGCAGATTAAAAAAAAAAAAGAAAAAAAGAAAAAGAAAATAAATAATGACTTAGCTGTTTTAGCTATGTCATGACAGTAGACCTACCAATATAGGCTCTTATATATACTACAAGAGGTGGTCTATATGTAGTCATATAAGCTACAGTCCAACAATAGTACTTTCTAATTAAGTTAAATAAAATGATCAAGATAGTATATAGATAAAAAAGTAAGAAAACAGATGAATAGATGTCATAAGATAAAATCCACTAGATAATTATGAACCAAACACTTAGCTAAGCTCTATCCTAGGGTAACAGCTGTTATATTTAAGTAATGTCTATCTCTTTGAATCTTGATCTTTGAAAGATCCTGATCAGTAGTTTCTATTGATATTAGCCAATCATAGTCATTGAGAGCAGTAGTCTAGTCTTTCCATCCTCTCTCCTAAGCTCCTTCCTATTTATCCAATGAGTTGAACATCTATTCATAGTTATCTCCTCCAAGATAATCAACTTTATAGTAATCATCTAGAAAGAAGCCACCTTTCTATTTATCATACTCTTTTATGTCTTCTAGAGGATTTATTATAACAACTGTAGTTAGTAGTTTAGGTAGAGAAGAAATTGTATACTAAATGACAGATACCAGTATCTAAAGTATGCTCCTACCAATGTTTCAATTTTTCCCCTAGTTTTCTATATCTTGCAACTGGACTAATTCTTCTCATATATAACACTTGTAAATGGACACTGAAATAGATATTCTAGTCAGATCCCTTTTCAGGTAGGTACCAGTGACTTCTCAGTAAGCCAAAACTCTATGAGAAGAACCTGAGTTAGTTTATTCTATTAATGGCATATTCTCTATTCTTTGTTAAAGCCCAATCTGTATGACTTTTTGCAATGTTTAAGGTAAAGCAAAGGTAGCCCACCCATGTTTTGAGTATTAGGGCTCTACTATTGGGTTTTTGATTAGAGGATTATACAACTACCTGGACAGCAGTGTTAACTTGGCACAATTCTTTTGGACTACTATTTGTATTTTGAATGCTGCTCTCTAAGAGACTAAAGCAAGAAAAGCTCTACCAGCAAAAGCCTCAGCTGGTATAATATATCCAGCATATATTATGGTAATCACAAGTCAGACATGAATAAAAAGGAAAGACATAAAGATGGAGGGTGAAATTATATTAATATTAATGATAGAGGATCAGTAGAGTATGGGTCTCTTCAGGAGCCATCATGGCCTTGAGAGAGGAGATGGTGGTAGTTGCTGTATTCTAGTTGATCAGTATATCTAAGAGTTAGTTATATTCTATTCTATCTATACTTTGTGATTATTTGATCTCAAAGCTTTCTAACAAAGATTTAAGTAAATAGGATCAATAGTAGTACTTTAGTTTGTTCTTATCTGGCTACTCTAAAATCAATCCATTTAGTTCCTTGCCTTGTGGGAGATTTGGTTTCCATTACCAAATGATAGCAAAACAGTTATTCCCAAAAGAACCTGTCAGTTCCTCATTCTTAGTCAAGGGTCTTAACAATAATATGTATCTATCTATTCCCTTACTCTGTCTATATACTATCTCAATCATCTAGTTTATCCAAACTAGAAAGTACTATTATTAGACTGTAGCTTATATGGCTGTACACAAACTATCTCTTTTAGTATATATAGGAGTCTGTATTGGTAGATTTACCCTTACTCAAATATTACCCCAGCTTCTAGGACTCTTATCTAGCTTTCTGGTATGATGATATAGCTATAATAACTTAGTCCTACTCTTAGTCTGAGTTGACAAGAAAAACTTGATAAAGTTTCCATTTAATTACTGTACACTACTTATATACATTCTACTATTTGTTGTTATTTGTAAAGTTCCATGTGCTCTTTTTCATCTAACTCTCTTGTGTATCTGATCTTGAGAAATTACAAAAAAAGAAAAAGAAAAAATAAATAAATAAAAAAAGAAAAATAAAAGAAAAATAAAAGAAAAATAAATATTGACTTAGCTGTTTTACCAAGTCATAACACTCTGGCCTTGAGTGTTATAAACTTCATTTGGACCTAACTCCAAGAATACTTAACTGGTTTCAACAATCTCAATGACTACTGAAAGCTCTTAAGAAGACCTTTCCAACAATGCCCAAAATGTCTCAAAGCAATCAGTATTCACTGAGTTATCAGAAGATCAGTTAGTGACCATTAAGATACCAAATACTAAATTGCTGATATCTCAGAAACTGCTAGGTATAATTATTTGCTTCAATATTTATCATAGAGCTTTCTTCAATGCACTTCTTTTGGCTATAAATAGACCTCAAGGTGATATGATTACATGGTGATAAAAGGTCCTTAATGTTTGTATATGACACTGATCTATTACCTATAGATTATCATTTGTTCTTGAATAGAACAAAAGACTGCCCTAAGACAGTTAGGTTATCTCTGTTTCAAAAACAATAGCACTCCTATATATAGAACAATAGGTAATGATCATGTGGTAGTCTGTCCTAGTGCATAGACCACTACAATCATATATATAAGGACTTTATGTCTAAGGATAAACCTTAGACTTAATAGCATCTTTTGCTGCTTGTCTAACTATTACAGTTATACTATGGACTACTAGTTATATACTATATAGTTTACTACTATACCAAAAGGGCAATATTAGCAAGGCTACTTGCTAACAAGAGTTTAGCTATTTATGTAGTTTATTGAACAGATATTTTGTTATACCTCTATATTACTATTTAGCAGTTACTTTTTTGTAACAACCTGACTTGGTGACAAAGTTCTACCATAGATATCTAGCAGCTCTGTGTTAGTGCAAGGTTGTGAAGACTGAAGGTTTAACCAAGGTGGTTATTTAGGAAGAACTTGATAGAGTTCTTCTATTATAAGACAGTTCCAAGAAAGGAAACTATTTCTTATATGTTTATCAATCTAGTAGAAAACATCTAGAAGTATAATACAGAAAGGATATAAATAGTATGGAAAAGCTTGTATAAGATATGTATTGTTATTAGTAAGGATCATATAATTGTAGAAGATGAATATATAGACTAACAGATATTTGTATAAGTAGTTAGTGCAATCCAACAGAGAACTTTATCAAGTCCTTCCTGAACATCCACCTTGTTATGAGACAACCAAAAAGGAAACTATTTCTTGTATGTTTATCAACTTGATAGAAAACATCCAAGAATACAATATAGGAAAGATATAAATAGTGTAGAAAGGATTATATAAAATATAGATAGTTCTTAGTAAGGGTCATGTGATTACAAGAGATAGGTACATAGACTATCTAATATTTGTATAAGTACCTAGGGGAATCCAACAAAGAACTCTATTGAGTTCTTTCTAAACAACTATCTTGGTTGAGCTCTAAGTTCTTATGACTTTATGCTAACACAAAAACTCAATACCTATTGTTGACCCTACATCTTGTAGCCTCAACATTTCACTTTTCATTCACTTACTCATCATCCTCACTAATGAATATAGCACTCGGAAGCTTTTTGGAAAGTAGACCCTAGCTATAAAGAAAACTTTACTGTTAGTTAGGGATAGTAGGTAGATGGTGTAGACAAAACTTGTGTCCCTGCCTGAGACCTGACCTCTATGTCAAGTGGGCTTGTATTTAGTTTTTTACTATCAGCTCTATGCTACTAGTCTATTGTGATCAGTCTATGCAGGAGAACAATGGTAACCTTTTAAAGACCCATCTAGCTTAGAGATTCCCTTCTTAGGAATAATATTGTTTTACCCTTCTAGTTAGTAACTAGTCATAAGTTCAGACAAAGAAGATTGCTCTTTCTTATATAAGGAAACATCATTATCATTGCCATTACCACTACTATTATATATATTCTAACAACACCAATAGCAACCCATAGAGCAATCTACTGTTTCTACATCCCAAGCTCCCTCTATCTGGGAAAAGCAACTTCTTATCTTGATTACTGGCCTACAACAGTAGATGGCCACCCTATTGCAACAAAATGGAGGAGCCAGAGTAGAAGTGGCCAAACCTCCTTTATTCAGTGAAAAAGTAGAGGAAGTAAGTGTGTTCATCAATGTAGTTCATTTATATTTGAGTATAAAGATAATGGAGGAGTCAGAAGCAACAAGAATGGCCTAGGTGCTGTCTTATATACAAGAGGGAGTGGTGGAGGCATAAAAGAACAATTTGCTGGATAAACTATCAAAGGGGGAGTTGAAAATAAAGATAGCAGAGAAACTGTTTGGCAAAATGAAGAATGAATTTGGGAAAATGGTAGAGAAGAAAAGGAAAATAGAGCAGTTGAGGATGATTGAACAAGGAGGAAGAACCTGTAATGAATATGTCTAGGAGTTTAAAAAGATGGCAAAAGGAAGCAGCTATAAGAGGTAGCCTCTTATTGAAGAATTCAAGAGGGGGTTAAGCAGAGTGCTGAGGAGGAAATTGGCAGAGACAGAAAATCCCCTCAGTACAATAGAAGAGTGGCAGGAGAGAGCAGTGAGGCTAGACAGAAACCAGAGGCAAAGCAGAGCAAAGGAAAGGATATTGGGGAGAAATGCAGTACACCCACAGAGAAATGTGCAGCCCAGGGGAGGCTTTAGTGAAGAATTATATAAAGGAAGAGAGGGACAGATTGTATAGAGAGCAGAAGATCAGAACTTTAGAGAAAAAACACAAAACAATTAAGGAGGACAGGGACTAGGAAGAGACCCCAATATAATAGATATTGATAGAGGAAGAGAGAGAGATAGAATGTACTATGTATATAGGAAGTAGGGCTATATAGCCAAAAACTGTTGGCAAAGAAAGAGAAGAGAGAGAAGAATAGTGGAAACACTACAAGAGTTGGCAAAAGACAATAGAGAACAGTGAGCTCCCAGTTAGTCTCCTCAAATATATACAGTGTATTGCACCCAGAAAAACTAGGAAATAAAGTTTCTTGTCAAAGATGGATGGTACAGTAAATGTAGAGGGAGCAATCACACACCAGGTAGAGTGTAATATGTTTTTCAAGGAACACATAGAAAGGGTGAGAATGGATGTGTACAACTTGGGAAAGACAGAAATGATACTGGATATGCTATGGCTAGCTGCCCATAATCTAGAAATAGACTAGAAAAAGGAAGAAGTAAAGATGATGAGATGCCCACCTATCTGTGGAAGGAAAAAGAAAGAAGAAAAAAATAAAGAGGTTAGAAAAATAAAAGAGGAAAAGATAGTGGAAGAACTGGTACCAAGAAGATTTTGGAAGTAGAAAAAGATGTTTGGAAAAGTAGAGTTAGAAAGGATGCTAGTGTGAAAGGCCTGGGATCATGCAATAGAGCTAAAAGAAGGTTTTGTGCCTAAGAAAGGGAAGGTATATTTATTGTCAAGAGAAAAGTGAGAGGAGATGCAAGTATTTGTAGAAGATCAACTGTGAAAAGATTATATCCAACCATCAAAATTACCACAGACATTGCCAGTACATTTTGTAGCCAAAAAAGATGGAAAATGATAAATAGTATAGGATTATAAATATGTGAACCAGTAAACTGTTAAGAATGGATATCTATTACCACTAATTGCCAATATTCTAAACAGAGTAGATAGTAAGAAGGTTTTTACAAAGCTAGACCTAAGATAGGGATATAATAATGTTAGAATCAAAAAAGAAGATGAATAGAAGATAGCATTCACAATGTACATCAGAGTCTATGAGCCAACTATAATGTACTTTGGGCTTACAAACTCCCCTACTACCTTCTAGACAATGATAAATGACCTGTTCCGTGATATAATAAATCAAAGAAATATGGCCACCTTCATAGATGACATTATTGTAGCAACAGAGACAGAGGAGGGATATGACAAGGTAGTAGAGGAAGTGTTGAAGTAACTTGAGGAGAATGATCTCTTTGTAAAACTGAAGAAGTGTTAGTGAAAGGTAAAGGAAATGGAGTTTTTAGGAGTAGTAATAGGGCCAAAGGGAGTAGAAATATAGAAGGAGAAGGTAGAAGGAGTCTTAAATTGGTTAACACCGAGAAATGTAAAAGAGATACAAAAGTTTCTAGGACTTGCCAACTACTACAGGCAATTCATTAAAGACTTTGTGAAGCTTACAGTACCACTACATGTATTAGTTAGAAAGGAGAAAAAGTGGAGATGGAGGAAGGAACAGGAGAAGGTGTTTAAAAAATTGAAAGAGGTATTTACAACAGAGCCAGTTTTGGCAATACCAGACCTGGACAAAGAAATGCAAGTAGAAGCAGATGCATCAGACTATGCAACATGGAGAGTGTTGTCAACAAAGTGTGAGAATAGAAAATAGAGGCTAGTAGCCTTTATCTCTAAGTCGCTAAATACAATAGAACAAAACTATGAGATTCATGACAAAGAGATATTAGCAGTAATCCAATGTCTGGAAGTGTGGAAATACTATCTAGAAAGGACAAAAATAGAGTTCAAGGTCTGGACAGACCATAAAAACCTCCAGTATTTTATGACAAGTCAAAAGCTAAATTGGAGACAAGCCTAGTGGACCTTATACTTGTCATGCTTCAACTTTACCTTGAAGCACATCCCTGGAAAAAGCATAGGTAAAGCTGATAGACTAAGTCAAAGAGCAGACTGGCAGGAGGAAGTAGAGAACAATAATGAGGATAGGACATTAATCAGGCTAGAGGGGGTAAGAGGAGTAGAAACACTAGTAGAAGACAGGAGTCTGAGGAAGAAAATTAAGAAAGTGTAGAAAGGAGACAAGAAAGTAGTAAAAGCAGTAGAAGAGTTAAAGAGAACAGGGATGAAAAGCCTTAAAGATGAAGAATGGTCAATAGAGGAAGAAATAGTTATGAAGAAAGAATACATATATATACCAGAAGGAGAACTAAGAGGAGAGGTGGTATGTTTATATTATAATATGCCAGTAGGAGAACATAGAGGAAAATAAAAAATGGTAGAGCTGGTTACAAGAAACTACTGGTGGCCAGGAGTAACAAGAGAAGTAGAGAGATATGTAGACAAATGTAATACCTACTAGTGATATAAAAATAGGAGTAAGGCTATCATAAACTTCATTCGGACCATAACTCCAGGAATACTTGACCGATTTTGACAATCTGAATGGTCACCAAAAGCCCTTAAGAAGATCTTTCAAATGGTACCAAAAACGTTTCAAAGCAATCAGTATTCACTAAGTTATCAGCAGATCAGTCAGTGATCACCAAGTTACCAGACACTAAATTGCTGATATCTCAGGAACCGCTTAATATAATTGTTTGCTTCAACAACCATTGTGAAGCTCTCTTCAATGCGCTTCTTTCAGCTATAAATAGATCCCAAGGTGATAAGATCCCATGGAGATACAAGGTCCTCAATGTTTGCATATGATACTGATCTTTATCCATAGATTATTATCTGTCCTTGAATAGAACAAAGGACTGCCCTAAGATAGTTAGGTTATCTCTATTTCAAGAACAATAGCACTTCTATATATAGAACAATAGGTAGTGATCATGTGGTAGGCTATTCTGGTGCACAGATTACCACAATCATATATTTAAGAACTGTATGTCTGAGGATCAATCTCAGACTTAATAACATTTTTTGCTGCTTGTCTAACTTCACTTTTTTGAACACTTTGATTATCAAATCAAGCAATCACAAATCAGTAAGTGGCCATTTGTGATAAAGGCCCTGATAGGAAAGTTAATGCCAAATGCAATTCTGGAGAAACTATGAAGTTATATCTCAGCAGACTTCATTACAAAGTTGCTCTTAGCTCAAGGATATGATGCAATCTTAGTAATATATGATAGATTTAGCAAAATGGCACACTTTATAGCAACTACAGAGAAAACGTCAGCAAAGAGACTTGCCAGACTGTTTAGAGATTATATCTGGAAACTGTATAGGCTTCTAGAAAGTATTATATCAGATAGAGGAGTACAGTTTGCAGCAGGAATGATGAAGGAGTTGAATGAGCTATTGGAAATCTGGACTAAGTTGTTGATAGCTTACTACCTCTAGACAGATAGACAAATAGAGAGAGTGAATCAGGAATTGAAGCAGTATCTAAGGGTCTTTATTGACCATAGACAAGAACAATAGCTAGACTGGTTGGAGACAGCTGAATTCATATATAATAACAAGATATATTTGGCTACAAAAGTATCACCATTCAAGGCTAATTATGGTCAAGATCCAAGGATGGGATTCAAGGGAAGAAGGAAGAGGAAGTATAAAGTAGTGGGAAAGTTTGTAGAAAGAATGTGGAAAATTTAGGAGGAAGCAAAAGCAGTCCTAAAAAAGGCTTAAAACAAAATGAAAAAGTTCACAAACAGAAAACAAAGTAAAGAGAAGGAGTATCAAGTAGAAGACTTAGTATTGCTAAGCATCAAAGATCTCAAGTGGCAAATGAAGGAAAGATGATCAAAGAAACTGACAGAATGCTTTGTGGAGCCTTACAGAATAAAAGAGATCGTCTCAAGCAATGTGGTAGAATTAGAATTGCCTAGTTCTATTAGAATACATCTTGTAGTTAATGTAAGTTGAGTGTACCTGTATAAGCCACAAGTGAAGGGGCAGAAAAAGGTACCACCAAAACCACTTATTATCAAAGAGAAAGAAGAATTTGAAGTAGAAAAAATACTAAACAAAAGGGTAGTATGAGGAAAGGAGAAGTTTCTAGTATGATAGAAGGGATATGTGGCAGAAGAAGACACATGGGAAAGTAGAGAAAATCTGGAGAATGCAAAAGAGTTGGTAGAAGAGTTTAAGAAAGAGTATGGCAAAGAAACTAAAGAAGTACAATGACAGGAAGAAAAAGAGGATAAAAAGGTATTCTTAAGAGAACTACTAGAGAGATTTACAGCAAAAATGCTGTGGGGATGGTCTAACAAGGAGTATGAGAGACAAAGGGAAAAAAGATATGAAGAAAACTGGAGATGATGAAAAAATTCCTTGGAACAAGGAAACTTGAAGAGAAGACTGTATTATGAGACAACCAAAAAGGAAACTATTTCTTGCACATTTGTCAACTTGATGGGAAACATCCAAGAATACAATGTGGGAAAGATATAAATAGTATAGAAAGAATTATATAAGATATAGATAGTTCTTAGTAAGGTTCATGTGATTGCAAGAGATAGGTACATAGACTATCTAATATTTGTATAAGTACCTAGGGAAATCCAATGAGAAACTCTATTAAGTTCTTTCTGAATAACCATCTTGGTTAAGCTCTGAGTCCTCATGACTTCATGCTAACACACCTAGGGTAAACTTTGAGTTTTTATGACTTAGCATTAATATAAGAACTTAATATTTATCATTGACTCTGCATCTCATAGCTTTAATATTCCTATTCTCATTTACTCTCTCATTGCCCTAGTGTTAGCACAAGATCATAAAGACCTAAGGCTCAACCAAGGTAGTTGTTTAGGAAGAACTAAATAAAGTTTCTTATTGGATTCTACTAGGTACTTATACAAATATTACATAGTCTGTATACCTATCTTCTATGATCACATGATCCTTACTAAGAACTATATATATCTTATATAATCTTTCCTATGCTTATTTATATCTTTACTGCATTATATTCTTAGATGTTTTCTATTAAGTTGATAAATATATGAGAAATGGTTTCTTTTTTAGGAGTCATCTCATAATACCTGGCTAGTAAGTACAGCACTTACAAGCATCTTAGATAGTGGACCCTAGCTGTAAAGAAGACTTCACTGTTAGTTAGAGATAGTAGATAGAAGGCTTGGACAAAACTTATATCCCTACCTAAGACCTGACCTCTATATTGAATAGGCTTATATATAGTTTTTCACTATCAGCTCCATACTACTGGTCTATTATGATCAGTTTACATAGGAGAATAATAGTAACCTCTTAAAGGCCCATCTAGCTTAGGGATTCCCTTCTTAGAAATAATATTGTTTTACTCTTCTAGTCAGTAATTAGTTATAAGTTCAGACAAAGAAGACTACTCTTCCTCATACAAGAAATCACCATTACTATTACTATTACCACTACCACTATACATGTCTTAACAACAACAATAACAGTAATAGCAACCTACAGAGTAATCTGCTGCTTCTATATCACAACTTCCTCTCCCCACTTTAGAAAAGCAACTTCTTACCCTAATTGCTGGTCTGTAGTAACAGATGGCTATCCTATTACAACAAAATGAAAGAGCTAGATTGGAGGTAACAAAATCTCCTTTATTTAGTAAAAAGATGAAGAAAGTAAGCATATTTATTAACACAGCTTATTTGTATTTAAGTATGAAAATGAGAAAGGAGTCAAAGGCAACAAAGATGGCCTAGGTGCTATCTTATATACAGAAAGAAGTGGCAAAGGCATGGAAAGATAATCTATTGAATGAATTATCAAAGGGAAAATCAAAAGTGAAGACAGTAGAAAAATTGTCTAGTAAGATAAGGAATGAGTTTGGAGAAACAGTAGAAGAGAAAAAAAAGATAGAGCAGTTGAGGACAATTGAACAAGAAAAAAGAACCTGTGACAAGTATGTCCAGGTATTCAAGAAAATGGCATGAGAAAATAGCTATAAAAGACAACCCCTCATTAAAGAGTTCAAAAGAAAGCTAAGCAGTAAAAGAGTACAAAAGAAAATTACTCACTAGAACAGACAATAAGGTATGGTACTAGCTCCCAATCATGTACTAAAGGTTCAAAAGGATGAAGCAGAAGTAAAGGATTAAAAAAGGATATCAGAAATTATATATAGCTTTATATAAGTTTTATAGTTATTTGGTATTAAACAAGCATAAGGTCATTTTAGATCTGTATTATATATCCTCTCTAAGATATCAATCTTTATATACCATAACAAAAGCTTCTCTGGAAAATACAGTTAGTTGATCTTCATAAACCCTCTACACTCAGTTTTCCCCTTGTCTATACCCCCAACACCAAATCTTATGGATATGATGCAGTTCAAGTGTACATTTAGCTGAGCTTTCCCAGTTTACTGTTCTCTCCAAAGTCTGTCCAAGTTGAGTCTGCAACTTGGTTCTAGATCAAGTCTTGGTATATTTCATACTCTGTTCCTGACACTATACTAATTCCAAAAGTTGTCACTTAAGATATACTATGTTAAATAATTCTAGAGGCAGTGGAAATAGAAGCATATGCTAAGATAATTTCTTGTTACTATTCCATTTACTCCTGGAACTATATATCAAATATGACAAATTACAGAGACTCAATGAAATAAAATGATAAAGAAAATTATTACTACTTTTGGTACTATCTCAATTTTCCTCTTGTACCAAGTCCCTCAACTTCTAAGATAGTATATCTTTCTCTT
>Ga0153928_1000557_pt1 | contig 17995 bp, 14 predicted proteins | sample TSNJ012MetaG_FD_106656 | JGI IMG/M metagenome (GOLD analysis project Ga0153928, IMG submission 106656) | Attine ant fungus gardens microbial communities from New Jersey, USA - TSNJ012 MetaG | ecosystem: Host-associated > Fungi > Mycelium > Unclassified | place: USA: New Jersey, Wharton State... | reverse complement strand
GCGCCGGCCTCTTCTTGCCCTTGCTGAAACTCGCGCCGAGAAGCCGCCAGGGATATATTTTCCAGCCGGTCGCGTAATCGCCGAGCGCAAGCCGCACCAGCGCTTCGTTGACGTGAGCGTCGAGATGGTCGGGCTTGATCGCTTGCGCGAGCTCGAAATAGGCCAGGGCTTCCTCGTGGCGATTAAGGTCGCGCAGCGAAAGGCCCAGATTGTTGCAGGCGTCCGCATGATCCGGCTTGAGCGCGAGGGCCTGCCGGTAGGCCGCAACGGCCTCCTCGTGACGGCCGAGCTCGTGCAGCAGAATACCCAAGTTGTTGTGCGCGTCCGCATAATCCGGCCGCGTGGCAATCGCATCGCGGAAGCAGGCGAGCGCGCGCTCCGGATCCGTTGGCGAGAGCACCACCGCAAGCATGTTGTGCGCTTCCGCATAGTCCGGCCGCAGCGCGATCGCGCGTTCGAAACATTCGCGCGCTTGCGTGCGGCGGCCGAGACGCTGATGGGCGCGTCCGAGATTGTACTGGGCTTCGGCGCGCGTGGGCTCGAGCTCGAGCGCTTTTTCGAAATATGGGACCGCCTCGACCGGACGGTTCAGGCCGTTAAGCGCGATGCCCAGATTGGCGTGGGCGCCGGCCGCGTCCGGTTCGCGCGCGATCCAATGACGCAGCAGGCGCACCGCTTCCTCGAAGTCGTTGCGTTCGAGACAAAGCACGCTCAGCCGTCGGAGCGCACCGGAATGGTCGGGATTTTGCTCAAGCACGGCGCGATAACGTTGCTCAGCCGCCGCCGCGTTCCCCCGGCGCTCGAGCAACAGCGCCTGTGCGAATGCGTCGCTTGCCGGGGCGGCAGGTTCGTGATTTGCCAAACGACTGCTCCAAAAAATCGACCTTGCTCATATCGATCGAGGCATTGACCGACAAGATCGCCGTCTTGCGCCTCAAGGCGGATAAAACGCGCAAACGCGCAAGACACGAATCGTCCGCAATGAGCTGAGCCGCTCGTACACATGCCCAGCGCGGATGCACGCGCGAACGCGCCGCCCGCGAAAAGGCCGCGCGGAAGTTGCGATGCTTGATCTTCGAGTTGAACGATGCGCGTAGCGCACGCAAGCGCGCGATCGACGCGGTAACATCCTCCTCTCTGATACACCCAGTACGGGTGACGAAGCGTGGACGCAGCCGGCGCTGCGTTGACGCGGGGTGCCCGTCCTCCTAAGGTTGTCACTAGAAGGTCGCGGGATATTCACGAAAAACAAGCACCCTAAACGCGATCAGCGCCAAGTTGCGGCGCACGGGATGGGAGGCGATCTATGCCGAACAATTTGTCGGGACAATTCGACTTGCTTACGGCAACCGAGGGCATGCCGGTTAGCAACGATATTGCCAGCTTCACCGACGACACTCCGGGCGACACGGCAGCCGATTTTACCGTCACGATCGACTGGGGCGATAATATTACCACGACCGGCACGGTGGTGGGATCGGCTGGATCTTTCACCGTCCAGGGCAGCCACACCTACGCTGACGACGGCCTCTATTCTCCCGTCGTTACGGTCACCCGCACCACGGACAATATCCAGCTGGTGCTGCAGAGCCCCGGCGTCACCGTCGGCTTCGGCAGCGGCGACGTGCTTACCGGTCAGGGGCAGCCGGCCATCGTCTCCAATGCGACCACGCTTACGAACGTCGTGGTCGCGACCTTCACCGATCCCTATTTGGGCAGCGGCGTCAACGACTACTTCACCACCATCGATTGGGGCGACGGGAACGTTACAGCGGGCACGCTGACCCTCGGCAACGACAACGTCTATACCGTCACCGGCTCGCACGCCTACGCGACCGGCGGTCAGTTCACGATCACCGCCTTCATGAGCGACGACAATCCGGGGGACAATGCCCCCTTCGCCTTCGCGCAGACCGCGGCGGACCTCGGCTACGGCGGCAGCGAGGTGCTCAGCGGGGCGATCGAGACGATCGCCGTCCCGGTCGGCACGAAGGTTGCCACCTTTGTGGACAACACTGCGAGCCTTCCGGCGAGCGACTATTCAGCCCAGATCGATTGGGGTGACGGAACGACCACGCCCGGTACGGTGTCGGCGGGCTCCGTCGCCGGAACGTTCACCGTCACGTCCGCCGTCGCCCACACCTACGCGGACGAAGGCCTCTATACCGAGACCGTGACGGTCACGCGCAGCACCGATAGTGCGCAGATTGCGCTCTCGGGTACGGTCGCGGTGGAGGATACCGACGTCTTGAGTGGGAGCGCCACCACGGTCACGGGCAGCCCCAGCGTGACCTTGAACAACGTGACGGTGGCGAACTTCGGCGATTCAAATACAACGAACAGCGCGGGCGACTTTGTTGCAACTATAGACTGGGGGGACGGCTCGAATTCGACCGGTACTGTCTCGGGTTCCGGCGGCTCGTTCAGCGTCACCGACTCGCACACCTACGCGCAGAACGGTCAGTACATCATCACCGTCGGCATCGGCGAGGATCCGGCGGACGGCCAAGCCACCGCCGTCGCCACCGTCGAGAGCACGGCGCTCATCGGCCTTGCTGCCGCCACCACGACCACCATCAACGCTACCGAAGGCACGCCGACGGCAGCCAATCAGCGGCTCGCCACTTTCAGCGACAGCACCACGAGCGATGTCGCCGCCGATTTCACCGCCAGCATAGATTGGGGTGACGGAACGACGACGAACGGAACCGTTACTGGCGGGAACGGCTCGTTCACCGTCACCGGCGGATCCCATACCTATGCTGACGAAGGCGGCGAGCCGGTCTCGACCACGCTCACCCGCACGGCCGATGGGTCGATCGCGACGGCGTTCGGCACGGCCAATGTCGCCGATGCCGATGTCCTGGCGCTCACGGCCGCTGGCATCAGCGGCAACGCGGGCCAGGCGTTTAATAACGTGCAGCTCGCGACCTTCACCGACGCCTATACCGGCAACAGCGCCTCCGATTTCACTGCCACGATAGATTGGGGCGACGGAACGGACCCGACGTTCGGCACCATCACGGGCTCAGGCGGTTCATTCACCGTCGACGGATCTCATACCTACACAAACGGCGGCAACGACACGTTCACCGTCACCGTCGCGGACGACTTTCCCGGCACCGCCAGCGCCGCGGGCTCTGCCACCGCCTCGATCAATTTCGGCGGCCAGATGGTGCTCACCTCGGCGACCGAAGGCACGGCGCTGCCCGGCAATACGCCGATCGCCACCTTCACCGACAACGATCTGAGCGACACGGCCAGCAGCTTTTCCGCCCAAATAGATTGGGGTGACGGAACGACCACGCCCGGCACCGTTGTCGGCTTGCCCGGCGGTCCGTTTACCGTCGAGGGCGGCCACACCTACGCGGACGAGGGCACCGATCCGGCGGTCGTGACCCTTACCCGCAACTCGGACCAAGCTAGTCCGAGCGTGAGCGGCTTCGTTACGGTTGCCGAAGGCGACAGCCTCACGCCACAGGGCACGAGCATCTCGGTGGGTGCGACGGGGCCCTTCAGCGGGGTGGTCGCAACCTTCGCCGACAGCGACACCGTCACCGCGGCAGACGATTTTTCCGCCACGATCAACTGGGATGACGGGACGACCACGGCAGGTACGGTAACGGGCTCGAACGGCTCGTTTACGGTGAGCGGCTCGCACACCTACACGACGCCCGGCGAGGTCTTCGCCAAGGTGACGCTGGCGGATGACGACCCGGGCACCGCCACGGCCACGGCGACCACCACCGTCACCATCACGGACTTGGCGGGCCAGATGGCGCTCAATTCGGCCACCGAATCCGTGACGTTGCCGGCCGCGACGCCGGTCGCCACGTTCAGCGACAGCAACGACAGCGACACAGCCGCCGGGTTCACCGCCGAAATAAATTGGGGTGACGGAGCGACCACGACGGGAACCGTCGTGGGCGGCTCCGGGTCGTTCACCGTGGAGGGCGGCCATACCTATGCGGACGAGGGCAGCGACCCGGCGAGCGTGACCTTCACGCGTACCTCCGACAACGTTTCCGCCACCGCGAGCGGCACCATCACGGTTGGCGAAGACGATGTGCTTGCCGGGCAGGGCACGAGCTTCGCGCTCAAAACGAACCAAGCCTTCAGCGGCACGGTCGCGACCTTCACCGATACCGACACGGCGAACGTGGCGAGCGACTTCGGCGCCACGGTGGATTGGGGTGACGGAACGACGACGAGCGGCACCATATCCGGCTCGAACGGCTCGTACACGGTGAGCGGCTCGCACACCTACACGGCGCCCGGGCCGTACACCGTCACGACCACGTTCGCGGACGATGCGCCGGGCACGGCGACGGCCACGGCAACCACCACCGCCACGGTCAGGACCCTGTCGGGGGTCATGGCACTCACCAACGCCAAGGAAGGCACGGCCCTGCCGAATACGACGACTGTCGCCGTCTTCACCGACAGCGATTCGGCCGACACCGCTAATCAATTCACGGCCAGCATCAATTGGGGCGATAGTTCGACCACGGCCGGCACCGTGGTCGGATCGAATGGAATCTTCCTCGTCGAAGGCGGCCACATCTACGCGGACGAGGGCAGCGACACAGCCACCGTGACGCTGACCCACAATCCCGATGGGACCCAAGGGACGACCAGCGGGCCGGTTGCGGTTGCCGAGGGCGACGTGCTGACCGGCAACGGGCTCCACATAAAACCCAAGGCCGGCCAGGTTTTCAGCGGCACTGTCGCCACCTTCAGCGACGTCGATACCGTCACCGCCGCGGGTGATTTTTCTGCGACCATAAATTGGGGTGACGGAACAACCACGACCGGGACGGTATCCGGCGGGAACGGCTCGTTCACCGTGAATGGTTCGCATACCTACGCGCATCCCGGTGATGAGAGAATGACGGTGACGCTGGTGGACGATGCGCCCGGCACCGCCACCGCTATCGCCAATACCAACGCCACGGTCTCGAATGGCGGTAATGGCGACTTCGTGGCCGGCGGCGCGTCTGACTTGTTGTTCCAGAACGCCGCAGGCAACGCGAATGTGATGATTGCGTCCCTCGACGGCACGTCTTCGACCGTCATTCCGACGCCGGTCGGCTGGAACGTCGTGGCGGCGGCCGACTTCAACCAGAATGGCAATTCCGACATCGTCCTGCAGAATAACGACGGGCTGCCGGAAATCTGGTTGATGAACGGCGCCAGCGTGACGAGCACCGTCACGCTGCCGAACCCGGGAGCGTCGTGGCACGTGATCGCCGCAGCCGATTTCACCGGCAGCGGCAACCCCGACCTGCTGTGGCAGAACAACGACGGCGCTGCCGCGATCTGGGAGATGAACGGCGCCTCGCTCGCGTCGGGCGCCATGCTGCCGGATCCCGGCCCGACTTGGCATGCGATAGGGGCGGGCGATTTCAACGGCGACGGCAACGCCGACATCCTGTGGCAGAACAGCGACGGTGCCGTCGCCATCTGGGAAATGAACGGCAGCTCGATCATCGGTGCGGCGGTCGTCGCCAATCCCGGCCCGACCTGGCATGCGATCGGGGCGGGGGATTTCAACGGCGATGGCAACGCCGACATCGTGTTCCAGAACAACGATGGCTTGCCCGCCATCTGGGAGATGAACGGCACCGCGATTGTCGGCGCGGGCGTGCTGCCAAATCCGGGAACCACTTGGCACGCGATGGGCACGGGGGACAACGGCGACATCCTGTGGCAGAACGCCGACGGGACGCCGGCGGTCTGGCAGATGAACGGCTTCTCAATTGCGACTGCGAGCGTGTTGCCCAACCCGGGCGCCACCTGGCAGCTCAAGGATGACGGGCCGATTCAATCCTCAAGCTCTCAGCAGCCAGCGCTGGTTCTCAGTTCGCCCGACGCCGCAAGCTCGGTTCTGCAGCAGAGCGCGCCCGACACCAGCGTCAGCGCGGCACCGCCGTCGACCCCGGTCACCAGCCTGGTCAACGGCTCGACGCAAAATAATGCGCCGCATCTGTTAATATCCAGCATGGGCGCATAAACCCAAACGAAAGGGAGAGCGGATCCGTTCTCCCTTTCGTTTTCAACCTCGTCACAACGCCAACGTCACGCGCTCGAATCCGGGCGCGATGGTCATTTCCTTCGCCTCCTCGAGCGCGGTGCGTCGCACCTCATCCGCGAGCGGCGCCGGGTCGTCGTCGACGTCGTCGAGCAGGCAAAAGACCGACATGCGAAACGCGGCCGCGAACAGGGCGGCGTTGATGCGGTTGGTCAGCGGATTGCCGGTCATCGCCGGATTGCGCTGGCATTCGAGCAGCCACGGCCGGCCGTCGCGCTCGACGAGCACGTCGAGGCCTAACAGCGCGGGCGGGAAGCAGTAGCGGGTGTGCTCGGCGGCCTGACCGGCGAATACCGCGCCGTCATGCATCACGCGCAGCAGCCGGCGCACGAGATCGCGCAGGCGCGCCCAGGTCGCCTCGCGCTCCAGCCCCTCCGCGGCCATGCGCGCGAGCGCGGCCGAGAGGCTCCATACGTGACCGACGTTTTCCTCGCTCGGGTCGGTGCTCACGCGCAACTGCGGATGCCCCACATGAAGCGCCGTGTTGGTGATATGCGCGGCGGGACGCTGCAGCTCCACATCGGATAGGCCGTACGGCTCGGGCGCGATGCGTACGATCCCTTCGCGATAGATGTAGGCGCGCAACGGGGCCGCCGCGGTCACCAGAACGTAGAGCCGTATGTGAAATTTGTGACCGTCAAACAAATACGGCCGGTCGAGGTAACGCTGGACGACGCAAGCGTCCTCGCCCACGTCGCCCGGCGACCGGGTGAGCCGCATGCCGCGGCCGCCGAAGAGATTGGGCGGCTTGAGGATGTAGACCTGATCGGCCGGATGGGCGGCGCGGAAGCGTTCGAACGCGGCCTTCTCCTGCGGCAGGTTGAAGCTTTCCGGCCAGAACGCCGACTCGCCGGCGTGCGCCGCATGCCACTCGCTCAAGCGGCGCGCGAGCCCCGATTTTGTGAAGAAATCCGACCAGCGCCAATAGGGATAGACCATGTCGTAGTGGAGCATGGCCGAGGACACCCGCGGCGGCGCCTTCTTGAAACGGTCGATGAGGTCGCGCGCCAGGACGTCAGCCTCGCGCCAGCGGGCGCGGTCGCGCAGCGCATAAACGAGGCCGCGTTGGCAGGAGAACAAAAGATTGCCGGCGGCCGTCGGGTTGCGCACCGCCTGCTCCAGAACGCCGATCGCCTCGTCGATGCGTCCGAGGCGGTGCAGGCAGCGCGCCAGCGCGTCGGCCGCGAGCGCCGTGAGGTTGAGCTGCGCGGCGCGTTGCAGGGCGGAAAGCGCCTGCTCGTTTTCGCCGCCGTGCAAATGCGCGATGCCGAGCCAGAGATACAGATTGGGCGAGGCTTGGCGCGCCAGTGCCCGGCGCGCCGCCTCGACCACCATCGGCATGTCGCTCGTGAGCACGAACGACCAGACGTAGGCTTCCCACAGGTTGACGGCGTCCGGCCGCTGCGCGAGCGCGGCCTCGAGCTGGCCGCGCGCGGCGAGAACGTCGTGCTCGACAAATTCCTTCAGCCTGGCCGGGTCCGCGCTTGCGAGCGCATGCCCTTGCATGCCGTGGAGGTCGGACGTGCTTGCCATCGTGTCGCTCGAGATTGCGCGCTATGCTCGCTTCCAGGCAGTATTTAGCGCCGCGCACAGGTGAGGGACATGGCCGATCGGCTCGTGACCGACATCGGGGGATTCGAGGCGGGCGAGGTGCCCAAGGAGGAACGGCCGCCGCTGTTCTGGCAGCGGCAGCTCATGGCCGTGTTCAATCTGCTTTGGCGCGAGAGAGGGATTCTCAATCTCGACGAGTTCCGGCGCAAGATGGAAGAGTTCAGTCCCACGGATTACGCCAGGCTCGGGTTCTACGACCGGCGGCTCGAAGGCGTGATCGGCCTGTTGGAGGAAAAAGGCGTGCTCACCGCGCAGGAGGTCGAGGCGCGGGCGCAGCAAATCCTGCGGGAAGGGCGCGATGGCCGCACAAGCTGAGCCGCGCTTTGTCCCGGGCGAGCGCGTGCGCATCGTCGACCTCGGCAAGGGCGGCCACGTGCGCACCCCCATGTATGTGCGCGGCAAGCTGGGGACGGTCGAACGCTTCTGCGGGTTGTTTGAGAATCCGGAAGAGCGCGCCTACGGCCGGGTCGGCCGCGCGCGCATCCCGCTCTACCGGGTTCATCTTGCCCAACATGACCTGTGGCCCGGCTATGGCGGTGCCGCGGACGACACGCTCGAGATCGAAATCTACGAACACTGGCTCGCCCCAGCCGCGGAAAAAACGCCATGAACGAGCACGCCCACCCGCACGGCCATGAGCACGCGCCCGCCGACGACGACCTCGCGCTGACCTATGAGGAAGCCAAGTTCCTCGCCCTCAAAGACGTCCTGATCGAAAAGGGATTGATTACCCCCGACGCGATCCGGGCCCGCATGGAGATCGACGCGCGCGGCACGCCGCACCAGGGCGCGCGCATGGTGGCGAAGGCATGGACCGATGCGAGCTACAAGGCGCGCATGCTCGCCGACGCCAAGGCGGCCGCCGTCGAGCTCGGCATTCCGGTCACCGAAGCGGCGCTCGTCGCCCTCGAGAATACGCCGCGCCTACACAACATGATCGTCTGCACGCTGTGCTCCTGTTACCCGCGGTCCCTGCTGGGCGAGCCGCCCGCGTGGTACGTGAGCAAGTCCTACCGCTCGCGCGCGGTGCGCGAGCCGCGCAAGGTGCTGGCGGAGTTCGGCCTCGATGTTCCCGCCGGAGCCGAGGTCCGGGTGCACGACAGCAATGCCGACCTGCGTTACATCGTGCTGCCGATGCGGCCGGCCGGGACCGAGGCTCTGAGCGAGCAACAGCTTGCGGCGCTGGTGACGCGCGATTGCCTCGTCGGGGTCGCGCTGCCGCGCGCGCCGTCCGGGCATTGACGACTTTGCGCACCGGCGCGGAATTCCTGCGCTCGCTCGACGACGGCCGGCAGATATTGCTCGAGGGCGAGCGGGTCGCGAAGGTGGTGACGCATCCCGCCTTGCGTGGGGCCGTGCGCAGCATCGCCAATCTGTTCGACCTCGCGGCCGCGCCCGCGTCGCGCGAACGGATGACCTACCCGTCGCCGAAGACCGGCGGTCCGGTGTGGCGTGCCTGGCAGATTCCCCGCTGCCACGCCGACCTTGCGGCCAAGCGCCTGTTCTCGCAGACCTGGGCGGAAGCGACGTTCGGCCTGATGGGCCGCACCCCCGACCACGTCGCCGGCTTCTTTGCCGGCTTCGCCGCGGTCCCCAAGGTGTTCGCAGCGGGCGGCGCGAATTTCGCCGACAACGTCGTGCGCTTCTACGAGCACGCGCGCGACCGTCATCTCTATATCAGCTACGCGATCGTCCCGCCGCAGATCGACCGCAGCAAGCCGGCGCACCAGCAGAGCGATCCGACGCTTTACGCGGGCGTGGTCAAGGAGCGCGATGACGGCATCGTCATCTCCGGCGCCCAGCAGCTCGCGACCGCCGCCGTGTTCTGCGACTGGCTGCACCTCGCCTGCATTCATCCGCTCCAGCCGGGCGACGAGAATTACGCCAACGCGCTCGCCGTGCCGGTGAACGCGCCCGGCCTCAAGCTTTACCCGCGCCGCGCCTTCGCGACGGCCGGGATGGATCCATTCGACTATCCGCTGTCGAGCCGGTTCGACGAGACCGATTGCTTCTGCGTGTTCGAGAACGTGTTCGTGCCGTGGGAAAACGTGTTCATCTACCGCAACGTCGCGATTTCGCGCGATCAATGGTGGCGAACGCCGGCGCATCTCTACGGCAACCATCAGGCCCAGTGCCGCTACGCCACCAAGCTGCGCTTCATGATGGGGCTCGCCAAACGTATGAACGAGATCACCGGCAACGACGCGCAGCCGGCGGTGAATGTCGCGATGGGGGAACTCGCCGCGCTCGCAACGACCGTCGACTCGATGCTGCAGGCGCACGAGGTGACCGGCACGATCGACGAGGACGGCGTGCTGTGGCCCTCGCGCACGACGCTTTACGCGGTCATGGCGCTGCAGTCGGAGCTCAACGGGCGCATGCTCGAGACCATCCGCGAACTCGCCGGCGCGGCGATGATCACGCTCCCCTCCTCGGCGCGCGACTTCGCCAACCCGGAGATGGCGCGCGACATCAGCCGCTACATGCAATCGGCTTCGGCCGACGCGAAGACACGGGTCGCGACGCTGCGCATGCTGTGGGATTTCCTCGGCACGGAATTCGGCAGCCGCCATGCCCAGTACGAGAAATTCTACGGCGGCGCTTCGTTCCTGGTGAAGCAGAATCTCAATCGCGCTTACGACTATGCGCGCGCCACCGCCATGGTGGACGCGGCCTTGGCGCTGGAATCAGAGGGCGGACGACGGAAGACCGAGGACAGATGATGGAGAGAGCTTTCTGTCCTCTGTCGTCCGTCCTCTGTCGTCTGGTTTTAGTGCCCGCCGGCGATGCAGTCCTTGATCCAGCGGTTGCGCTTGATCCAATGGATGCCGAAGTGTTTGGCCTTTGCACGCTGCTTGCACTCGGCCTTCTTGGTCGCATAGGCGGAGCGGGCGCTCGAGAAATCGGTCGATGTTCCGGCGGCGATTGCCGCGCTGGGGAACGCGACGGCGAAGGCGAGTGCGATCAGTGCAGGTTTCATTGCGTGGTCCTCGTTTATTAACAGCCATTCATTCGAGCGGACTCATGCTCTGGGCCTTGCCTGGCGCAAGGTTTCCGACCGAGCAAACGAGCGAAACGAATTCTTGTTCCACGCAATCCTCACGGTTTTGGTGAAGGCGGAACCGCACCGGGCCCGGTGGGTTGATCCCGGCGCCGGAGACCGCGCCGATGATCAACGACCTCTGGTACAAAAACGCGGTCGTTTATTGCCTGTCGGTCGCGACCTACATGGACGCGAACGGCGACGGAATCGGCGACTTTTCCGGCCTGATGCGGCGGCTCGATTACCTGCAGGGCCTCGGCGTCACCGCCATCTGGCTCATGCCGTTCCAACCTTCGCCCGGCAAGGACGACGGTTACGACATTTCCGACTACTACGGGGTCAACCCCGCTTACGGGACGCTCGGGGATTTCGTCGAGTTCACCCACGCGGCGGGGCAGCGCGGCATTCGCGTGATCATCGACCTCGTGGTCAACCATACCTCGGACCGGCATCCGTGGTTTCAGGACGCCCGGCGCGACCGCAACTCCAAATACCGCGAATGGTACGTCTGGTCGGAGAAAAAGCCGCCCGGCGCGGAGAAGGGCGTGGTGTTCCCGGGCGTGCAGAAATCGACCTGGAGCTACGACCAGGTCGCCAAGGCCTGGTACTTCCACCGCTTCTACGATTTCCAACCCGATCTCAACACATCCAATCCGGAAGTGCAGGCGGAAATCCTCAAAATCATGGGTTTTTGGATCCAGCAGGGCGTGTGCGGCTTCCGCATGGATGCGGTGCCTTTCGTCATTGCCAGCAAAGGCCCGCAGGTACGCCGGCCGGTCGAGCAATACGGGATTCTGCGCTTCCTGCGCGAGTTCCTGCAGTGGCGCCAGGGCGATTCGATCATCCTGGCGGAAGCGAACGTGATGCCCGACACGGATATGGACTATTTCGGCAAGACCGGCGACCGCCTGCAGATGATGTTCAACTTTCAGGTCAATCAGAATCTGTTTTACGCGCTCGCCACTGCGGACACGCGGCCGCTGGCGCAGGCGCTCAAGGCGACCAAGCCGCGCCCGGCGACGGCGCAATGGGGTATGTTCCTGCGCAACCACGACGAGCTCGATCTCGGCCGGTTGAGCGATGCGCAGCGCCAGCGCGTGTTCGACGCCTTCGCGCCGGAGCCCGACATGCGGCTCTATCAGCGCGGCATCCGACGCCGGCTGGCGCCGATGCTCAACGGCGACCGCCGGCGGATCGAACTCGCCTACAGTCTGATGTTCACGCTGCCCGGCACGCCCGTGATCCGCTACGGCGACGAGATCGGCATGGGGGACAACCTCGGCTTGCCTGAACGGGTGGCAGCGCGCACGCCGATGCAGTGGTCGACCGAGCCGCACGGGGGTTTCACGAAAAGCGACCGACCGGTCGTTCCGGTGATCGAAGCCGGGCCCTACGGCTACAGCCAAGTCAACGCTGCGATGCAGCGGCGCGAGGCCAATTCGCTGCTCAACTGGATGGAGCGCATCATCCGGATGCGCAAGGAAGTGCCCGAGGTCGGCTGGGGCGACTTTGCCCTCCTGCCGACCGGCAATCCGGGGGTGCTCGCCATCCGTTACGACTGGCGCAACAACTCGGTCGTCTTCGTCCATAATCTCACCGACCAGCCATGTGAGACTCGCTTCCCGGTGGGCCTGAGCGACGCGTCGGAGAACCGGCTGATCAATCTGCTCGGGGAGGATCACAGCCGCGCCCGCGACGACGGCAGGCATCACATCGTGCTCGAGCCTTACGGCTATCGCTGGTATCGCGTGGGCGGCCTCGACTATCTGCTCAAGCGCAGCGACATCGACAATCCGCCAAAGCGGTCGAAACCCGCAAAACGGGCCCGGCGCCCCAGACACTAAGCGGCAACGACCGGAACATTGGTCGGGCGAAAAAGTTGTTCGGCGTGGGCCGGTCGGGTCGGGCGATGAGCAGCGGCGGCAATGATGAAAAACACAGCCGCATCCGGCGTCTGGGTGGTGATCGCCGCCTATAACGAGTCGCAGGCGCTCGGGCGCGTGCTGGCAGGCCTTGCGGGCCTGCCCTACTGCATCCTGGTTGTCGACGACGGCTCGAGCGATCCGACCGCCGAGATCGCGGCGCGCGGCGGCGCCGAGGTGGTCAGGCATCCGATCAACCTCGGCCAGGGCGCGGCGCTGCAGACCGGCATCGACTACGCGCTCATGCGCGGCGCGACCCACGTCGTGACCTTCGACGCGGACGGCCAGCACCGTCCCGAGGACATTGCCGCGCTGCTCGCCGCGCTGCGGGCCCACCACGCGGAGTTCGCGCTGGGCAGCCGCTTCCGTGGCGCGGCCCCCGACCTGCCGCCGCTGCGGCGGCTGATGCTGCGCGCCGCCACCGCATTCACCCGCCTGACCACCGGCCTCGACGTGACCGACGCCCACAACGGGCTGCGCGCGATGACACGGCGCGGCGCAGGACGGATTCGCCTGCGCCAGAACCGGATGGCCCACGCGTCCGAAATCCTCCACCAGATCGGGGTGAGCGGCCTTGCCTATGTCGAGGTGCCGGTGACCATCCGTTACAGCCGCTACTCGCTCGCCAAGGGTCAGCGCGCGAGCGAGTTCGTCACCATCCTGCTCGACCTGTTCGCCCGGCGGCTTAACCCATGACGGCGCAACTGCTGCTCAGTTTCCTGCTGGGCGCGATCCTGATCTATGCATTCGCCGAGCGGCGGCGCTCGCCGGTGGTAGGCGCGCTTGCGCTCGTCGCCGCCGCGGCCGGTCTCTATTTCGTCTGGGTACCGACGCACGCCACCTCGCTCGCCGAATTGGCCGGGGTCGGCCGTGGCGTCGACCTCATTATATATATCTGGGTCGTGATCAGCCTGCTGGTGATGCTCAACCTGCATCTCAAGCTGCGCAGCCAGACCGAAGCAATGACCGGGCTCGCACGCGCGTTCGCGATCGGCGAAGCGTTGGAGCAGGATCAGGTGGCGACCAGGACGAGCCCGCACACCGTGAGGATGGCACCGAGAACGAAGCGCGCGGAGAGCGGCTCGTCGAAAGCCGCCGCCGCGGCGATCGGGACCAGCGCGAACGACAGCGCCACGAACAAATAAGCGCGCGACAGCGGCGTGAAGCGCAGCAGCCACACCCAGACGAGCGAAAGCCCGAAATAGGCCGCGAGCGCGGCGAGGAAATAGACATTCTGCGCGAGCGCGAGCAGGCGCTCGGTCAGCGTGCCGCCGGCCGGCATCCGCAGTGCCGCCGCCTTGAACAGCAGCTGGCCGCCGGCCATGCCCGCCGCATAGACGCACAGCACGGCGATCTGCAGCGTCGAAAGCGAGGGCGTCATGGCTCGTTCCAGCGGCGCAACACGACCCGCATCGCGTCGAACAGGTTGACCGGCAGGCCGATGCGGCCTGCCGGCAATTTGAGGCGGACGCCGGCCATGCGGCCGAGGTGATAAGCCATGAGCCCGAGCGGCACGATTTTCCAGGGACGATCGAGCGAGACGACCTTGAGGCCGGCCCGCCACGCCAGCCGCTCCAGGCTCGCCGGCGTGAAAAACCACAGGTGCTGCGGCGGCGTCATCAGCCGCCAGCCGGATTTGAGCGCCCGCGCCGCGGGGCTGCCGAAGTCGCCGGTGGTCAGCACAACGATGCCTCCGGGCGCAAGCGCGCCCGCGACCAAGTCCATGGTCGCATGCGGATCGGGCAAGTGCTCGATCACATCGAGCATGACGATGACGTCGAACGGCCCGCGCACGTTTCGCCCGATCGCTTCGGCGTCGCCGGTTTCGACCGCGAGGCCCTGGCGCCGGCAGTAGGCGGCCGCGTGTTCGGAGAGTTCGATTCCCGAAACCGTGAAATGGCGCTTCGCCTCGTTGAGAAAAAAGCCGTAGGCGCACCCCAGCTCGAGGAGGTTGCCGGAGGGGCGAAAGCGACGGATGAAGCCGACGGTGCGGGCGAACTCGCGGCGCAAGACGGGCTCCGCGCCGAGATAGTCGGCGTAGCCGTCGGGTTCATCGCCGGAGAAATAGCCGCGCGTGTAATAGGCGGCCGGATCGAATGCCATGGCCTGCGCGCGCGCCAGGCCGCAGCGCAAACATTCGAGCACGTCGCAACCGTTCTTGGCGTAGAGAAAGCGATGCGCCGTGCGCATCGCGCAGGCCGGGCACGCCATCATGCGCTCGCGCGCCGCCGTTGCGCGTGGATGCGCCGAGTTTTCCGTAAGCGCGGCCGAGCCTTTCGCCATCTCACCAGTTCCAATCGACACGCAGCACCGCCTGGACCGACGCGGCGCAAGAAAGAGCGGCCGCGGCGAGTGCAATCGCGACGCGGATGTTTTCCGGCAGCCCGCGCCGCACCAGCGCCGCGACGCCGAGCGCGACCGCCGGCAGTGCCGGCACGAAATAGCGTCCCTGCACGCCGTCGATCTGGGTTGCGTCGAGGGCGGTCCACACCAGGAAGAAAATGAGAAAGATCGCAAAACAATAGCCGGCGACCGCGAGCGCGCAGGCGACCGCGATGCGCCGGCCGGTGGCGCGGTCGGTCTCGAGCGGGCCGACGAACGAAGCCACGAGCAGAGCGGTCAGCACCGGATAGGTCCAGCCCGCGAGCGGCGCGTCGAGCCAGCCGAGCACGCCGATGAGCTGGCGCCAGAGCGCCACGCCGTAGTCGGTGAACAGGCTCAGCAGCAGCCGTGGAAACAGCAGCGGGTCGATGAGCATGTAATGAAGTTTCCAGACCGGATCGAACTGCTCCGGCGGGACGTCCATATACTCGGTCAGGCGGTAGGCGGCGACGTCGGCGGAACTCGCGATCGTCCACGCCACCGCAAGAACGACGCTCGGCAGCACCACGACGGCGGCGCTTTTCCAGCGGCGCGCCCAAGCGCCGGACGAAGGTCTCATTGCGGCGAGCAGAACGAGCGCCAGTTGCGGCGGCTTGGTCAGCGCGCCGAGTGCAAGCCAGAGCGATTGCTGCCACGGCCGATCCTCCGCTGCGGCGAGCACGCCGCGCAGCATCAGCGCCGTCGCCGCCATGGCGCAGGCGAGGCTCGCGCCGTCCGCGCTCACGACCGCGCGGCTGTAGAGGGCCGAGGGCAAGAGGGCGATGACCAGGAACGCCCATTTGAGCCGCGGTACGATCGCGATGGCGAAAGCCGCCGCGGCCGTAACCGCGACGAGGCCGAACGCGCGCATCAGATAAACCAGGGTAAGGAAATCGAGATGCGCGGCACGCCCGATGAGGATCGCGGCCGCGTAGGGGAGGTAGGGGATCGGGCTGTAGCCCTCCGCGCCGCCGTAGGGAACGAAGACCGGCGCGTCCGCGTCGGCCGGGAGCAGCGGGTCTTGCTGCGCGTGCGCGGCAAACACCGACCAATAGCTGAAGCCCGGCGTGCGGTGCGCGAACTTCTTGTCATTGAAGAACTTCAAATCGCGCTCGATCCGCGCGGGGAGATAAACGCCCTTGTGTCCCTGGGCGTCGCGCGTGCGAGGCACCAAATCGCCCTGGGTGATGCCGTAGGCGCGCAGGAAATGCTCGGCCTCGTCGGGGCCGCGCAGCGGCGGCGTCACGGCCATCAGCAGGGCGCCGGCGAGAAGCGAGATCAAGGCAAACAGCGCGGCCGGGTCGCGCACAAGGCCGCGCACGCGTGCCCACGGGAGGGTGGCGATACGCCCGATCCCGACCCGGCCTGCCGTGATTTCGCTCAAAGCACGTCGCCCCGGTTTAAAGCGCGGTCCCAGCCCGCGCGGCGAGCGGCGTTCGGAAGGATCGCGCGCCCGCGAAAAACCACCGGATAACGCGGCAACGGGTAGGGGGTTCCGCGGCCCGCCGGGCGGGGGTCCTGCCCCGGCCAATCGCGATGAGAGAAAATCGTTAGAGGTGAAACGCTTCACAGTCAGGCTTGCCGGAATGCGGCATGGTCCTTTTCACGGTTGGGACGACCCCCGCCGCCCTGACCCCGAAGGAGATTTAATATGTTTAAGACCCTTGTCCTCGCTCTCGTCCTCGCCGGTGTCTCGCTCAGCTTCATCGGCAGTGTGTCCGCCGCTCCGGTGCGCGGCGACGCGTGGCAGCCCTCGCACGACTATATGCAGGACCGCCACGACCCGACCAACACCAACGGCTTCTGACCCACGGCCCCATCCCGCCTGCGGATGGGTCTAACTGCGGCCGGCCCCCGTTAGGCCGGCCGCTTTTTTCAGATGTCAGATGTCAGATGTCGCAGAGTAGAAATCCATCGACCTCTGGCATCTGACATCTGACCTCTGAATCACGGTTCGCGCAGGCTCTCGTCGAACACCCGGATCACCGGGTCGAGCAAATAGGAAATGATGGTGCGCTTGCCGACCAGCATTTCGGCGGTGGTGGTCATGCCGGGAATGAGCCGGAAATCCGGCGGCACGTCTTGCAGCGTGAGCGGCCCGAGCGCGATGCGGGCGCGGAAGAAAGCCGGCCGCCCGTCCGGATCCTTGCCGGTCTGCGGCGACTGCGTCGTGTTCTTGTCCGGCTGAAACGAATTCTCCGTGATCACGCGCAGCCGCCCGGTGATCGTGCCGTGCCGCTGAAATGGCAGCGCGTCGAGCTTGACCCGCACCGTGTCGCCCACCCGCAGGCGCGCCACGTCGGCGCTGTCGACGTCTACTTCCGCCTCGATGGTGTTGCCGCTCGGCACCAGCGTGACGAGCGGTTCGGCTTCCTTGGCGACCGAGCCGATCGAGTGCTGCCCCAGTTCGAGCACGACGCCGTCGGCGGGCGCGCGCAAAACCACCAGGCTGCGCCGGCGTTCGGCGGTGGTGAGCTTCTGTTGCTCGGTCGAGATCTGCTGCTGCAGCGCGGTCAACCGCTCGCCCGCCTCCCGGACCCAGTTGTTGATATATTTTTCCTTCTGCTCGCGGGCGGAGGCTAGCTGGGCTTCGAGTTCCTTTTCCTGATTCTTTTTTTCGCCCAGCTGATCGCTCAGGGAGAGACGGTCGAGACGCGACTGCAGCAGGTTGAGGCGCGAGCCCGCCGAAAGCTTGTACAACTCGTCACGCATGCCCTCGACCTGCGACACGACGCCGACGCGCTCCTCAAGGCCGGCCTGCGCTTTGCGGTTGGTCACCAGGGCCGCTTCGAATTTCGCCGCGTCGGCTTCGGCAGAGGCGACGGCGGCACGGTATTCCGCCTGGCGATGGTCGTAGACGGCGCGCTGCAGCTTGAGGTACTTGGCGACAGTCGGATCGCTGCTCCAGGTCGAATCAAACGGCTGGTTGAAAATTTCCGCCTCGAGCCGCGACGCCTCGGCCGTCAT
>Ga0153928_1000553_pt1 | contig 18085 bp, 15 predicted proteins | sample TSNJ012MetaG_FD_106656 | JGI IMG/M metagenome (GOLD analysis project Ga0153928, IMG submission 106656) | Attine ant fungus gardens microbial communities from New Jersey, USA - TSNJ012 MetaG | ecosystem: Host-associated > Fungi > Mycelium > Unclassified | place: USA: New Jersey, Wharton State... | reverse complement strand
GGATATTAATTAGAGTTGAAAACTGAATAGACTTTACATAATAACTGTGTTATAATCCTACCAAACAAAAAGTGTTGAATAACATGAATGAAGCAGATAGCATTGTTGAAATACATGATACACGATTAAAAGCAATCAATTGAGAGGTAAAAATGACAGTTGATGAAAAGTTAGATATAATCATACGTGAAATGTCAAATGTGAGACAAGATATATCGGACGCAAAGCAAGATATAACCTCAATTAAACTTGACATTGAAAACAGCATTAAACCTAGTACATCGAAGAATAGCTGAAGGACATATGAATCTTGACCGTAAATTAAATGAGGTTATTAAAACTACATATGATATTCAATCCAAATTTGAATCATACGATTTAAAAATGATAAGTCACGACAGCGAGATAAACAAACTAAAAGTAATCAAATAACAATTAAATATAATCATAACACATGAGTGTAAAGGCTATTGAGGTTTCAAAAGGCTTTGCACTTTTTTGTTTATCTAACACCGCGTAAAACGAAACTCTTAACATGGATTTACGAAGCGTTATGTATTCAAAGAAGTCAAAAGAAAAACACAGTAATGCATTACAATTTAAGCTGCATTACTATGTTTTTTCAAGACCAGAAGAAATCTCTCTATGGAGGAAATTCCTTAATGTAACCCTTTAAGAACAATGGATTTTGTATGCATCATTTCTTGTAAAGTTTCTAAAAATCCTTCTGTACCAATACCACTTTTTTTATATCCCCCAAAAGGCATATGAATGGTGCGATACATACCAACACCATTAATAATAGCGCCACCGGCGTCGATTTGTTTAGCGATGCCAAATGCACGCCGAGTATTGTTACTGATGACACCGCCTGACAGACCATAAGAAGATTGGTTCAGGATAGATAGAGCCTCCTCGTCAGTATCAAATCCGATAATCGGGAACACAGGACCGAAAATTTCCATGTCTTTTGAGATAGGCATATCCTGAGTTACATTAGTAAGAACAGTAGGTCTGTAGAAACTCTTATCATAACGCTCGCCGCCACACAGGCATTTTGCTCCTGCAGCAATAGTATTATTAACTTGTTCTGCTACCTCTGCGGCAGCACTTTCGCTAATCAGACATCCCATATCACTTGACGGATCAAAAGGGTCTCCGATCTTTAGCGCTAAGATGCGCTTCACCAGCTTTTCGGAAAATTCATCTAAAATACTATTATGAACAATAAAACGCTTCGGAGCACAGCAGACCTGTCCGGCATTATAGATACGGCCATTGATTGCTTCAGCAACTGCATGATCAATATCCGCGTCATCAAGGATAATAACACCATCATTACCGCCCAATTCCATAAATGTACGAGTCATATTCTTCGCACAATGTTCCATAATATCAATACCGACAGATGTACTGCCAGTGAGGCTGATTGCATTTACTTTAGGCGATTCTGACAGTGCACGACCTACAATACTGCCACTGCCGGTGACTACATGAAGTACCTCAGCAGGAATACCGCTGCGAATTAATACTTCAGTCATATAAATAGTAGCAAGCGGTGTATCAGAAGCAGGTTTGATGACGACAGCATTACCGGCAGCCAATGCCGGACCTGCCTTATGCCCATATAGTTCAATGGGGAAATTAAAAGGTGTGATGCAGACGACAACACCTAAAGGTTCGCGCTGCACAGTGATAAAATCATCTGCGCTGGGAAGAATATGTCCATACAGATGTTTTGCTTTTTCGGCATAACCACGGAATAATTGGGAAGCAAGATCCACACATCCCAATGACTGTTTATACGGTTTTCCAGTTTCTTTTGACAGCAGTGTAGCAATAGTTCCCTGCTCAGATATTAATGCATCAGCAGCATTAAATAGAATGTCTGCTCGTTCCTCAGTGGTTTTGCTGCCCCAGAGTTTGGCACCGTCTTGTGCGATGCTCAAAACATGATTGACATCTTCTGGAGTTGCACAGGGAACAGTGTCAATTATCTCTTGGTTAATCGGATTGATTACATTCATTGTTTTGCCATTGCTGGCTGCAGTAGGTATCCCGCCAAAAAACATTTCCATAATATACACTCCTTCTTTTCAAAATTTTAGTTTGTGCCAGATATGTATTACTTCCTGAAAGTACCTTCATTATGGATAAAAAGGATATCTATCGCTAGTCATATATTAGCTTTACATAATGTATAATTAGCTTTTCGCCAATCATAGAAAATAATTATTAATTTTTAATAAAAAGACAATATTTTACAAAATTAAATTTTAGGTAAAAAATAATAAAAACATAATTTAGTAATAATGAAAAGATAATATAAGACAAAATCAGGATAAAAAACATTGTAAATAAAAGGAAATTGTTTAAAATGCACAAAGATCATAGATAATATTTTACAAGGAAAAGATAATATAATTGCTAATTAAGATAAAAAAGACATAGCACGGAGAAGATAAAATCAATATCATAAAAGTATGCAAAGGAGATACTTAAAATGAGTCATAATATAGATGAAAAAAATGGAACATTTGAAATTGATAGAACAGGCAATACGGCATGTATCACCGAAATCCAACGTTTCTCAGTACATGATGGCCCGGGAATTCGAACGATTGTGTTTTTAAAAGGTTGTCCTTTGCGGTGTAAGTGGTGTCAAAATCCGGAAACCAATTCTCTGCAACCGGAAATTATGTACACAGCAGAATCTTGCGTGGGCTGCGGAAAATGCGTGGAAAGTTGTACTAACCATGCAATCGAGGTGGTAAGAAGCGAGATTGTTTATCATCGGAAATTATGTACCGTATGTGGTGCGTGCGCCAAGGCTTGTGGACCGGAAGCAAGAAAACAGGTAGGAGAAATAAGAGGTCTGAATGAAATCCAGCGAATTGTTTTATCAGACAAGTTATTCTATCAAAATACAAATGGTGGACTTACTGTCAGCGGTGGTGAGCCAACAATGCAGGCGGATTTTGTAGCTAAGTTGTTTGATGCGGTAAAGGCAGAAGGTATTAATACAGCGATGGAAACGTGTGGAATGTGCGAGGAGACGCAGTTTTATAAAGCGGTGAAGGACTGCGATCTACTTCTATTTGATATAAAACATATGAATTCCGAGGCACATAAGAAATATACCGGTGTGGGAAATGAGCAGATTCTTCGTAACCTGAGAAATGCAGCAAGGATGGGGAAGGAAACTATTATCCGTATTCCGTTGATTCCAGGTGTTAATGATGGAGAAGAAAGTCTGAAATTAACTAGCCAAATTGCCAGAGAATGTAAAGTGAAAGAGATACATATTCTTCCGTTTCATCAAATGGGACAGGGGAAATGGCAGGGGTTAGACAAAGACTATGAATTTGAACAAACACCGCTGCCAACACAAGGAGCAATAGAAAAAGCAATCAATATATTGAGGGGAGCGGAGGTGACATTGAATGTCGGTGGATATGGAGAATACAAGTGGTTATAGATATGATCCGGTACATGGTCGTCTTGGTACAAATAAAGACCCGATTCTGGAAGAGGGAAGATGCGGAACTGTAAACTTTCCGGTACGCATATTTTATGATACCCGTCAAAAAGGAGATGATATTCTGCCACATTTGCATAAAGCTTTGGAAATACTGTGCGTAATTTCGGGAGAGATACATCTTATCGTAGGGCATGTGGAAAAGCATTTGAGCAGCGGGCAGATTGCTTTAATTAACTCTTATGATGTACACACGATTATTGGTACCGACGGTAGCTATGCAAAATATTATGTTCTTCAAGTGGAACCCGATATATTAAGCAGTTATGGAATGGATGTACGGCGTTATATGCCAATGCATGATGAAGAAAAATTCCTGATGCTGGAAGATGATACCATGATTGCGTTAAATACTTTAATACAGCAGACATTTGAACATGGACAGCAGAGGGGTAAAGCAGCTGAAGTCAATATTCTGGCAGATGTATTTGGTATTTTTGCCAGGATAATAGCCCGGTCAGGAAATGAAGATATCGGCGAAAAGCAGGTTAATTATGAAAAGAAAGCATCAGATCGGCTGCAGTATATCTTTTCATATGTTGGAGAACATTATAGTGAGGACATTTCTCTTGATGAAATTGCGCGGAATGTTCATTTGACAAGAAATTATTTTTGCCGCTTTTTCAAACAAGAGACGGGTATTACGTTTGTTGAATTCCTAAACAAGTATCGTTGTAAAGAGGCAGGAGAATTGATGCGTAATACGGATATGACAATAACAGAAATTGCATCTTCAGTAGGATTTAAAAATCTTTCTTACTTTAATAAAACCTATAAAAAGCTTAGTGGCGATACACCAAGTAAAAATCGCAGACAGGTATTTTAGATGCGATAAAAACAGCAGTAGCTGTTCTTATAAACAAAAAAAGGAGGTAAAAGAAATGAAAGGGTTGAAGTCTATTCTGGCAATGGTCATGACATTGTGTATGCTGTCTATGACACTTACCGCTTGCGGAGGGCAAACAGAGGAATCGAGCGATGGGGGCGCTGTAAGTGACGAGGACAGTGTACGTAGTGAAGAAAATGCAAGTGATGAGGGTAATGTAAGCGACGGCAAAATGAAGGTAGGTATTGCGATTCCTACTTCTCAGGAAGAGATTTGGATGTTACATGCTGAGAATCTGCAGAAATGTGCTGAAGATATGGGGGTTGAAGTGATTGTACAGTTTGCCAATGGGGATACTGACAAGCAGTTCTCACAGATTGAAAATATGCTCACAGAAGGCATAGATGTTTTGATTCTGGCTGCATGTGATCCAGGTTCTACAGGTAAAATTGTTACTAAAGCGTCCGAAGAAGGGGTTAAAATTATCGGCTATGATCGTGTATGGTCAGGCGATCCATATGATTTATATATGACCTTTGACAATGTAGAGGTAGGAAGGCGAATGGCAGAATATGCAATTGAAAAAGCACCTGCGGGAAATTATACATTGCTTGGTGGTGATGTTGTAAATCAGCCATCAACTAATGAGATCCATCAGGGCTGGATGGAAGTGTTGCAAGAGCACGTAGATTCTGGTGATATTACCATCGTTTCCGATCAGAATTGTAAAAACTGGTCATCGGATGAAGGACTTAATCACGCTGAAAACGCTTTAACAGCAAATAACAATGAGATGGCAGCAATACTGTGTGCAAATGACGGAATTGCCGGCGGAGCAATTCAGGCTTTAGAGTCTGCGGGGCTGGCAGGAACTACTATAGTAACGGGACAGGATTCGGAAGTAGCAGCTGCGCAGAGAATTCTTGCCGGAAAGCAGACAATCACTTTATACAAAGCATCTTATGATCTGGCAAAAGCGACTGTAGATGCAGCTTTACAGCTTGTAAATGGTGAAGAAGCAGCAACTGATGGCGATTATGAAGGTATTCCGATGATTTCATTACTACCTACAGTCGTGGATAAGGATAATTTGGACGAGATTTTGATTGACAGTGGTTATATGAGCAAAGAAGAAGTTTATAACGAATAGAAATAGCATTTGTAGCCGTCTCCCGGACTGATGCTTTTACATTAGTTCGGGAGAAGCGGCTGTCACGGGAAAGAGAGGTGGCATAAATTGACAGATTACATTCTTGAAATGCAGGAAATAACCAAAACATTTCCCGGCGTAGTGGCGCTTGATAAAGTGTCTTTTCGTGTAAAATGCGGAGAAATACATGCCTTGGTCGGAGAAAACGGCGCTGGTAAATCTACGTTGATGAAGGTGCTTAGCGGTATATACCAAAAAAACAGTGGAAAGATGTTGTTAAATGATAAAGAACAGTTTTTCAATGGAGTTAACGACAGTGAAAATGCCGGTATAGCCATTGTGCATCAGGAACTAAATATAGTTAAAAATTTGACCGTTAGTGAAAATATATTTCTGGGAAGCGAATTACGTAAAAGCGGCGTGAAAAACAGTGTAATTGATAAGGGGCGTCAGTATCGGAAAGCAAAAGAACTTTTAGATATTGTCGGACTGGATGTCAGTCCGAATACACAGGCGTCAAGGCTTAGCCCCGGGCAACAGCAAATGCTGGAAATTGCAAAAGTATTAAATAAGGATGCATCGGTTGTTGTATTTGATGAGCCAACGTCGTCATTAACGGAGCAGGAAACAGATAAGCTGCTAGCTCTCCTTAAAAAATTGCAGGGGAGAGGTATGACCTTGATATATATTTCGCATAAACTTAGTGAGGTTTTTCGAATTGCAGACACCGCAACTGTTCTGCGGGATGGCAAAACGGTGATTACAAAGCTGATGGGCGATTTAGATGAAAATGAATTGATCCAACACATGGTTGGCCGTGAGTTGACTAATCTCTATCCTAAATTAGCACATACGGTTTTGACAGGGACATCAGCATTGGAAGTCGCAAACTGGTCGGTTCCACATAGCAGCATCACTGGAAAAATGCTGCTTGATGATGTTAATATTTATGCCAATAAAGGTGAAATCCTGGGAATTGTTGGTCTAATGGGAGCTGGACGCACAGAGCTGGCATTAAGTATCTTTGGTGCTGATTACAAAAATACGAGCGGCATCTTAAAGATCAATGGTAAAGAGAAGAAAATTAACAGTCCGAAAGATGCTATTCGAAGTGGTATCAGTTATGTGACAGAAGACCGAAAAAAGCTGGGACTGGTTCTTGGGGGTACGATTCGTTCTAATGTTTCGCTTTCCAATTTCAATAAACTGTCACGTTTTGGAATTATCAATAACAACAAAGAAATTACAGAGGTTGCACGTTATTCTAAGGAACTGCGGGTTAAAGCACCTTCAATTATGCAGTTAGCAAGAAACTTAAGTGGTGGTAACCAGCAGAAAGTAGTCTTGGCAAAATGGCTGATGACAAATCCGGATATTTTGATTGTGGATGAGCCGACACGAGGCATTGATGTAGGGGCGAAATATGAAATTTATACGATTATGGAACGTTTGGCTGCGGAAGGTAAATGTGTCATTATGATCTCTTCGGAAATGCCTGAGATTATTGGTGTTTGCGACCGGGTTTATGTAATGGCAGAGGGAAGAGTTGCCGGTGAGTTAACAGATGAAGATATTTCGCAGATTAATATTATGAAGTGCATACAAGGAGGAAAAGCGAATGAGGTTTCGTGAAACAATTAATGCGAGAATAAAAGATAATATTACGCAGGTCATGCTGGTGATCGAGACAGCTATCATCTTTGGTGTTTTTCAGGTTTTGACTAACGGCACTTTTTTAACTTCGAGGAATTTGACCAACATCATGATGCAGGGATGCGTTTACTCGATCATGGGTATCGGCATTGTTTTTGTTATGGTTTCCGGCAACATGGATTTGTCGGGGGGATCAGTATTGGGATTTTTAACTGCGGTAGGTGCAACTATGCAGGTTGCAGGTCAAGGCACACTGATTACCATTCTGACAATGCTGCTGGCAGGGGTCGCGATAGGAGTTTGGCAGGGATTTTGGGTGGCATATCGAAATCTTCCCTCTTTTATCGTAACGCTGACGGGAATGCTGATGTTTAGAGGGCTATGTTTGTTGGTCGGAGGCGGTGCAACGGTTGGGCCGGTAAGCAAGTCCTTTGGTGCCATTGGTGCTGATTACCTGCCGTCTTTCTTTACTGACAAGTATTATGATTCCACCATCATTATCTTTGCAATTGTGATTGTGATAACGGTAGTGGTGATGTTTGAGAGCCGGAAAAACAAACAGAAATATGCACTTCCGGTAGAGAGTCAGCCTAAATTTTATGGTAAAATCCTGCTGGTCGTGTTTGCACTCATTTTGGTTGCAGCTATTTTAAACAGCTATCAGGGCTTACCATATGCACTGCTGCTTCTGGGAGCATTAGGCTGTGTTTTTACATATGTTTCCCGGAATACGGTATTTGGAAGATATGTATTTGCGATTGGCGGCAACAGTGAAGCGACCAGATTATCGGGTATTAATGTTAAGAGGATTACGTTACAGGTTTATATCTTAATGGGATTTTTGGTTGCGGTTGCAAGTGTTGTATATCTGGGACGGGTAGGTCAGGCAACTGCATCAGCCGGTAAAGATTTTGAATTTAGTGCTATTACCGGCTGTATTGTAGGTGGTGTCAGTACATTGGGTGGTATTGGTTCGGTTCCGTACGCCATTTTGGGAACGATTTTAATGACCGGACTGGATAACGGGATGAGTCTCATGAACCTGGATGCAACCTATCAGTATATCGTACGCAGTTTAGTACTGTTGTTTGCAGTTGCGATTGATGTTGCATCGAAGACGGAGAAAAAGAGCTAGGAGCTTGGGATAAAAGATGGTGGCGGGACTTTTGTCTCAAGCTCCTAGGAAGGTATGAGTGTGAAAAATAAATTTTCACATCTAAATATATGTGCTGTGAAACACGCACAGAATGGAGGTTATTATGAATCGTATAGAGAGAATTAAGAAGAGACTATTTGAAGTTGAATTCTACACTAAAAAAGAATGGTGGGGTGCAAACGAAACCATTTTAACAGATGACGAGATAAAAAAAGAATCGGTTATGATCCGTAAGGCAGTTGCGACAGCTTATGTGTGCAAAAATATGCCGATTGAGATAAAACCGGATGAATTAGTCGTCGGTATTGCGGCAATGGCATCAATCGGTTTTGGGAAGGAATTTCCGGATTATGCACTTCCAGAGGAGAAAGAAGATGCGCTGCTTAGCTGCTTCACCACAAAAGCACCATGGGGACATCATCCGCCGGATTTTGGAATGTTACTGAACAAAGGAATTCGCGGTATTGAGGCAGACATTTATAAACAAATTGAATGTGAAATAAAACGGGAAGATGCCAATCGGGAAAAACTGGATTTTTATAGAGCAATGCTGATCTCATTGGATGGATTAGTGGACTTGGCAGAACGATATGCTGATCTGGCAGTAAAGTGTGCACTAAAAGAAAAGGATCCTGAGCGAAAGGCCGAACTGCTTCAGATTTCCCGCATTTGCCGCAAGGTACCATGGGAACCAGCGAATACACTGCAGGAAGCACTTCAGAGTTTCTGGTTTATTTTCATTGCAAATCACAGTACATTGGAATATATTCCTACCGGAAGATCAGATCAGTATCTGTATCCGTTTTATAAACATGATATTGAACAGGGCATCCTGACTGCTGCGACAGCAGATGAGCTGATAGCAAGCTGGCTGGCTAAGTTTAGCGAACGTGTTCAGTTGAATCAAGATCATTGGGAAGTACATATGTCGGAAGAGGAACAAGGTGACGGTGGTGATCCGGATGATATGGCTGTTTCCTTTGTTATGGAAAATGACGAGAGTTACAACTATGGAACTTCTGCCAATCACTGGCTGATTAACATGATTCTAGGCGGAGTGACACCGGAAGGAGAAGATGCCACCAACGATATGACATTCTCGATATTAAAAATGTGGGCTTATCTTGAGCCAGTGGTGCCGGTATTATCTGTTCGGCTGCACAAAGATGCACCGTTATCTTTATATGAAGAATGTGCAAAGATTTTACGAAAAGGTTCGGGTGAGCCAGCATTATACAATGATGAAGTAGTCATCGACGGGCTCACTAAAATTGGTATTCCTCTTGAAGATGCCCGCGACTATTCTAATGATGGATGCTGGGAAGTTCTGATACCAGGAAAATCTTATTTTTCCTATGCACATGTGGAATTGCTGCAGATGCTGGAATATGTTCTGCAAAACGGTATGAGCCTTACCAGAAAAAAACAGGAAAACAAGGATTTGGGCGATTTAAGCCAATATAAGACCTTTGATGAGTTTTATCGGGCGGTTATGGGTCTGGTGGATCATCAAATCAGCCGTATCCTGCGTAATAAGGTTGATTATTATCACAACCGCTATAAAATCGCACCTTCACCGCTCCTTTCTTCAATGATGCATGATTGTATTGAGCGGGGTATGGACCTGTCGCTGGATGGCTGCAAATATAATCTCTATTCATTCATTGTTACCGGTATTGCCAATTTTACTGATTCAATGCTGGCGATTAAACGAATGGTGTATGAGAGCAAAGAATTAACGCTGGCTCAGGTAGCAGAGCTATGCCGCACTAATTATGGCGGTGAAGAGGCGCTGCGTCTGAAAATTGTTAACAAGATATCTAAAGTCGGAAACGACAATGAAGAATCAGATGAACTTATGGTAAAGACACTGAATGACTGCTATCGCATGGTAATGGAGAAGCAGGAAAATGGTAAGGCTGGAAATATCAAGCTTTGCTGCGGAATTGGTACATTTGAAAACTATGCCCGCTTTGGACATAATGTCGGTGCTACTCCGGATGGGCGTATGAGCCAGGAGGCGATCAGCAGTAATTACTCTCCATCACTGGGTCTTGATCTGAATGGTCCTACTGCAGCAATTAAGTCGGCAACAAAGGCGGATCTATACAAATTTGTCACCGGATGCCCGCTGGATATGCAGATTAATTCCAATGAAGTAGAGGGTGACGAAGGTATTGTCAGAATGGTTGGATTGATGAAGACATTCTGTGATTTGGGCGGTCACATTATGACCCTGACAGGGGTTAGCAGTGAAATGCTAGAGGATGCACAGAAAAATCCAATGAAACATCAGGGACTCCGCGTCCGCATGGGTGGTTTGTCTGCGTACTTTATTCAGCTATCCAAAGAAATGCAGGATACGATGATCAAGCGGATAAAACATTCTGCCTGATATAAAATATAGGAGTGGAAAATATTATGAAAGCAGCTGTATTACAGAATTGGAACAAATTAGCGGTTTGTGAGAAGTCGTGTCCTGAACCCGGATCCAAGGAGGTGCTGGTTCAAGTTGCATATACAGGGATTTGCGGATCAGACATACATTCTTATACTGGTAAGCATCCATTGGCCCATGCGGGAATGGTTCTGGGACACGAATTCAGTGGTATAATTGCAGCACTTGGAGGGGAATGTACGAAGTTTAAGATTGGAGATAAAGTCTGTGCTCACATTATTCAGGAGTGTGGTCTGTGTGACGCATGTAAGGAAGGCCATTTTAACCTTTGCCGTTCGTTGAAAGTGTTGGGAACACAAACTACTGGTACATTTGCAGAATATGTAACAGTGAAGGAAGATAAGTTGTTTCTTCTGCCGCCAGATGCCAATCTTCGGGTTTATGCGCTGGCAGAACCGCTGGCAGTAGGTGTGTATGCGACAAACCGACTGTATTTTAAGATTTCTGACAAGGCATTTATTATTGGCGCTGGTCCGATTGGATTATGCTGTGCTTTTGCGGCACAGAAGGCGGGAGCGTCAAAAGTCGTGTTAAGTGAAACCCAGCCGGAAAGAATTGAATTTGCAAAGTCCCTCGGTTTTACGGTAATGGATGCAAAGAAACCGGGAATAGAAGAAACGATATTGAAACTAACGGATGGAAAAGGATTCAACAGAATTTATGAAACTTCAGGGGTACCGGTATCGACAGAACTGGTAACCAAAATCGGTGCGGTACGTGCCTCCGTTGTAATGATTGCTTATTCTAACGACCCACGCCCGATTGATACATGGAATTTGATGCGAAAAGAAATTGTCATAACATCCATTCGCGTTCATACACAACAAGCTTTTGAAGCGGCGGTAAAAATGATGATCAGTGATGCCCTACTACGGGAAAATCTTATCCAGATCATAACATCAAACTATGATTTAGATAAGATACAGGAGGCTTTTCAGTCTTGTTTAAATACAACAAATAATTGTAAAGTTATGGTTCGCATTATGGCATAAAAGGAGTCTCAAATGGAGAGTAAGAAAATTGCAGATTTAAAGATATTTGCCAACCAGATTCGGATAGAAACATTGAAAGAACTTGCCCAGCTTGGCAGTGGTCATGTCGGTGGCGCCTTAGATCTGGCAGACCTGCTGGCTGTTCTTTATCAGAATATCATGCAGATCGATCCTAAGAATCCGGATGATCCTAAAAGAGATTATCTGGTTGTTTCTAAAGGACATGCCGGACCGGTGGTGTATGCAGCGTTAGCTCTTAAAGGATATTTTCCGATGGAACAGTTGATGACTTTGAATCAATCGGGAACAAGGCTACCCAGTCATTGTGACCGTTGTAAAACAGTTGGTATTGATATGACAGCCGGATCATTAGGGCAAGGTATTGGTGCCGCACTTGGCATTGCTCTTGGAAATAAAACTGCCGGGAGAGACAATTATACTTATTGTATCGTGGGTGATGGTGAGATGAATGAAGGTTCTGTATGGGAAGCAATGATGCTGGCACCACAGTATAATCTGAAAAATTTAGTTGTGATTGTGGATGAAAATGGGTTACAGATTGATGGTGCGACAAAAGATATCCTTTCGATTGGAGATATTGCTCAAAAAGCAAGAGATTTTGGCTGGTATGTTATGGACGTAGATGGACATGATGTTGAATCACTTGGCATGGCAATTTCTCTTGGCAAGAAAGCTGACAGACCGGTATTTATTGATATGCATACGGTGAAAGGAAAGGGCTGGAAGAAGTATGAAAATGTCCTGGGTTCCCATCATGTAAAATCAATTAGTAAAGAAGAGATATTAGAACCAATTGTAGCACTGGAACAAGAGAATGAAAATTATGGAAAAACGCATAATAGGGGAGGTGAATAACAATGGTTAAGATTTTAGGAGATTATCAAACAACCTCCCGTGAAATGCGTGCAGTATATGCGGAAACGCTGGTTGATCTGGCAAGAGATAACGAAAAGATTGTAGCGCTGGAAGCTGATTTGATGGGTGCCGGAGGAACAGGTGTATTTCAAAAAGCATATCCGGACCGGATGTTTGATGTGGGTATAGCGGAGCAGTCGATGATTACTATGGCAGCAGGCTTATCGGTAACAGGGTTTATTCCATTCGCACATACATTTGGAACCTTTGCAACCCGTCGCCCCTGTGACCAGATTTATATTTCCTGTGCTTACAGTCGTGCCAATGTTAAGATAGTAGGTTCGGATCCTGGTATAACAGGCGCTCTTAATGGGGGAACTCATCAGGCTATGGAGGATATTGCATTAATGCGTCCGATTCCTAATATTACAATATTAGAGCCTTGTGATCCGGTACAAATGAAATGGTCAATCTGTAAAGCAGCCGAAACGGAAGGTTTGTTTTACATTCGAATGCATAGAAAACCAACAATTCAGATATATGAAGCGAATTCAAACTTTGAATTGGGAAAAGGTGTTGTGGTAAAGGAAGGAAATGATGCAACTATTATCGTAAGCGGTGCACTGATGATGGAACAATCGCTTTTGGCAGCCGAGGATCTTCGGCATCGGGGCATTTCTGTAAGAATCGTAGATATTGTCAGCATTAAGCCGCTTGATGAGGAAGTGATTGTGCGCTGTGCAAATGAAACAAGTGCTGTTTTAGTTGCTGAAAATCACTTTGTTATCGGTGGTCTGACTTCTGCAGTTGCAGAAGTACTTGCGCAGAATGCAATTGGTATTCCTTTTGACAGTACCGGAATTAAAGATGCTTTTGGTGAGGTTGGGCAGGTAGAGTATCTATTAAAGCATTTTAAAATGGGTGCCGGGCACATAGTTGAGAAAGTATCAGCGCTTGTTGACAGAAAAAGAGGGTGAAAACAGTGAATAAGATTGGATTACATATTGGATATTGGTGGGGAACCGGTGAGGAACATGATATCTTTCGGATGCTGGACTTAACCCATTATGCAGAACTGGATACAATTGAGATTAATCCCGCATGGCTGATGAAAATGAGTTGGAAGGATTGTCGCGAATTTTCCCAAAAGCTGCGTGAATATCATATGACGGTAACATTGAATGGAGGATTGGATAAAACAAACGATATTGCCGCTGATGATGCAGAGGTCAGGGAAGAAGGAATTCGTTACTGTAAAGCTGTTTTGGAGAAAATGCCAATGCTGGGAATTACCGTATGGTCTGGCTGCAATTACTCAGAGTGGCTTAGATGCCCGGCTGAGGAAGATACTCAGGAAGAAAAAAAGCGGGCGCTTGCCTATTGTATGGAAAGCATGCACAAGATTATCAGGACAGCTGAAAGGGTTGAGGTTGACTACTGTTTCGAGGTGCTTAACCGGTTTGAACAGTTTTTGTTTAATACTTCGCAAGAAGCTGTGGCGTTTGCAGAAAGTATCAACAGTTCCAGAGCAAAGATATTGCTGGATACCTATCATATGAATATCGAAGAGGAAACAACACCATTGGCAATTAGTTATGCGGCTAAGCGGGGCAAATTAGGTCATTTCCATGTGGGCGAATCCAATCGCCGGATCCCAGGTGTCGGTCCATCTGATATGGATTGGAAAGGAATTACCCAGGCGCTTAAAGAATCTTCTTATCAAGGTGCACTTGTTATGGAGCCGTTTGTATTGACTACAGCTCATAATGCGAAGCGGACGCGAGTGTGGAGAGACCTTTGTAAAGATAAAGACGTGAAAGTTTTGGTGGATGATGCAAAAAAAGGCGGACACTTTTTACGAGAACTTACGAATCACTAGATTGCTGTTTTCAAGTACTTACGATGGAAAGAAAAGAATGGAGTAAGGTATGAATAGATGTTTTGATTTATCAGGAATGTGTGCAATTATAACCGGTGGTGCCAGTGGTTTATCGCTGGGGATGGCAGAAGGATTGCATGAATTTGGGGCAGAAGTTACGATCATTGATGTGCTGGATGGCGGAGCAGAAACTGCGAAAGGCTTAGGACAGACAGGCGCCCCTGTTCATTTTGTGAAAGCTGACTTAAGCAGGCGGGAAGATTTAAAAAGTACTTTTGAAAAAGCTGTGAGCCTAATGAATGGCAAGGTTGATATATTGGTAAATGGTGCTGGAATCCAGCGTAAAATCAGAGCAGAAGATTTCCCGATAGAGGAATGGGATCTGGTGATGGATATTAATCTGGACGCAGTATTTATTCTTAGCCAGATGGCAGGCAGATTGATGCTTCGTCAAGGTTATGGCAAGATTATTAATGTTGCCTCAATGCTGTCGTTTTTTGGCGGCGATTCTGTTCCGGCATATGCTGCGGCCAAAGGGGCTGTAGCACAGTTAACCAAAGCGCTGTGCAATGAGTGGGCATCCAGAGGAATTAATGTAAATGCGGTAGCACCTGGTTTTATGGATACCGATCTGAATCGTCATATTAATATGCAAAACAATCCGCAGCGGCATATGAAAATTGCAGAAAGGATTCCGGCAGGACGTTGGGGGACACCGGATGATCTGAAATATTTGGCGGTATTTCTGGCATCCCATGCATCGGATTATATTAATGGAACTGTGATTCCGTGCGATGGAGGGTATCTGATAAAATAGAATAATAATAGGTAATTGTTAAATATTAAAAGTAATTGATATAACAAAGCTATTATGCTGGAATCAATAATCGTATGGCAAGGACGTTTTAAAATAAAACCGTCTTTGCTTTTTTCTTTTAGTAAGTGAAACTTGTATGGTACGTAAATATCTGAATTTAAGCAAACCATAAACAATCATTGAAGTTGAAACAGTCCAATATGTTGACTTCCCGAATGCGTTACTGTTCACTCTGTGACCAGTAACACGCTACGCGATGCACAAAATGCTGTAAACAGCATTTCGCGCCGACGACTCTCGGGATTTTCAGGCATAAATGTCTGAAAACACCTCGCGGAATAGTTGGGGAGTGAACAGTAACCCGAATGCCACTGTGGTGTTTTTTAAAGATAAATATAGTTTGCAAAATGGTAAAAAACGGTTTACAATAAGAATACAATAATATTGCAGATAGATAATAATGGCATCTGTTTTACGGAGAGTAAATGATTAAACGAAAACAAATTGTATTAGTGGATGACAGTCCTACTAATCTATCAATAGGAAAAAATGCACTTAGCGATACTTATGATACGCTGACAATTCCATCGGGAGAGAAACTATTAAACTTGCTTAAAACACTTCATCCTGACTTGATCTTATTAGATGTGGACATGCCTGGCATGAATGGCTATGAGGTGATCCGTATACTTAAAGAAGATGAGCATACTTCTGACATCCCGATAATCTTTCTTACGGCAAAAGGTGACGTGGAGAGCGAACTGCAAGGTCTGACACTCGGTGCTATTGATTACATATCCAAACCGTTCTCAGCCCCCCTTTTACGTAAAAGGGTTGAAACACATCTTTTAGTGGTGGAGCAGCAGCGTAAATTAAAACGCTATAATGACAACCTGCAGGATATCGTCCAAGAGAAAACCAAAACGGTTGTAGAACTGCAAAATGCCGTTATCAGTACAGTAGCGGAACTGGTAGAATGCCGTGATGATATAACCGGCAGCCATATCAGCCGCACCCAAAGTTATTTATGGATTATGTTAGAGGAAATGATAGCGCAGGGAATTTATTCGGAAGAAGTTTCGAAATGGGACCTGGAGTTTTTGCTTCCCTCTGCGCAGCTTCATGATGTTGGTAAGATTATGGTACCGGATTATATTTTGAAAAAAAATGGTACGCTGACCCCTGAAGAGTTTGAAATGATGAAACAGCATCCGGTTCAGGGGGCGCTGATCATCGAGATGATTGAAAAGAATACCACCGAAAAAACTTTTTTGATGCATGCTAAGATTTTTGCCCTGAACCATCATGAGAAATGGGATGGCAGCGGTTATCCGACCGGACTTAGCGGCGAAGATATTCCACTGCAGGGGCGTCTGATGGCAATCGTAGATGTATATGATGCACTTGTCTCTGAACGATCATATAAAGAGCCTATGAGTCATGAACAGGCAATGAAGATTATTGGTGAAAGCCGCGGGATTCACTTTGATCCAATTTTAACAGATGTGTTCCTTACTGTAGCAGATAGATTTGATTCAATTGCTGACAGCAAAACAATCGACAGGGATATACAGGAAATACTAAAACTAACCGAGTCTTAAGACAGAAAGGCTGTTTATGGATTTCAAAAGGAAAAAAATCATTATTGTTGATGATGACATAACCAATCTTATAACCAGTAAAAAAGCGCTGGCTGATCAATTCTATGTATTGACGGTACCGTCCGGTGAAAAGTTGCTTCAGGCACTGGATATTTTCATGCCTGATTTAATTCTGCTGGATGCAGATTTGCCCGGTATAGATGGATTTGAAACACTGCGCCGCCTGAAAACCGACCGTCAAGCAGCTGAGATACCAATCATCTTTCTCTCCGCCAGGGACGATTATGCCAGTCACCAATTAAGTCTGAACTTAGGGGCAGCAGACTTTGTTATGAAACCATATGTGCCTGCCTTGCTGGTTAATTTGATCGAGCGGCATCTTTTGCTCAGTGATCAATATGAAGAACTGAAGCGTTATGAAGAGAGAGCAGAACAATTAGCAGTACAACGCCGGGCATCGATCCTCAAACTTCAGGACACATTGCTGGATACATTAGTTGCTTTATCACATAATAACCGCTGCCTGCTGACCACTGGGAGTGCCGGGAGACTTCGCAATTATTTATCGGTGATGATTGACGAAATGCACCGAAGGGGCGTTTATCATCATGAGCAGTTACAATGGAATCAGGAATATTTTATTGGTTCTGCGCAGTTACATGATATTGGGAAAATTATTGTTCGGGACAGTATTTTACAAAAACCGGGGAAGCTGACACCGGAGGAATTTGAGTCTGTAAAAAACCATACGGTATTTGGCGTAAAGGTTATTGAAGCAATTGAACGCAATACCCCAAATTCATTATTTTTTAACAATGCCAAGCTTTTTGCAGCAGCGCATCATGAACGTTGGGATGGTTTCGGGTATCCGCTGGGACTTAAGGAATATGATATCCCGATTCAGGGTCGGTTGATAGCCATCATAGATGTGTATGATGCGCTTGTATCGGATCGCCCTTACAAACAACCGCTTTCACACCCGGCCGCGCGGGAAATTATTCTGGAGAACAGCGGAACCCAGTTTGATCCGCTCCTGACCGATGTATTCCTGTCGGTATCAGATGCATTTGCCGATATCAGGAAAAACTGCCGATGAAAACTGTTTGTCGGAAGACATGATCTTGTTATGGGACATTCCT
>Ga0153928_1000552_pt1 | contig 18086 bp, 17 predicted proteins | sample TSNJ012MetaG_FD_106656 | JGI IMG/M metagenome (GOLD analysis project Ga0153928, IMG submission 106656) | Attine ant fungus gardens microbial communities from New Jersey, USA - TSNJ012 MetaG | ecosystem: Host-associated > Fungi > Mycelium > Unclassified | place: USA: New Jersey, Wharton State... | reverse complement strand
TATACGTCAGTATATATACTTGATAGTTGTTGAATAATTAGCTTTGTAAAGAGCCGGATGCGGGAAAGCCGCACGTCCGGTTCTGAGAGGGGCTTATCTCGTAAGGGATAAGTCTACTCGACATCTTCCTGATGCCCGCATAATTCTATATGTTTTCTCCATTCATACCTCCTGGACTTTTTATAATGAATAAACGCACACGGTTCCATATCCCCATTGGCATTGATATGCAGATAGCGCCTGCCGCCGGCAATACAACCGCCGGCATATTCCCCATCATTCCAAAAATCCATCGTAAACAAAGGCTTTGAGCTTCGGAATTTACGGATCTGTTCGTACATGAATTGTCTTTGCTCTGCCGTGGCCATCAGCTCCGGCACTGCCTCCTTGCCAATCGGCATATAGGTGAAGAACCAGCAGAATCTGGCTCCCCATGCCACCATTTGGTCAAAGTATGCCTCGCTTCCAATCATTTCCGCATTCTTATTGGTATAGCAGCAGGAAATACCAAAAGGCAGTTTCTTCTGCTTTAGGATTGCCATTGCCTTTTCCACCTTGGCAAATGTGCCCTCTCCTCTACGGAAATCCGTGTCCTCCTCAAAGCCTTCCACGCTGATTGCCGGAATAAAATTCTTTACACGCAGAATCTCATCTGCAAATTGCTCGTCTATCAATGTCCCGTTGGTAAACGCCGTAAACTGACAATCTGGATGCGCTTCGCATAATCGGATCAAATCTGTTTTACGTACCAACGGCTCTCCGCCGGAATATAAAAAGAAATAAGTTCCCAGTTCATTGGCCTGAGTAATAATATCATCCAACTCATCATAGGTCATGTTTAGTTTGTTACCGTATTCTGCAGCCCAGCAACCGGTACAATGTAAATTGCATGCACTAGTCGGATCTATCAAAATTGCCCATGGAATATTGCATCCATATTCTTCACGCATAGCTTTATTCCCGGTATCACCCACTGCCGGACGTATCGCTTCAATAATTGGAGCATACTCGCCATCTCTGTCAAATTTCTCCGCCCAGTCTAAAAGCCTGCCCATATTCCTTGCGGGATCTTTTAGCATATAATTCATCACAAATTCAAGAGCGGTATCCTGAATTACTTCTTTTGTATTTTTCACACTAATCCTCTCTGACTTTACTGATCATCCTCCGAATCGACTTCCTCAAGAAATGCATCAACAAATTTTTTTTCGATTTTTTTATACCCGCCAACAACACTATCCTCAATCTTCTGATATGCTCCTACCACCCGTTCTGCCGTTTTGCCGGTTTTCAAGGTGTAACTGTGTTCACGATCCTTATCCTTCTCCAAAAATGTGTCACAGAACTTTTCTTCTACACTTTTGTACGCATCAACCACTTTCTGGCCTGCTTTTCCTACTTTCAATGTATAATTCTTACTCATAACGAATCTCCTCTCTTTTTGTTTGATTAAGTTAGCCCCCATCTCAGATGGGGGATTAAAAGACGTTTTCATTTACTTAATCCCGATGCAAATAGGGATTAAGCATAATAGCAGTAAAATTCCAACCAGGCCAATCACAATACCAAGTGCTATGTTACTCCATACCATGGTAAAGCACATTCCGATTCCGAGTGTCAGTGAACCGGCAATTCCCAGTAAAACCGTACCAATAAGTTTGCCACTAAGTTTAATCGGAGCCTTGTTTTCCATCTTTCGCCACACGGCAACCGTACACAGGGCAAATACCATACCAATAATTCCAAGCACACATCCCGGCATAAATGCATTCCATTGCGGCAGCATCGCCATACACATTCCAATTGCAAAAAACATACCGCTGATCGTTCCTAAAATTAATGTTATAAAACTACTCTTCTTCATTTTGATTCCTCCTGAATATAATTTTTTGTTTGAGTTGTTATACGCTTATTATAAAGACCGTTTATTTAAAAATTGCTTCTGTATTGTTTGAAAATTGTTAATCTTAATTTTTATACAACATTGGGAATCACTTGCCTGAGTCCACAAAAACGCTCCAGTTCCATCGGCAGTTGATTGGGCAGATACAGATTCGCCGATTTCCTAAGGGCCATTGCTCCCGACACAATTAACAGCTCCGCCACAAACTGGGAACAAAAATAATGCTTATTTCTCTGAAATGGCAAATGAAGAAGCGCAAAGAAAACTCCTGCCTTTGTGTAATGATACTCTGCTCTGTTTTCTTCAAACAATTGTATTGATTCTTTCAAAATCCGGTATGACTCATCAGCGACTTCGATCTGATAGCAGATACTTCGATCCACTCCCCGGCGGCGATGCTTTTCCATCGTCTCAACGCAAAAGCCTTTGAAGTTAAAACTGTAAAATCGCTCCTCTTCCTCCTCCAGGCCCAGCGAAACATGGGTATATCCACGTCCGGTAACATAGTATACCAGACAGGATAGAGGATCCGTATATTTGGTTAGCAAGATTGATACTTTCTTCATATTTTTATTCCTCCGATTGTCTTATACTGGCATTATAATAAGACATTGTTTGAGAAATAATTGAGAAATGTTTCCCTAATATTAAAAGACGGGGAAAGCTCACTGCTTTCCCCGTTCTCAAATATGATCCAATTGTGATGATTCTACCGATTGTTTCCGTTATCGGAAGAATCAGGTCTTGTGCGATCAATGCCAACGACAATCAATTCACCGTCTACGATACCTAATTCTCCGGTCGCAAGCACAGCACTTTGGGGGGATGGGTATCTCGTTTGTTTCACCACCAGCCGCCCATTTTCTAACGATAAGGAATAATCGAAGTACATGCGGTCGGACAATTCATATAGCTTGTCGTTGGCATAATCGCAGACAATGATATGATCATCGACAATCCCTGAACCGACACTGACCGTCGCACAAAACTCTGGCAGCCCATCGCCATTTAAATCCGCAAGATAGACGTTCCAAACAGGCATCCCCAAAAACAGGTCTTTGATACCGTTGTCGTTTGCTGCCGTTACTTTTTCCGATGTCCAGCTGAACATAACACCGGGAAACTCATCAAGCATAAAGTCATCGGTAGAAGTCCACGGCATTTGTTCGTCCAAATAGTAATCCAACCATTTACGCGGCTCATACACGGATACGGACAACGGCGCGAACATCTTTTCAACGGAACCATTCCAGTCATTTTGGAAATCTTCCCATGCCAATCCGATTGTTCCAAGATACTCGGTAATATCGTCTTTGTTGTAGGTTACGCGAGAACTGTAAGCCGCTTTGTCCAGTTCCCCGTTACCTGGCGTTGGCCGGAATGCATAGTTTACTTCTTCCAGGTTGTCGATCAATGCAAACAGCAGGGCAGCGTTTTTTGGAGTAACCGTTATATTTCTTATCTCATTCTCATTCGTATCTGTGTCATTGGGTTCATAGTAGACGGTAAGCGTATGTGGGGCATGGCCTGTACCGTAATCATCACCAATCGAAAAGAACCGCTGCGTATGCCCGCTGTCAATTCCCGGGAGATGATATATAATTTTCCCGACCGCGCTGTTATCGCCAACATAAGGTATCCGCATGGCCAAAAGCTCTTCATAAACGTTGTTCATGGGCATTGGTATCGTAACTCGATTCACCGCAAACCCTATACTTAACGCCGCGACGAGCACAACCGAGGTAATCATAACAATCCGCGATGGCTTTCTGAAATCCAGCACGTTTTTTATCCGCTCTTTGATACCTCCCTCGCCAAAAGCAAGAGGACTGCCGCCGATCATGCGCCGTTCCGTCGCCAAAGATAGCAGCAAAAGTGAATACTCCTTTTTTGTTTCACCGCCCATCTCTTTCAACACGCGCTCGTCGCAGGACATTTCCATATCCACGCCCATCAGCAGAAACGCCACCCATGCCAACGGATTGAACCAATGCAGGCACAGAATAACATACGCCGCGAACTTTACAATGTGGTCGTGCCGCCGTATATGCGTCTGTTCATGCAGGATAATATAGCTTTTTTCCTGCTCGGATAAGCCAACCGGCAGATAAATCCCCGGTGTCAGGATACCCAGTACAAACGGCGATTGAATGTTTTCGGCTTCATAGATATTTGCCTCGTTGTGAGCTGTGTTCCTCATTTTCCATTTGAGGATAAAGAAAGACACTACGCCGTAAATGAACATTACACTAACGCCAATAAGCCATATATACGCGCCAAATGTAGTCCAAATCTGTAACGGGTTTACACTTTCGGCGGGAGTGGCGGCAGGGAGAATACTGCTGACCGCGTTATTTACAAAAGGTATACCACTATCAATGCGCGGTATCGGTTGCATGGCAATATCCGGCGGTATCGGCTGGGCTTTGAACGGTATCAAACTGAACATACTTTCAATAGAATACGGGAACACCAGACGGAATCCTGCAACTGCCCACAGGCAATAGGAAATTATCTTCGGGGCTTTTTTGAGTGGCAGGCGCGCAAGGCAGATTGCCGCAATGACAAACGCCCCGGTCAGGCTCATGTTCAAAACTGTAAGGAACAGTTTATCCATTGCCGCCGCCCCCTTCCTCATGCTGCTCGATCAGATGTTTCAATTCAGCCGCCTGTTCCGGCGTTAGTTTTTTGCCGCCGAAAAACGAGGTGATGAATTTCGGCAAGCTGCCGCCGAATGTATCTTCAACATAGCTTCGGCTCTGCCGCGCGATTTGCTCATCGCGGGTAAGTATCACGGATACATTCGCATTTTCGTTTTTAAATACGCCCTTATCGCAAAGCTTCTTTAGCACCGTATAGGTCGTTGACTTTTTCCAATCCATTTCCCGCTCTGCAAGAGCGACCAAATCAGGCGAGGTCAACGGAGCGTCCCGCCATATCAATGCCGCAAGTTTTTCCTCAGCGGCGGTTAGTATCATGCTTTTCGCCATAACAATTCTCCAATCTATTTTTATTAGACTGATTACAGTCTAACACAAATAGACCAGCACTGTCAATAGCAACTTCGGTACATGAAGAAATGGCGTAGCTTTTACGCTACGCCGCACTTCTAAAACCCATTGTTTGAGAGTCTTTTATTTCTTTTTCTTCTTTACCGTACGCTTACGCCTTCTTGTTTCTGATCACAACGCCAATTACTACTGCTGCTGCAACTCCAAGCACTGCGACAGCAGCAGTTGCTGTTTCTTTCGTCATCCCTGTTCCTCCTTTGCATCCTCTTAGCATCTTGATAAGACAGCTGATACCCTGATTATGCCACACATTCATTGCTGTTTTGTCTGAATTATGTTTTAGAAATGTTAATTCATTTCTTTTTTCTGCTCATGAGCCAGTTGTCTTACCGCCGAACGGACCATATAAATCCCCATAGATAAAATAATCAAACAGACAACCCCACCCGTTAAAAGATTCATCCATCTGGTATCCATGTCATCTCCAAACGATACCAGCATAGCGGCCTGCAAAGAAACCAGCGACACCATGGCATCCGCATAACCAATATTGCGGATCATCCGCAGCAGCGGCGATTTCATCTTCCCTACTTTAAACAGATGAAACACCGCAATTCCAATCTTATAAAAGGTGTACGCTGCAACTGCAAAAATAAGCGTTCCCGGATAACTTCTTGTCTGTCCATAAAGCGCCATTTGAATTACCGATACCAAAAGTGCAAATGTTAATATGATAAATAGAATCCCGCAGTTACGATAAGCATAAAGGTTCTTTTTATACAGAATGGCGATAAATCGCATGCTGCTGAGAACCAGATAATATCCGGACAACGATCCAAACCAGACGGAATGATATAAAATCCCAAATGCTCCGTTCCCCAATGCAAAGAGCAGATTGAGCACCAATGATGAACCGGCAAATAATATCGTCCGGTACCGATAATCGGAGGCAATCCGGTTGGTAAAGGAATTGGCTTCAATACCCGGTTTTATCTTCTCCTTTATCCCATACCGCAAATCTCCGTATAAATAGCAGCATGACAGTGCCAGACCACATCCGGCGGCGACATAAAAGACCATTGCCAAAATCTCATGAAAAGAATGAAACAATACGTCCGCCAATGATAATCCGAACAACAAAAGCGTCAGAACATAAAGCAGAAGTCTTAGCTGCCACTTAAGTCCAGGCAGCTTGATCCTGATTCTGTTCCCTTTCGTTTTCCGCACTTTTAACTGTTTCATACCTTTTCCTCACACTTAATCGATTCCCAATAAATGATTCCCCTTCTCACAGACTGCATAAATCTCTTCATACTTTGCTTCAATCAAAGGTGTAACCACCTCATTTCGTTTCCGTAATACAAAAGAAAAAGCAAAATACGACGTAAACCAGCCGATGAATCCCGGAATTGCCAGCAGGATGCACAGCCAGACAATCGGCGGCTGATGGACTGCCGCAAAGGTAGCTCCGGCTATAAATGCAGTTCCAATAAGTCCCACCACCAGACCTGCTATGGTAGCCGCGGAGTACTTCGATCTCTCCAATCCCTCGATCTGCTTCATGCAGTCCTCAAAATTCCGCTGCAGCCTGGTCAGCTCCGCCTTGTTGATAATCTTCCGGTCACGTTTTAACCTCAGCGTAGCACTGCCTTTCTCTTTTATCTCATAATTTTCATCCGGGATCCAGCCAAAATTCAGATAACCATCCAGATACTGGGATACCCGGTCTCCCGCAACCACGATCTCTTTATATTCATACCCAACATAATCTTTCTGTGTTGTATTCTTCATCCTCTGCTCCATTTCTTTAGATACCGGCTCTGGTGACAGGCAAGCGAACGGTAAATCTCGTTCCCTTTCCCAATTCGCTCTCGACCGAGAGCGTTCCACCGGCCAGTTCAACTACCCGTATCGCCAATGCCAGGCCAAGCCCGTTGCCTTCCGTTGAATGTGACGTATCACCCTGATAAAACTTGTCAAAAATATGATTCATGGTTTCCCTTTTCATGCCGCAGCCGGTATCACTGACTGTGACGACCACTTCATCGTCGGTGGAGGTCTGACAAAGCCTGACCGTTCCTCCCGGTTCCGTAAACTTCACCGCATTGGACAACAGGTTATTCCATACCAGCTCCATCAGGCTTGCATCTGCTTCTATGCTTAACCGTTCTTCCAGCTCTGCTTCAAATTCGATCTGTTTTTCTTCCCATAATTCTTCAAACTGCAAAGCACACTCACATAGCTGCTCACACAGATCATAAGCTTCTGCAACCGGCTGGATACTCTGCTTCTCCAGCTTGCTTAGTTTTAAAATATTCGTAATCAGCCCGGACAGCTTCCGGCTGGACTGAATCATTGTTTTTATATATTCCTGCCGCAGCTCCTCTGCCAGTTTTGGATCCTGCAGGCTTTGGGCATAATTTAGAATGACTGCCAGCGGTGTTTTTATTTCGTGGGATACATTGGAAAAAAAGTCCGTCTTTAACGTCTCAATGCTCCCTAATTCTTCCACCATTTTATTAAAATCCATAATCAGGACATCCAGATAATCCAGCCGTTCCGCTGTATGTTTTATAGGCAGATACACAGAAAAGTCCCCTCCCGCAACTGCATTGGCCGCCTGGGCCAGCTCTTTCATAGGCGTTTCATAAATTTTCCGAATCTGATATCTGATAAACAAAGTAAAATTAATTGCTATCAATAGCCAGTAGGCAATAATAATTGCCGTTGAAATTCCGCCATGAAATTCCAGCCTGCTGACTAAAACCGTAAGGCCGGTGTGGAGGCCGGACACCAGCAGCATTGTCAGAAAAATTTTCCAAAACAAGGACATAGAAAACAAGGACTGCCTGACTTTATATTCTTTGCCTGCTGTCTGCCCTGTCATTGCAGCACCGCCTTATATCCCAGGCCACGAATGGTTACGATCTTAAATCCATCACAAACAGAGAATTTATCCCGCAGTTTCGTAATATACACATCCACCGCCCTTAAGTTGGTTTCCGTATCAATGCCCCAGAATTCGTCCATCAACTGTATCCGTGAAAAGGTTTTATTCGGGTAGGAAAGCAGCTTATATAAAATATTGAATTCTCTGGTCGTTGTCGGTATTTCCTCTCCCCCTGCCACGGCTGTCATCGCATCGGCATCCATTTCCAGATTCCCGACGGATATTTTCCGTTCCGTCTCAATATTAGCCCGCCGTAAAAGAGCCCGAACCCGGAGCAGCAGCTCATCAAACTCAATTGGCTTCACCATATAATCATCAATCCCCAACTGGAACCCTTTCTGCTTGGAAGGCAGATCATCCTTTGCTGACATAAACAGAATCGGAATGGTTTTGTTCACCTGCCGGACCGTCCTCGCAAACTCAAAACCGTCAATCTCCGGCATCATAATATCGGAAATAATCATTTCAAACATATTGTTATACATCGCATCATAAGCATCCTGTGCATTCAAGCACCCTTTCGCCTGAAACCCGTTGTTGTTTAAATACGAGCAGACGATTTTATTTAAGTTCGCATCATCTTCTACCACCAGAATATGAATCATACTTCCTTCTCCTTCCATACATTTTTCTTGATTATAGCATCCAATTGTTTAAGAATTGTTTGAGTTTTGAATTTTTTGTAAAAAAAAGCTGATATATTAAGTATCAGCTTTTTGTCATTGGGACAATCATTGGGGAAATCATAGCAAATATTGCTTTATCTTACTCAATACCTCGTCAAAATCCAACGGTTTGCCCACATGGTCGTTCATGCCGGCTTCCCTGCATTTTTCCACATCCTCCCGAAAAACGTTGGCAGTCATGGCAACGATAGGTATCTCCCGGGCCCTTGCGACATTAAGCTTACGAATGCGCCGCGTCGCTTCCATCCCGTCCATCTCCGGCATTTGCACATCCATAAATATCATATCGTAACGCTCCGGCGCGTCGCTGAACATCCACACGGCTTCAACACCATTTACAGCGCAGTCGATCTCCAGCCTGGTCGGCTCCAAAAGTGTCAGCACAATTTCCCGGTTGATCTCCACATCCTCTACCAATAATATGCGGTGTCCTTCAAAAGTTATGAACTCATCAGGTTTCACTGTCGGCTTCGATATGCCATTTTTCCCGATATATTCGTTGATACAGTCCGCTATGGAAGACGGGAACAGCGGTTTGGACAAGAATTTATCAACGCCGGCCGCCTTCGCATGTTTCTCGATCCCATTCCATTCAACTGCCGAGATCATGATGATCACCGAACGGTTGGTATCCAGTGCTTTTATCTTACCCGACAGCTCAATGCCGTTCATACCGGGCATTTTCCAGTCGATAAAATAAATGTTATAAAGACCATTTGCGTCGATCAGCCTTAAAGCTTCCGCGCCATCAGAGGCCGTGTCGCAGACGATACCAAGTTTATCGGCTATTAAAGTAAAATATTCTCTTATTTCAGGCTCATCGTCCACCGCGAGCACACGGACATTGCTCCAGTTTACGTCGGGAGCAAGGGAGTTGTGATATTTTTCCGTGCCCCGTCTCACCAAAACCGTAAAGATAAATTTTGACCCCTTGCCAGGCTCCGACTCGATCCATATACGGCCGCCCATGAGTTCAACGATACTCTTTGAGATTGCCAGACCAAGCCCGGTTCCGCCAAAACGCCGCGTAGTATCACTCTCGGCCTGCTCAAAGGAATGGAACAGGCGGGACTGCTGTTCCTCACTGATTCCGATTCCCGTATCTGCTACCTCAATTTGTATCGTACATATGCCGTTCTCCTCCCCGGCCAAATGCGCGTTAAGCCGTATCGATCCCTTTTCCGGCGTGAATTTTACCGCGTTTGAAAGTAAGTTCGTGATAACCTGTACAATCCGCTGGTCATCGCCGATCAATGCATCCGGAATATCTTTATCAAAGAAGACGGTAAAATGCTGCTGCTTTTCATCTACACGAAAGATGTTGACGGTTACCACCTTTTGCAGCATCCTTTCAAAGCTGAATTCCACCTCCGAGAGTTCAAGCTTGCCGGCCTCGATTTTCGACATGTCGAGAATATCATTGATGACACCAAGCAGGTGATTAGAGGCATCTTCAATCTTGCTGAAAGCGTAATCTTTCCTTTCAGGATCAGATGCCGATTTGCCGATTGTCGTCATGCCGGTGATGGCATTCATGGGGGTGCGTATTTCGTGGCTCATGTTCGACAGAAAATCACTCTTGGCGCGGCTGGCCGCCCGTGCCGTCTCGACTGCTGCACGTATATCCAGCGTCATTTCGTTGCGCAGCATCGCGTTGGCAATCAGCAGACTGCCAGAACGGAGGATCGCTTCCTCATCCGCCGTAAACACCCTTTCACAGTGGCAATCGTCAAACCCGACGAAGCCCCAGAATTCATCCCGCAAAAATACCGGCACCACCAGGATTGACCGGACGCCCTGTGCGGAAAGCAGCGCCTGTTCCTCCGGGGACATATCCTGTATGATCCCGTTAACGCACTGTCCGTCCGATAGCTTCTGCTCCCAGCCGGGCATGTTTTCGCTGTAGGGTATATCAACCGTAATCCCACTGCCCGGCAAAGGTGCGGTGCCCGACCATTCGTACAATTGGGTGCAATACCGTTCCTCGCCCACCATGTGATTCTTCCATATGTACACCCGGTCGGCGCCCACGGACTCCGCCAGCATGCCCATACAGTGCCACAGATTGCTTTCAAACTCGTCGATTTCGGACTGAAGCAGAATCGTGGCCGCCTCGTTTACCGTACGAAGCAGGACGTCCTTGTATTCGATTTCCTTCATCATCTTTTGTGATTCGCGCAAATCGCGGGTATACCCGGCGACGATATAATCCTCCCCACGGCGGACGCGGACAAGGGTGATTTCCGACGGTATCGGGGTGCCGTCCAGCTTTTGATGGATCCACTCAAAAACAGTCCTGCCGTCACGGAATGCGGCATTGATCTTCGCCCGGGCTTTTTCTGATGAGAGCCGCCCATCCGGCTGATATTTTGGCGAAAGCTCAAAAAACCTGTCCATATACTCCTGCTTATCCCGCAGCTCAAAGAGTTTAACCGCTTCCTCGTTGCAATCTATACTGATAATCTCCTTGCTCCACAGATTGCAGCAAAGCGGTGTGGCATCCAGCATGAGCCTTGTGCGCTCGTCTGCCTCCCGCACTTTGGCGGCGATTTCGTTGCGGATCAGGGCGCTGACCATCATCAGACCGGCGGAGCGCAGGATGTTTACCTCGTCCTCGGTAAAGGTACGCTCCCGATAACAATTATCAAAACTGATAAAGCCGACAAAACGGTTCTGCAAATGAACCGGTATCACAAGAATGGACTGAATGTTGTACGGCATCAGCCGTTCCTGTTCCGTTTGCGACATCTGTGCGAGCGGGCCGTTAACACATTCGCCCCTGGTAAACCTCGCTTCCCATTCAGGAATGCTTGCGGAATAGGAAAAGCCGGTCCTGGAATGCACAAGTTGTCCCTGCCCCCCTACGTCGTTCAGCCATTCAAATTTCTGGATGTAGCACAGTTCACCGTCCCTCATCTCGTTTTGCCAGATATAGATACGGTCAACATCCATACAACGGGCCATCAGCTCCATGCCTTCCCGCAGTGATTTCTCAAATTCATTATCATCCGCAGTCAGCAGCACTGTGGCGGCTCGGTTCACCGCTTTCAGCAGACGCCCCGCATCTTTCGCTATTTCGAGCAGCTCCGTTGAACGGTTTGCAATGTCGCTCATATTCGAAATCATCACATTGAGGCGCTGTTCCATAAACCCAAATTCGTCTGTTTCCGTGACGTCTATCCGCTCCGTTAAATTTCCCGAGGCGGCCAGATCGGCAAAGCGATTTACTTTGCTGATGATTCTGCGAAGATATTGAATGACATACAAAATGCCTATTATAATCAGTATCAACCCAATAACCGGAATAGCGGTCATGATCAAAAAAGAACTAAGTGCAGACGAATTGATCTCGCTCTCCTCAATTGTGATAGCCAGCGTCCAGTTGACGTTTGCCATGGTCATATAATAGACCCTGACCTCTTTGCCGCCAATCGATGCGGTCGTGATGCCGGAGTCGTTTTGGAGTAATTCACGGCCCATTTCCGCCAGCGCAGCATCCGTGTCCGCCTGGATCTTATCGTTGACGTTTTTATCTTCCTCAATAAATGATATGTACTCTCCTTCCGCACCCAGAATAAATGCATTTCCGGTTTCCCCAACCGATATGCCGCTCACAATTTTTTGGATATTTTCAATATTCATATCGGCCGTTCCCATGCCGGTAAACTGTCCGTTCTTATCATAGAATGCCTTCGCCGCAGTCACCATGGTGATCGTGGAAAACGGGTCGTAGTACACCACTGACCATGCGGTTTCTCCGCCCGCATTCTTTCCTTTTGCATACCAGTCTTCCTGAAAGTAATCGGTATAGTCCGCATACTCGCGCGTATAATACACCTCACCGCCATCAATATATAAAAAAGGCCCAAAATAATAGGAATCGGCGTCAAACGCATACGGTTCAAACCATATGCCGCCGCCAAACGTATTTTCATTGGACTTTATGCCCTCGGCGAGAAAATCCCTATGTGTATCGTGGTCAAACGTTTTAACGTCCATTCTTTCGCCGTAGCTGGCAAAATGCATGGCCACGGCAGCGTTTTTGTACAGCTCCAGCTGTATTTCCAAATCGGCCGCCTGCAGGGATTCCTTCATTTTTTCGTTAATGGTATCGTTGATACGGGAATTGCTCGTGTTATAGCTATATACGGAAAAGGATATCATCGTTACGACAACGGTTGGAATGACCATGGCAAATATTCTGTTCGCTATAGATTTAATCTTCATGTCAAGCACCCCGGTTAAAGATTTTCTATTGAGTATTAAATGATTATACACTACTTTCAAAACTATAGCAATATATCCGCCGTTTTTATCAACCTCGCTTATTGCCGTTGCCGACTTCCAGCAAATAAAAAAGAGTAGAAATCAATGATTTCTACTCTTCTATTCATCCGGTAAGATGAGTGCAGAAGATGGGAGTCGAACCCACAAGGTATTACTACCACACGGACCTGAACCGTGCGCGTCTGCCAATTCCGCCACTTCTGCAAACCGTTGTCTCAAGTGATAATTGCTCAAGTCAACATGTGTTATTATACTAACCTAACATAGATTTGTCAACTATTTTTTAAAAATTTTCTTTTTTGCTAATTTTCAAGAAAATATATACAAATCTATCAACTCCCCGAGTAGGACTTGAACCTACGACAGCGCGGTTAACAGCCGCGTGCTCTACCGACTGAGCTATCGAGGAATGCTAATGATACTCTTAGTATACTGCGGGAAAAGGGACTTGAACCCTCACGATCATACAATCACTAGATCCTTAGTCTAGCCTGTCTGCCAATTCCAGCATTCCCGCCAACGTTTGGTAGTATATCATAAATTTTGCTATCTGACAACCACTTTTTCATAAAATAAGCTTTTCCATTTTTTTACTATAGACCATTTGTTACAAAAGTGTTACAATTCATTTATTCCCAGGGAAACAATACGAAAGGAGGAGCTTGCCATATGTGTAATTTTGATTTTAGTTCTCTATTAAGCGGTTCAGATTGCAGTCAGGGTGGATGTTCAAATATGTATCAGTTATTTTGCCAGTTATTTGGCGGATGCTAAGGGATAAGGATTTCAGATATACATACATAAGATAAAGAGGATGTCTCAGTCGAGGCATCTTCTTTATTGTCTATTGTACGGGAAACAAACAGCGACCGCTGCAAATGATCACAGAGGATGCCCTGCGTTGAAACACCCTCTTACATTCGCATCTGATCGAAGCTTAAGCAATCTTGTTCTTTGCCAGCTCCGCCAGTTTGGCAAAGCCTTCTGCATCATTGATTGCCATGTCGGATAATACCTTACGGTTCATTGTGACATCAGCCAATTTCAGTCCATACATGAACTTGCTGTAGGACAGGCCATTGATTCTGGCTGCTGCATTGATACGAGCGATCCACAGCTGTCTGAACTGTCTCTTTCTCTCTTTACGTCCTGCATAGGAGCTGGCTAATGCTCTCATTACGGACTGTTTTGCTACTCTATACTGTTTGGAACGGGCGCCTCTGTAGCCTTTTGCCATCTTCAGCACTCTGTTGTGTTTTTTCTTTGCGTTCATACCGCCTTTAATTCTTGCCATCGGTCATTCCTCCTTCTTAAACTAATCAACCTTACAGATATGGTAAAAGCTTCTTCATTACTTTTGCATTGGTTGCATCCGTAACGATATCTTTTCTAAGATTTCTTTTTCTCTTGGCTGATTTCTTAGTTAAGATGTGAGACTTGTATGCTTTATTTCTTACCAATTTACCGGTACCGGTTTTTTTGAAACGCTTTGCTGCCGACTTGCTTGTCTTTAATTTAGGCATATTGTTTTCCTCCTTAAATCGATATCTGTTTACTTTTTAGCAGTTAAAAACATAATCATGCTTCTTCCTTCAACTTTGGAAGGCTTGTCGATGACAGCAATATCTTTCAGCTTTTCAGCAAAATCATCCAGAATGTACCTGGACTTGGACATATGTGCCATCTCACGACCACGGAAACGCAAGGTAACCTTTACTTTGTCGCCCTTTTCCAGGAACTTACGCGCTGCACCCATCTTGGTGTTCAAATCATTGGTGTCAATGTTTGGGGACAACCGCACTTCTTTCACTTCAATTACCTTTTGTTTTTTCTTAGCTTCTTTTTCTTTTCTTGCCAGCTCATAACGGTATTTACCGTAATCAATAATCTTACATACCGGCGGCTTTGCGGTCGGAGCAATCTTTACCAGATCCAGTTCGGCCTGCTGGGCAAGCAACATCGCATCTTTCGTCGGCATAATGCCTAACTGCTCTCCGTCCTGTCCAATCAATCGAACTTCCTTATCTCTGATTTGTTCGTTAATCATTAAATCGCTAATTGTCGTGCACCTCCATTAAAAAAATCATGTTTGTTTTCCTGCAAAAAAAATAGATAGAATACTCTATCCACCATCTAAGTATCACACAATCGCTGCAGTGTTTGTGCGTGTTTCTTAAATATGAACCCGGGTCACTTACTCGTGCCGAGGTGAGGTGGATACCTGCTTTCTTGTTCATGCTGCTTTCGCAGCCTTAATTACTATACTATCTTATTCTTGATTTGTCAATATATGATTTACCATGCAAAACCACGCTTTTTGAAAGTTTTTTTCCTATCGTCGTGAAAAATCATCTGGAGATAGTAGTTTTAAGACATTTTTTTGACCTATATGGCATATATCTATCCGTTTTTGTTGCTCTCCTGGCGGTTTTTCTGCAAAAAGGGCAGACTACCCCCTTAAGCGGCTGATGTCTTTTTTTCGAGGGCGATCCTGTATCTGTTATATTTTACTAAATTATAGGAAAGGAGTGTTGGCCAAATCCAGTTTTTCAGCCTGTCCAGACCGAACACCGGAATATGATCCAGATCATATTTACGGCGCATGACAGACATGATTCCTTCCACGCCGTTTCGGAAGTCTGCATTTTTCTTTCCCTCCTCTGTCGTGAAGTTCCGCGCCTGCTTCGCACGGGTCACCATTTTCCCCGTTATTCTGACCGTGCTTTTCGATTTTTTGTTATTTACCTTTGCTTTGCATTCGTCCCTGTGAGGGCAGGATGCGCAGCAGTTTCCCGGCATTGTTGCTGTAATGGATCCGTTATTGGGATTATAGCGGCAGCCCGTGGGAGTGTTTCCTGCCGGACAGGAAAGGATTTCTGTTTTTCCTTCGTTGAGGACGAAATCTGCAACCACATCTTCCACTAACTTACCCGTAAGAGATGTTACTTGCAGCTCAACGTTTTTTTCGGCTGCCAGCTTTTCCACTGTTTCACTTGCGTATGCGCCATCCGCGGTCAGCTTCTGCTTCCTTCCCCCGTCCGGCAACCCACGGAGGTATTCCTCCGCCATCCGGTTGTCGGATTGTATGTTTGGTTCTATGGATGCATGAATGATGATTCCGTTTCCGTTATTTCCGCAGACCTCTGCCACATTCAGGACATGACCGTGGTGTTGCCCCCACTTGTACCGGTAGGTCACGGTCGCATCAAACGGGTTTTGGACACTGCCCGCTGAAATATTCTTTTTATTCCTGGGGATGAGGACTCCGTCATCACTAAGCTGTGTCTGCTCCTCAAGGACGCGTTGAAGCACCTGATATTCCGGTATGTCGGAAAGGAATTTCTGCGAGAAATACTCCGAAAGGGCTTCCCGCAGCAGCACCATTTCCTGCACGGCCTCGGCGACACGGCAGTCCTGTACACCGGCCTTTTTCTCTTCGGCAACGCGGTAGTACATCACCCTGTTGTGATCACCTTCTTCAAGATAGTGGAAAAGTTCTTCCGGGATTATGTTTGAAAAATTCTTTTTTAGCAGGTAGCGGATCATGATCATGTTTGTCATATACAGGATCTCGATGCGCGTCATCGCTTTTGCATGGGCTTCAATCTCCATGCTGTCCATGCGGACCAGAATGGGAGCGGACTCATCATCGCTGCTGTTGGGGTCAGCATGAAGAAGACCCATTTCCACAGCCATGACTTTGGAAATGCGCTCGAACTCGTCCTTGATGAGGTCACAGCCATTCTCCTCGTTGTAGGCCTCTACCTTTCTGCGGAAACGCCTTATGGAACTTTCGGAAAGCGGCTGCTTCTCCTCCTGAGTGGTATGCAGTGCATACTGGAAGTTCAGTGCCCCACAGCGGAGGAACTCCAGCAACACCTCGTCGGACAAATGGTACATCCGTTTCAAAACCAGCGCGGACACATAACGACGGATTTCGATATTGGGACGGGAGCCGATTTCGCTGTACAGATCCGCGAATTTTGCTTCCTCTACATTTGGGTAGATGATATCACCGACCAGTTTTGCCCTTGACGTAGCAACGGCTTTTTTTGTCTGGTCGTTTGCAATTAACATCCGGTCATTTAGTGTTATTTGCACATCCTGGCCTGTACGGAACATAATCGACCTCCTCTATATCATGCGGTTTCTTTTCTTCTATTATACTATATATCGTGGGAGATAACAATGACTATACTTTTGACTGGTGAATCATATATAACTTTATTTTTTGTTTAGCAAATTATGAATTGCACGGCGGACTCCCGATACCCCCCTCAAAGTCCTCACCCTGCAACTATGTATCCGGAACAGAAACCACCTTCCCGGTTTCTGTCCCAAATAAATTCTACTGACGAACCTTAAAAGTAGCGCACGCAGTATATTCCGCCTTATTGGCACCATCACCAGCAATATCAATGTGCTCTGCCACACAATGACGGTCTTCATTGTAGACACATTTAAGTGCCTCGCAGTCTACCTCCAGACGGTTTTCCGGAGTTTTAAAGACATTCTGGAAAAATCCTTCTTTATTCTCATCAAAGCTGCCGCAGCAAGTTTCATGAGCCTCCTTGGCCTGATGTCCGTCAACCAGAATGGTCTGCTTACAGCAGCGGCTGTCAGAGTTGTGAAGACAGTTGGATACATTACATGCTAATTGAGTCATAATAAATGCATACCTCCTTAATATTCGTTGTGAATTGATATCAAGGATAGTATGCATTGATCTGATTCATTTTATTCTTTTTTTGTTTCTACTTCAACCTGGCGGATGATTTTGGCCGCAGCTTCTGCTTTGATTGCAGCAATGAACTCGGGCAGGGATTTCTGCCCTTCATCGCCCAGAAAACGGCTGCGGACAGATACTACACCATTTTCCTCTTCCTTCTGACCGACAATCAGCATATAAGGAATCTTGTGGGTCTGGGCTTCGCGAATCTTATAGCCAATTTTTTCCGAACGGGTATCCAGTTCCACCCGGATTCCGGCCTCATCCAACTGGTCTGTCACCTTTTTTGCATACTCGCTGTATTTATCCGAAATCGGCAGCACCTTTACCTGGACCGGCGCCAGCCAGGTCGGGAAAGCGCCGGCAAAGTGCTCAATTAAAATGCCAATAAATCGCTCAATCGAACCAAATGCCACCCGGTGAATCATAATCGGACGATGCTTCTCGCCGTCTGCACCGGTGTATTCCAGCTCAAACCGCTGCGGCATCTGGAAATCCAGCTGAATAGTACCGCACTGCC
>Ga0153928_1000551_pt1 | contig 18113 bp, 16 predicted proteins | sample TSNJ012MetaG_FD_106656 | JGI IMG/M metagenome (GOLD analysis project Ga0153928, IMG submission 106656) | Attine ant fungus gardens microbial communities from New Jersey, USA - TSNJ012 MetaG | ecosystem: Host-associated > Fungi > Mycelium > Unclassified | place: USA: New Jersey, Wharton State... | reverse complement strand
TCTCCGGCACCGGAATCTGAATCTTTACTTTCACTCGCTGCCAGAGCACTGGTCTCGTTGCCGTCGTTGTTTTCTGGTGTTGGATTGCTGCTGCACCCGGTCAGCATAATGGCAATCATTGTTATACAAAGAAGCATGCTCATAAATTTCTTTTTCATTCCTTTTCCTCCTCGTCTGAAATTTGTTTATAGGATAAACTAATTGTATCGTTCTTGATGTCTTTTCGTCTATGGACTTTCTCATTTTCTATTTGTACATTTTTTACATACATATATTCTTTATTGATTTTTCCCCATTACTTTTGTATGATATTAATTAAGAGCAGGTGAGAAAAATCATGAAGAAGAAATTAAATATAACGACACAGTTTTTTCTGTCACATATGCTGGGAACTGTCATATCAATTTGCGCCATTTCAGTTTTTATTTATATTTATATTTCGAACATTCTGATTGAGCGCGAAAGGGCCTCGTTGGAAATGATGACAGAAAACTTTATGACTCAGACAGATAGCGCCATTAGAACCTTAGACGATGTATCTTTGAATATCAGCTATAGTAATTTGATTTTCAATAAAATCAATGATTATTTTGCTTCCGATTTAAGTATAAATAACGATGATTTTGCTGCGCTGGTGCAGCTATTTGTCGCCTTAAATGGGGTTAATTTTAACGCTTCTCAGATAAATGTCTATGGTTTAAAAGGGCAGAAAGTCATGGTGGGAACCTATACAAATACCGCGATTATTGATTTGGAGGAGTTAGACTGGATAGCTCTTGCCGATGAAGCCCAGGGGACAAAGGTCATCAGCCGGCCTTACGCTACCAGTACTATGATTTCAAGCAATAAAGTTACCATGGACTATATCTCCGTTTATCGCGCTTATTATGACAAATATGGAAGAAAATGCGGTTATATCGAAACTGTTCAGACCTGTAAAAATATTTTTCGAGAAATCATTTCCTACATTAATGCAAACCAAGGTAAAAATAATGCCCAGATTTATATCTTCGACAGCAGCGGAGGCCTGATTTATCCTTTTAAAAGCTCCGAATTGCCAACAACAGATTTGTCAGCCTTTTATTTTAATACCTTAGGAGAATATCCTACGCAGTCCGCCGTTACGTTACAAAATCAGGTTACGGGCGAACAAGAGCTTCTGACCTATACGATCTCAACCTATACCGGCTGGAGCTACATCTGTGTCCAAAAGGAAAATGTTATTTTAGAGCCGGTGCATACCTTTCGTCAAATCCTCCTGTTTGCATCCGCCGTATTAATGATGATTGCTTTTTTCATATCTTATCAAATGTCACGCAATCTGACGAGACCCATCCGTCAACTGTTAAAAACCTTTCATAAAACCAATCTGGAGACATTAGGTTCAGTGAAAAAATATGACATGCAATCTTCTTTTAATGAATTTGATGAATTAAATGATGCGTTTAATCAGATGCAAAAGGACTTAAAATTTTCCATGGATGCGTTGATTGAAACAAGACAGCAGGAACTAAAATCCCGTTCTCTGGCACTTCAGTCTCAGATTAATCCACACTTTTATTACAATTCACTTACTACCATCATTGTATTGACGGAAAACGGACAATCGGAAGAGGTCATCCTTTTTTCCAAAAATCTTTCCGCTATGATGCGGTATATCACCAATGGGAATATGCAGGTGGTAACATTGGGTGCAGAGATTTCCTATATACAGAAATATTTATATTGTATGAAAACCAGATATCAGTCCAGTCTGAACTATGAAATCAATGTAGATGCCACACTATATGATGAAAGCATACCAAAACTATTAATCCAGCCCATCGTGGAAAATGCAATTAAATATGGGACAAATTGCGACCCTCCCTGGAGAATATCTTTAGAAAGTGAGATAACAGAGGATAAGTGGTCCATTACTGTACGGGATCATGGTTCTGGTTTTACAGAGGCGGCAATGCAAACCATTCATAAACGTTTTGAAACAGCAGATAAAAGCATTGGGATGCCGGAACTTCAGATTAACGGAATGGGTATGGTCAATGTATATTCCCGGTGGCGGCTGTTTTGCGGCGAAGAAGGCTTCTTTCATTATGGGAATCATGAAAATGGCGGCGCATATGTAACTATTGGACAATTCATTAAGACAGAGGAATAGGGAGGATTTTTATGGAATCCACAGTATATCGCACCATCATTGCAGAAGATGAGGAGCTCCTGCTACATAATATGGTACAAAAAGTACAAAACAGCGGTCTGAATTTTGAAGTGGTAGGCACTGCCCAGACCGGTGCCCAGGCCATCTGTCTTATTAAAGACTTGTCACCTGATTTGTTAATTACGGATATAAAAATGCCGGTCATGGATGGCATGGCTCTTTTAGAAAAAGTCTATCAAAATTTCCCTACATTGCGCACCGTTATTATCAGTGGATTTTCTGATTTTGAATATGCACAGCAGGCCATCCGGTTCCGAGTAGATAATTATTTGCTAAAACCTATTGATGAAGAGGAACTGTACCAAACCCTTTTTAAAATCAAGACCGAGTTGGAATTAGAACAGCAGGAGAACAGTCATATTTTTGGATTTCCTGCGAGCACCAACTCTCGGGAAGAGATTGCCGAGATGCTGCATGAATATATTAATCATAACTATACGGAGGATATCAACTTAAATTCCATCGCCCATAACATGAATTACAGTCCCAGCTATTTAACGAAAATCTTTAATCAGATGTATCGGACTACGCCTACCAAATACATCATATCCAGGCGGATGCAAAAGGCTAAGCATCTCCTTTTGCATCATCCTGAATATTCAATCGGCCAAATCGGAAATATTGTCGGTTACCCGGAGCAGGGATACTTCAGCCGTATTTTTAAAAAGCAGACAGGCGTAAGTCCTTTTGAATACCGGGAAAACAATGGATCTTAAGGTTCGAAAGTTCCTTTGATATTGCTCCAGTGTTCCCTGGCATAAGTTATCAGGGTTTTAGCCTGCGCCATGGTCATATCCGAAAAATATAGAAACAGACTGTGAGAACCATATTTTTGGACAATACGGTCGGTATTCTTTATCCAGTCCTCAAACTCTCCGGTATAGACCTTTACCCACAATGATTTGCCGGCCTTTCTGGCTTTATCATAAATCACATCCCATTCCTTTTGGGTACCGTCAGGACCATGATCGCCACTGGTCCACTGAAGGGCATCGATACCATCTACTTCCATCAGGGCATCCATATGCTTGATGGCATCAGGGCCATCTAAATGGTATAGCACATGGTCTACTTTCTCACATTGCTGCTTTAAGGAATCTAATACGAACTCTCTAAAATAATCCGGAGACATCATAGCAGAAAAATCACACTGCAGTTTAACCGTCTTTCCGCTTCCAAAAATCTGGAATACTGTATAAGCGCTTCCGTTCTGGTACTTTACGATGTCATAAAAATCATCATAATAGTGTTGGTACAAAGCGGTCACTTCCTGTACCCGCTTTGCTACTTCTTCCGGCTCATCTACCATATCAAAAATTAGATCCTGGGCACCTCTTAAAGAAGCAAGGACATCTACATTTTCCATTAAGTCAGGGATGCATATCGGAAAATCATTTCCCGAAAGCTCCCGGCACTTTTTTACTAGTTCGATATGTTTTTGATACCATTCATTTTCTTTGGTATATGTTAAGGGCGGGACTTCTTCCCAATCTGCTACCCATTCATCAAACCATACGGTATCTTCATTGAATACAATGTTAGAGCCAAGGTAAGAAGCCACTGAACCGGGGCCAAAATCCACGCTCAGATTGGGAAAGCTTTCTGCCAGGAATTCATGAGTGTTACAATAATGACGGTAACGTGCCACCATTCTCTCGGCATTCAGATATTTGTCATCCATGTCTTTCCATTTCAAGGCATCCGGAAGCTTATAAGGAGAGCAGCCTTCCTTTTCAGCCACGATGCGCATAAGTGGTGTTCCCGTATTGCTGTGTCTCCAGTAGTCCTCAAATTTTTTTTGAGTTTCTTCCCAGTTTTTCTTATATTTCATTGTCTTATTTCCTCCCTAATTTCCGATGATATTAATTTTGTATTCGGGATTCTCCTGCATACCCGGATAGCTTCCCTTGCGTTCCTTGATAATCATTTCCAGTTCGATATCATCCCAGAGAAACTCAGTCGTTGCATATTCTCCATCCTCGAACCCATAACCATCTCCGGCATCCTCATACAAGGTGAAATTGCCATTTTCACCCCGGTATACAAGAATTTCCATAGCTCCAATCAAAGGCTGGTCGGCATATTGAATGCCTTTTGAGACAGGAAGGAGGGCACCGGCTTTTATAAATATAGGAATCTTATCAATAGGTGCCTTAGCCACGATCTCTTGCCCCCCTTGATAGACTTCATTGGTCCAGAAATCATACCAGTTGCACCCTCTGGGCAAATAGCAGGTCCTTGTTTTCTCCCGGTTTATTTCCTGATTCTCTTTTTCATAGTACATAGGCTTGGTTACAGGGCAAATTAGCATGGATGGACCGAACATAAACTCATCCCAGATATTTATTACATGGTTATCTTCCGAGAAATCAAACAGTAAACTGCGGAACATGGTATATCCTTCAAAATGTATCTTTGCCGCCAGGGAATAAATGTAGGGCATCAACGAATAACGCAGATGAATGAATGATTCGATAGCATCATAAAACAGATCTCCCGATTCGCCAAACTGCCAGATTTCCCTGGGCGTATCAGTTCCATGTGAGCGAAACATAGGAAGGAAAGTAGCAAATTGCAGCCATCTTGTATACAACTCCCGGTATCCTAAATCATTGACCCCTTCTTCATAATCTCCCTTCCAGAACCATTTCATGGTGGCATCCTGATTACAGCAACAACCCCTGTTTTCCCATTTTTTATGGACTGTGAAAAAGGCTCCTATATCCAATGTCCAATAAGGATATCCGCTCATTGCCATATTTAACCCTTCTCGGATCTGAATGGCAAAGTTCTTCCAGGTGGCAGAGGTATCGCCGGACCAGAGAACTGCACCGTATTTTTGCATGGAAGGATAACCGGAACGTGTCAGATTCAGTACCCGTTTCTCTTGCGTAATCTTTCGTTGGTTTTCATAGATGCCCTTGGCATGCATCAGTGCATAAGCATTCACCTTTGTAGCATCAAGATATTTCTTATGTTCTTCACCAACCAGAAGATATCGTTCCAGGGGTTCTCTTTTTTCCTCACCATTCCAATCAGGACCGGAAAACGGTTCCGTGGAATCACACCACCATGCGTCGAAGCCCTCATCGAAAAGTCCCCGTTTTGCTTGAGCAAAGTAAATATCTCTGGCCTCTTTATTAAAAGCATCATAAGTGGCTAAGTCCATCAGTATATGACCCGCTGCCATCATTTCTTTATAATTTTCTCCGCCCTGATTCATATTAGGCCATACTGATACCATAGTATGTGCATGCATTTCATGAATTTTTGCCGCAGCTTCTTTCATATTCGGATAACGTTTTTTATCCAGAATTTTTTCACCCCAATGACCTTCTTCCCAGGTTCGCCAATCCTGAACGATACCATCAATAGGAACCTTCCTTCTCCGATATTCTGCTACAGTGTCAACAAGCTCGCCCTGATTTAAATAGGTTTCCTTAGATTGGATATATCCAAAGGCCCACTTGGGCAGCATCTGCGCCGCTCCCGTAAGATATCTAAAGCCTCTGATAATTTCATCCAGATTGCTACCTGCAACATAATAGTAATCCATTTGATCTATCGTATCAAAAAAGAGATAGGACTCATTTCCGTTATCTTCAAAGGTCATCAGGGAACAGCAGTCTGCCAAAATCCCATATCCCTTCGTAGATACAAAACAGGGCATGGGAATTCGCATATTATGTTGATACAGATACTGGCTGTGTCCACGGTAATTATATATCCCTTCTTCCCCCTGCCCAAGACCAAAAATTCCTTCGTCTTCTTCAAAATGAAACTTAAGTTTTCCCCGATACGCTTCTCTATCCACTTCTCGTTTTAGATTTTGAATGAAATTGCGTTCTCCATCAACGGTTTTTATTCGATTGATGATTGGTTTCTCGCCATCCGTCCGAAAGGCAAATACCTCCTTTTCTGCCAGAGATTTCCCTCCTTCATGTAAAAGAATTCGCCCGGTTTCATTGTCTTCCCAGATGCAAGTCCCGTTTTCCTTAAAGATTTGAACCGTTATCCGATTTGTAGACATTCGGACACAATCTGCCATATCTTCTGTTTGAACTAAAGCCGGCTGATCTTTTTTATAGTTTATCATAAGTGAATCATTGAGAACTGTATTCTTTACCGTATAGACGATGCGGAAGATGTTCTGCGTAACTGCCTTTATAAAAATGTTTTTTCCCATATTATCGGTTATTTTATCCATGACTTCCTCCATCTTGCAGGTATTCACTATTTTTCTTTGCAATAATGATAATCTAAAGCGCCAAAAAAGTAAATGTACTATGTCATCATATTTCATGTACTAAATTTACCTGCCATTCCCAAACAAAAGTTGTTATCAAAACCTTGCAAAATGCATATTGCTATTATATAATGGGGTTTAGCTCAGGAGGTAGATTCTATGCATGATTATTTAAGAGCAATAGGCTTTAGTAAAATAAAAACGAAAAAAGATATGAAAGAAATACTTGATATGGTTATAGCGGAGCCTACGCAGGAATTTATCACTGATAATGGTGTAGAATCGGCTTTAGGTGAGAAGTCCAGAGATTTTGGCAAAAGGCTGGGGATTACCGTCCGAGGAGAGTATGATGATAACGGCGAATTTGAATACGATTATTATTTCCCGTATTTCCAGGGGAATTATGTCACCACCAAAGAAGAGGTTGTGATTGAAAAGCATGCCGATCGAGAAGATTATGTAGGTATGTGTGATGAAGTTAATGTTGGTATTTCACTGATTTTTCATCTTTTAAATATGGCGAATTATATTGACTGCCTTTATTATGAAAAGGAATCCCCAAAGGTAAAGCCCATCATATTATCAGGATTATCCCTTTCAGGCAAAGTGATTTTTCCGACAATTAAGAATGAGGCGCAAGTTAAAAAGAGAAAAGTCGAGAATTCCACGAGAAACAGTATGATTGCAGCTGCCAGACAGGGTGACCAGGAGGCGATTGATAATTTAACTTTAGAAGATATAGATTTATATACATCAATATCAAGAAGAGCTAAGACAGAGGATGTCCTGTCAATTGTAGAGTCTTACGTGATGCCCTATGGGATATCATGTGATGAATATTCGATAATGGGCAGCATTATTGATTATGAGGAAACACTGAATCAGCAGACAGGCGAGGAACTGTACTTATTGACCATTGACTGTAATGATTTGGTCTTTGATATTTGTATCAATAGGGCAGACTTATTGGGAGAACCAATGGCTGGGCGGCGATTTAAAGGATCTATCTGGATGCAGGGCAACATTGAATTCCTAATAGATGAATAAAGGAGATATTGTTAATGCATTTAAATACCCTCAGTTGACAAAGTATTATATCAACTCAGGGTATATTCTTCTTTTAGAATAATACAATTCTTTTTATAAAATGCGATTCCATAATGGATGACCTTTTGGTAGCCCTCATTATAAAGGGATTCATTATACTTCTTTTCTTTCATCTGTAATAAAGCATTCATGGCTTTTGTTTTCATGCCGGAAAAACTATCTGCCAGTTTTAACTCTAACAAAACGGCAGGGATTTCAATATCCAGACTTCGGATTTGAATATCATATCGTCCGTCTCCAGCTTCTTTATTGGAATCAATCAAGAACTGACTCATGCCGTTTAAGAGCCCAAGCATAAACCCATGGTAGAAAGCTTCCTTATTGTCATAAAAACTAATGCTTTCTCGAAGCATTGCATTTAAGGCTTTCTGAAAAACGTCGATATCACCTTGAATAATGGCTTTATAAAAGGAAGTAAGGTCTTTTAAAGAAATTTGTTCCCTGAACCATTCTATAATTTTAGTTTCATAAATATGACGAACTTCTAAATTAGGAATACCAAGGGACATATAATGTACAAGGTCTTTCATTTCTATATGTGTCTGCTTAAGATAACCCGTGAAAAAAAGGAAGTTCCAAAGGCTATCACTGGACTGATCAATATCTTCATAGGTGATATCTTCGTGAATTGGTTTTTCAATACTGCCACCGGAAATTAAATACTCTATTTCCTGCTTTACAGTCATATCGGCGTTTTCAATTAATGTTTTTATGATGCTATTAGAGCTGGTATTAGACCAGTAAGGTTTTGGAAAAGCGCTGTTATCTATCCAAATAGATTTGATATAATTGATGACACTCCATGGATTATAGATACTTTTATCACCAAAATAGTATCCGTCATACCATGTCCTTATCTCTTCTCTTCGATGCTTAAGTCCATAATAGTTTAAGAGAACTTCTATTTCATTCTGGGTGAATCCAAAATGTTCCGCATATAGTTTGTTGGTAATAGATATAATCTCTAAGTTGTTTAATCCGGTAAAAATACTTTCCTTAGATATTCTTAGGCATCCTGTAATAACGGCAAATTCCATAAAAGGATTGGTTTTTAATGCCGATTCAAAAAGGGGTTTTATAAAGTTTATCATTTCTTCGTAAAATCCGTTAAAATAAGCATTTTCTAAAGGGACATCATATTCGTCAATTAATATAATGACTTTGCACTTGTAATAATTGTAAAGACATTCTGACAGAAATCTTATGGCATCGGTGTAATATGAAAGATCACCCTTGGTGTCCATCATCTGCTGAATGCGTTCTTTTTGTGTTAACGACTTTTCCAAGGCTTTTTTGTGTCTGCGAAATTCTTCGGAAATGATTTTTTTAACACCGGTAATGGATAAATCAGCAGTAGCCTGTTTGCCGCTTTTAAGTGAAATTGTAATGACAGGGTATTGACCCATATGGGATAAATAGGTCTCTCCTGTATCTATGATACTTAGATTTTGGAAAAGGGGAGCATTATCCGCATCTGATTGTTCAAAAAAATACTGAAGCATACTTAAATTCAGCGTTTTACCAAATCTTCGCGGTCTGGTAAACAGGTTTACAGAGCCTTTATAATCTATTAATTCTTTAATAAAGAGTGATTTATCTACATAATAATAATCTTTAGTAATTATATCTTTAAAATCTTCTATTCCAACAGGCAATGATTTCAATTTCACAGATAATGGCTCCCTTCGAAGATTATATTCTTTATTATAATATAGCACAAATAACACAGGATTAAAACATTAAAATACCCTCAGTTGACAAAGTATATTACGCTGCCAACTGAGGGTATCGTCGATGATTAGCCCAAGCTGCGAATGTTGATGTTACTGTTTGATGTCTGCAAGGTGATGTTTATTTTACTTTCGGCAATGTCATAATCCTTAGATTTTGCCTTTATAAAATCCTTGCTGTCTACCAGGTAATCCAAATTTTCCACATCCGTGTGGATATGACCCAGAGAGGTAGAGGCATTCAGCTTGCATGGAATTTCAAATGATAGCGGTAATTCCACCGTTAAATCACCATTGCTTGTATAGGCCTCCAGATTGTATAATGAATAAGTTTTTCTTTCATCATTATAGAAGTTGCGGAAAAACATCCCGGCATTGGAGGTCTTTGCATAGATTTCACGAATATTAATGCCATCCAAGTTGATGGGGGCATTGGAAGTCAATAATTTGGCAAAGTCAGCATTGGCTGATTTTACGGAAATAACTGAGTTATCGGTTTTAAGACTGATTTTTGAAACGGAAATATCGTATACGTAAATACGTGCATTTTTTGTTTCGGCGGTTAAATCACCACCGGTTACGGTATCTAATTCAATGGTGGCATTTTTAGTTGTCAAATCGGCTTTTTCGGCATTTACTCGTTTTAACATAATTTCGGCATTTTTATTATCCACGCTTAAATAGGGGATTTGCCGTTCCGGAACCTTGATGCATAAACCCATGGAATGGACGGCATTATAATCATAGCTTAACTTATAGGCACCATCTTCTTCTTCAAACTCGATTCTCAAATCTGAATCGCCTTTTAATTTATAACGCGCCTCAATTTTAATGTTGTCTTCCTGATGGCCGACAACTTCAACGCGGTCATTTTTGCCGATGAGCTTTAATGACTTTAAGTTTTCTACATTATCACATGAAGTAGAGTAGAATTGATCCGGGCGGCCGAAGCCAAAAGCATTATAAGTTTGTGAACCGACATAACGGGAAATATTAATTGCCGAATCAATAACGTTGTTCTTTAAATCATTAATCCAGCTAAAATCCAGGTTGGGCTCATGATTCTTGTGCTCTTTATGAGCTTCGTTATCTTGGTTGGTATGCTTGTCATCTATGACATCGCACTCATCTTCAGTAACTTTTACGGCCGGTTCATCTTCTTTTAAAGGGTCCTCACCTTTCTGCAATAATTCAATCAGGCGCAATGCCTCTTCTGCTGTAATAGTTCCTTTTTCCAGCATTTCTAAAACTTTTAATTTTTCTTGATTCATTATATTTTCTCCTTATACCAGCGTTGTATGGTTTCACGCTGTTTGCTATCAAAGAATACAATATAGTTTTCGATAATATCGTATTCCAAATGGTTTTCAACGGCATACTGAATCATCATATCTTTATGCTCCCGATTCAAGAAAGGAAGCATTTCCTCCAGAAATGAAAATTGATGTTCATTTAAAAGCTGCTTAAGAATCAATGTCCGCTGTGTCAGATTGGTATATGGAATGAGATCGGCTAAGATGATTTCATAATCTTTAATTTCAAACAAAAGAGTAAAAAGCTGTTCCTTCTGCTGATTATTTAAAAATATAAAGATTTCAAGCGGAACCGCCAAGTCTTTGACGGATTCGGCTGCCGCAAACTCTTCCAGCAATTTTTGAAATACATGATTATCTATCATGGCATTCATTTCACTGATGATTTGCTGATAGCTCATATGATTAAGTGCTTCATCACTATCTTTAGGGTTTAAGATATCATCAATTCCAATGTTGTACAGCTTTGCTATTTCCGGCAGGAGTGCAATATCCGGCAAGGAATCATTACATTCCCATTTTGAAACGGCCTGAGGGGACACATTCAACTGTTTTGCGACCTCTGATTGGGTCATTTGTTTTGATTTACGCATTTTTTGTAAATATTGGCCAATATTTTGTGAGGGCAAGAATGCTTCCCTCCTTTCTGCAATAACCCTAGTGTGCAGCAACACACTATCTGATTTTATTTTAACAGCATGATAGAGAAGAAGCAAACAACTGTTGGTTGAATTTAAATGTACTTGATTTGGACGCTGCTCAACGTAATATTACCGGTTAATGTCAGGATGGGTGCCATAGGATCCTCACTTCCGCCGCCGCCGTTTACACTGGCAAGACTGGTTGAAATGCGGTCAACGACTTGCCAGGTCCGGGGAATGTAAAGTTCTACGCTGGCAAAGGAGGCGTCGATGAATACTTCGGCACCGGCAGGACTTAGTTGTGCCTGGTCAAAGAATACCTTCATGGAGCCGAAAGAACAGGTAAAATCAGCTCTTTCTAAATGATCAGAGTAAAGATACTTTGTATCAGAGCCAAAACTGACACTGCCGGAAACAATGCTATCATTGATATCTTCAGCTGTTTCATAATATTCACCGTCATATGCATAATGGTTCTGAGACCGTTTTCTGGGCTTAATAAGCATAGATAACCCGGCACTGGCAAGGCAACCAGATAAAAAGATTGCCCAGGAACTTATATGTGAGAGACCGATATAATTTTTATAAAGAATTAAAAGCAGTGCCAATGGCAGAATGATGTTAGTAAAATGCAGCCTTGGAATATTTTTAATGATGATAATCACTAAAAAGATAGTAATGATAAGGCGGAATGGGTTAATGGATATAAAGAACCCTAATTGGTTTATAATAATAAGTATTGCGGTACAAATAAGGACGATTCCCCAAAATAAATTTCTATTTTTCATAATTGACTCCTTTCGTCTAAACGCTGCTGTAGGTTTTTAAAATAAGCTCTGGATACATAGACCTGTTGGTAGCTGCCCCTGAAGCGGACTAAGCTTGATGCGGTGAGGTTTCGTTGGATAGAATAAATGTGTTTAATATTGAGAATGCCGGATTTTGAGATTCTGACAAACTGACGGGGAAGAAGTTCTTCTAATTCATATAAGCGATATTTAATGGAATAGGCATCATCTGCAGTATGAGCATATACCTTATCACCGTTTGTCTCGAAGAAAAGCACATCATCTAAAGAAAAGAAATACTCTTCATTTTCTTTAAAAAAGGCCATTGTGGCTGAAGCTTTCGTTTGTGCTAAAATAAATTGCTGTATTTTCTGTATCGATGCGTCAATTCCGGAACACTTGATGATGACCTCATCCTCAGGAAGATCATCAATGACCTCAATTTGAATTTTCACGTTGGACTCCCTCCTTATATAAATTATTATAGCGTCTTCATAGAAAATGTTAAGGGGTTTTTGCTAAGGAGTTGATTTTTACAGGTAAGAGGTAAAGAAAAAGACCGTAACATTTTAAATCTGTTTTGTTACAGTCCTTTTAGACGTTCTATAATCCGTTTGGCAACGACGAGCTGGGGATCAACAAATGTTTCTTTGATATCAGGCCATTGATAGTAAGCGGTAGATAATTCGGTGCAGCCAAGAAGAATAATGTCATAAGTATAATCAGCGAGTGCCGATACAAATGCTTCATTAATGACCTGATCGAGCTTTTTATTCTTTTTGATATATTCATAGATGATAGCATTGACAATGGTCTGCAGGGATTGGTCAGGGACAATGGGAATGAGTTCTTTTTCCTGAAGGGTTTTCTCATAAACTTTGCATTTAATCGAGCCTTCGGTTGCCAGAATCAAAACCCTGCCATGTTTCCTGAGAATTTTAATTTCCTGAGCAGCTTCTTCAACCATGTTGATAATTGGTATACTCGTGGAAGCCTGCATTTCATTATAATAATAATGGGCGGTATTACATGGGACAACAATCAAATCCGGATTAAATAAGGATAGCTTTTTGAGACCTTCTATTAAATAAGGTATAGGGCTATTCTGGCTTTTACCGAGGATGAAGTCCGTACGGTCCGGAATTTCAGAGTAGTTGAATAAAATATAATTAATAAAATCCTGATCGGTCTGGGCATTACTTTGGCATCTGATGAGATCTTCAATAAATTGTTCGGTTGCGATCGTTCCCATTCCACCTAATATACCTAACATGAATACGTCACCTCTAGAATGTATTTTCTTTGAAGTTTTTAAACTTCTTATAATAATTAAATGATGAAATCCGGCTGTAGATAAAGCGGTAAAAACCGTTGTCCGCTTTGTATACGAGGGGATGGGCGATATACCCTTTTTTGTAATATTCATCTACAACAGTGCTGAACTTTGATATTCTTTTTTTCAGTAAGGACTTTGCAACGACTGTATAAAGAAATGGTTTGCCTTCTGCGATATTGCTATCTATAGGTTCTTTAAATAAATCCTTGACATAATAAGGTGCAGGATTAAAGCCATTGCCTGTAATATAATAATTACTGCGGCCAAGGCGGCCGTTGAGTTCAAAGAAAACATATTGTTTTGTTTTTACATTATACTTAACGTCAAAATTGGAAAAGCCTTTGAAGTCCAATGCTTCAACGATCTTCTTAATATTTTCACAAATCTGTTCGTCATAGGCATCTATAATCGCCAGATGGTTTCCAATGGCTGATGGCGTAGGGTCTTCTAAGAGGACATGACCAAAAGAAATCATTTTAACTTCGTTATCAATAAAGGAGCGGTAGCAGGTGACAACACCCAGGGATTCGTTGTCACCTTCAATATATTCCTGAATGATGATATTTTCCGAATAACCGGAACCAAAGATAGCTTTAATAATTCTATCTGCTTCCTCCTTACTATGAACGAAATATATCTTCTTCTTTCCCGGAAAATGAGCCTTAGAATAAGCAGGTGTATCGGCCGGCTTAATAATAATAGGATAGTCAAAGGGAAGAGATAAAGTTTCATAATCTTTATGAAGAATTACTGTCTTAGGGTAAGGCACACCCAATGATTCACACAGGTTATAAAAAGAATCCTTTGTCGTTCCCTTTGTAAAAGTTTCTTTAGAAACATATGGAATCATGTAGCTGTCTCCCAGAGAGTCTCTGATATCAATAATTGTTTCAACATGCCAGTCACCGCTGCCGATGAGGATTTTCATGGTTGGATACTTTTTCTCTAAATCTTCAAGTGTCTGGATTAAAATTTTAGGATCTTTCATATCAGGTACTTCAATTGGAATAATAAATTTAGACTTCTTAATTGGTCCTGTTGTTGCGGTGCAGATAACCATTGATTTTACCTGATAAGCCTCATGGAAGGACCGGGCTATACTGTATGAACCAAGGTTACCGCCTAAAATAACAGGTATGAAATTTTTCTGCATATTGTGAGTGCTCCTTTAATCTGTATGAATAGTATTTTTGTTCCGAAGAATAATTGCAGCGGCAGAGATGCTTATAGTCATTAATAAAATCTATAATGGTCATACTACATGCAAAGGAATGTTTAAATCTTGGAGATATTCGATCCATTCCGGGGATATACCTGAATCGGTAATAATCATATCAAAATCTTCAACGCCGGCAAACCAGGACGATTTTACAGTGGAGAACTTACTGGAATCGGCTAAGAGGATTTTATCGACGGAAGAATTAAAAATAGCGTGTTTTGTTGCGATTTCATAATTATTTGCACATGTTACCCCCAATGACTTATGTATACCTGCGGCGGATATAAAGACTTTCGTAGCACGAGTGCTCTTAATGAGTGAGAGTCCTTCCCGGCTTTCAAACATTTGAGTATTGGAGTGATAATATCCACCGGAGAAAATCAGATTAATATTCGGTTTTTGCAATAAAATATATAAGATATTATGATTGTAGCAAAGAACGGTAATATCCAGGTCAGGATTCAAAGATCTGGCCAGAGCTTCGGTGGTGGAGCCGGTATCTATAATAAGGATGTCGCCATTTTCCACCAGTGTTGCGGCAAAAGCACCGATACGAGCCTTTTCTTCATTATGTGAGCCTTTGGCATCACCCAGATGATAGCTGTCATTCAGATTCAAAGAAGTGGTTCCGGTATAGATAACGGAGCCATAAAGCGTATTCACATAGCCCTTATCTTTTAAGACTTCAATATCTCTGCGGATAGTCATCTCGGAAACCTCTAACAAAGCAGCCAGTTCTTTAACAGATATATTTTTTTCTGATTTAATGATATCCAGAAGTTGGTTTATACGTTCAAATTTTTTTTTCATAAAAAGCCTCTTTTGTGATTGGGTTTTGTTAGTTTATGTTAGTATTGTAACAGTTTATTTTACAGTATGCAATGCTAAAATAGCAGAATCATATTTTATTATTACCGGTTGATTTTCAGATTATTCACTTTATAGCCGTGTGTTGCCTTGTATTTTACTTAGAACGATGTATAATGAAATGTAGAAACCGGCTATATATTTAATGATAGGAAGGAAGTTGTCTGAATGGATATTAATCGAATATTTTTAATTGTTTTGGATAGTTTTGGAATAGGTATGGCACCGGATGCAGCCCTATTTAATGATGAAGGGAGTAATACACTGGCGACCATTTGTAAATCACCTCAATATCATACCCCTAATATGGAACGACTTGGTTTATTTAATATAGAAGGTGTTGACTGTATGGCGGATGCCAAGGATGTGATTGGCTCCTATGGCAGATTGACAGAAGCATCGATGGGGAAGGATACAACGATTGGACATTGGGAAATTTCGGGAATTATATCTCAGGAGCCGCTGCCGACTTATCCGGAGGGATTTCCCAAGGAGGTACTTGATGAATTTGAAAAATGTACCGGGCGAGGGATTCTTTGCAACAAGCCTTATTCCGGAACGGATGTCATTAGAGATTATGGCAGGGAACATGTAAAAAGCGGGAAATTAATCGTTTATACATCAGCGGACAGTGTATTTCAGATTGCCGCCCACGAAGATGTGGTACCCATTGAAACCTTATATGAATATTGCCGAATTGCCAGGAAAATATTACAGGGGAAACATGGCGTGGGTCGTGTTATCGCCCGGCCATTTATCGGAGAATACCCTGATTATCAAAGAACCTCCAATAGGCATGATTTTTCCCTTATACCGCCGAAAACAACAATGCTTGATGTTTTATGTGAGAATGATTTTGATACAATTGGCATAGGGAAGATTTATGATATTTTTGCCGGAAAGGGAATTAAAGAACATACCTACATTAAAAATAATACAGATGGTATGGAAAAGACGATAGCGTATCAAGATAAGGCTTTTAAAGGACTGTGTTTTGTTAATCTCGTAGACTTTGATATGGTTTATGGCCATCGCAATAATATTGATGGGTATGCGAACGCGGCTTCAGCTTTTGATCAGCAGTTGGGTGAATTTATGAAAAAAATGAAACCTGATGATGTGCTTCTGATTACGGCAGACCATGGGTGTGATCCGGGATTTGCCGGAACCGACCATACAAGGGAGCGAGTGCCGCTGCTTGCTTATGGAAAAGCAATAAAACAAAATCATTCGATTGGTACCAGAGATTCCTTTGCAGATATTGCGGCAACGGTTCTGGATGCCTTTCAAATATCCGGGGATATCGATGGAGAGAGTTTTTTAAATGAGCTGATTCGTGAAGAAAACAGGCAGAAGAGATAGGGTCATATCATTCAGCCCACTTAATATCCCCTGTAAAGGTTATACTCAGCCATTTTTTATAAGGAATTTCCGATAAAGAATGGCTTAATTCACTTCTTAACTGATCCTGCTTACGGATTGAGTCAAGTTCAGAGTTTTCTTCTATAATATAATCGATTTCAACGATGAGTTCCTGTCCGTCCTTACCTATCCGCAGAACCATATTTGAAAAACGGTGGCGGCGGTTGATAAGGTCTACTTTTTCTTTGATTAAAGAGGTTAATTCCGGTGAAGGAGTTGCGTGCAGCAGCTCCTTTATACTTGTCCGGATAGAAGAAACAGAGGTTTTAATAAAGGCTATTGTGATCAGAATGGCCAACACCGGATCCACATAAGCCACATAAGCAACTAAAAATGTTTTTGAAAGTATCCTGGCGACACTAAAACCGATAAACATGGCCAGGCTAAACAGAAAACTGTATCTCCATTGCTCAACTTCAACCTTTTCAATAGCGGTAGCATTCTTTTTAGCAATATATTTTAGAAACATATAGGCGGCAAAACAGAGTATGGAAGAAAGAAGACCATAGATAATTCCAGAGTTAATATCCATATCGGTTCCGCCCGCCAGAATAATCTGAATAGCATTAACCATATTCGAAATAGATACGGCCAATATGACAGCATACTGAGTAATTACAACAAATGGCTCAAAAGCCTCTTTGCCAAAGGGATAATTTTTGAAATCCTTCTTTTTAATAAACTTGACAGATAAAATAGATAGATAGGTTAGTGCAATACCGATTAAGGTAAAAATCCCATCATAAAGAATCACCTGTGAAGATGCCATAAATCCGATAATAAGTGCCGATATTGATAAAATGGCACTGAAAATAACAGAGTATTTGAGCAAAGCATTATTGGGTTTTGATTTTTCTGAATTCATTTTTCCTACTCCTTTGTCTACATTATATTTTAGCTTTGGCTAATCGTCAATTATTAATACTATGTGAAAAAGAAATTTGACATTTATTAAACGAAGTCTTATAATGAACAGAAATATTATAATATTTAAAGGCAAAGAAGAGAAGAGTAAATCATAGGATTTGTCAAAGAGAGCTTCGGAGGGTGAGAAGAAGCACAAAGAATATGGCTGAAGATGGTCTTGGAGCCGCGTACCGACTACATTTGACAACAGATGTACAGGCTGCGATGGGAGAGCCCGTTATAGCTCGAGAGTATCGATATGATAAAGTATCCGTACTTGTTAAGGTTTATGCTGTGAAGCATAGATAAATTAAGGTGGTAAC
>Ga0153928_1000550_pt1 | contig 18129 bp, 24 predicted proteins | sample TSNJ012MetaG_FD_106656 | JGI IMG/M metagenome (GOLD analysis project Ga0153928, IMG submission 106656) | Attine ant fungus gardens microbial communities from New Jersey, USA - TSNJ012 MetaG | ecosystem: Host-associated > Fungi > Mycelium > Unclassified | place: USA: New Jersey, Wharton State... | reverse complement strand
TCATCGTCTCCCAGATGCCCCATGATGACCGAATACATGGTAACGCCACAGCCCCAAAACATGTAATTTCCCACAATCGGCAGCGTGTATTTTATGAAATCCTTTTGCAATCCCGCATCTATCCGAACAAGATAGGAAAGTCGAATTTTCAGGCTGTCATGTTTTCTTGACTCGACGATGATCCATACTGTTTGAAGGAAAAGCGCGAGGACGGTGGCAAGTGCAGCTCCCTGAATGCCCATAGCCGGTATACCAAAAGCGCCGAAGATAAAGACGGCGTTAAGAATGATATTCAATATCATAGCGGATGAACCAATCACCGTACTTTTTGTCGTCTTGCCGCTGTTTCTCATGATGCATAAGTACATCTGCGTGATGCCGTTTAGTACATAAGAGATGCCTACGATTCTTAGGTATTCGGCTCCCTTGCTGATGAGAATTGGATCAGTGGTAAATATCCGCATTAACTGCGCTGCAAAGAACGTAGCACCTATAAAGAAAACTACTGTGATTCCCACCTCGCATTTCATGGCGAGTCCAAGAATCATTTCTACCGCTTTTCGGTCGCCCTTCCCCCAATACTGTGCGGCAAGCAACGTAGTTCCCTGCGTCAGAATGATGACAAACAGGTTTACCACAAATGTGATCTGACCAGCCAGGGAAACCGCTGATAACGAGCTTTGCTCCTGGAAGCCCAACATGACAGCATCAGAAGCGTTTACAGCTGACGCCATAAAGCTTTGGAAAGCAATTGGGAATACCATGGAAAACAACGTTTTGTTGAATTGCCGGGATTCTTCTTTCGCCTCAGGCGAAATGCTGTTTTTCATCCACTTGCCCCTCTCTGTTAAATGATTTTTTGAATGAATCTGAAGATAGTTCTTGACAGTAACTCCTATCGGCAGTATACTCATCTTAATCCTGATAGTTAACTATCAGTCAAGAGGTTTTTTGAAAAAATAATAATTTTTTGGGAGGGAGCAAACATGTATTATACCATCAATGATGTTTCAAAACGGACAAACCTGACACCGTACACTCTGCGCTTTTATGCCAAGGAGGGTCTTTTGGATTTTGCGGAACGTAGTGCCAGCGGCACTCGAATGTTCAAGGAATCCGATTTTGAATTAATCCATGTCATTAAGTGTCTGAAAAACACGGGCATGTCCATTAAGGACATTAAGTCTTTTGCGGATTGGTGCATGGAGGGTGATTCCACCATCGAAAACCGTTTGGAAATGTTCAAAGCCAGGCGGAAAGATGTTGAGGAACAGATTGCCGCGTTGCAGGAAACATTGGATGTTGTGAAATACAAATGCTGGTATTACGAAACAGCCAAAGAAGCCGGAACCTGTGCCGTACATGATACAATCAATCCAGTGGATATTCCGGCGGATATGCTGAAAACGAAAATCAAGCTCGCAGAAATTCATAATGTCAATTGACTTAGTCCAAATGTCACAAGTATTCAGTTATCACCATATAGTGATTCATCTGGGCAGGCCCAGCTCATCAAAATACTTCTTCACAGCCTTATGAGCGGCGATGTCGGCGTACTGCTGTTTTGCAAGCAGAAATTCCGCATCAACCGTGTAAGGCGAGCATTGGTATCCTGTGACCAGTTCGCCCTTCCGGGTTTTGTCTGGGTTCTCGGCGTAGTCGGTACAGTCGGTGATGGTCCGGCAATCGTTTTGCCCTTGTTGACATGCAGCGGTCTAATCCAGGTTGCCGCCAAAAATAAATCCTCCCTTCAAAATAAAATACACGGCTGAGAGAGCTCCCCGCCGTGTATTTTGTAAGCTGTTCCCATGGCTCCATCAAAAAATAGCAACTCTTTTCCAAGTCCTTCTTTAAAATTCATAAACTTATTCCTCTCTGAATTCACATTGTAAATTTGCACAGCTTTTGCATTTCCCATTGTGGTAGTCTTCTTTAATAAGACCGACTGGCTCACCTTTGGTGCGGATCATGGAAGCGCCCTCTTCTATTCTTCTCAATACCTCTCCCAGATCTTTCGCACCGCAAACAAATGGAACTTCAAATTTTGTCTTATTAATGTGATAAACATCATCGGCTGGAGACAGAACCTCACTCTCATCGATATAATCGATTTCGATAGCCTGCAATATCTATGCTTCTGTAAAATGGCCAATGCGTACCTTTGCCATAACTGGGATAGAAACCGCCTCCTGAATACCCGTCTGACCGATAACTTTCCCCATCCTTTAGCACTCTGCCTTTTGAGTCTTTTCTTCTTTCTGCCATATAAATGCTCCCTTCTGTTTAGAAAGAGCCTTGATATGATATTTAAAATCTATCATACTCCGGCTCTTTCTTCAATATGTATTGGTATGATTAAATGGAGTATACCCTCTCAATATAGGCATCAAATAATCTCCGCTTTATCAGCCGCTTACTTCCAACCCATAGAACAAACGAACACTGCTCCTCATTCGATAATTCTCTGATCTTATTCAATCCGATGCCCGAGTAAGCCGCTGCTTCTTCGACTGTTAAATTTGCCTTTTCCAATACAGGAACCTCTTTTTTCAATAAATTCCCCCTTTCTTTGTATCATCATAAATATACGGGATTAAATCCTCTCTGTTTATTCTGCTCAGATGTCCTGCCAGCTTGTTACCAAGTGCAGAACTGTACTTTACTGATTTGAGCATAGCTCCTACGCTTTCCAGACCGCCAAGAGCGTGATTCTCTTCCAAGAAACGGAATCCCTTTACCCTGATAATACACCACCCTCTTTGAGCCATCTCTGGGTCTCTTGAAGAGTATTTCGGGGTGTTTCCATATGAAGTTGTAAAGGTTCGACTGCTCCCAAAAAACGCTCCCAGAATTGACAGGTTTTCCATCGACTTTTATTGCTCTGTTTCTTATCTGGTTTTACAAACCGTAAATTTCCGGCTAAGAGGTCAAATGCCAGTTTTCCCAAATCCAGTGGATGTACCTTGAACATCATTGCAAATTCCACCGAAGTATCACCTGTGCAGATGTCACATTATGCGTGGCAGCGATGGATGAAATCACTTCATCCCCAAACAACTCACTCGTATGTCCGCGGCCTCCAAAGGGCGAGTAGCCATTTACCACTATTCCCAAATTTTGAATATAGGGAATAACATCTTTTTCCTGATAATAGGGGTGAATTTCATTCTGGACAACAGCGGGTGTAATCGTCACTTGTGGCAAAAATTCTTCTAGCTCCTCAATATACCAGTTAGACAAGCCGATGGAACGAATTTTTCCATCTTCTACAACTTGTTCCATTGCATGATAGGCTTCTACATCATTTGTTGCCGGGGGGGGGGATTCTATATTTTCTTCGCCTTCGTTTGATGGAGTGATATTGCCTTGTGTACTGCAAGCCGTCAAACAAGATATCAACAATGTTTTTGAGAGTATAAACATAACTTTTTTTATACGTTTCATTGGACAGCCTCCTCTCTAATTTATATCATCATAATAAAAGCCTTGTTGCCTTAGCATTTCAGAAACCTGTGGATAGTGATTGTACGGTGGCTGGTAGAAATCAACGGCCATTTCCGTCCAGTTTCCAACTTTGTCGTTCCACGGGCGCTCCCGTAGATAGGAAGAATATTGTTCGTCGTACTGTTCCAAATAGCTTTTCAAATCTTGGTTATATCGTTCTTCAAAACAAACCGCATCCTTAGGCAGCCTCGGTTTTAGACCGGGATTTTCCGCTGGATACCCTACGCACAAGCCAAGCAAAGACAGTACATATTGAGGGAGATTTAATTCCTGAATAACCTCTAAAGCGTGGAGTCGGATACCCCCAATCGTTACGGTTCCAAGCCCAAAGGACTCAGCTGCAGCAACAGCGGTTCCAACAGCAATTCCAACCTCGTTTGCACCAACAATCAAATTGTCAATCTGGCTCATCACTTCATCAAACTCCTGACCTTTTTCCTCACAGGCCAGCCATGTTCGGTAAAAGTCCGCACAAAATACCATAAATACCGGAGCATCTGCTATATGTCTCTGATTGCCGCAAAGCTCCATGAATTTCTTACGGCGCTCCTCGTCCCGCACAATAATGACCGATACGTGCTGAAGATTTACCCAGTTTGGAGCTGCTTGAACAGCTTTTAGGATTTGATCCAGCACCTCTTTCTCAACCGGTTTATTTTGATACGAACGGATAGATTGGTGGGACAATAATGTATTGATAACTTCATTCATTTTCCTTTAACCTCCTATGCAAATATTATAAAGATACTTCTGCCTGCCTTGGTTTTGCCAATTTTTTCTTAAAACATATAATGCCAAATCCTATCGTTGCGAATAGCATTATAATTGCCATATAGTCTAATAAAAAGAAAATAACCGGTTCTGAAATAATCAAAAAACACATACTCAGTTCTCAGAAATAAATAGTCTGAAACACCTCTCTGAGTAAAAGCCCAGACACCATATAGCACTACAGCCAAGGTAATTCCTTTTGCACAATAGCCTTTGAATTTTGTACCTTTTCTTTTAAGTCTTATCCGGGAAAGTATAACCTTCCAGTGCAGCCCTAAGTGGAAGGCCATCAGTAGAAGCCCCCAGTTGGATGCTGCAAAATGAATTTTTCTGTAAATATCCATGTGGCTGCTCGCAGGCAAAAATGTAAACAAATATCTTGAACTAATAATTCCACTTACCGGAAGGGCAACCATAATCAACAGGAGCAATAAATTGGTGCCTGTTAATAAAATCCTCATTGCAAAATATCGACCTTTATTGATTCCTCTCCACCAGCTTTAATTAAGGGCATGATGTCCAAGAAACAGGCAAAACATAAGCACACCTAATATCTCGTGTACTGCTTCCCCAACAAGCGAATAAGCCATAAGAAAAGGGAGCAAAAATGTCATCATGCAATCTATCACTGTTTTTATTTTCGTTTTTACAGGCATCTCAATCCCCCTTTCTTTACACAATCACAGCCTGGTATATTCCATCAATATCCAAGTCTGGAAAGCCATTCTGCGACACCGGACTCTGCCTCCTCCATACGATTTCTCATTATAGAGTAACCCTCGGTAATCACTTCTGCATCAGGCTCCAATTCTTGAATAGTGCTGATTGTTCCAGAAAAGCCGCTACCCCCAGCGGTAACAAACGGAACTATTGTTTTGCCAGAAAAATCATAAGTTTCAAAGAGAGAATAAAGGATTCTCGGCATATCGGCATACCAGTTAGGGAAACCTATAAATACAGTTTCGTACTGTTCAAAGTTCTCAATTTCAGCGGAGATTTCAGGCAGCGCATTATCACGACTTTCCTGCGTGGCAACGGCTTCCAGTTCTGCATGATCCATAGGATAAGACGTTACCGGTTCAATACGAAAAATATCTTCATTAAGATTTTCCTGAATGAGATATGCCACATACTGCTGTTTCCTAAAACCTCTCCATCAATAACAACTGTGCTGTTCTCTTCTTCTGTATTCATGTTATCCGAGCTGGTAGTTTTCGGCACTGAAAAATACACAACCAAAGTATTTCCATTTGCCGTTGTATCAGATTCTGCTGCTCCAGCCGCATCTGATTCTGTTGTTTCCGTTGTGTCCGGTTCTGCTGCTTCCGATGAAGCCATTGTATTGCCTGTACTTTCTTCGTTCTGAGAAGCCGGATTGGCTGACTCACTATTCTGCGTATTACCACAGGCCGCCAGCCCAAACACAAGTATGATGTTCAAAAACAAAACGGTTATTTTTTTCATGTTTACTAAATCCTTTCTAAAGTTTCATTGATATAAAGGGTTGCTTTCGGCTGTGAGAAATTTCTTTCACAGCCGGAAAGGCCGGATGCTTTACTAATTTAGACCATTCTTTTTCAACCATGCTTCAATCTTCTTTGCAGCATCAGCTCCACCATCCTCATAAAGATTCAGGCTTTCAAGCATCTGAGTGCCATGAGCCAGCGATTTCACATCGGCGGCAACGTGACCAAGGCCGCCTCCGCCGTTGGTGCAGAATATTGCAATCTTCTTGCCTGAAAAATCATTATCTGCAAGGAATGTTGCCACCGGAGGCGCAACCGTGTTAAACCAATTCGGCGTACCCAGCAGAATTACATCATAGGAAGCAAGATTCCCTGCCTGCTCTGCCAGCGTGGGACGATATCCGTTACAGGTTTCTTTCCGTCCCTGCCGTTCGGTGGTGCCATAGTCCCCGGAATACGCTTCTGTCGGTCGGATTTCAAACAAATCCCCATCAACCAGTTTCTGCACCTGCTGCGCAATTCCTCTTGTGTGTCCTGTATAGGAAAAATAAGCTGTTAAAATTTTCATAAAATTTACCTCTCTTTACATGAATTTGTGAAAAAACTCCGCCATCTTACCAACGGAATTACATCCATTTTATCGTATAAGTCAGTATGAAACGCATTTGGAATAATCATCAGTTCCTTGTTGTCACCTTTCAGCATGGCATATGTGTCCTTGCTGAAATAGCAGGAGTGTGCCTTTTCGCCGTGAATCAGCAGGGCTATACTGCGGATTTCACCTGCATACCGCAATATTGGTATATTCAGGAATAACAGAGAAGATGTCACATTCTATCCGTCGTTGGAATTCAGGGAACGTGCATGATACCCACATTCTGTCTTATAATTTTGTCTCACTTCCTTTTATATTCTTAATATAGACACAAGAAGTTTCTATGACTGCCTCTTTTTTTGTTATCTTGTCAGGTTCTGTGCCCATGTATATTTTCGATAATACCAAAATACAATGGGTATTTTGATACATTCATCCAGACACAGGATAAAATAAACAACAAGCACAGGCAGCTTCAAATAAAAAGCTGCAATAGAAGCTGCCGGGATAATAATCAGCCATAAGACGATACCATCACAAATACAGCCAAACTTTGATTTCCCACCTGCGCAGAAAATGCCGCCAATCACCATATTATCAATGGAACTAACAATCATATAATAGCTGCAAATCAGCAGCATACCGGATAGATATCCGGTTGCAGTCTCAGACAGATTAGAAGACTGCAAAATAACTGGCCGTATTGCAATTAACAGAACACAGGTAATCCCGCCGATTATACCGGCTAACTGTGTAGACCGCTTCGCAAATTTCTTGGCAAGTTTAACATTCCCTTTTCCTAATTCATTTCCAACCAAAATTGCACCGGCAGTTCCAACTCCTTTTGACACACAGGCGAGTGTGTTCCGTACAATATTGGTCAGAGAATTAGCTGCTACCGCATCATTACCCAAGTGTCCTATGATTGCCGAAAAAATAGTCACACCACCACCCCAGAAGAAATAGTTTCCTACGATTGGCAGTGTATAGCGGTTGAAATCTTTTTTTATTGATTTATCTGTATGTACAATGCAGGACAGTCGTATCTTTACATTCCCTGCTTTTCTCTCCTCAATCAGTGTCCAGCACATTTGAATGCACATAGCTAAAACTGTTGCCACAGCGGCTCCTTGAATCCCCATGGCTCGTACACCGAATAATCCATAAATAAAGATTGCATTAAATGCAACATTCAATATCATCGCGGATGAGCCGATCACGGTGCTTTTTCCTGTTTTACCACTGACTTTCATAATACACAGATACATCTGTGAAAGTCCCAATGAAATGTAGGAAAAACCAACAATCTGAAGGTATATGCTGCCTCGTTCTATCAATCCGGCTTCGTTTGTTAAGAGCATCATGATTTGCTTAGAAAAAACAAATGTACCAATTAAAAAAATCAACGATACAATTGCCATGTAACGCATAGCAAGGGCAAGAATTTTTTCAACTGTATTCCTGTCTCCTTTTCCCCAGTATTGTGCTGCCAGCATTGTGGTTCCCTGCACCAGAACTGTGACACATAGATTAAAGACAAATGTGACCTGACTTGCCAGCGATACTGCCGATAAGGCTTCTTGTTCTAGAAAACCGAGCATCACTGCATCAGAAGCACTGACCAGAGCAGTCATTAAATTTTGAAAAGCAATGGGGATGACCATAGCTGCCAGCGTCTGGTTAAATGTTCGTTTCTTTTTTTCGGGGATTATACCCCGCATCTCTTTTTCCATGCCTTATTTTGTTCCTTATCATGTAGATTTATTTTTGAATCATTATTTCAAATATTCATGAAAAAACTCCACCATCTTACCAAACGGAATTACATCCATTTTATCGTACAAGTCAGTGTGAACTGCATTTGGAATAATCATCAGTTCCTTGTTGTCACCTTTCAGCATGGCATATGTGTCCTTGCTGAAATAACAGGAGTGTGCCTTTTCGCCGTGAATCAGCAGGGCTGCACTGCGGATTTCACCTGCATACTGCAATATCGGCATATTCAGGAATGACAGAGAAGATGTCACATTCCATCCGTCGTTGGAATTCAGGGAACGTGCATGATACCCACGTTCTGTCTTATAATAGCTATTGTAGTCTTTAAAATAGAAAGGCGCGTCTTCCGGCAACGAGTCAGATACCCCACCGGCAAGTGCATATGTTCCATTCTTATAATCTTCGATTCTCTGGGAATTCATGGCTTTGCGCTTCTCGTAGCGTGCTTCCTCGTTGTCCTCGGCATCAAAATAACCCTTTGCATTGACGCGGGTCATGTCATACATGGTAGAAGCAACCGTTGCCTTGATTCTGGTATCAATAGCTGCCGCATTGAGTGCCATGCCGCCCCAGCCGCAGATACCGATGATGCCAATTTTGTTCGGGTCTACATTATCCTGCAAAGAAAGAAAATCCACTGCTGCCTGAAGATCTTCGGTGTTGATATCCGGCGAGGCAACATAACGTGGCCGACCACCGCTTTCTCCCGTAAAGGAAGGGTCAAATGCAATGGTGAGGAATCCTCTCTCAGCAATACTCTGAGCATAAAGGCCAGAGGCCTGTTCTTTAATAGCTCCAAAAGGACCGGAAACTGCGATAGCTCCTACCTTTCTTTCTACATTTTTCGGCACATACATATCTGCTGCGAGGGTAATTCCATATCTGTTGTGGAATGTAATCTTGCTGTGTTTTACCTTTTCACTTTTCGGGAAAGTCTTATCCCATTCTTGTGTCAAAACTAACTTTTCTTGCATATCAAAATCCTCCATTCATTTTTTGTCTTCTTCCTGCATGGTATAGACCATATGGTCGAGACAGTCAATTTGATATTGTTCCTGATGCAGTTCCTCCAGAAGTGCTGCCTTATGCTGGGCTAATAACCGGTACTGATCTTTTCGTCGTTGCGTTTGTTCCAGCAAAAGGAATTGTTCAATCAGAGGCGTATCACATCCGGCATCTGATAGATTTCTTCTTATTTTGAAAATGCGGTCATCTGTTAACATTGCTATTTTGCAGCCACCTCCTTGTTATATTTATTGTACTTCCCTATTATAAATATAACAAATACCTAAAACGCAAATCATGATTTGCCTAATAGGCATATCAATGATATAATGAAACTATCAAAATAAAGTTTATAGGAGGCTTGCGAATGGAAATCCGTGTTCTTCGTTACTTCCTGTCCATAGCCAGGGAGGGCAGTATCACAAATGCTGCAAATTTTCTCCATGTCACACAACCGACACTTTCCCGTCAGATTAAAGAATTAGAAGATGAACTGGGCCAAAAACTCTTTGTCAGACGCAGCCGCAGCATGAGCCTTACCAAAGAGGGTGTTGTTTTCCGAAAAAGAGCGGAAGAAATCATTGCTATGGTGGACAAGACAGCGGCTGAATTTAAGTCTATGGAAACCGATATTGTAGGTGATATTTATATCGGAGGTGGCGAGACAAGAGGTCTACACCTATTAGCGCAGGTTGCCAAAGAATTGCAGGAGGAACATCCAGGCATCCATTATCATTTGTACAGCGGGAATTTCCAAGACGTCACCGAACGGCTGGACAAGGGGCTGCTGGATTTTGGCCTGTTAATACAGCCCGCAGACTTATCCACATACGAAAGTGTTAATTTGCCTGAAAAAGACATATGGGGTGTTGTGATGCGAAAGGACAGTCCATTAGCAGACAGGAAAGTGATTCAAAAAGAAGACTTGCTGGACAAGCCGTTGATTTGTTCGCGGCAGGCTATGATGGCTGAGCCGGGAAACAGTTATCTCGAATGGTTTGGTGAAGAATATAAAAACCTGAATGTAGTCACTACATTCAATCTCCTCTATAATGCAGCAATTATGGTGGAGGCAGGAATTGGTTATGCCTTGACGATTGATAGATTGGTTAACACGTCAGAGGAAAGTGCCGTATGCTTCCGTCCCTTAGAACCGAAGCTGGACGCAGGATTGAGTATTGTCTGGAAAAAATATCAGGTTTTTTCAAATGCAGCAGAGTTATTTCGGGAACGACTGATGGAAAAGTTTGCATAAGAAAAAGGTGATGTCAGCATTTAATTGGCATTGCCCTTTAATTCATTTATTGATATATATGTTCATTGAAAATATTTCTTGCGCAACATGACTATAGATAAGAAAAATGCCAGCCGATTCTGAACTGCTGGCGTTCTTATTTTATGCCCTCTCTCGAAAGGTTCTCTGCAATCCCCACCGATTGTGTATTGCCTCCCGTGTGGCCCGGATGATGGTGCAGCATATTGGGCAGATTAATTGGATTATGTAAGAGAGTGGTTACCAACTTGAAGATGGGTCGGTCAAGGTGCTCGGCGCAATGGTTGATTTCCCGGGATTTTTCGCTAGTGGGGTTCCAGATTTCCTTGATACTGCACCATCCGTATTCACACAGGAAAGCTAAAGCAGAAACACCTGCCACAGCCCACAAGGCCTCCGCTGAGCTCGCAGCACCGGTCCCCAAACCGTAGGCTAAAGCAGATACCAAACCCGCAGCCCCCACCAAGAAGCCGGAAGCCAAAGTAGACGGTGGGCAAAATAGGCCGTTGGGTGCATCATTAAGTACCCTATATTTTCAATTGGCATATCTGTGAACTTAGTTCCCTAGTTTTGTTAACCAAAAAGCTGAAGACCATGCTGCTTTGGGATGTTCATCTTATCATCCAGAACGCTGCCGTTGAGGATGCGGCAGTTCTTGACAGCCCCATACCTCTGCTTTGAGCCAAAGAATTGTATCTTAAACTTTAAACAAAGAGAGACCCTGAAATCGCAACTGCAACCTCATGGTCTCTACCCCCTGTAATTCTAAATACAACAACTGGTATTACATTTAACTTTTCAATTAACCTAATTTTTCTGCTTTCTCTAGATACTCTGTTCCCAAATATAGGTGAGCAAGCACAGCGCCGTAATCGCCAGAACTTGAGACTCTCTTTTTGTTATTCTCTTTCCACGCTGCCTTCCCAAGTGCCGATTACCCGATTCTTGGAGTGCTCATCATACCAGTGCTTCGTAACCGTCTTGGCTCTGGTGTAGAAACGAATCCCGTCGTGACCAAGCACGTGCTGGTCGCCAAAGAACGAATCCTTGTTGCCGGAGAACGGGAAGTAAGCCGACGGCACCGGAATACCGACGTTAACACCAACCATGCCGCCATCCGTCAGGAACTCAAACTGTCTCGCGTAATAACCACTCTGCGTAAAGATAACAGATCCGTTCGCAAAAGGATTTGCGTTCATCAGCGCAATTCCTTCATCGAAATCTTTGACGCACTTGATAACAGTCACGGGACCGAAGATTTCTCTGTCTCCGATGGTCATGCCCGGTTTGACATGATCAAAAATTGTCGGACCAACAAAGAACCCGCCTTCAAAGCCTAGTACTTTATAACCTCTTCCGTCAAGTACCAGTTCAGCGCCTTCGTCGACACCTTTCTGTATCCAATTGCAGACGCTGTCCATATGTTTTTCGGTAACGACCGGTCCCAACTGTGTCTCCGGCTCATATGCGCAGCCAACTTTCATAGCCATCGCTTTCTTCTTCAACAGCGCGACAAATTTATCCGCAATAGACTCCTGTACGACGATGACCGGAAGAGCCATGCAGCGCATTCCTGCGCAGCCATAGGTGGAATTGATAATTGCATTGGTCGCACTTTCCAGATCTGCGTCTTCTAAAAGAAGCGCATGGTTTTTCGCTTCGCATTGTGCCTGCACACGTTTTCCGTGTGCCGCCGCTTGTGAATAGATATGTTTGCCGATATCCGTCGTTCCAACGAAGGTAATCGCTTTGACACGGTTATCCGTCATCAGGATCTCCGCCTCTTTACGGGAGCAGGTAACCAGATTAACGACACCCTTCGGGAATTTACCTTCTTCATAAAAGAGTTCCAGAATCCGCATGGATGTCAAAGGGGTCTGGGAACTTGCTTTCAGTACAACCGTATTGCCTGTCGCAATTGCCAGTGGTACCATCCATCCCCACGGAATCATCGCCGGGAAATTGAACGGCACAATACCACCGACAACGCCAAGCGGCATCCGATATGTCGCCGTATCAAATCCGGTCGTGATCTGCAAAGCGGCACTGCCCTGCATCGAATAAGGCACGGAAGTCGCAAACTCCGTCGGCTCAATCGCCTTCAGGACGTCTCCTCTGGCCTCATCCAGATTTTTTCCAAGTTCTTTTGCACACAGTACCGCCAGCTCTTCAAGGTGCTCAATAAGAATATTGCGCCATCTGAACAAAAACTGCGTCCGCTTGCTGATTGCCATCATCGACCAGCTCTCAAACGCTTCCTGCGCAGATGCAATCGCACTCTCCACCTCCTCAGTTGTACAACAGGGCACCTCTGCAATTACTTCCCCTGTTGAGGAATCTGTGATCGGGATCCATTTATCTGTCTTGGAATCTAGCCACTCGCCGTTTATGCAGTACTTCATTCTCCTAACTTCACTCATAATATGTTCTCCTTCCATTATTGACATTATAGTGATTCTTGTGGTTTCAAAAACTGTTTTGGGGTTTAAAGTAATATTTTATGATTAAGTACAAATTATAACAACACCTCCTTTGGTGTATCCTAAAACATATTCCTGGGTTTCCTCTTCACAATAAACCAGTATGTAAACTGTATGCCGATCACAGAAGCTGCCACCAGAATAAACATAACGAAATAGGCGAACACATAGGTTCCCATGCGATCGGCAATCATACCCGGCACAACTCCGAAAACCAATGCACCCAGATTAAAAACCATATTAAACTGCATCACACTGGCATCACATCTCTCTCCGTTGGAAATACCCGAAGCATACATCGGAAGAGCAACCGTTGAAATCGCCAGTCCAAATCCCATCAGCATTACTCCCATAAATGCCATCTGAAGATTCCCGTTTCCAGCCATACAGCAGAGCGCAATCCCGGTCAGTGAACAGGCAAGCCAGATCCACACCGCTCGAAAACAACCGATCTTATCCGCCGTAAAGCCATAACTAAGCTTGCCAATCACCAGTGCCAGCCCAAAAGCAGACACGAGCAGCGAGATACTGCCGCTGTCAAATCCGGTTGACTGATAGAGTACAGATAAGTGGCTCACCAAATTGGACGAGGCCATCCCAAGCAGGAACAGGAAAAAAATAATCAGCAAATACAACAATTGCGGCGGATTGTTTTTTTCAAAAATCTTCACAGCAGCTTCCCGTTTTGTCCCGATGGGCAGTACTCCCTTATCTTCCGGATTATTATACACCAAACACATTGCAAGCATCATCACAAGCAGGGCGAAAAAGCTTTCGGCAAAGAATGCGGCCTTTAATGAATATCGTTCCACTGCATATGTCAGAATTGGCGTTGCTATAAACGCTGATATGCCAGTGGCTGCTGAACAGATGCCAACGGCCAGTCCCCGATGTTCATGAAACCAACGGAAGATTAAGACCGCTGCAATGATCTGTCCTCCAAATCCGTGTGCGCTGCCCGCCATGGAAGACGCCGCACAGTAAACGGTGAATCTCCCTTGTGCCAGGCCAAAAGCAGCAAACGCAAAACAGTCAAGCATCAACGCCATACACATCATGCGCTTGATCTCCAGTTTTTTCAATAATACCGGCGTAAAAATCATACCGATAAACGTAAATAGAGCTCGGAGTGTAATCAAAACAGACGATTGTGTATTAGAAAGTCCGCCGATACTAATTAAATATGGCTGATATACGGCAAAACCCGTATTGGCTATCCCTGCCGTAACAAAAAGCGTAAGCGTCGCAACCATACATATCACCCAGCCATAATTATCTCTTTTCATAAACACTCCTCATCCACATGCCACGAGCTTCTCCAAAGCAGCTGTCTCGCCATACCCATTCATCTGTGTCAAAACTACATCTCCAGGATACGATTCGGCGTGCTTATTAAGGTTTTAAGAAAATCAAACGAAGCGCCTTTCGAATACATAGTTGCCAGCACTTCATCCAGTTGGGCCGGAATAGAAGGAACAGCATCCCAAAAATAATCGGTTGAAAGATAGGAGTTCTCTGGTCCTCCAGTTTCATTGATCATCTGCATCATTTCATCAATTGTTGTCGTCGTATTAATGGGATGTAAAAACTGAACAACATGTTCAATATATCCTCCGTATTCAACAAATTGACAAAGGTCATCCATGGTAAACTTATCCATATTCGCCCTTGGATGTGTAAAACAAAGCTTTTTATAACCTATTTGATGAGCATATTTTGCGCACGCCAGTGATTCCTTTGTACTGACATGTCCCGTTCCGCAGACGAGATCATATTCCTTACAGAGATTCAGACATTCCTTCACGTTTTCTGTGAGTTCACCACTCTCATCAATAATTGTATAATAGGCTTCATCTGGCACCTCTGCAAAATACTTATTATACCCCTTCATAATTTCATAAAATCCGTCGTGATACCGGTCTGCTCTGGCGCTCCATGTGGGCAGCCAGATATATTTGCAGCCCATCTGATAGGCCATTTCAACGGCCCAGGGATAAGGTCCTCCTACTGTCTGGTTCAGAGAAACACTGGAAATCACACTAAAGTCATCGTATTGACTATCCAGTTCCTGTGCCAGGGTTACCACCGGCCAGCAATGAGTTTTCAGAACAATTCCTCCCATGCCGGCTTCGCGGCACTGGTCGATCACCTTATGATTCGAGCGCCGTCCCGGATGTTTATAGCTCACATCCGGATAGCTGTGTACATGCATGTCAATCGCTCCGTGTAACAAGGAATCAATATCATGTGTAATAGGCATAATTTTCTCCTTTCCGTCTGATTCGTTATAAGACTTCTCTCATTATAATGTTTTTTATCTGACTCATTTCTTCAAGGTTGATGCAGATGCCTTCACGTCCAATACCACTCATCTTACGGCCGCCAAATGCAAACTCACACGCCCCATAATTGCCCAATCCGTTGATCATACAGGAACCGGATTCCATTTTTTCGGCAACCTTGATCGCTTTCTTGAAGTCGTTTGTAATGACGCCGCCGTTCAGTCCGTACTTAGAAGCATTGGTGATCTCCACCGCTTCTTCTAACGTGTCAAATCCGATAATCGGGAATACTGGTCCAAATACTTCCATATCCTTCGCAATATCCATGTCTCTTGTGACATCCACCAGAACCGTCGGCTCAAAGAACGTCCTGTCATAGTGTTTTCCGCCCAATACACAGCGGGCACCCTGCACTATGGTATGTTGAATCTGCTCCTCCACCTCGAGAGCTGCCCGTTCGTTTATCATGCAGCCTACATCTGTCTGCGGATCAAGCGGATCGCCGATCTTTAATTTTTTCAGTTCCTCAACCAGTAATTCTATAAATCTGTCTTTTATGGAGTTTTCCACAAGGAAGCGTTTGCTGGCAGCACAGAGCTGTCCCGCACCAGGCGCTCTTGCCATAACTGCTTCCTGTACCGCACGCTCCATATCGGCATCCGCAAAAATGATGAAAGAATCATTTCCACCCAGTTCAAGCTGAACACGGTGAAGATTTTTTGCAGCGATTTCGGCAATTCCCAGTCCGACATCCGTGCTGCCTGTAAAGCTGACAGCATTGATATCCGGACTGGAAAGGAGATGTTCGCCTATCACCGGTCCCCTGGCTGTCAAAACCTGCGCTGCTTCGCCGGGAATGCCGCATTCCAGCAAAAGCTCCGTAAGACGAATGTCCGTTAACGGATTATCCGAAGCAGGTTTCACAATCACGGCATTTCCCATCGCCAGTGCCGGAGCAACCTTCTTGGCAAAAGCCGACGCTGGATTGTTGAACGGGATGATACAAACGACAATTCCCAAAGGCTGCCTTTTTGTAATTACGAGATCCCGCTCGTTGCCGGCCGTCGGAGGCGTAAAGCTGCTGCCATAAAAATGCAGCGCTTTCTCCGCATATCCACGGAAATTAGCCGGCACACGGGCAACTTCGCCTTTTGCCTCCCTGAACGCCTTGCCCGTATCTTTTGCCAGAAGCGTTGTAATCTCATCCATATGTTCTTCAACAAGATCCGCATATTTCATGAGAATTCTGCAACGCTCGTGCATTGGCGTTTCTGCCCATTTTACTTTTCCTTTTTTTGCATACTTTAGAGCTGTCTCTATATCTTTTTTAGAAGCGCTTGGAACTGTGTCGATCAACTCACCTGTCGCCGGATTATAAACGTCGATCACTTTTCCATCCTGGGAAGCTGCTTTTTGACCGCCAAGTATCATTTCCATAATCTTCTTCTCCCTTCACGTTTTATCTTGGACGCTTATGCACGTCATTCTTCGTCGTATATGGACTCCAATACCGCAACTAACCTGTCTCTGTCTTCCGCTCCATGAATCGGCGGATTCCATACACGTGATTTATAATCATCCAATATGGGTTCAATACAGTTTTCCACATATTCTGCCTTGCTGTCATGGAAGCCGTTTGCTTTCATGGCCTCTTTAAAGGATCTCAAACCGCAGCTCCGGTTAAACCTGACAATCGCGTCAGCCACACGACGTGCCAAAGTCTCCTTGTCTTCATCGTACGGAATCCCGATAAATTTGGCCATGATCCGCAGATTGTCCTCTGCCTGCTTTGCGTGATGCCGCACCAGTGTAGGCATTACCATTGCACATGCCTCTCCATGGATGATATTGTATCTTGCGCCTAACGCATGGCTGACTGCATGCCCGTTCGCGGCTCCTCCGTTACTCTCTGCGTTATTCGCCGCCCATGCCAATGCCTCTCTGGCAGCCATATTTTCCGGCTCTTTTATAGCGATCGGAAGCCATCTCCATACAAGTTCAATGCACTGCATATTAAGCCGATCGGTATACTCATTCTGTCCCAAACCGACAATTGACTCAAGCGCATGGCTCATAGCGTCTATCCCGACACAAGCAGTCGGAAATGCCGGCATTTTCACCGTCAGCTCCGGATCGATAAGGTTTAAATCCGGAACCGTGTTTTCATTCATAAAACTGTATTTTATATTTCTCTTCGTGTCATGTATCACGGCGCTGACCGTCGCCTCTGCTCCTGTTCCCGCAGTGGTAGGAATGCAGACAAATTTTACTTTTCTTGTGTAAGACGGTTTCATTTTCATTCCAAGTCCGCCATACTCATGAAGGTCTTTTGGCTTTTCCGGGAGATTGGAAATCAAGGTCGATGCCTTTGCTGTATCGATACTGGATCCACCGCCAATCGCCAGAACACCGTCGCATTGCTCTCCGTTTAAAAAGTCCGCACATTCCAGGCATGTCGTGTCAGGAGCATTGGGCATTGACTTGTCCCAGATTACATATTCCAGTCCCGCTTTCTCCAAAGCCTCAGCGATTGGTGCAACCAATCCTGCCTTCACAACACCTTTGTCCGTCACAATCAGAACCTTTGTGCACCCCATAGCCTTCATCCGTTCACCTGCGCTTGCAGATGAACCGTTTCCAAAAACTATATGAGGTACTCTGTTTTTTTCATAGCTTCTCATACCTGCCTCCTTTTTTATCAACAACTTATTCAGTCAGATATTTGCAGTAAATCAATGACATTCCCGTCCACCGGAGATGTTAAAGGAAGAACCTGTGATAAAGGCAGCAGCGTCGCTTGAAAGAAAGACGCAGAGTTTTCCTACTTCCTCTGGTTCTCCTATTCTTCTAAGCGGCGTTCCTTGATTATATGTAGATTTGCATGGTTATCCACCCAAAAGTAGTGTCTTTTTTGCAGATTATTGATACCGAATAAAAAAATAACGGAGTGAGGAATGCACAAATCTTGTTGCACTTT
>Ga0153928_1000548_pt1 | contig 18150 bp, 16 predicted proteins | sample TSNJ012MetaG_FD_106656 | JGI IMG/M metagenome (GOLD analysis project Ga0153928, IMG submission 106656) | Attine ant fungus gardens microbial communities from New Jersey, USA - TSNJ012 MetaG | ecosystem: Host-associated > Fungi > Mycelium > Unclassified | place: USA: New Jersey, Wharton State... | reverse complement strand
TGGTGAGGCCCTGAGAAATCAGCCGCCGGTCGAACTCGGCCGGCAGCGGGCCGTCGGGGGTCTCGACCTCGATGTCGATGTCGGCGTTGCCCACGCGCATAAGGAACACGACCTGCCGCACCGTGTCGGCCATGTCTTCGGCCGCGATGACCGGCTTCGGCATGCGGGCAAAGCGCGAGAACTCGTCGACCATGCGCTTGATGTCTTCGACTTGGCGCACGATCGTATCGGTGCATTGTTCGAACACCGCCTTGTCGTCGGAAATGGCGGCGCCGTATTTGCGGCGCAGGCGCTCGGCGGAAAGCTGAATGGGCGTGAGCGGATTTTTGATCTCATGGGCGATGCGGCGCGCGACGTCGGCCCAGGCGGAGGTGCGCTGCGCCGTCACCAGGTCGGTAATGTCGTCGAGCGTGATCACGAACCCGTGCTGGGCCGCGGCCGATTGTTCGGTCGTCACGCGGACCGAAACATTGCGGTCGCGGCCGGCGCGGTTGATCATGATCTGGCCCTGCACTAGGCGCTGGAAGCCGCTGCGCGCCTCCGCAAACAGCTCGCCCAGCTCGGGGACGACCTCGGCGAGCGGGCGGCCGAGCGCGTCCGCCTCGATGCGGCCGATGAGCTTCTCGGCCGAGCGGTTGAGGATGCTGATCTTGCCGTCGGGATCGACGCCGATCACCCCCGCGCTCGCGCTTGCGAGCACCGCCTCGGTGAAGCGCCGGCGACTGTCGATGAGGTTGTGCGCGCGCATGAGATCGTCGCGCTGCGTGCGCAGCTCCTGAGTCATCTTGTTGAAGGTTTCGCCGAGCTGAGCGAGGTCGCCCTCGCCCGGCCGCACCGGCACCTGGACGTACAAATTCCCGGTCGAGACCTGATCCGCCGCGCCGATCAGGCGTCGGATCGGCGCCACCAGGCTTTTTGCGAAGTTGAGCCCGATCCACACCGCCGAGAGCAGCACGATGAGGGCGATCACCGTGTACATGAGCGCGAAGGCGACCTGCACGCCCACGCGACGTTCCTGCAGGCTTGCGTATTCGGCAACGCTCGCCTGGGTCGCTTCGAGTTGATCGGCGACGCGCGGATCGATCGGGCGCGAGACGTAGAGATAGGCATCGTCGTAGCCGCGCAGCTTGATGACCGCCGCGACCGTTTTGGCCTCGGTCAGCAGCGCCACCTGCGGCTCGGATTCGGTCACGTCGGCGAGCGCGCCGGCGGCGGGCGGCGGGACCTCATGCTGGCCGGGGTGTTTATCCTCGGTGCGTTCGATCACCGAGAGATCGCTGCGGATCATGGCGACGTTGGGCAGCCCGCGGAATGCCGCCTGCGCGTTGAGGAACTGGCGGAAGCGCGCCCGGTCCTGGTCGAACAGCGGTTTGGCGCGGCCCATGTCGATGGCCATCGACATGATGTCGCTGCGGATCATGGCGGCATGCTCGCGGAAATAAACTTCCGCGACGGTGAGCGAATTGGCGATAAGCGCCTGGGTGCGCGAGGAGAACCAGCGGTCAAGGCCGCGATCGAGGGTGATCGAGGCGACGATCGCGACGAGGATCGCCGGCACCGCGGCAATCACCGAGAACAGGCCGACGATGCGCACGTGCAGTCGCGCCCCGGCGCGCCCATGCCGGCGCGCCTGCACGATCAGGATCACCTCGCGCACGATGATCGCTAGCAGAATGAACGCGGTCGCGGCGTTGGCGAGCAGCACCGTGACCACGACTTCGTGGGTCGGCGAGATCGGGGTAAGGCCGGTCAGGACGAGGAACGTCACGGCCGCGGACAGGAGCGCAAGCCCCACCGCGAGCGGGCCGAGGATTCCCGATGCCAGTTTCAGGCCGCCTCCCCCGCCGGGTGCGGCGACGTTCGAACCGGCTACGTCATCGACGCTCGTCATGGGCGGGAAAGGACCTGCAAAAATGCGGTGGCAGGGCGAACGCCATGACGCCTAAGCAGCCCCCCAACCGTGATGCTTTTATACAACAATGTTGCAAAATTGCGACATTTCGGGGGCAGTCCAGCCTTTGAAAAATAACGATTATCCGCTCGAACGGATCACCCGGACGTCGAGGTCCCGGATCTTCTTGCGCAGCGTGTTGCGGTTGACCCCGAGCAGGTCGGCGGCGCGGATCTGGTTGCCGCGGGTCGCGGCCAGCGCGGCGGACAGCAGCGGGTATTCGACCTCGCGCAAAACACGGTGGTAAAGGCCGGGTGGCGGCAGGCCGTCGTCAAATTCGGCGAAGTAGCGCGCGAGGTAACGCTCCACCGCGGACGCGAGGTTCTGCTCCGCATCCGCGTCCTCGCCCCCCACGGTGACCGGCGGCTGGTTCAGCTCGGTCTCGATCACCGCCGCGTTGATCATCTCCTGCGGGTAGAGGGCGGAGAGCCGGCGCGCCAGGTTCTCCAGTTCGCGCACGTTGCCGGGCCAGCGATAGCGACGCAGGCGCTCGAGCGCCGCCTGGTCGAGCTGTTTGGGCGGCAGCCCTTCCCGCTCCACCTGGGCGAGGAAATGGCGGATGAGGTCGGGAATGTCTTCCACCCGTTCGCGCAACGGCGGCAGGCGCAGCGGCACCACGTTGAGCCGGAAGAACAAATCCTCGCGGAACAGCCCCTGCTGGATGAGGACGCGCAGGTCCTTGTTGGTCGCCGCGATGATGCGCACGTCGGTCTTGATCGGCGTGCGGCCGCCCACAGTGGTGTATTCTCCCTGCTGGAGCACGCGCAGCAGCCGCGTTTGCGCCTCCATCGGCATGTCGCCGATTTCGTCGAGAAAGAGCGTGCCGCCTTCCGCCTGCTCGAAGCGGCCGGGGTTACGCGCGTTCGCTCCGGTGAACGCGCCCTTCTCGTGACCGAACAATTCGGATTCGATGAGATCGCGCGGGATCGCCGCCATGTTGATGGCGACGAACGGGCCGGAGCGGCGCTTGCCGTATTCGTGCAGCGCGCGCGCCACCAACTCCTTGCCGGTCCCGGATTCGCCCACGATCATGACCGTGAGGTCGGTCTGCATCAGCCGCGCCAGCATGCGGTAGATTTCCTGCATGGCGGGCGAGCGGCCGACCAGCGGGATCGACTCGAAATCCTCGCTCTTGGGCGCCGGGCGCGAGCGCTCCTTCGGCTCGGAGAGCGCGCGGCCGACGATGGCGATGAGCTCCTTGAGATCGAACGGCTTGGGCAGATACTCGTAGGCGCCGCGCTCCGACGCGCGGATCGCGGTCATGAACGTATTCTGCGCGCTCATGACGATGACCGGCAGCTCCGGCCGCAGCTTTTTGATGCGCGGCAGCAGGTCGAACGCGTTCTCGTCCGGCATCACCACGTCGGTGAGCACGAGATCGCCGTCGCCCTGGCTCACCCAGCGCCACAGCGTCGCGGCGTTGCCGGTCGAGCGCACGTCGTAGCCGGCGCGCGAGAGGGCCTGGTTGAGCACGGTCCTAATCGCGGCGTCGTCGTCGGCGACCAGAATGTTTCCCGCGGGCATGAGATCCTCTTCAGCTCGCGCCGGCCGGGCCGGCGGCGGTGAACATGGGCATGAGCACGCGAAACACGGTGTGGCGCGGCTGCGACTCGCACTCGACGATGCCGCCGTGGTCGCCGATGATTTTCGCGACCAGCGCGAGCCCGAGGCCGCTGCCGCTCGGCTTCGTCGTCACGAACGGATCGAACAGATGGGGCATCAGGTCTTCAGGGATGCCCGGCCCGTTGTCCTTCACGCAGAACTCGAGCGGCAGCGACACCCGCGTCTTGCTGCCCGGCAGCGAGAGCCGCACGCCGGGACGAAACGCGGTGGTGAGGTGAAGCTCGCCGTCGATCGCGGATTCCCCGATCGCCTCGGCGGCGTTCTTCACCAGATTGAGGAACACCTGCACCAGCTGATCGCGGTTGGCGAGGATCGGCGGGAGTGACGGATCGTAATCCTCGACGAAGCGGATGTGACGAGCGAACCCGCTCTGCGCCAGTTTCTTCACGTGATCGAACACGACGTGGATGTTGACCGGCGCGCGCTCGACCGGCCGCTCGTCGGCGAACACCTCCATGCGGTCGACGAGTTTGACGATGCGGTCGGCCTCGTCGCAGATCAGGCGCGTGAGCGTGCGGTCGTCGTCCTCCTGCACCGACTGCTCGAGCAACTGCGCGGCGCCGCGAATGCCCGAGAGCGGATTTTTGATCTCGTGCGCCAGCATGGCGGCGAGCGCGATCACCGAACGCGCCGCGCCGCGGTGGGTGAGCTGGCGGTCCATCTTGTCGGCGATGGTGCGTTCGAGCAGCATGACCACCACGTCGCCGGGCCGCTCGGCGACGGGCGCGACGTGGAGATCGACCACCCGTTCGCCGGGATTGCGCGGGGTCGACAGATCGACGCGATATTCGTTGACTGCCGCGTTGCGGCCGCGCACCTGCTCGATCAGGGCGAGCAGCGGACTGCCGAACGGCACGAGGTCGCGCAGCGCATGGCGCCGCAGCAACGGCATCGACACTTCGAAGAACGCCTCGGCGGCGACGTTGGCGTCGGCAATCTTGCCGTCCGCGCCCACCATCAGGACCGGATGCGGCAGCGCATTGAGCACGATGTCGGCCGACTCCGGCGACACGACGGCCGCACGCGCTTCGAGCGGACTCATGCGGCCCGCCTCAATGCGAATGCGTCATAGGCTTCGGCGAGATGGCGCAGCACCGTGACCGGTTCGGTCGCGGTGAGCACCTGCGCGCGGGCCCGTTTGGCGAGATCGAGGGAAGCGCGCGCGCTCTGTGCCGCAACGTCGAGCGCCCAGCCGAGGTGCTTGCGCGCATGGCGCACGCCAACGTCGCGGCCGTAATGGCCGAGCATGTCGTGATAAAGCGCAGCGATGAGTTCGCCCTGGCGGGCGAGGCTCGGCTCGGGCTCGCGCCGCCCGGTGGCGAAGAAGCGCGCGAGCGCGCCGGGAAACCACGGCCGGCCCTCGGCGCCGCGCCCGACCATCACCGCATCGGCGCCGGAGCGCGCGAGAGCCGTTTCCGCGTCGCTCTCGTTGCGCACGTCGCCGTTCACGACGATCGGAACCGAAACCGCCTGTTTGACCGCCCGCACCGCGGCCCAATCGGCCTTGCCGTCGTAGAACTGACAGCGGGTGCGGCCGTGCACGGCGATGAGTCGCACGCCGGCCTGCTCGGCGCGACGCGCGAGCTCGGGCGCGTTGCGCGAATGGTCATCCCAGCCGAGCCGCATCTTGAGCGTGACCGGCACCGAGACCGCGCCGACGGTCGCTTCGATCAGGCTCACGGCATGGTCGAGATCGCGCATCAGCGCCGACCCGGAATAACCGCTCGTCACCCGCCGCGATGGGCAGCCCATGTTGATGTCGATGATGTCGGCGCCGCCGGCCGCGGCCCGCCGCGCGCCCTCGGCCATCCAGCGCGCTTCGCAGCCGGCGAGCTGCACCACGTGGATACCGACGCCGCGGCCCGCCGCGCGCAACACCGCCTCGCGCTGCCCCTCGATAAGCGCCTCGGAGGCTGTCATCTCGGAAATGACCAGCCCTGCTCCGAGCGCCGCCGCCTGGCGCCGGAACGGCGCGTCGGTGACCCCCGACATGGGCGCAAGGAACACCCGGTTCGGCAGGACAATGTTACCGACCACCAGGGGGCGGCTGTGGCTGAGGGGCATTGCCAGGGGTTTGCACACGAATTAGGCGCCCTTCTTATTGCATATACTTTAGACAAAGCGCGGGAGGACGCAAGTGCTGCAATGCAACATTCCACCGCCAGTGCCGCGAACCCGAAGTTCGCGCCAAAAATTGCCGCGCGCCCGCTCACTCATTTGCGCTTGAGGCGCGAGGGGCTTAAGCGGGTCTCTGCCGATTATTCGGGAGGGAAAATGGGCGGAGTTGCTGCCGTGGTGGTGGCGGCCGGCCGTGGCCTGCGGGCCGGCGGCGATATGCCGAAGCAATACCGGCAGTTGGCGGGCGAGCCGGTGATCCGGGCGAGCCTGCGGGTGTTCGCCGAGCATCCCGAGGTCGCGATGGTTCAGCCGGTGATCCATCCCGACGACGGCATGCGCTTCGCGGAAGCCGCGGCCGGCCTCAAACTGCTCGCACCGGTGTTCGGCGGGGCGACGCGGCAAGCGTCCGTGCGCGCCGGGCTCGAGGCGGTGGCGCCGCTTAAGCCCGACCTCGTGCTCATCCACGATGCCGCGCGGCCCTATGCGTCGGCTGCCCTCGTGAGCCGCGCCATCGCCGCCGCCACGGCAACGGGCGCGGCGGTACCGGTGATGCCTGTCGCCGACACGATCAAGTCGGTCGATGCCTCCGGCCGGCTGATCGAGGCGACGCTCGATCGCAGCATCCTGCGCACGGTGCAGACGCCGCAGGTGTTCGCCTTCGCGTCCGTGCTCGATGCCCATCGCAGCGCCGCCGCGAGCGGTCGCGAGGACTTCACCGATGACGCGGCGCTCGCCGAGTGGGCCGGGTTCAAGGTCGCGGTTTTTGCGGGGGACGCCGGCAACGTGAAACTCACCACCCCCGAGGACGTGGCGCGGGCCATGCGGGATCACAGTTTGGCGCTCGCCGACACGCGCGCCGGCAGCGGCTTTGACGTGCACGCCTTCGCGCCTGGCGATCACGTGATGCTCGGCGGCGTGAAAATCCCCCACGAGCGCGGCGTCACCGGCCACTCCGACGCCGACGTGGCGTTGCACGCGCTCACCGATGCGGTGCTCGGCGCGTTGGCCGAAGGCGACATCGGCACCCACTTTCCGCCCAGCGATCCGCAGTGGCGCGGCGCCTCCTCCGACCGGTTTCTCGCCTTCGCGGTCGAGCGGGTGCGGGCGCGCGGCGGCCGCATCGCCCACCTCGACCTCACCATCGTGTGCGAAGCGCCGCGCGTCGGACCGCACCGCGACGCCATGCGCGCGCGCATCGCCGCGATCGCCGGCATCGACGTCGACCGCGTCGCCGTGAAGGCCACGACCAGCGAGCAACTCGGCTTTACCGGCCGGCGCGAAGGCATTGCGGCCATGGCGACCGCGACCGTGCGCCTGCCGTGGAGCGCAACGTGAATGACCCGGCGGTCACCGCAGCGGCAACGCGCGTGCTTGAGAAGGCGCGCGCGCATGGACGGAAAATCGCGACCGCTGAATCCTGCACCGGCGGGCTCATCGCCGGCGCGCTCACCGATATCGCCGGATCGTCCGACGTGGTCGAGCGCGGCTTCGTCACCTATTCGAACGAAGCCAAGGTCGAAATGCTGGGCGTCTCCGAGACCGTTTTGGCCGCGCATGGCGCAGTGAGCCAACCGACCGTCGAGGCGATGGCGGCGGGCGCGATCCGGCGTTCGCCCGCCGACCTCGCGGTCGCGGTCACCGGCATTGTCGGGCCGGGCGGCGGCACGCTGCAGAAGCCGGTCGGGCTCGTGCATTTCGCCGCGGCCGTGCGCAACGGCAGACACGAGCACCAGGAACGGCGCTTCGGCGACATCGGCCGCAGCGAAGTGCGGCGGCGCGCGGTGCTGGTGGCGTTGGAGATGCTGGAAGAACTGGCGAACAAGTAGGATGGGTTGAGCGAAGCGAAACCCACCCGACGATTCACGCAAACACCACGTCGGCCCGCCGCTCGAACGCTTCGGCGAATTTGCGAAACGCCGTGTCGAACATCGATCCCATGAGAAGCCCGAGCATGCGGCTGCGAAACTCGTAGGAAATAAAAAATTCGACCTCGCACGCGTGCTCGCCGCGCGGCCGGAAAGTCCAGCGGTTCTCGAGTTGCCGGAACGGCCCTTCGAGATATTGCACGTGGATCTGCAGCCGCGGTTTGTCGAGCGTCACGCGCGTGACGAAAGTCTCGCTGAGCATTTTATAGGCGACGGTCATCTCCGAGCGCAGCGTCTCGATCCCCTCCCCGATCGTCATGCGCTGCCCGACCTTGATGCCGCGGCACAAGGGCACGAACTCCGGGTAGTGCTCGATGTCGGCGACGAGACCGAACATGTCGCTTGCCGAGTGGCGCACGCGACGGGTGGTGGAGAAGCGCGGCATCTCTTCAGCGTCCGAGCTTTTCCTCCCGCGCCGCCTTCAGGCGCGCGAAGTCCTCGCCCGCGTGATGGGAAGAGCGTGTGAGCGGCGAGGAGGAGACCATCAGGAATCCCTTGGCAAAGGCGATCGTCTCGTAGGCCTTGAACTCTTCGGGCGAAACGAAGCGCACGACCGGGTGATGGCGGCGCGTGGGCTGGAGATACTGGCCGATGGTGAGGAAATCGACCTCCGCGGCGCGCAGATCGTCCATGACCTGGAGCAATTCGTTCCGTTCCTCGCCGAGCCCGACCATGATGCCCGACTTGGTGAACATCGCCGGGTCGCGCTCCTTGACCTGCTGCAGCAGGCGGAGCGAATGGAAATAGCGCGCGCCGGGCCGCACGGTCAGATATTTCGCCGGCACGGTCTCGAGATTATGGTTGAACACGTCGGGCCGCGCGGCGACCACGGTTTCGGCCGCGCCGTCCTTGCGCAGGAAATCCGGCGTGAGCACCTCGATGGTGGTGCTCGGGTTGCGCGCGCGGATCGCCCGGATGGTGCGCGCGAAGTGTTCCGCACCGCCGTCCTTAAGATCGTCGCGGTCGACCGAAGTGACGACCACGTGGGCGAGCCCGAGCTTCGCCACGGCCTCCGCGACGTGCGCCGGCTCCGCCTCATCGAGCGCGCCCGGCAACCCGGTCTTCACGTTGCAAAACGCGCAGGCGCGGGTGCACACGTCGCCCATGATCATGAAGGTCGCGTGGCGTTTCTCCCAGCATTCGCCGATGTTCGGGCAACCGGCCTCTTCGCAAACGGTATGCAGCCCGTTTTCGCGCACGATCTCCCGCGTCTGCGCATAGCCGGGCGAGCCCGGCGCCTTGACGCGGATCCAGGCGGGCTTGCGCAACAACGGGGTCTCCGGCCGATGCGCCTTTTCAGGATGGCGCGGCCGGACCGGCGGCGTTGCAAGCGTATCGACCAAAACGGCCATGCCGGGACTCGTTTGGGTGGTTCAACCCTTACTTACGGACGCGCGCCTCCCGCCGCAAGCGACGCCCTATCCGTTACCGGTGCCGGATCGCCTCCAGTGCAGCCGGAACACCACCGCGCCGCCCATCGACCCGCCCCCGAGAAACGCTCAGATGTTGAGCACGCGGCCGTAGGCGTCGAGCACCGCCTCTTTCATCATTTCCGAGAGCGTCGGGTGCGGGAACACGGTGTGCATCAGCTCTTCTTCCGTGGTCTCTAGATTCATCGCGATCACGTAGCCCTGGATGAGTTCCGTGACCTCGGCCCCGACCATGTGCGCCCCCACAAGCGCCCCGGTCTTCTTGTCGAAGATCACTTTGACGAGGCCCTGATCCTCGCCCATCGCGATCGCCTTGCCGTTGCCCACGAACGGAAAGCGCCCGACCCGCACCTCGAGCTTGCGCTCCTTGGCGGCAGCTTCGGTCAGCCCGACCGAGGCGATCTGCGGCTGGCAGTAGGTGCAGCCGGGGATGAGGAGCTTGTCCATGGGATGCGGGTTGAGCCCCTTGATCGCCTCGACGCAGATCACCCCTTCGTGCTCGGCCTTGTGCGCAAGCATGGGCGGGCCGGCAACGTCACCGATCGCGTAGATGCCCGGCACGTTGGTGTGGCAGTGGCCATCGATCACGATGGTGCCGCGCTCCGTCTTCACGCCGAGCTTTTCCAGGCCCAGGTTCTCGACGTTGCCGGTGACGCCGACGGCCGAGATGACCCGCTCGACTGCCAGCGAGGATTTCTGCCCCTTGGCGTCCTCGATTGCCGCCGTGACTCCGTCGCCCTTCTTGTCGAGCTTGGTGACCTTTGCGCCGGTCATGATCTTGATGCCCTGCTTCTCGAACGCCTTGCGGGCGAAGGCGGCGATCTCGGCGTCCTCCACCGGGAGAATCTGCGGCAGCACCTCGACGACGGTGACGTCAGAACCAAGCGTGCGGAAGAACGACGCGAACTCGATGCCGATCGCGCCCGAGCCGATCACGAGCAGCGATTTCGGGACGCGGTCGGGAACCATCGCCTCGAAATAGGTCCACACCAGCTTCTTGTCCGGCTCGATCCCGGGCAGCACGCGCGGGCGCGCGCCGGTCGCGATGATGATGTGCTTGGCCTGGTAGCTGCCAGGGCCGAGCGCGCCTTTGGGCCCCTCGCCTTTCGGCTTCACGGTGACCTTGCCGGGAACATCGATCGCCGCTTCGCCCCAGATCACCGCGACCTTGTTCTTGCGCATCAAGAAGCCGACGCCGTCGTTGAGGCGCTTCGAGACCGCGCGCGAACGCTTGACCACGGCCGCGGCGTCGTAGCCGACGTTCTGCGCCGAAAGGCCGTAGTCCTGAGGGTGCTGCATGTAGTGGAAGATTTCCGCCGAGCGAAGCAGCGCCTTGGTCGGAATGCAGCCCCAGTTGAGGCAGATGCCGCCGAGATAATCGCGCTCGACGATCGCGGTCTTGAACCCGAGCTGCGCCGCCCGGATCGCGGTCACGTAACCGCCCGGCCCCGACCCGATGATGATGATGTCGAAAGTAGTGTCAGCCATGCGCGGCTTCCGTTTATCAGCCTATCAGACTAGGCTGGACAACGCCCGAGCCCCTCTGCTCAAGCATATTGGGCGATACCGTTGCCGAAGGACCAGTTTTCCTTCGCCACCTCGAGCAGGTTGACGAATACATCCTGCGGCCGCAGCCCCGGATTTTCCGACAGCAGCGCGGCGACCCGGGCGTAGAACGCCTTCTTCTGTTCGAGGGTACGCGTGTCGTTCGCCGTAATCTGGATAATGACGAGATCCTCGCTCCGTCCGATGTCAAGGTAGCGGTCGCTGAAGATGAAATCCGGCTCGTCGTGCTCGGTGACGATTATGAAGCGATCTTCGTCGGGAACGGCGAAGGTCTCGCGCATGGCGCGATAGATCATGTCACAAATGGCTCGCCTGTAGGTCGGCGGCTTGCCTCGCCGCAGATCGATGCGCACGAGCGGCATTTCTCACACCACCATCAGCACCGGATTTTCGATCAACTTCTTGAACGCGTCGATCAGCACGGCGCCAAGCGCGCCGTCGACGGCGCGGTGATCGCACGACATGGTCGCGCTCATGATCTGCGCAGCCTCGATCTTGCCGTTGCGCACGACCGCACGCTCCTCGCCCGCGCCGACCGCAAGGATCGTCGACTGCGGCGGGTTGATCACCGCGGTAAAGTCCTTGATGCCGTACATGCCCAAATTGGACACCGACGACGTACCCCCCTGGTATTCATGCGGCTTGAGCTTGCGCGCCCGCGCGCGCGCCACAAGATCCTTCGTCTCGTTCGAGATCGCGGAGAGCGACTTTGCTTCCGCATTGCGGACGATCGGCGTAATCAGGCCGGCGGGCAGCGCCACCGCAACACCGATGTCTGAATGCTTGTGTTTGAGCATCCCGCCTTCGGTCCAGCTCACGTTTGCGTCCGGAACGCGCTGCAACGCCAATGCCAAAGCCTTGATGACGAAATCGTTGACCGAGAGCCGGTAGGCGGGCTTGCCGTCCTTATCCTTGGGAGCCCCGGCGTTGATCTCCTCGCGCGCCGCGAGGAGTTTGCCGATGTCGCAGTCGACCGTGAGATAGAAGTGCGGAATGGTCTGCGCCGAGGCGGTAAGTCGCTGCGCGATGGTGCGGCGCATGCCGTCGTGCGGGATGACCTCGTAGCTGCCCTCCTCGTAAAGGGCACGGATTTGCTGGTCCGACATCGAGGGTGCGATTGCCGGCGCAGGTGCTCCGGTCGGAGCAGTTGCCGGTGCCCGCAGGCCGCCGCCGGCTTTCGCCGCCGCGACGTCGCGCGCGATGACCCGGCCGTGCGGGCCGGAGCCGGAAATGCGCGCGATGTCGATGCCGGCTTCTTTGGCGAGGCGGCGCGCCAGCGGGGACGAGAACACGCGGCCGTGGCCGTTGGTGGCTGGCTTCGCGGGCGCACCGGATGGGACCGTGATCGGCTGCACGGGAGGTGGCGGCGGCGCAGGCGCGGCTTTCTCCGCCGGCGCTGGCGCGGCCTGGGCCGCCTGCGCTGGTGCTGCGCTGGGCTTCGGTGCGGGTGCGGCCTTGGGCGCGGCGCCCGCCTGCGCGGCGGCGGCTTTGACGTCCTCGCCCTCGCCGGCGAGCACCGCGATGAGCTGATTGACCGGCACGTCGGCGGTGCCTTCGGGCACGACGATTTTCGCCAGCGTGCCCTCATCGACCGCCTCGACCTCCATGGTGGCCTTGTCGGTCTCGATCTCGGCGATCACGTCACCCGACTTGACTTGGTCGCCTTCCTTCTTGAGCCACTTGGCAAGATTGCCCTTCTCCATGGTGGGCGAGAGAGCAGGCATCAGAATGTTGATCGGCATGGCGGGCGCTTGCCGGCTACCGGGTCGCCGTGATGGTGCCGGCGTCGCCGTCGGAGTCGAGGTCGGTGTCGAAGGCCTCGCGGATGCGCGCGAGCAGCATTTGTTCGTCGCCGCCGCGTTCGCTCGCGTAGATGTTCGCGACCTGCCGCGCCGCGGTGGCGAGCAAGAGCCCCCATGCCGCCGGATCGTCGAACCCGGGCCGCAGCGAGAGCGCGAAGCTTTCGCCGACGACGGCGGCACGCATCACCTCGGCGCCGCCCTCGTTGCGGCCGGCCGGCGGAATGGAAAGCGAGTCGTAAGGTTTTTTGGCCATGGCCCTCACCGGTAACAAACAGCTTTTGCCGCCGCGACCACCTCGGCCACGGACGGCAACGCGAGTTTCTCCAGGTTCGCCGCGTACGGCATCGGCACGTCCTTGCCGCTCACGCGCGCGACCGGCGCATCGAGATAGTCGAAGGCATGCTCCATCACGCGCGCGGCGACTTCCGCGCCCACGCCCGATTGCTGCCAGCCCTCTTCGACGGTGACAATCCGCCCGGTCTTCTTGACCGAGGCGACGATCGTATCCGTGTCCATGGGCCGCAAGGTGCGCAGGTCGATGATCTCGGCCGCGATGTCTTCCTTGGCGAGTTCGTCGGCTGCCGCGAGCGCGTAGCTTATCCCCATCGACCAGGCGACGATCGTGACGTCGCCGCCCTCGCGCGCCACCTTCGCCTTGCCGATCGGCACGACGTAGTCGTCAAGCTTGGGCACCGGGAACGAATGGCCGTAGAGGATTTCATTCTCCAAGAAGATGACCGGATTGGGAAAACGGATCGCCGCCTTGAGCAGACCCTTCGCGTCTGCCGCACCGTAAGGGGCGATCACCGTGAGCCCCGGAACCTGTGAGAACCAGGCGGAATAATCCTGGCTGTGCTGCGCGGCCACGCGCGCGGCCGGGCCGTTCGGCCCGCGGAACACGATCGAGCAGCCCATCTGGCCGCCCGACATGTAGAGCGTCTTCGCCGCCGAATTGATGATCTGGTCCATCGCCTGCATGGCGAAATTCCAGGTCATGAACTCGACGATCGGCTTGAGGCCGGCGAGCCCGGCGCCGATGCCGAGACCGGTGAACCCGTGCTCCGTTATCGGCGTGTCGATGACGCGGCGGTCGCTGAACTCCTGCAGCAGCCCTTGGGTGACCTTGTAGGCGCCCTGATATTCCGCGACCTCTTCGCCGATCACGAACACGGTATCGTCGCGCCGCATTTCCTCGGCCATGGCGTCGCGCAGCGCTTCGCGCACCGTCATGGTGACCATCTCGGTCCCTTCGGGAATGTCGGGCTCGGCCATCTGCGGCGTGGCTGCGGGTGCCGCCGGCGCAGCGGCGGCCGGCGGGGCGGGAGCGCGCGCGGTCTGCGGTGCGGCCTTCGGCTGCGCCTTGGCGGGCGGCGCGGATTCCGCCGCCTTCTGGGCCGGCGCGGGCACGCCACCGTCCTTGAGCGCGGAAGCATCCTCCCCTTCGGCGAGGATCATGGCGATCGGCGTGTTCACCGCGACATCCGCGGTGCCCTCGGGCACCAGGATTTTGCCGAGCGTCCCCTCGTCGACCGCCTCGACCTCCATGGTCGCCTTGTCGGTCTCGATTTCGGCGATCACGTCGCCGGCCTTGACCTTGTCGCCCTCGTTCTTGACCCACTTGGCGAGGTTGCCTTTCTCCATGGTGGGCGAGAGCGCGGGCATGAGCACTTGGATCGGCATGGAAATCCCTGGCCCTGATTACCTCGGCGTCGAACGGAACTGTTGCGGTTTGATCACCGCGTCACGTCGGTCCATAATTCCGACGGATCGGGTTCAGGATCGTTGGTGGCGAACTCGGACGCCTCGTTGACGATGTCGCGCACGCCTTGGTCGATCTTCTTGAGCTCGTCCTCGTTCGCGCGCTTGTTCTTGAGCAGGCGCGCGCGCACCTGCTCGATCGGATCGCGCTCGGTGCGGATGCGCTCGACCTCCTCGCGGCTGCGATATTTGGCGGGGTCCGACATCGAGTGGCCGCGGTAGCGATAAGTCGCCATCTCGAGGATGATCGGACCTTTGTTGGCGCGGCACCACGCGACCGCCTTTTCGCCCGCCGCCTTGACCGCGCGCACGTCCATCCCGTCGACCTGCTCGCCCGGAATATTGAAGGAAGCGCCGCGCTTGGAAAAATCCGTCTGTGCCGAGGAACGCGATACCGACGTCCCCATGGCGTAGCGGTTGTTTTCGATCACGTAGACGACGGGGAGCTTCCACAGCTCGGCCATGTTGAAGCTCTCGTACACCTGCCCCTGGTTGGCCGCGCCGTCGCCCAAATACGTCAGGCTCACGTTGTCGCTGTTACGATAGCGGTTGGCGAACGCGAGCCCGGTGCCGAGCGGAACCTGGGCGCCGACGATGCCGTGGCCGCCGTAGAAGCCGTTGACGACCGAGAACATGTGCATCGAGCCGCCCTTGCCCTTGGAATAGCCGTGCGTGCGGCCGGTCAGCTCCGCCATCACGCCTTTCGGATCCATGCCGGCGGCGAGCATGTGGCCGTGGTCGCGGTAACCGGTGATGACCTTGTCGCCCGGCTTGAGCGTGAGTTGCATACCGACGACGACCGCCTCCTGGCCGATGTAGAGGTGACAGAACCCGCCGATCAGGCCCATGCCGTACATCTGGCCGGCCTTCTCCTCGAACCGGCGGATGAGCAGCATGTCGCGATAGGCCTTGAGTTCCTGCTCCTTATCGAAGGCGGGCACCTCGGCGGCTGCCGGCGGCGCCGCAGGCTTGGACTTCGCGACGGCCATGTCTCTCCTCGCAAACGGGCTCGCCAACCCCATAGCTTAAATCACGGAACCGCGAAAGCGTTGCATCCGGCGTGTGAGGCCGGCGATAAATGACTGTGGGGCAAGGGAAAAATAGCCCGCGTGGAGCGAAGCGGAATGCGGGTAGGTTCCCGGATTTCCGCCGCTTTCGCGGGCGCCCATCCGGGGTACAGGCTAGCGCTTGCGCAACATGACGAGGTCGTGGGGATCGACGTAGTCGAGGACGGCGCGGGCACGCTCGTCGAGCAGGTCGGGATCGATCGCGTCCGAACGCAGCAGCGAGACGCGGTGTTCCCAGCGCTCGCGCTCGATCTTAAGCGCGGCAAGCTCGGCGGTGAGCGCGCTCATCTGCTGGGCGAGGTCCTGATGGGCCCGAAGACCGCGCGCGCCCGTATAGGCGTTGACGCCGAAATACCCGATCAGCAGCGCCGCGGCGGCATAAAGCCCGACTGCCGCAAGGATGGAACGCAACCGCTTACGCACGATCATGGGGCGACCATGGCTCGCGCGCGTTAAGTTTGGCTAAACGGACGACCGACGACGGCGGACGGAGGACGGAAGGAAGAACAAAGCGCTCTATTCCGTCCTCCGTCCTCTGTCCTCCGTCCTCTTCAAATGATGCATGAGCAGCACGAGCCGATCGTTGCCGAAGAAGCTGCGCCCGCCGGTGAGGAAATAGGGCACGCCGAACACGCCGCGCTCCTTGGCGCGCTCGAGGATGGCGAAGCGCTCGGCCTCGATTGCGGGATCCTGCAGCGCGTTGCGGAAGGCGTTGCGATCAAGCCCGATCTCGACCGCGCATTCGATGCAGGCGGCGGCGTCGATGTCTTTGCGGTCGTCCACGAACATCGCCGCGAACAGCCGCTTCATCATGGAAACGCGCTTCTTGAGTTGGCCGGCGGCAAGCGCGGCGCGCACCAGGAGCCGGGAGTCGGCATTGAGACGCCCCATGGGCTCGCGGAACGGCACGCCGTAGAAGTCGGCCCAGGCTTCGGCGTCCTGGCGCCGGTAGAACCACTCGTATTGTCCGGAGATCGCCGGGCCCTTGAAGGGATCGCGATCGGGCGCGCGCAATTCTTCGCTGAAAATGGGAATCCAGTTGATGGCCGCACCGGTGTCGGCGGAGATCCGGTCGAGCTGCGTCGAGGCGAGATACGAATAGCGGCTGCCGAGGCCCAGATAGGCATCGACCACCGGCGTCACATGAGCCCCCTTCTAGTGTCCCGATTCCGAAGTTCGCACATCTTGCAGCACACTCGGAGGCGAACTTCGGAATCGAAGGACACTAGCAACTTTATGATTCTAGTGCCGCTTTGAACCCGAAGTTCGCAATCGGACTTGCGGCAATTGTAATGCGAACTTCGGGTTCGCGGCACTAATTTTAGTGTCCCGATTCCGAAGTTCGCCCATCTTGCAGCACACTCGGAGGCGAACTTCGGAATCGAAGGACACTAGCAACTTTAGATTCTAGTGCCGCTTTGAACCCGAAGTTCGCAATCGGACTCGCGGCAATTGTAATGCGAACTTCGGGTTCGCGGCACTAGTTGCGCCCTTTGAGCGTCGACGTCCCGGCGAAAATCGACTGCGTCCCGAGTTCCTCTTCGATCCGCAGCAGCTGATTATACTTCGCAGTGCGGTCCGAGCGCGCGAGCGAGCCGGTCTTGATCTGCCCGCAGCCGGTCGCGACCGCGAGATCGGCGATGGTCGAGTCCTCGGTCTCGCCCGAGCGGTGCGACATCACCGCGCTGTAGGCCGCGCGCTGCGCAGTATGGACCGCAGCGAGCGTCTCGGTGAGCGTGCCGATCTGATTGACCTTGATCAGGATCGAGTTGGCGAGCCCCTGCTTGATGCCGTCGCGCAGCCGTGCCGCATTGGTCACGAAGAGATCGTCCCCGACCAGCTGGACCTTGCTGCCGATCCGCTCGGTGAGAAGCTTCCAGCCGGCGATATCGTCTTCCGCCATGCCGTCTTCGATCGACACGATCGGGTAGCGCGAAGCAAGCTCCGCGAGGTAGTCGACCTGTTGCTCGACGGTGCGCGTTTTCCCTTCGCCGTCGTATACATAGGCGCCGTTCTTAAAGAACTCGCTCGCCGCCGGATCGAGCGCCAGCACGATGTCCTCGCCGGCCGCATAGCCCGCGCTTGCAATCGCCTGCATGACGAGGTCGAGCGCGGCCTCGGCCGACGGCAGATTGGGTGCAAAGCCGCCCTCGTCGCCCACGTTGGTGTTGAGGCCGGCTTTCTTCAGCGCGGCGCGCAAGGTGTGGAACACTTCCGCGCCCATGCGCAGCGCCTCGGCGAAGCTCGGCGCGCCCACCGGCATGATCATGAATTCCTGAAAGTCGATCGGGTTGTCGGCATGCACGCCGCCGTTGACGATGTTCATCATCGGCACCGGCAGCACGCGCGCGGAAACGCCGCCGACGTAACGATAGAGCGGCAGGTCGTTGGCGGCGGCCGCCGCCTTTGCAACCGCCAGCGACACCCCGAGGATGGCATTGGCGCCGAGCCGGCTCTTATTGGGCGTGCCGTCGAGCGCAACCATGGTCTCGTCGATCTGGACCTGCGCCTCCGCGTCCATGCCGCCGATCGCGTCGAAGATCTCGCCGTTGACCGCCTCGACCGCGCGCCGCACTCCCTTGCCGAGGTAGCGCGCGGGATCGCCGTCGCGCAGCTCGACCGCTTCGTGGGCGCCGGTCGAGGCGCCGGACGGAATGCCGGCACGCCCGCGCGAACCCTCCTCCAGCACGACGTCGACCTCGACCGTGGGATTGCCGCGGCTGTCGAGGATTTCACGGCCGATGATGTCGACGATGGCAGTCATGAAAAACCCGGCTGCTTCTGGTAGATGCCGCTTGTAGCCAATGGCGCCCATGAGGCCAAGCCGCCACTGTGCTAGTGTCCCGATTCCGAAGTTCGCCCGAGTTTGCCGCACGCTCCGGAGCGAACTTCGGAATCGAAGGACACTAG
>Ga0153928_1000546_pt1 | contig 18162 bp, 11 predicted proteins | sample TSNJ012MetaG_FD_106656 | JGI IMG/M metagenome (GOLD analysis project Ga0153928, IMG submission 106656) | Attine ant fungus gardens microbial communities from New Jersey, USA - TSNJ012 MetaG | ecosystem: Host-associated > Fungi > Mycelium > Unclassified | place: USA: New Jersey, Wharton State... | reverse complement strand
TCCGGTGTTGCCCTGTGGCCCCATCAGTCCTGCAGGACCTTCCGGTCCATCTGAACCTTGCGGTCCTGGCACACCGGCTGGGCCTTGCGATCCTATCTGCCCTTGTGGTCCTATCGGACCGGCGGGTCCATCTATGCCGGGAATTCCCTGATCTCCCTTCACTCCTTGTATACCAGGTGCGCCCGCCGCCACAAACGCAGCCCAATCATCCGTAGTGACGAAATCGTTAGGCGGAGGACTCATCGGATTGTCTACGCGCGCAACAAACCCATTTCCTTGGTCAGAAACAACATAATCATTGATAATGTACGCTGTATCGGGATTGTAATTTCCAGTTACTCTGATCCCGCTAAATCCGTTTTCTCCAGGCAATCCCTGCTCTCCGCGCTCGCCTTGTGGTCCTATAGCACCCGGCGGTCCAACCGATCCAGTCGATCCTTGTGGTCCTGTTGAACCTTGAATACCTGGCCGACCGTCGAGTCCCTGTGGTCCTGTCGGTCCTTGGATTCCCCGCGGTCCTGCTTCGCCTGGAATCCCCTGTAAACCCTGCGGTCCCGTGGCCCCTGTCTCCCCTGTAGCACCCGTTACACCAGTTGGACCCATATCTCCAATAGGTCCCATTGCTCCCTCCGGTCCCGGGCAGCCTTTGGGGCCGACTGGTCCTTCCGGTCCTTCCTTACCAATTGATCCTTCCGATCCTGCAGGTCCTCTTGGACCCATCGGCCCGATAGCACCAACTGGTCCTTCAGACCCGATTGGTCCGGCTGATCCCCTGGGACCTGTGTCACCTCTTGGACCAATTGGTCCGATGGGTCCACGGGGACCTTCCGGACCCGGATTACCTCTTGGACCTTGTGGGCCTGGACAGCCTGGTTCTCCCTGAGGTCCTGCATTTCCTCTTACTCCTTGCGAACCTTGCGGGCCCATTAGTCCCTGACTTCCAAACGGCCCTTGCGGACCGGGACATCCCATATCTCCTTTTAGTCCCTGTGGACCGGTAGGACCTCTTAATCCCTGTGGACCTTGTGGTCCGGCTTCACCTTGGTTTCCCTGAGGTCCCGGCATGCCAACATCACCTTTCGGACCGGGACAGCCGGCTTCGCCTCTTGGTCCCTGCGGACCGGCAGGACCAGTGAAACCCGTGGCTCCCGTGGAACCTGTGGGACCCGTAGGACAGGCCGCACTACAATCATCTCTGGATTCCTGCAAATTGGAACAGTTTCCTTCCATATATGATACCTCTCATTATTCCTCTCTCTGGCTTTATAATACTATATGCCATATGGATGGCAAAGGTGTCGAAAAATCGCTGTGATAAAGTCAGCGTTCTCAAATAATTTCCCCTTGATTCAATTGTTGACTATTGAATAAATATATTTCATGCCAAATGAAAACGGCTACATGACAGCTTATTTCTTTCATGCCCTTTTTAGCCTGTTACTCTTCTTTTAGTATTTCATCAATATTCCGTTCAAAAGAGGATAAATACTCCAATGCGCTTTTATATACAGATTCGGGCATATCTTTTAACAGGCCAAGCGATTTATCATTTGCTTGTTGGTGATACTTGTCATGTGCTTCATAATTTTTCATACCTTTATCTGTAAGATTCAAAACTACCTCCGTGTCTGAATCTGGCGATATTTTTTTTTCAACAGCACCTTTATCTACTAGCTTATAAATCATTTGAGAAGCTGCTCCCTTTGTAATGCCTAATACTTCAGCCAGAGTGGTAACATTAATTCCGGGATTGCCCCCAACAGCAACTATAGTATGAATTTCAGATCTTGATAATAAATCGTCAGTACCGTAAGTCCGTTTTTTATTTTCCCATTGATTATACTTATGTATCACACGTTCCATAAGCATAGAAAATTCTGAATAATCTTGCATATCTTCACCTCATTTAAGTTTAGTCACAATACAGTATAGGAGCGATACCGTAATTATAGTTCTGTCGCTAACATTTGTCAAGTTCCTTTTCTGAAGCTCTCACGACTTGTCTGAAAAAGTCGGCAGCGAAAAACTTAATCAAGAAAAAGGCTTGAAAAACACAAGATGATGTGGTAGCATCTTACTTAGATTACAATATATCGAAGTGCAAAAGATATAAGAAAGAAGGTTATCTGTAAAATGGAAGTTCAGGAATGGCTGGGAGAACAAAATACGTTAGGAATCGATATTTGGAAAAATAAATATCAATATGACAGCGAAAATTTTCAAAAATGGCTGGAGCGTGTCAGCGGGAATGTTCCCGAAGTGCAGGAACTGATCGCACAAAAGAAGTTTTTATTTGGCGGGCGGATCTTATCTAACAGGGGATTACAATATCAAGGTAAAAAAGTAAGTCTGAGTAACTGCTATGTTATGTCACCGCCGGAAGATAATATCGAAAGTATTTTCCAAACGGCTGCAAAGCTTGCCAGGACCTATAGTTATGGCGGCGGCTGCGGCGTTGATATTTCAAAGCTTGCTCCAAGAGGTGCGAAAATTAATAACGCGGCCGAAGAAACAAGCGGTTCTGTTTCCTTTATGGATCTGTATTCTCTTGTAACCAATTTGATCGGGCAAAATGGCCGCCGGGGTGCACTTATGATCTCCATTGATTGTTCTCACCCGGATATTGAAGAATTTATCAGCGTTAAAACAGATTTGGATAAAATCACTAAAGCGAATATCTCGATCCGGCTTACCAATGACTTTATGCAAGCCGTAAAAGACGGGACTCCTTATACCTTGCATTATACAAGGGAGACTACCGGTGAAGAAATCACTAAAACAGTTCCTGCCAGGGAACTATTTGCAAAAATCGCCCATACAAACTGGGATTATGCTGAACCCGGCGCCCTATTCTGGGACCGGATAAAAAGCTGGAATCTTTTAAGTAATAACAAGGAGTTTGAATATGCAGGAGTCAATCCCTGTGCGGAAGAGCCTCTGCCGGCAGGAGGAAGCTGTCTTTTGGGCAGCATCAATCTTTCTTCATTTATAAAAAAACCATTTACATCGGAAGCCAAATTTGATTTTGACGATTTCAAACATACCGTGCGGATCTGCGTCCGTGCGTTGAATGATGTGTTAGATGAAGGACTTCCTCTTCATCCCCTTGAGGAGCAGAGAGAAAGCGTGAAAAATTGGCGGCAGATTGGTCTCGGTGTCATGGGGATCGCTGATATGCTGATCCAGCTTCAACTCACATACGGCAGCAAAGATGCCATTGCTTTATCCGAGAAAATCGGATTTGCAATGGCCAACGAAGCGATCGCAGAATCTGCCCGTCTTGCCAAAAAACATGGAACTTATCCAAAGTGCAACAAAGAGATGGTTCTTGATACCCCATACTTTCAAAACAATACTTCACCGGACACCGTTGAAATGGTAAAAAAATACGGCTTGCGCAATTCTCAGCTTCTGACGATTGCTCCAACAGGAACCCTTTCAACGATGCTGGGTATCTCCGGCGGAATTGAACCGGTTTATGCGAATTACTATGAGCGAAAAACGGAATCTCTCCATGGGAAAGATGTTTATTATAAAGTATATACACCTATTGTTGAAAAATATATCGCCAACCATAATCTTGCCGATGAGACGGAATTACCCGAATATTTCATCACTGCTATGACGCTGGACTATAAAAGCCGTATTCATATGCAGTCCGTATGGCAGAACCATATTGATGCATCGATCAGTTCCACGATCAATGTGCCGGAAACTTTTACCGAGAAAGAGACCGAAGACCTGTATATCTATGCTTATGAACAGGGATTAAAAGGTGTGACGATCTATCGGGATGGTTGTAAAAGATCCGGAGTTTTGTCAGAAATCGCCAGAAAACAGGCAAAGCCGGGAAAAGAATTGAACCGAGGCGATATTATTCAGATTGCCGATGATGTCATCGGGAAAAAACGAAAATTAGTTACCGGCTGCGGAAATCTTCACTGTCTTGCCATGTTTGACTGTGATACCGGAGATTTACTGGAAGTCTATCTGAGCAAAGGGAGTCAGGGCGGCTGCAATAGTTTTATGATCGGTCTTTCCAGAATGATTTCCATCAGTGCAAGAGGCGGCGTAGATATATATACGATTATCGACCAATTAAACAGTACCGGTTCCTGCTCTTCCTATACTGTCCGCTTTGCAACCAAAAGGGATACCTCTAAAGGTTCCTGCTGTCCGATGGCGGTCGGCAATGCATTGCTTAGTATGTATAATGAAGTACAGCAGGAATTAAAAGAACGGCAATCTGTCCCTGTCCCAACAGAAGAATCCTCTGAGGCAGCTTTAAAGGCAAAAGAAAAAAAGGATAACTTTCGTCCCAAAAACAGCGGCGGTTCACAGATTAACAACCCCTGCCCAATGTGCGGGGAAGAATTAGTCTTCGAAGGTGGGTGCAATACCTGCAAATCTTGTGGATGGAGCAAATGCTTTTAATAAAGTCTCACATGGCGCTTTCCACCTGTGCGGCCTTGAGTACGGGAGCATCGTTAAGGCCGTCGCCCACCGTGCAAACAGGCTGGCCGCTGTTGTGAAACTCAGCAATGGCGGTCACTCGGCTTGTATAATATTCCTTGTTGTCAATAGGCAAACGGTCGATTATTTTAAGCCATTATTTTAAGAGTTAATTGTTTTTTGTTGATTGATTTTTCTATAATGTATCAGGGTATAATATATATGAATAGTGACACGTAAACCCATTCGCATATTCTGCTGTATCCGTACCCTCCATTGACAATGTATTACACGGTCGGATGTCATATAAGGAGTTGAAATAAATGTCTGAAACAATGATCAAGAAAATAAACTACATCGTTGCATGCATTAACGAATTTTCAAAGGCTACGGGCTTAGACCCCCAGGAGGCATACCGCTATTTAAACAACCATCACGCAATAGCATTCCTGAATGAGCATTATGACGTAGAACACACACTTTCAATGGAGGATGCCGTGGACGACTTGAAAACCATATGCAGGCATAACGGAGGAAATATCGCATGATTTTATACCATGGTTCCAATATGGAAATCGACAAAATTGATCTGAGCAAATGCCGTCCCTATAAAGACTTCGGAAGCGGTTTTTATCTTACGACTATAAGGGATCAAGCCGTTAAAATGGCAAAGCGCGTAGCAAGAATTCATGGGAATTCCCCATACATAACAGGCTATGACTTTGATGAAGAACAATTGGAGCAATAAACGGGTGCCAAGTTCACGGTTCCTGACCCCAATGTGCCATATGGAATAAGACTACAAAGTTTTATACTTGCAGGCGCAAAACTATTTACTTGCTTGCGGTAAGCTGTTATACACGCGCGAGAGAACTGCGGCCATTGCAGCTGATTTCTGACAACTATGAAAAAATCGTATTGTCGATGGATAAGAGTTATATCAAGTCCTATGACGGTATCAAGTCGTTGAATATCATTGATTTTCTACTGGGACAGTAAGCGGTGTTCGGAGGTAACGAAACGGACGGTATTTCACACCGTCCGTTTCGTATGCCTTTTTCCTGGGTACTGCTTGCGGCTCAATCTTATTTGATCAGCCTATTGCTTATTTTTCTCTCCGGCCACCGGACGACTTTCTTTTCCTTGTCCGCACGATTCCGGCGATACCGAGTGAGGATGCCCCAATCAGTGCGATCCACAGCCAAATGTTAAAGTTGTCACCGGTGGCGGTGGTGGTCGTAGTAGTTGCGGTGGTGGTGGCAGTGGTGGCCGTAGTACCGGTGCCGGTAGATGTGGCCGCCGCGACCGCCACTTTCAGCGTGGTGACAGCACAACCGTCGGTGAACTCCGCTGTCACGGTGTGGGTGCCGTTGGCCAGGGTCTTCAGGTACGCCTCTTTCAGCGTGATGACCGTGCTGCCCTCGGTGACGGTATAGTTGGACGAATCCACTTCCTGGCCGTTAATCAGCAGCCTTTCAAACTTTGAATAAGGCGCATCAACTTTTCCGGTCAGGGTGCCTGAGCCGGTATATGTATCGAAGATGGTGGTAAATACATAAACCCTGTAAAGTGCGCTGATTGCGTCATTGATTGCCTTTGCCGCTGCGTCAATCTCTGCCTGGGTGACGTTCGCCGTCCCGCGGACTGTCTTTCCTGCGGCCAGGGCGGTCTGGAGTGCCTGCCAGCTTTCGGCCGTATAATCTGCTTCGTTTAAGCTTCCGGCAGCTGTGATCGCCTTATCCAGTGCGGTGAAGTCCACAACGATCAGGCTGTTCTGGAATCCCTCTATGGCTTTCAGCAATGCTTCCTTCGCCGCATCGACCTCCGCCTGAGTTGCATTGGTATCATTTGCGACAGCCCTGGCTGCGTCAATGGCATCCCGGAGGGCGTCTACGGCATTCTGCAGGTACTGCCCGCTGCCATTTCCGATATCGTCTGTCTGTAAGCCGTCAATCAAATCCTGCGCCGCCGCAATCACGTCCTCCAAGCTTGCGGTATTGGCAAGCACCCTGATCTCAAAGGTCGCCGTGGCTGCCTTGTAGTTGTCGGTTTCGGCGGCTGTTACGGTGATGGTCGTTGTCCCGTCACCCTTAATCACGAAGCTTCCGCTTGCGTCAAAGTCGATGACCGTCGTGTCACTGCTTTGGAAGGAGATATTCGGATTCTCCGCCGCCGCGTTGGAACCGGGGGTAACGGTGAAGTCGTCCCCGCCGTTTATTTTCACCAGATTTTGCAGGCCGGTAATCACCTGCGCCGCTTTATCGACCGTCAAAGCCACCGTCTCGGTTAAAGCTATGCCGGAATAGTCGTAGTTATCGGTGTCACGCGGTGTAAAGCAAACCACATAGCCACTGTTGCCGGCGGTGGGTACAGTGGTGTCCGTTTGCCATGCGAATGTGCCGTCCCCGAAGCCGCCGGACAGGGTGACATCGGCCAGTGTTTTGCTGGGGTCATAGGTCACGGCGGCGGTGGTCGGGAAGATGATTGCCGGCGGAGCTGCTTTGCTGATCGCAAAGTTTACCGTTTTTGTTCCGGTATAATTGCGCTGACCGGTGAGTGTAATGCTGCCGCCCTGCGCCACGGTGATGTTGTCACCGTAAATGTTCGTATAGTCGCCGGTGTCAATTGCCAACGTGCCGTCCCAAACCGTAAAGACTGGCTGGAGTCGGCTGCCGGTGTAGACGGTGCTCCCCGTCACGGTTACGGTGATGTTGTTGATATCACGGGGCAAAACGGTGATTTCCAGCGCAGCCTCAGCCGCATTGTAGTTGTCATCGCCCGCTTTGACCGCCGTCACAGTGACCGTTCCGGCGCCCCTGACGGTCACCGAGCCACCGGACGTTACACTGATAACATCGTCATTGGGAACAGAAAACGCTACTGCACCCGTGCCCGAGCCGCCGCTGATTCCAAGCGTAAAGCTGCTGTCGCCGTAGGTAACTGTGGCGGGTTTGCCGGTGATGGACAGGGTTGCCTGATCCGTCATATCCACACCGATGCTTTTTGTGCCTGTGGCACCGGTGTAGTAACCGGTCTGACCGGAATATTCCGCAGTATAAACATGATTGCCCGCACCCGGATTCGTTGTGGTCGTGTAGCTTGCCACACCGTTCACAAGTGAGACATCTGCCGCCAACACAGCGCTGCCCTCTTTAAAGGTAACTGTCCCTTCCAGAACCGCACCGGCGCCGGAAACCGTAGCAGTGAGGGTCACGTTGCTGCCGTAACTCACATTGTCCCCCGCCAGGCTGACGGTGGGAAGCGCCTCGCTGACGTTCACGGTGCCGGAGATCACGTAGGCTTCATTGTAGACGGTGTCCGCCGCCTTAGTGACGGTGATGGTGAAGCTCCCGGCCTTATGGATGGTCACAGTATTCCCGGAAACGCTGGCAACGGTCGGATCGCTGGAGGTAAATGTCACTGCGCCGGTGCCGGAACCGCCCGCAGTAGCGAGATTAAAGTCGGAATCACCATAGGTATAGCTGCTGCCCAAACCGGTAATGGACAGGGCATCTTGAGCGGCTTTGCTTACGGCAATGGTGATCGTGGTGGTCCCGGGGGTGTCACTGCCGGTTTGCGGTGCTGCCGATTCGCCCAGTGGATACCAGGTGACAGTAAAGCTATACGTCCCATCTGCAAGATTTTTCAGATAGGCATTTTTGAAGATAATCTCATCGGTGGCGGTGGTATAATCGGTTCCGTCAATCAATGTATAGCTGCCATTGGTGATGCTTTTCACCGTGTTGCCATTCATGGTGACAGCGACCATCAGGTCGGTATCGGAATCCTTCGAGAAGCTGCCGCCGTCAGCGGTCGGCTGACTGTCGGTGTAGACCACAATGCCGTCGCTGCTGATGATGGTGGAATTGCCCGCTTTGTCGGTGATTTTTGCGTAGATAATGAACTTCTCTTTGGCCGTTACCGAAAAGCTGTTGCTATAAGCCGTCCACGTGGCACTGTTCAATTGCGTCAAATTCATTTCGGTATCGGTTTTGATGTATTCTATTTTATCAATGCCGCTTTCATCGTCCGTTCCTGTAATCGTCACATCCGCCGTGTCCTTGAAGAACAGTCCGAAGGTGACGGTATTCAGGAACGAAGTAAAGCTGTTTGTTTTGACCTTGATTTCACCGGTGGGAGCGGTGATGTCCGCAAATTTTGCCGTGACCGCTACCCGCTCGGCAGGCATTGTAAATGCATTATTTATGATTCCCACCGTTGTCGGATCAACAGTCCATGAGCTAAAAACGTATCCTGCGCTTGCGGCAGCCGCCGTCAACTTTACCGTGGTGTCGTCCTTAACAATGTACTTGTCGGTATCCGTCTGCCATGTGGTCGGCCATGTGCTGTTATCAATCGTGGCATCGGTGAGGGTCATCCAGGAATAGGTTCCGCCCAAGGTTCCGGCTCCGCCGCCGCTGATGACACACTCGCCGATAGAGAGGTTGGCATCCGCCACATTGATTCCAATAGACGTAAGTTCCAGCGTTGCACCGCTCTCAATGATCAGTTTTCTGTTGTTGACCAGGCTTGCACCACCGCCTATATCCGCGCTGGAGCCTGTGGCCTTGACCGTACCGCCGCTGATGGTGATAGTGCTGCTGCTGGAGCCGCCGCCAATCCCAATTTGGCCGGTGGCTGTGACTGTACCGCTGCTGATGGTTATGGTAGGACCGATTAGGGCAGCGCTGCTGTTGCTGACGGTGCCGCCGCCAATCCCCGCGCCGGCGCTGCCGCCGGTGGCCGTGACTGTACCGCCGCTGATTGTGATAGTGGTATTTCTGCCGGTGCTGGAGTAGTTGGTGCCACCGCCGATCCCCGCGCTGCCGACGCTGCCGGTGGCGTTGACTGTACCGCCGCTGATGGTGATGGTGCCACCGGGGCCACTCAGGCCGCCGCCGATGCCTGCGGCCTGTCTACCGCCGGTGGCGTTGACTGTGCCACCATTAATGGTGATGGTGCCGCCGGAGCTGCCCCAGCCGCCGCCGATGCCTGCGGCCTGGTTACCGCCGTTGGCCGTGAGGCTCTGATTGGTGTCCGCTGCGTTAATGGTAAGGGTATTTCCTGCCGGAGCATACAGCCCGGAGAAGTGTTCGCCGCTGCACAGCGTATTTGTGCCTGAAAGGGTTAAGGTCACGTCCGCGCCGTTTACAAGCTTGAACGCACAGACATCCGCCGTGCCGCTTACGTCGATGTCCACATTGTCAAGCGTGATATAGGCCGTCACGCCGTTCACTTCGATAACGGAGTCATCGGCGGTTAGCGTACCGTTCCATGTATCAATAATAGTGATTGGCTGTGTATTTGAAAAATCGGGTGTTGTAGTTTGTGGTGAAGCGCCATAGGTTACCGTGAGAGTGCCAGTGCTGCTACCCTCTTGTATGGTGACCTTGCCCTCACTGACATCGTAGATATAATTTTCTGGGACACTCAATCTGGGCTGTACCCCCGGCGATGTCCGCATGCCCGCGTCCATGCCGGTGACCGCCGTATCTTCACCAATTTCTATCGTGGCGGTGTAGGCACCGGAATAGGTTTCGGTATCTATGCAGAATTTATTGTCGCCGGTGATGCCCGCCATTGGCAGCAGGTATGCCGTGCCATCAATCGTTGCAGCGGTAACGCCGACTATGTAGCTGCCCGGCTCCAGATTTGCAAACGTGTAAGCGCCGTCCGCGTCCGTCGTTGCGGTTTGCACCGGGTTTGCTGTGTCGCTCTCCGGATACAGACTGACGGTGTAACCCGCGAGGGGCTGTTCCTCTGTCTGACGTGTGCCGTCGCCCATGTAGACAGAATTTTCTATATCCTCAAAAATATCCAGCCACAGCGCCCCGCTGATGCTGCCGCCGGAACCCAGCGTCAGATTGCCGGGGGTGACTGTCGGCTCGTCCGTCGCTTCCGGTTCTTCAGTGTCACTGTCCGGCTGCTCCGAGCTATCAGAAACGTCGGTGTCCTCGTCGATTGCCTGGTCAGAATCTTTATTTTCATTTTCATCCGGCACCGCGCTGTCCTGCTCCTGCACTATGCTGTCGTCCGTTCCGCTCTCCTCGGCAAATGCCGTAAAGGGCATCTGCGTGAACGCCATCAGTATGACCAGCAGTAATGCCAGTATACGATTTGTTGACCCCTTGTTCATATGATTTCATCCTCCTTAAATACATCGCTTATTTATTGAATCAACGCAACCGGCCCGGCATAAGGCCTTGCCGCCGCATATAACACTGAAAAGAAACCTTTTATTGCCGGTAATGACAGTTATGCCGCCATATAATAAAGAGTGGCTCCGGCAACTGCCTTAACTTACCTTATATTGTTGTGCTGCGCCTTACCCAACGGTATATATTGGCTCAAACTTGTTATGGCTCTTACCCTCAACTGCGCAAGGGATTATGTCGGGTTTGCATGTAATTGAAGCCATGCATTTACCCACCGCCGGATTGTCGAAATTAATCGTAACGAAAATGTCTTTACCGGATGGGTGATCCACGATCCTCCATTTGGCATATCCCTCCGTGCCACTGATACTGCCGCTACGGCCACGGGCTGTAAAGTTCATTTTGCCGTGTGCGTAAACATTGACCGGAGATTTACCCTCGTCAAATTTCCCCCAGCTCATGTGAACGGTCACCAGCTCCATATACCAATCGGTACGGTTTATAACAGTCCCATCTACTTCCAGATACTCGTAACCTTCCATGTTCTGCTCGTATGAAGTTTTAGCGTCCATTTCTTTTCCTCCTTTGTCTTAAAATCGCATTGGAGCCACCCTTAATTAACATTGCAATTTTCTTGCTTTCATTATGCGTATCAATACCCTTATTTTCCTTGCGCTCATGCCTCTATAATTTCATTTTACATACTTTCAAGAGGATAGTGATAGGTTGAGTTGTATGCTTCGATTCACAAATTATTTTCAAAAGGCTCGACAAATGAAAATTACTTGTTCCGATTAGTGCCTAAGGCAAGCGCCATCACTCCGATTAAAACCGAAACCGGCTTGGATAATGCCTTATCCTGCCGGTTTTTTCGGGATTCTCGCTGTCTATATTCATTATAACGCTTACCGGCCAATTTTAACAGTATGTCTACCGGTCAATTTTTGTTGACCGCTATTCTGACCGGTTTTGCCGGGTGAACAATGGGCTTCCTGTCCTATTCTGGCACTATATAATACTGCCCCGGTTGATGCTGAATAACCATACCGGATATTAGGTGGACTTATCCAGAAATATGATTTAATATGTTTTCCCTTATCAATGTAGGCGAGCGCTCCGGAACCGGTCTTTGTGACCTGTTCAATGTGTGGGAGGAAAGCGGATTCAAAAAGCCAACGATTCAGGAAACCATTGACCCTGATCGGATTACCCTCACTCTGCAAATTGAGACTTACACAAATGACGGTAATCATGACGGTAATAGTGACGGTAATCTGTCGGAAATCGAAAACGATGTGTTATCTGCTATTCGTACCGCTCCGAATCAATCCGCCAGAAAGATTGCTGAACATATTGGTGTATCTGAAAAGACCGTCGAACGAGCCATCCGCACTTTGAAGCAAAAGGATAATATTAAGCGAGAAGGCTCAACCCGCGGGAAGTGGATTATTCTGAAATAAAATCAAACGACCCGACGTGGTATGCATCGTTGAGAGGCGTGTCGGATTCTGTTGTTTATATTATATGCCGTTGGGGCAAAAAAGCAATAGAAAAATGGGTGCTGCATACCCAGGTGATATTTCTAAAACTATAAGTTCTTTTCCATCCTCTGTCTTGTATAAACTCAGCCTTGTTTGAGGAATTGGATCTAAGCGTGTTTTTATCTATTCACTTATAATTTCGGAATGATAAAGTTTTATACTTGCAGGTGCAAAACTATTTACTTGTGTGCGGTAAGCTGTTATAATATTTTCATGCCATATTGCCACGGCAAACACAGAGAAAGGCGGAAAATATATATGACAAAGAGAATAAACCGACCTGAATATATACAAAAGCTCATTGAGTTTAAGGACACGGACGTTGTAAAAATCGTAACGGGTATTCGCCGTTGCGGTAAATCTACGTTGCTTGATTTGTTCAAGGACTATTTGTTGGAACAAAGCATCCCTGAGCAGAACATCACGCACATGAATATGGAATCACTAAAATACAGCAGCCTTTTGGATTATGAGGCTTTCTATCATTATGTTAGCGACCGGATTGCTGCAGGACAGAGAAACTATCTGATTTTTGATGAACTGCAGATGGTCGAACACTGGGAAAAAGCAATTGAATCCTTTCGATTGGATTTCGATGTGGATATTTATATCACCGGTTCAAACGCTTATTTGCTCTCATCAGAATTTTCAACGCTGCTTTCGGGGCGGTATGTGGAAATCCGGCTGATGCCGCTGTCGTTCAAGGAGTTTTTAGATTTTTATCCTTTTGCCCCGGATGTTACAACAGACGATAAGTTCCAGCGGTATCTGCAAATTGGAGGGATGCCGGTCCTGCGACAATTTGATTTTAATATTCCCCGTATCAACGAAACACTGGAAGGTATTTATTCCACCGTTATCCTCCGGGATGTTCTGGAGCGTAACAAAGCAACTGACCAGGCACTTTTGAGAAAAGTAGTTATGTTCCTTGCGGATAATATCGGCTGCGTGACCTCTCCGAACAGTATCGGCAATGTTCTGTCCGCACAGGGAGGTATTGACCGCGGCAAAAGCAAAGGAAAATCAAAGAACAGTGTTGCCACAAAAACCGTAGCTAAATATATCACCATGCTAAAGAACGCATTTATCTTTTATTCAGTCGGCCGGTACGATATCAAAGGCAAACAACATTTGAAAACGCTGGGTAAAAACTACATCATCGACCTGGGCTTCCGAAATATGCTGCTCGGTTATCGTGACGCAGATCGCGGACATATTCTTGAAAACATCGTGTACTTGGAACTGATCCGCAGGGATTATAAGGTATCTATCGGAAAGGTCGGCGAAACCGAAGTCGATTTCGTAGTGGAAAAGCCGGATGAAAAGCTTTATATCCAAGTGACCGAAACGATGGAAGGCGAAACTACACGCGCGCGCGAACTGCGGCCGTTGCAGCTGATTTCTGACAACTATGAAAAAATCGTATTGTCGATGGATAAGAGTTATATCAAGTCCTATGACGGTATCAAATCGTTGAATATCATTGATTTTCTACTGGGACAGTAAGCGGTGTTCGGAGGTAGTGGTAAATACGCAAACTCTGTAAAGTGCGCTGATCACGTCATTGATTGCCTTTGCCGCTGCGTCAATCTCTGTCTGGGTGACGTTCGCCGTCCCGCGGACTTCCGGGTGAGCAATGGGATTCCTGTTTGATCATCAACCGGTAGCCACGGCCTTGCACAAACTCAATGGCAGCCGACTCGTTATTCCCTAATTTATCGCGCAGCCGGTATATATGTTCTTTGACCGTTCTGGTATCGCCTATCGGCTCTTTTTTCCATATCTGCCGGTACAGTTCATCGGCGCTAAGATAGCCGCCGCGGTTTCTGACCAGCACTTCCAGAAGTGCGAACTCCTTGGGTGAAAGGTCCAAATGCCCGCCGTCTACAAAACAGGTGCGGGACGCATAATCCAACCTCAGGCTGCCCGCGCGAAACTCGGCCGCCGCCTGTTTCGCCCGTGCCTGCTGCATCAGCAGTGCCTCTATCTTCATCGTCAAGTGCTCCAGCCTGAAGGGCTTGGTCAGGTAATCGGTCGCCCCGACGTCGTAGCCCCTCGCCATATCAGGGTCGCTCTTCAAGGCCGTCAAAAAGAGGATGGGCGCATCAATGCCATGCCGTTCGCGCAGCTCCCGGCAGAAATCCCGCCCGTCACCGTCCGGCAGCATGATGTCTAATATGAACAGGTCGGGCGTCACGGCTTCAAGGGCGTGCCGCGCCTTTTTAAGCGTTCCCGCCTCCAGCACCCGGTAGCCGCGCATGGCCAGCGCGCCCCGGTTTGCCTTCATCAGCCCGGCGTTATCCTCAACAAGTAAAATGGTATATGGACTCATTTTTCCTCCTCCTTGTACTCCGGCAGGGTGAACCACACCGTCGTTCCTTTGCCTGTTTCGCTCTCCATGCCAATCTCGCCGCCGTGTCCCTCCACCGCCTCCTTACAGATGGCAAGCCCCAGTCCCGTCCCGTTGTCGCCGCTGACATGCCGGACGAACACGCGGGGCAGCAGCTCGGCATCGATGCCATCGCCGTTGTCAGACACGGATATTTTCACCATGCCATCTTCTTCCATGGCAGATACTGTGACGGTTCCGCTGTCGGTATGCCGGTTTGCATTGGTGAGCAGGTTTAAGAGCACTTGCAGAATGGAAGCGCCGTTCACCAGGGCAGGGGGCAGGTTGGCAGGAATCCTCGTCACAAGGCGATTGCTGTTTTTCTGCATGATCGGCTCGGATAGCTGTGCGGCGCGCTCCAGAAGCGGCGCAAGGTCGGTGGGTTCCGGCATCATCAGGTTTTCGTTTTCCACTGTCACGTCCAGCAGCCGGTCGGCCAGCTCGGCCAGCCGGATTGCCTCTTTGGAAATATCCGAAAGGTTCTCATCGGTTTCTCCGGTGACGGCATCCTCCCGCAGCTGCCACTGCGTCAGTTCCGCAAGGCTGCTCATCACCGCAAGCGGCGTCCGCATTTCGTGGGTGATATTGGCGAGGAAGTCCGTCCTGACCCTGCTTAACCGGTCCAGCATCTCGTTGGTCTGTGCCAGCTCCCGTTCGTTTTGCCGGGCAGCAGCAAGCTCCGCCTCCGCCCCGGAAAACTGCATGGCGATTCCCATCATATTTGCAAAGATGAATACCATCATACCAAGCTCGGTCGTGCCCACGATGCCATAGGCCGACTGCCTGCCATGGGCGTAAACCTCTACGATGGTGCCCAGGATGAAAACCGCCGCCCCCAGGTAGATCATGACATGCGCTGTTTTGCTTTTGCGGATGTTCCGAAGCATCCGATATATCCAATACAGACCCACGCACTCGGCCAGCACCTGGTAGGTCAGCAGGAACCGCGAGTAGATCAGCGGCTCGGTCAAGACGACCATCAGGGCATAGGTGATGGAAAGGGCATATAAAAACCGTTTCACATAGCGGTGCATCAGGTCCCCGAACATGCTGTCGAGGAAAGAGACGAGGGAAAAGACCATGAGAATCAATGCCAGGTATTCCAGGGCCATCGCCACATACCAGTTCAGATCCGGCAAAAGGACGTACAGCGGCTTATCCCCCGTGAGCATCGTCCTGATTCCGATACTCAGGCAGCAAAGGGCAAAGTGGATGAAGTACGGCTTCCTGCCAAAGAACAGGTACATGCCGATATAGAAGATAAAGACGGTCAGCATACAGCCGGTGATGATGCAGTCGCGCAGCAGGCTCCCCTGGTTGCGCCGGGTGATGTTCCGGTGCTGACTGATATACAGGGGATGGGGGCCGCCGCCTTCCTTGTGGTTGAAGTTCGCGTATTGGAGGACGATTTCAACGTCGCTCTCCCGGGGTGTGAAGTAATAGGTATAAAAGCCGGATGCCGGCGTGGTCTCCGCCTTCGTCGTCCCCGGCCAGCCGACGCTCTCCTGCTCCACACCGTCAATGAACAGGCGCTGGGAGTAGTCGGCAGCGGCTATGGAGATACCGTAGGTCTCCCCGGCGGGCAGCTTAAGTACCGTACGGTATGTGCCATACTGGGTGGACAGCCGCTCCTCGTCCGTGTACTCCCAGGTGAAGCCGCCCTCCGGCGCATCTTCTCCTGCGAAGTCCTCCGGGAAATAGAATGCATTCGGATAGAACACGTAGCTATTGTCATACACGCAGGCGATGGCGGCCGACAGATCGATGGCGGTCAGGTCGGCCGTGCCGTCATCCTGCCCGGCATCCACCACCCGGGACTGGGTCAGGCAGCCTATGGCCGACATGAAGAAAGTAATAATCAGGAAAAATATGGATAATCTCAACATTTGTTTCTTCATCTGCACCCCCCATGTTCTTCACACTTTTTAATGATAACGGATCGCATTATATACGGCTTCAGACAAAATAAAGCATACAATGGAACGCTCTTAATGTTATTTTTAAATCCAAAGTTCTTAGCGGATACACAGATAGCATATGGTATTCCGGCGCTTCCTCGCAAAAGCATTTCCAAGAAGTCAACGCTCTTTCACTATTTTTCGTTCTATAATAATGCTATCAACTCACACTTATTATAACCATATTCTGTGAAAAATTCAACGCATCTATTCATTTCGGCAATCGTCGCGTAATTGAGCATTTCAGGAAAGTGATTGGTTTGGTTAATGTTGCGTGAAGCTGGATTGCTTACATAGAATAAACAATATCAAGTATGTGGTAACACAATTAAATATAGTTAATTATTATAAAAAATTGAATACAGAATTAAATTTGCTTAATTCTGTTTGACTAATGAGCTTAAAGATGAATATAATTATATTATTGAAACAATTTGCTATAATGAATTAATAGCAAGAGGCTATCGTGTATATATTGGAAAGACCTGTCTGAAACATACGCATGGCAGAAATGATGCCGGATCCGTCAGTAAATACAAAGGGATCTCAACTATTATTTACCACCCCGGGCGGAAATATCGAGAACTGAAAAGCTTCGCACTTTTACAAATGCGAAGCTTTAGACATTTTAATTAAAAATTATTTCGTAATTCCCGATAACAGATCCTTTATTTTATCTGTCCTTCCTAAAGGGTTATTCAATTGCCCAGCCGGCGAAAAATCCGCTGCGAATGGCTTCACCGATCTGTCCGACTTGCACGCAGTCACCTATGGATTGGGCATTCGTATATTTATCCAATATAGATTTGGCACTATCTGCATTGGAGCGGGTTCCAATCGCAAGGATAACCGTGTCGGCTTCAATTTCCGTCTCTCCGTCCTTGCTTTCGACTTTTGCACCTTTATCGGTAAAAGCCAATATCTTATTGCCGGTGCGGACTTTTATCCCATATTCCGATATTTTGTCATTTACGCTCATTACAATAGGGAACAGTGCCTTGGGAACGAGACTGTCAAGCATCTCCACAATGGTAACGTCTTTACCCTTCATGGCAAGGTCTATGGCGCAGTCACAGCCGGAAAGCCCCCCTCCTGCAATAACCACCCTGCTGCCTACACGGTCAGTACTTCCGGTATGCAGATCCATAACCTCGATTACGTTGGATCGGTCAACGCCTGGTATCGGCGGAATAAAGGCATCTGCTCCAATGGCAACAATAATCTTATCGGCGTCAACAAGTTCGGGAGAATCTGCACTGATTGCCGTATTAAGCTTGACGTCAACATCCAGCTTATGTATCTGGGTTTTAAGATATTCCATCAAAGCATGAATCTGCCCTTTGAAGGCCGGCCCAGCCGCCGCCCGCAGCTGTCCGCCTAATTCACCGCTCTTTTCATATAAAGTCACCTTATGACCCTTTAGAGCCGCAACTCTTGCCGCTTCCATACCGCCCGGTCCGCCTCCTACGACAGCTACATTCTTAGGAGCATTGGTGGGAATGATGGCATACTCCTTTTCAGCGGCACAGGCAGCATTGACTGAACAGGTTTGCGGACGTCCTCCGGGCGGCATTAAGCAGTATTCGTCACAGCGGATACAGGGACGCAAATCTTCTCTCTTGCCATAATAGAGTTTATTGGCATATTCAGGATCAGCCAATAATCCC
>Ga0153928_1000545_pt1 | contig 18194 bp, 16 predicted proteins | sample TSNJ012MetaG_FD_106656 | JGI IMG/M metagenome (GOLD analysis project Ga0153928, IMG submission 106656) | Attine ant fungus gardens microbial communities from New Jersey, USA - TSNJ012 MetaG | ecosystem: Host-associated > Fungi > Mycelium > Unclassified | place: USA: New Jersey, Wharton State... | reverse complement strand
TTCGATTCTAAAATTGCGCGGTGAACGCGATGCGGATTCGAAAATTACCGCTCCGCCTCGAATCGCGCTGCAGCATCCTTGAATCGCACTGCAACATCTGTGCCCATACTAGCCCGCAAGGGGAGAGGGCGCAAATACGGACGCCGCGCCAATTGTTAGATCACCTTGCGCTCGCGCATGTCCTTGACCTCGTCGGGCGAGCAGCCGAGCCAGGTGCCGTAGATCGTCTCGGTGTCGGCGCCGTGGACCGGCGCGCATTGCAGCGGCACGTGGCTCTCCGACATGCGCAGCGGCCAGGCCGGCACCGTGACCTTGCCGCGCACCGGATGATCGATCGTCTGCATCATGCCGCGCGCGTGCAGGTCGGGATCGTTGAGCAGCTCGAGCGTGGTCATCACCGCGCCGCACGGCACGCCGGCGCCGGCAATTGTCTCCATGACCTCGCGCTTGGTGCGGGTTGAGGTCCATGCGCTGATCGCCGCATCGACGACGTCGCGGTGCTTGGCGCGGGCGGAGCCGTCCTTCATGCGCGGATCGTCGAGCAGATCCTCGCGGCCGATCGTTCGCGCGAGGCGGCGCCAGTGCTCCTCGTTGCCGCGCGAGGCGAAGACGTAGGCCCAGTCGTTGAGGCCGCCGGGCGCGCATTTGTAGAGGTCGCCCGGCGCGGTGCCGAGGATGGTGTTGCCGGCGCGCGGCAGCTGCTCCGTGAGCGCAGCCTGGCGGCTCATGGGCGTGCGGCAGTAGTTGAGCATGGCGTCGCGCATGGCGATCTGGATGTGCTGGCCACGGCCGGTCGCCATGCGCTGATAGAGCGCGGCGAGGATGCCCATGGCGCAGAGCATACCGGTGCCGGTATCGCCGACCGAGGCACCAGGCTTGATCGGCGGGGAGTCGGGGAGGCCGTTAACCCCCATGGTGCCGCCCATCGCCTGGGCGATCATGTCGAAACACAGATAATTCGCATGCGGGCTCTCGGGCGCGAAGCCCTTCACCTGAGCGAAGATCAGACGCGGATTGAGCTGCGAGAGGCGCGGCCAGTCGAAGCCGAGCCGCGCGAAGGTGCCGGGGGCCATGTTCTCGACCAGCACGTCGGCCTTCTCGATCATGCGGGTGATGAGCGCCTTGCCTTCCTCGCTCTTGAGGTTGCAGGTGATGCTGCGTTTGTTGAGGTTGTAGAAGATGAAATAATGCGAGTCGGCGTCGGGACTGTCGGTGAAGCCCCAGCGCCCGGGCTCGCCGCGGTTGGGCTCCTCCACCTTGACCACCTCTGCGCCGAACCACGCCAGCGCCTCGGTGCAGGACGGGCCCGCCTCGAACTGGGTGAAGTCGAGCACCTTGATCCCGGCCAATGCTGCCGCCGGTGCGGCGACGGCGGATGCGGCGGCTTGGGCGGTCTTTTCCAGCATGGCGTCTACTCCCCAGTTTTCCGGTGAGCTTTTTTGGTCCCGTTTCGCGGGGTCGCTTCACCCGTTTGACGGCCATTGTGCAATTCCCGGCCGACATCGGCAATGCGCCGTGCGCAGCGACGAGCCGCCGGCTCGGCGCGACTGCCAAGCCCATGACAGGCGAGGCAATCCCGGTCTAACCTGCGGCCAACCCGCGTCGAACGGCGGGACAAACCGGAGGGTTGGATGACGCTTGAAACCACGATCGACGGCCGCGCGCAGGCGCGTCCCGGCCTTCCCGGCGTGATCGTCGCCGCGACCATCGGCAATCTGCTCGAATGGTTCGACTTCCTCGTCTACGGCTTCTTCGCCACGACCATCTCGCAGGTGTTTTTCCCGGCGGACGATCCGAACGTGTCGCTGTTGATCACCTTCGCGACGTTCGGCCTCGCTTACCTGGTGCGGCCGCTCGGCGCGATCATCATCGGCACCTACACCGATCGCGCCGGGCGCCGGGCGGGCCTGACCCTGTCGATCGGCCTCATGCTGATCGGCACGATCCTCATGCTGCTCACGCCGGGCTACGCGACGATCGGCATAGCGGCGCCGATCATCATCATGCTTGCGCGCATCCTGCAGGGTTTCTCGGTCGGCGGCGAGTTCGGCAGCGCCGCCGCCTTCCTGGTCGAGCACGGCGGCGAGCGCCGCGGCTTCGTCGCCGGCTGGCAATGGGCCAGCATCGGCGCGGTCTCGATCATCGTCTCGCTGTTCGGCGTGATCCTGACGACGTGGCTGAGCCACGAGCAACTGGTCGAGTGGGGCTGGCGCGTTCCTTACGTGTTCGGCCTGCTGGTCGGTCCGGTCGGGCTCTACATCCGCGCGCGCATCAGCGAGACGCCGGAGTTTCTCGCGGCGGAGAGGCCGCCGACCATGCCGATCGGCGATCTGCTGCGCCGATACCCGGTCCCGTTCCTGCTCGCGCTCGGCGCCGCAATCGTGTCGAACAGCTCTTACTATCTCCTGCTCTACATCCCGACTTACGGCGAGAAGACCCTGCATCTGCCCGCCCGCACCGGCTTTGCCGCGACGCTCGTGGGCGGCGTGATTCTCGCCGTATTCTCGGTGGTCGCCGGCTATTGGTCGGACAAGATCAAGCCCCGCACGCGCATCATGCTGATAACCGCGTGGGGCTTCGCGCTCGCCTCCTATCCGTGCTTCTGGCTGATGGACAAATATCCCTCGCTCGCGACGGCGATGTTCGCCGTCGGCTTGCTCAACCTGATCAAGGGTGGCTACAGCGGCGTACTGCCGACGGTGCTCTCCGAGCAGTTCCCGGTCGAGGTCCGCGCCATCGGCGTCGCGTTGGCGTTTAGCGTTTCGGTGACGATCTTCGGCGGCTTCGCCCCGTTTTTCGCCCAATGGCTCATCGCGCACACCGGCAATCCCCTCTCGCCAAGCTATTACTTGATGGCGACCGCGCTCTTGAGCGTCATCGCGCTGACCATGATCGAGCGCCGCGCTAAAGCAGGATGATACCGGCGATTGTTTTCGAGCCATCCACTTCGTCACAGCCGCCCCCGGCACGTCGTCCGGGGGTGTCCTGGGCATTCACGTCTTTTTGAATTCGGTTTTGTTTCAAACCGTGGATGCCCGTGAAAAGGCCCGGCAATGTGACGCAGCCGCCGTCGTCGTCACACCCGGGACCTGTCGATGCAATCACCGGCTTGCTCCGCGACCGTCCGGCCGGTGCCCGGCGATGCAGCCTCGCGCGGGTCGATCAGCTGGCGCGCCTTGATGCTGCGCGGGGCATTGCGCCTGGAAAAACGACTGCTCAGTCGCAGCCGTGCCCCGATGACGACGGTGAGAAAGCGCCTCGACCGGCTCGCCCCGTTCGTGCCTGGCCGGCGCAATTATTCCCGGATGACGGCGCTCGACGCAGCCGGCGTAGCCGGCATCGAGGCGGCGGTCGCGGCCTCGCGCAGCGATCGCTGCGTTCTTTATTTCCACGGCGGCGGCTATGTGATGGGAACGGCCGCGCTCTATCGCGATTTCCTGTGGCGCATCGCCGCCGCGGCGCGCGCGCAGGTCGTCTACTTCGATTACCGGTTGGCCCCGGAGCATCCGTTCCCGGCGGCGCTCGACGATGCGGTCGCGGTCTACCGCTGGCTCGTCGGCCGCTTCGATCCGCGCCGCGTCGCCTTCGCGGGCGATTCGGCGGGCGGCGGCCTCTTGTTCGCGACCTTGCTGCGATTGCGCGATGAGGGCCTGGCCTTTCCGTGTGCGACGGCGGCGATGTCGCCGTGGACCGATCTCACGCTCACCGGGCCGTCGCTGCAGACGAATGCGGCCACCGACCCGATGCTGAGCCCCGAAAACCTTCCTGAGCTGGTGCGCCACTACGGCGCCGGTGCCGATCCGCGCAATCCCTATATCTCGCCTCTCTACGGCGACCTCGCCGGATTCCCGCCGGCGCTCATCCAGGCCGGCAGCGACGAAATCCTGCGCGACGATGCGGTGCGCATGGCGGAGAAACTGCGCGCGGCGGGCTGCGACGTCGAGCTCGACGTGTGGGAGAGGATGCCGCACGTGTGGCAGCTCTACGCCCGGGTGCTGCCCGAAGGCCGCCGCGCCGTCGCGCGCATCGGCCAATTTTTGCAGGAGCGGATGTAGGGCGGGCAAAGGCCGCGTAGCGCCCGTGCCCACGCGACACAAACTTAACGTCATCCTGAGGAGCTCGGCGCGAAGCGCCGAGCGTCTCGAAGGATGGAAACAAGCTCCGTGCGTGCCTCCATCATTCGAGACGACCGCTCGCTTACGCGAGCGGTCTCCTCAGGATGACGCTGTATTTGTTGATCGCTTGAAAATCAAAGCACGCGTGGGCACGCAGCGCTCCGCGCTGCTTTGCCCGCCCTACGTTTAGCTACTTGTCGACCGGGCCGCCGCTCTCGACCCAGTCCTTGAAGGCGCCGAGGTTATAGACCCGCTCATACCCCAGGTCCCTGAGGAGCTTGCCGGCGAGCGCCGAGCGCCCGCCCGAGGCGCAGTAGACGAGCAGCGTCTTGTCCTTGGCAAAATTCTTATCGTGCGAGGGCAATTCGGGGTCGGCGCGGAATTCCAACATGCCGCGCGAAACGTGAACGGCGCCGGCGACCTTGCCGCTCTGCGCCACCTCGGGCGCATCGCGCACGTCGACCACGAGCGTGTTGCCCTTGGCGATCATGTCGCGCGCCTGCGCCGGCGTGACGCGCGGCACCGCGGCGTTGGCGGCTTCCATCATCTGTTTGACGCTCGTGGCCATTCCGGCCTCCCCGCTGTTACCTGACGCGCACCATAGCATTCTCGGTTGTCATTGCGAGGAGCCCGAAGGGCGACGACGCAATCCAAGGGTAACACGTGCGGCCTGGATTGCTTCGCGACGCTCGCAATGACTGCTCACGCCGATTTGCTCACGCCCCAGAAGGACGGAACCGGTCCCGCGGCAATGCCCGACAGGTTCTTGCGCCACGCCTGGTAGGAAAGGAAGAAGCCGGTCGGCGCGTAGACGATGAAATCGAGCGCGGCCTTGTTGAGCCGCCGCACCGCCGCCTTTTCCTCGTCGAAATCCTTGGCGTCGAACCAGTTCGTCACCTCGGCCTCGACCGTCTCGCTCTTCGGCCAACCGAACCAGGCGCCGTCGCCGTTGGCGCGGATCTGGAAATTCGGCGCCGGGTTGATGCAGCTCGCGCCCGTGTGCCACGTGTGGAACATGTTCCAGCCGCCCTGGCCGGGCGGGCTCTTCACCGCGCGGCGCGCGACAACCGTGCCCCAGTCGGTCGCCACGAAGTCGACGTTCATGCCCATGCGCTTGAGGAGATCCGCCGTCACCTCGCCCATCGCCTTCATCACGGGCTGGTCCTGCGCGACGAGGCATGACACAGGTTCGCCCGCATAGCCGCTTTCGGCGAGCAGGCGCTTGGCGCCCGCGAGGTCGCGCGGGCCCTTGAGGATTTCGCCGCCCGCTTCGGTGTAGAGCGGCGTACCGGGGGTGAAATAGCCCGGCACCTTTCGCCACAGCCTGGCGTCATCGCCCACCACCGCGCGCATGTAGTCTTCCTGGCTCATCGCCATGAGCAGGGCGCGCCGCGCGCGCACGTCGTTGAACGGCGGATAGAGGTGGTTCATGCGGAACGAGCCGATGTTGCCGAGCGGATCGGCGATATCGACCGCGACGTTGCGGTTGGCGCGGAGCAGCGGGATGAGGTCGGCGATCGGATTTTCCCACCAGTCCACTTCGCCGTTCTGCAGCGCCGCCGACGCGGTGCCGGGATCGGGCATGATCTCCCATTCGATCCTATCCGTGAGCATCACCTTGCCGCCGGCGAGCCACGAGCGCGGCTCCTGGCGCGGCACGTAATCGGCGAATTTCTCGAACGCGGCCCGCACCCCCGGAACCCATTCGCTGCGCACGAATTTCATCGGCCCGCTGCCGACGTATTCGCTGATTTGTTTGAACGGGTCGGTCTTGGCGATGCGCTCCGGCATCATGAAGGCCGCGGTGATGTTCTTGGCGAGCGCGAACAACAGCCGCGGGTAGGGCTTCTTGAGGACCCAGCGAAACGTGCGGTCGTCGACCGGGGCGAGCTCGTTCTGGATCGCGCGGATCATCTGACCCATGGTGTCGCGTACCGCCCAGCGGGCGAGGCTCGCCACCACGTCGCTCGCGAGCACCGGCTCGCCGTCGTGCCATTTGAGCCCCGGCCGCAGGCGGAACGTCCAGGTCAGTCCGTCGCTCGAGACCTCCTCGCCCTCGATCATCTGGCGCTGGGGCGTGAGGTTCTCGTCGATGCCGTAAAGCATGTCCCACACCACGATCGCGGCGTTGCGCACCACGATGGTGGAGGTCCACACCGGATCGAAGTTGGCGAGATCGGCCTGTGGCACGAAGCGCAGCGCCCGCGCCGCGAAGCGCTGGGAAACCGCCGGCGCCGCCAGCGAGCCCACGGCCGCCAAGCCGCCCGCGCCGGCTATTGATCTGAGGAACGCCCTTCGGTGCATCGCGGCCGCCCGTTTGCTCGAACGTTCATGGCGACCTTAGCCGGCAGGTCTCGGGCGTGGCAATCAGAACGCCGCCGGAGACCCCGCGGGCCCAACGACCCCGGCATCGATGTAAGCTCCGTAGCGATACATCCGGCGAACCAGGAGAACGACCCCATGCGCCTTAAGGACAAGATCGGCATCGTGACCGCGGCGGGTTCCGGCATGGGCCGCGCCGGCGCCATCCGCTTTGCGCGCGAGGGCGCGAGCGTCGGCGTGGTCGACATGGACGGTGCGAGCGTAAAGGCGGTGGTCGAGGAAATCCTCGCGGCCGGCGGCAAGGCCAAGGGCATCGTTGCCGATCTGCGCGAGGACGCCAACGCGCGGCGGATCGTGCGGGAAACCGCCAACGCGTTCGGCGGCCTCGATTTCGTGTGGAACCATCTCGGCCACCCCGGGCCGGCGTCGGTCGAGGGCATCGAGATGGCGGACTTCGCGCTGGCGGTCGATCTCAATCTGCGCTCGCAGGTCGTCACCACCGAGGCGGCGCTGCCGGAACTGCGGGCGCGCGGCGGCGGCAGCCTGCTCTACACCGCCTCGACCTCCGGGTTGGCGGGCTCGCAGTTCAGCCCGGTCTACTCGATGGTGAAGTTCGGCGTGGTCGGCTTCGTGCGCGCGCTGGCGAAGCGCGTGGCCAAGGACGGCATTCGGGTCAACGCCATCTGCCCGGGCGCGACCGACACGCCGATGCTGCGCGTGTTCGTCGCCCGTCCGGACCAGCAGAGCACGCTCGGCCGCGACCCGGAAGAACTTGTGAAGCTGCGCGCCGGCCAGAACCCGATGGGGCGGCCGGGGCGGCCGGAAGAGATCGCCAACGCCGCGCTGTTTTTGCTGTCCGACGAGGCCTCGTTCGTCACCGGGGCCGCCCTGCCGGTCGACGGGGGCACGACCGCCTGAGGCAGGACACCGGCCTAGGACACACCCGGCCTAGTTGATGTATCCCGATTTTGCTGGTATGGTTAACCATTCCGTGACGTGGATGAGGGCGTCACATGGACTACGACGATTATTTGCGCGAGCAGGCGAGCCACTACCGGCAGCTCGCCCAAGGAGCGCAGGAGCCCCCGATCCGGGCCGAACTCTTCGAGTTGGCGGAGATCTGCGAGGAGATCGCCAACGACATCGAAGATCGGATGACGGCCGGCTGAGCGGCGGGCGCAAGGCACGAGCGGTTGCGGCGGCGCTGCGGCATCGCAGCGCCGAGCAATAAACGATTCCAAGTCGCTGCCTTGCGGCGAAGCTATTCTTCTTCGTATTTGAAGGAGAGGGCGAGCCGCGTGCGAAACGCGGATACTTTTCCGTCGTCGACCGTGACGTCCATTTTGGTGACTTCGGCAATGCGCAGGTCGCGCAGCGATTTGGACGCGGTCTGGACCGCCTGTTTGGCCGCGTCCTCCCAGGACTCGCTGCTGACGCCGACCACGTCGACGATGCGGTAAACGCTGCCCTTGCTGCTTTTCGCCATGGGGACCTCCCTAGTTTCGCTTGTTGCAAGAGATAGCTTAACACGACGCGACTATCATGAGTAATCGGTAGCGCGGCCGCACATCGGCGTTATGTCGGCCACCTATCAGATCAGCTTTCGTGCTTTCTTTATGGTGTGCGGCAACCGTCGAGAAACAGCCGGATGGCGCTGCGCAGGCGGCGTTCCTCCTCGGCAGCAGGCTCGCGTCCGACCAACATGGCGAGACGCTGGGGTACGCCGACCACCAGGATGAAAAACTGCTCGGCACGCAGGCGCGGATCGCCGAGTTCAATTGCGCCGCGCGCGGCGTAATCCGTGAGCACGCGAACCACGATGTTGAACAGCCTATTGTGCGCGATGAAGCGCTGGGCGAGAACCGGATAACGTTCGGACTCGGCGATGAAGCGGCGAAGAAACGCGAGGGCCTCCGGGCGGAGCGCGAGATCGAGCAGCCGCTGCCCGAATGCCACGAGCCCTTCTTCGACGTCGTGCGGCAATGGCTCGGCTAGCGAGAGCGCGCCCAGGCTTTCCTCGAACATCATTGCAATGGCGCCCACCAGCAACGCCGGCTTGTCCGCATAGCGCGCATAGATAAAGCGCTTGGCAACGCCGGACTGGCGGGAAATCTCGTCGATCGAGGTTCCGTCCCAGCCCTTCTCCAAGAACAGGCGGAACGCGCTGGCGAGCAGGCTGCGGTGGCGGCGCTCCGCTTCCGCGCGGGTGGGCCGGCCGCCCGGCCCACGCTTGAACCCAGAGCCCTCGAGCGAGGCTTCCGTCGCCTCGTTTTCGCCGATGCTCATGCGACCCCTTAAAGTACGATGACGTTTCGAAGAAACGTCATCGTACTTTAACCTCTTGCTGGAGCACGATCTTTTCCGAAAACCGGTCCCCACTTTTCGGGATCATGCTCTTGTCCTTGCACACGCTCAGGTTCGGCGTATAATGCAACGAAATCGTTTCGTTGCAAAGGGAAATTGCGTGTCGTGGCGACTGGGCATCGCTCTCGCCCTCCTGCTCATGGTGGGAGGCGGCGCGTGGTGGAGGTACCACCGTGCCGCGGACCCGCCCGTGTGGCAGGGCTATGCCGACGCCGACTACGTGAAGGTCGGCCCGACCCAGCAAGGGCTGCTCACCAGCCTCTCGGTCGCGCGCGGCGACGCGATCGCGGCCGGCGATCCGATCTTCACCCAGGATGAAACCTCCGACCGCGCCGCGCGCGACCAGGCGGCGCGGCTTCTCGCTCAGGCGGAGGAGCAGCTCGCGAACCTCGAAGCCAGCGGCAAGAAGACGGAGATCGATCAGGCCATCGCAAATCTCGCGGACGCACGCGCAACCCGCGATCGCGCCAAGCTCGACCTGGATCGCAACGAGAGCCTCGTGCGCACCAACGTGGTCAGCGTTCAAGCGGTCGACCAGGCGCGCGCGACCTTCAAATCCTCCCAGGCCAAGGTCGAGGTGGCGGAGGCGGCGCTGGCGCAAATGCAGGCGCCGATGGGGCGCGAGCGCGAGATCAAGGCGCAGCGGCAGGCAGTCGATGCCGCGCGCGCAGCGGTCGGCATGGCGCAATGGCGGCTCGACCAGCGCAAGGTGACGGCGCCGGTTGCGGGGCGCGTGGCCGACGTGCTGGCCCGCCCCGGCGAAACGCTCGCGGCGGGCGCCCCCGTGGTCTCGATCTTGCCGCCGGAGAATATCCTGGTGCGCTTCTTCGTCCCCGAGACCGCGCTGGCGACGGTGCATCGCGGCGACACGGTGACGCTGGCCTGTGACGCCTGTCCGCCCGATCTCTCCGCGACCATTTCGTTCGTGTCGCCGCAGGCGGAGTATACGCCGCCGGTCATCTACAGCGAGTCCAGCAAGGCCAAGCTTGTTTATTTGATCGAGGCGCGGCCGGCGCCCGACAAGGCGCGGCTGCTCAACCCCGGCCAGCCGGTCGAGGTGCGTCCGGCCGCGGCGAGGCCCTCGTCGTGAACGGGTTCGCCATTGACGTGCACGGCCTTGAAAAGAGCTTCGGCGACCGCCGCGTCGTCGACGGGCTCTCGCTGCAGGTGGCGGAGGGGGAAGTCTGCGGCTTCCTCGGCGCCAACGGCAGCGGCAAGACCACCACCATCCGCATGCTGTGCGGCCTGCTGACGCCCGACGGCGGCCGCGGCACCTGTCTCGGCCTCGACCTCTTGCGCGATGCGCCGCTCATCCGCCGCCGCGTCGGCTACATGACCCAGCGCTTCAGTTTCTACGAGGATTTGACCGTCTTTGAGAACCTGGACTTTGTCGCCAGCGTCTACGAAATGCCGGACCGGCACGCGGCGGTCGACACGATCATGACGCGCATGGGGCTTCTCGACCGGCGCAATCAATTGGCGGGCCAACTATCCGGCGGTTGGAAACAGCGGCTCGCGCTTGCCGCCTGCGTGCTGCACCACCCGCGGCTCCTGCTGCTCGACGAGCCGACCGCCGGCGTCGATGCCAAGGCGCGGCGCGAGTTCTGGGACCTGATCCTGGACCTCGCGGCCGAAGGGCTCACCGTCCTGGTGTCGACCCACTACATGGACGAGGCCATTCGCTGCCAACGCATCGTCTATTTGTCCGAGGGGCGCATCGTCGTCCAGGGTTCGGCCGACGAAGTCGTACGGCAATCCGGGCTCGTCACCTTCGACGCCGAAGGCGAAGGCGTGGAGGCCGCCGCGCGCGCGCTGCGCCGCATTCCCGGCATCGAGGCGGCCGCCGTGTTCGGACACACGTTGCGCGTCGCCGGACGCGAGCGGGCGGCGCTCGAACGCGCGCTTGCCTCCTTTACCGGCGGCACGGCGCTCACGTGGCGGGAAGTCGAGCCCGGGCTCGAGGACGTGTTCATTCACCTGCTGACCGACCGTGCGGAGGGCGCGGCATGACCGCCTTCTCGTTCAAGCGATTTCGCGCGGTCCTGCACAAGGAGTGGATCCAGATGCGCCGGGATCCGATGACCTTGCGCATGATCCTGGTGCTGCCGGTGATGCAGCTGTTCCTGTTCGGGTTTGCGATCAATGCGATCCCGAAGAACCTCCCGACCGGCCTCCTCACCGGCACCTATTCGAAATACGAGCGCACCATCGTGCACGCGCTGCAGAACACCGGGTATTACGACGTGCGCACGTTGGCGACCGAGGCGGATGCCGAGCGCGCGCTCGCGCGCGGGGAGGTTCTGTTCGTGATCGCCATCCCGCCGAACTTCGACCGCTCGGTCGATCGCGGCGAAAAGCCGACCATTCTCGCCGATGCGGACGCCACCGACCCGACCACCATCGGCTACGCGACCGCGGCACTGCCGGCGATCACCACCGCGCTCAACCGCGACCTGCCGCCCTCGCTGCAGTCGGTGCCGACCACGCCGCCGTTCCAGTTCGTGGTGCATGCCCGCTACAACCCGGAGCAACTCACCGCGCTCAACATCGTGCCGGGCCTGATCTGCATCGTGCTCACGTTTTCCACGCTGCTGATCACGGCGCTCTCGATCACGCGCGAGCGCGAGCGCGGCACCATGGAGAATTTGCTCGCCATGCCGGTGCGGCCGATTGAGGTCATGATCGCCAAGATCGTGCCCTACGTGGGCGTCGGTTATGCGCAGGTGCTGCTGATCATGGGGATTTCGTATCTGGTGTTCGACCTGCCGGTGCGCGGGTCGATCCCGCTGCTGATGCTCGCGCTCGGCCTGTTCATCGCCAGCAACCTCGCGCTCGGGCTCACCTTCTCGACCATCGCGACGAGCCAGATGCAGGCGATGCAGATGGCGCAGTTCATGCTGCTGCCGTCCTTGATGCTCTCCGGCTTCATGTTCCCGTTCAAAGGCATGCCGGTCTGGGCGCAATGGTTCGGCGAGATTTTTCCGACCACCCATGCCGTGCGCATCGTGCGCGGCGTGCTGCTCAAGGGCAACGGCGTGCCCGACGTCGTCCCCGAGCTGTGGCCGATCGCCGTCTTCACCCTCGTCATCGCCGTCATCGCCGCGTGGTTCTACCGCGAGACGCTGGATTGATTTGGGATTATGTAAACGCCCTGCCCCGCGAAAGCGGAGCATCCAGTAAACACAGGTCGTAGTTTATTTGAAAGGACGGTGACTACTGGATTGCCCGCTTTCGCGGGCAATGGCGAACTGGTAGGTCACGAGCTATTTCCGCTGGGAAATTAGATCAGTTCGCGTCCGACCGGTCGGCCTACGACCCACTTGCGTTCCTCACACAAACGACGTGCTCGCCGGCTACACTGCGCCAGCAACTTTTCGAGTGAGTACCGCCGCCGTTTGTTCGTGCGGATGACGAGCCTACGTTTCATGGAAGGCCCTTACCGATCCCTTAGCTTCGGGTCGAGCGCGTCGCGCAACGCGTCGCCGAACAGGCTGAAGCCGAACACGGTGAGCGCGATGGCGACGCCCGGGAAGATCGCGATCCACGGGGCGGTCGTCGCGTATTCCTCGGCGCCGCCTTGCAACATCAGGCCCCACGCCGGGATCGGCTCCTGCACGCCGAGCCCGAGGTAGGAGAGCGAGGCCTCCGCCAAGATCGCCTGGCCGACGAAGGCGGTGAGCATGATCAGGAACGGCGCCAGCACGTTCGGCACCATGTGGCGCAGGATGATGCGCGCGTGGCCGAAGCCGCAGGCGCGCGCGGCGTCGATATAGGGCACCTCGCGGATCGCCAGCGCGCTCGAGCGCACCACGCGCGCGCAGCGCGGCACCAGCGGGATGCCGATCGCCACGATCACGTTGAAGACGCCGCTGCCGAACACCGCGATGACGGCGAGCGCCAGGATGATGAGCGGGAACGCCATGATCACGTCGTTGACGCGCTGAAGCACGAGATCGATGCGCCCGCCGAAATAGGCGCTGGCGACGCCGAGCACGAGGCCGGCGAAGCCGCCGACGATCGCGCAGGAGAAACCGACGATCAGCGCCGTGCGCGCGCCGAACACGATGCGCGAGAACAGGTCGCGGCCGAACTGGTCGGTGCCCATGAGGTGCGTCCAGCTCGGCGGCTCGGTCATGGCGGCGAAGTCGTTCGCGGTCGGACTGTAGGGCGCGATCCACTCGGCGCCGAGCCCCGCGACCGCGATCACCAGCACGATCGCGAGGCCGAATGTGCCGAGCGGCTGCCGGCGGCAGAAGTCGAGGACCCGGACCTGCCGCGGCGTCTCGGCCACTTCGTCGAGCACTTCCGGAGCGAAGGGTGGCGCAAGATCGACCATTTGGTTCAACCGAATCTAATCCGCGGATCGAGCCAGGCGTAGAGCAGGTCGACCGCGAGGTTGACGAACACGAAAGTGACGACGGTGAGCATCACCAGCGCCTGCGTGAGCGTGTAGTCCTGGTTCTGCACCGCCAGCACGAACAGGCGGCCGACCCCGTTGATGTTGAACACCTGCTCGGTCACCACGAGCCCGCTGATCAGGAACGCGAACTCGATGCCGATCAGCGTGACGACCGGGAGCAGCGCGTTCTTGAGGGCGTGGCGGTTGATCACGATTTTTTCGATCAGCCCCTTGGCGCGGGCGGTGCGGATGTAATCCTCGCGCAGCACTTCCAGCATCGCCGAGCGCGTCATACGCATGCTCACGGCCGAGTAGCGGTAGCCGACCGTGAGCGCCGGCAGGAATACGATCGACAGGTTGCGCAGCGGGTCCTGCCAAAACGGCACGTAGTCGATCGGCGGCATCCACGGCGCGCCGAACAGCAGGTGGGAGATTTCCAGCACGGCGAGGATCGAGACGATGCCGAGCCAGAACGACGGCGTGGCGATGCCGGCGATCGCTGCCACGCGCACCACGTGGTCGGTCCAGCTGTTCTGCTTGAGCGCCGAGATGGTGCCGAGCGGGATGGCGATGAGGATCGCCAGCACCGTCGCCATCATGGCGATCTCGAGGGAGACCGGCAGGCGCGCGGCGATCTCCTCGGCGACCGGCTTGCCCGACCACATGGAGGTGCCGAAGTCGAGGCGCAAGAAGCCCCAGGCGAAGTCGACGAACTGGGCGATGAGCGAGCGGTCGAGCCCCAGCTCGGCATGGCAGCGCGCGATCGCACGCGGATCCGCCATGGTGCCGCCCGAGCCGAGGCGAATCGCACAGATGTCGCCGGGAATGAGCCGCATCAGCAGGAACACGAGGATTGCCGCCCCGATCAGGGTCGGGACGACGAGCAGCACCCGGTTGGCGATGTATCGGTACATGCGCGTCCTGCCCTCGATCCGTCATCCTGAGAGCGCGTGAAACAAACAGGACGTCATCCTGAGGAGGTCGCGCGCCTGCGCGCGACCGTCTCGAAGGATGGGAGCACGCACGGTGCCAGTTTCCATCCTTCGAGACGCTCGGCGCTTCGCGCCGAGCTCCTCAGGATGACGGATTACAAACATCATTTATCCAGCCATACGTTGGCGAGGTCCTGGTTGAGGTAGTGGCTCGGGCTGATCTTCCAGCCCTTGACGTACGAGCGCATGGGAATGATTCGGTTCCACCATGGCGTCATGAACATGTGCGCCTCGGTGTCGAGCACGTATTTCTCGAACGCGCGGATCATTTCCCGCTGCTTGGAACCATCGGTTTCGCGCACCAGCTGCTGATAAAGGTCGATCTCCTTCTGGTCCTCGTAACCGCCGTAGTTCTCCGGGTAGACCGTGTGCGGCAGGAACTTGGCGATGTCCATGAGCGGATTGACCACGCTCTGGCAATTGAAGTCCACGGTCACGTCGAAGTTGCCGTGGCGCAGGCCGTCGAAAAACGGACCGGTCGGCAGCACGCGCTGCGTGACCTTGAGCCCGACCTTGCTCCATTCGTCGATCAGCCAGGTGGCGATATACTTGTAGGGTTGATCGACGTTGCGATTCATCAGTTCGAACGAGAGGCCCTCGGCGCCGGCTTCCTTGAGCAGGCGCTTCGCTTCCTCGCGCGACTTGCCGATGTCCGGCCAGAATCCGGCCAAGGTTTGCAGCTCCTCCTTGGAGGCGGCGAGCGGCGAGCCCGGGAAGACGATGCCGCCCACCGTATGCACGTTCGCGATCTTGGAGAGCGCCGGCGCGCCGTGCCAGGCGTCGATAGCTAACGTCAACGCTCGGCGGACCCGTACGTCGTCGAACGGCTTGCGCTTGTGGTTGGGGGTGACGAGATTGACGCAGTTCCAGTCGCTCGTCTGCACCGCGATCTTGTCTCCCATGTCGCGCACGATCTCGTCGCGCGCCGAGGGAGGTATGCCGCGGAACTCGAGCGCCGCGCGGTCGGCGCGGATCGCGTCGACCCGCACCGCCTGCTTGGCCGCGAAGATGGCGGTAAATCCATCGAGGTAGGGTTGGCCCGCGCGATAATAGTCGGGATTGCGCACGCCTTTGATCGACTGACCGATCTCGTAGCCGGCGAATTTGAACGGGCCGGAGCCCATCACGTTCTTCTCGAACCAGCGCGGGTCCTTCTCGAGAACCTCCTTTTTGTAGATCCAGGCGAACGGATCGGCGAGTCCCGGCAAAAATGCGCCGGTCGGGTATTTCAGATGAAACACCACGGTCGTCGCGTCCGGTGCTTCGACCGAATCCACCATGACGAAATAACTCTCCCGCGCGCTGGCCACGCCGTCGGGCGGATGCACGATGTACTGCCAATTCGCGGCGACGTCTGCGGCGCTGAGCGGCGTGCCGTCGTGGAACTTCACTCCCTCGCGGATCTTGAACGTGTAGGTCTTGCCGCCGTCGGTCGGCGTCGGCATTTCGGTGCACAGATCGCAGACGAAATCGGTGGTCGAGGACGGGTTGTCCGGATCGACCCGGATCAACACGCTGTAGAAAGGCGCCGCCGCGTGCAGGGTCGCGAAGGTGGTCTCGCGGTGGCCGTCGAGTGAAGGCGGCGCGTCCGCCGGGATCATGTAGGTGAGCGTCCCGCCATGCTTCGGCGTTTCGTCGGCGGAGGCCGCCGCCGGCGCCAGGCAGAGCGCACCAGCGAGGGCGGCCGCCCATAGTTTCCGTCTTGCGATCATTTGTTCCTCAAGCGTCGGCGCGGCAGTAGGGCGCAATAGGCCGCAGGCCGTATTGCGCCTAGTCAAGGGAAAGGCGGCGCAATACGCTTCGCTATTGCGCCCTACGATTCACTTATCCAGCCAGATGTTGGCGAGGTCCTGGTTAATGTAGTGGCTGGGGCTGATCTTCCAGCCTTTCACGTAGGAGCGCAGCGGGATGATGCGGTGCCAGTACGTGATCACCATCTCGTGCGCCTCGGTGTCGAGCACGCGCTTCTCGAAGTCGCGCATCAAGGCGCGCTGCTTGGCCGGATCGGTCTCGTGCAGCATCTTGTCGTAGAGATCGACCGACGTCTTGTCCTCGTATTGCCCGTAATTCTCCGGGAACACGTCGTGCGGCAGGTATTTCTGCACGTCGAGCAGCGGGTTGACGATGCTGTTGCAGCTCGCTTCGACCACGACGTCGAAGTTGCCGCTGCGCATCGCCTCGAACCACGGCCCGGTCGGCACCACGCGCTGGGTGACGTGCAGCCCCACCTTGCTCCACTCGTCGATCAGCCATGTGGCGACGAATTTGTAGGGCTGGTCGACGTTGCGATTGAGCAGCTCGAACTTGAGGTTCTCGGCGCCCGCCTCCTTGAGCAGGCGGCGCGCTTCGGCGCGGGACTTCTCGATGTCCGGCCAATAGCCGGCGAGGGTTTCGAGCTCCGCCTTGGTGGCGGCGAGCGGCGAGCCCGGGAACACGATGCCGCCGACCGTCCGCACGTTGGCGATCTTGGCGAGCGCGGGCGCGCCGTGCCACTGGTCGATCGCCAGCGTGAGCGCGCGGCGCACCCGCACGTCGTCGAACGGCTTGCGCTTGTGATTGGGCGTGATCACGTTGCCGCAGTTCCAGTCGCTTTCCTGCATGACGACCTTGTCGCCCAGCTCGCGCGTAAGCTCATCGCGTGCCGAGGGCGGCAGGCCTCGGAACTCGCCCGCCGCGCGGTCGGCGCGGATGGCGTCGATGCGCACCGCCTGCTTGGGCGCGTAGATGGCGGTGAATCCGTCGAGATAGGGCTGGCCCTTGTGATAATAGTCGGGATTGCGCACGCCCTTGATCGACTGGCCGACCTCGTAGCCGGCGAACTTGAACGGGCCCGAGCCCATCACGTTCTTTTCGTACCAGCGCGGATCCTTCTCGAGGATTTCTTTTTTGTAGATCCAGTTGAACGGATCGGCGAGCGCCGGCAGGAACGCGTTGGTCGCGAACTTCAGATGGAACACCACGGTGCTCGGGTCGGGTGCCTCCACCTTGTCGACCATCTCATAATGGCTCTCGCGTGCGCTGACGATGCCTTCGGGCGGATGGACGAGGTCCTCCCAGGTCGCGGCCACGTCGGCGGCGGTGAGCGGCGAGCCGTCGTGGAACTTCACGCCCGGAAGAATCTTGAACGTCCAGGTCTTGCCGTCGTCGGTCGGCTTGGGCATTTCCGTGCACAGATCGCACACGAAGTCGGTGGTCGAGGCCGGATTGTCGGGATTGACCCGGACCAGCACGCTGTAGAAAGGCGCAAGGCCGTGCACCGTGGCGAACGTCGTCTCGCGGTGGCCGTCGAAGCTCGGCGGCGCGTCCGCCGGGATCATGTAGGTGAGCGTCCCGCCGTGCTTGGGCGTTTCCGCCGCGGTAGCTGGCATAGCGACCAGACAAATCGCGCCGACAATCGCCGCGGATGATGTTTTGATCATGTTCTCCCTCCTTTTATTTCAGATGACGGACGACAGACGACTGACCCCAGAGGCTGCCTTCTGTCTTCTTCCGTCGTCTGTCCTCTGTCATCTGTCATCTGTCATCTGTCATCTGACTTCGCTGCACGCCACCCAATGGCCTGGCCGCAGCTCGCGCAGCTCCGGACGCGCGCGGCTGCAGTTCTCGACCGCGATCGGGCAGCGCGGGTGAAACACGCAGCCCGCGGGCGGGTTGATCGGGCTCGGCACCTCGCCCTTGACCGGCCGGAAGCTGCGCGCGGCCTCGACGGTCGGGTCGGGCACCGGCACCGCGTCGAGCAGTGCGCGGGTGTAGGGATGCAGCGCATGGTCGAACAGCTCGTCGCAGTCGGCGAGTTCGACGATGCGGCCGAGGTACATCACCGCGACCCGCTGGCAGATATGCCGCACCACCGACAGGTCGTGGGCGATGAACAGATAGGTCAGGCCGAAGCGCTCGCGCAGGTGCTCCAGCAGATTGACGATCTGCGCCTGGATCGACACGTCCAGCGCCGAGACCGCCTCGTCGCAGATGATGAACTCCGGTTCGAGCGCGAGCGCGCGG
>Ga0153928_1000544_pt1 | contig 18298 bp, 19 predicted proteins | sample TSNJ012MetaG_FD_106656 | JGI IMG/M metagenome (GOLD analysis project Ga0153928, IMG submission 106656) | Attine ant fungus gardens microbial communities from New Jersey, USA - TSNJ012 MetaG | ecosystem: Host-associated > Fungi > Mycelium > Unclassified | place: USA: New Jersey, Wharton State... | reverse complement strand
TTCTCATTTAAAGTCTCCTCATCTGATTTATTCATGAGGGATAAGTATACCATACAAGATCAGATTAGGACATAATCACGTGTGGTATATAAGGACATTATCATAAATCAGTCAGATATCATTCATCTTATTTTCGTTCATTGTTGACAATACTGACGTAGAATGATAAAATGATATTAGTTTAAATTTTTAAACCAAAGGAGGCGTCTTATGGCTGTTGACCAGACAGTCGATCAACAATTTCGTGAATGTATGCCCTTATTCATTGCCTTCGGCGATGAAGTCCGGCTAAGCATTATCTCCGTCTTAAGCCAGGCTCATATGGAAGGCAACCACAAGGGACTGAATGTCAACGAAATCACCATGCAGACGAACCTGTCACGACCCGCTATTTCCCATCATCTGAAGATTTTAAAGGATTCGGGACTGGTCGGTATCATTCAGGACGGCACTGCCAATTATTATCACGCGACACTGCTGGAAGGAACCCGGCAGCTGATGAATCTTGGGTTCCTGATTCAGGAAGTTGTGTATCGCTAGTACTGCGCAATGCAGTGCCATGTGACATTTTCAGGTAAAATCCGAATAACTTTCCATTTCCGGAAAATACTATAGGTATGAAAGACTATGGAAAAGTTAGGAGATGATCACGATGCGATTATTAAAAAGAACACCAAAGACACAAGAAGTTTATGACCAGGACTATGACCTGAAGAACCTGGAACTGCGGGCCGAGATTGAACGCATCCAAAGCACCATCGATGCTGCCAGGAACCACTTTGAACAGGTTGTGGACCCGACCTTGATTGACTGCTATATTTATGAATTAAATGCCGCACAGCTGCGGTATCAGTTTTTACTTAGACGCTTCAAGCTGTTAGAAGAGCTCTAAGCCATCATCAGGAGGACTAATTAAATGAATACATGGTATGAACAGGCCATCTTTTATCACATGTACCCACTGGGTATGACCGGCGCTCCCAAACAGAACAGGGAGCCCCGGGTCACTTACCGTTTTGCCGGGCTGGATCAATGGATCCCTCATATTCAGCAGCTTGGCTGTAATGCGATTTATATCGGACCACTCTTTGAGTCCTCCTCCCACGGTTACGACACCAGAGATTATAAGTTGACAGACCGCCGTCTGGGTGATAACGATTGTTTTAAACGCTTTGTAAAAACCTGCCACCAGTCCGGGATCCGGGTGGTGGTTGACGGCGTCTTCAACCACACCGGGAGAGAATTTTTTGCGTTTCAGGATATTCAGCAGAATCGTGAAGCTTCCCCTTACTGCGACTGGTACCGCGGGGTGAACTTTGGCGCCGGCAGTCCGCTCGGCGATTCTTTTTCGTATGAAGCCTGGCAGGGACATTTTGAACTGCCTTGTCTGAATCTGCACAGTCCGGCCGTAAAGCAGTACCTGTTTGATGTGATCCGCTTCTGGATCGATACCTTTGACATCGACGGCATCCGGCTGGATTGTGCCAATGTCCTGGATTTTCAGTTTATGAAGGAGATGCGGGCCGCCACCGATCAGATGAAAGCCGATTTCTGGCTGATGGGCGAAGTGATTCATGGGGATTATGGCCGTTGGGTGAATAGTGAGATGCTTCATTCCGTAACCAACTATGAGTTACATAAGAGCCTTTATTCCGGCCTGAACGACCACAATTTTTTTGAAATTGCCCACAATGTCAGGCGTCTGGAAGCCATCGGCCCCAAACTCTACACGTTTTTGGATAACCATGACGAGAACCGCATTGCCAGCAAGCTGAATAAAAAAGAACACCTGCCGCTGGCACACCTGCTGCTTTTGACTCTGCCCGGCATTCCCTCCCTCTATTATGGCGGCGAATGGGGCATGGAAGGTATGCGGACCCCGCACTGTGATGTGGATTTACGTCCCTGTATCACGATTGAGGAGGGCAAAAAACTCCATCGTCCGCTTACCGATGTCATCACCAGCCTGATCCACATCCACGCCAAAAACCCGGAATTTTACGGCGGACGCTATCAGGAGCTATTGCTGAACAACCGGCAGTATGCCTTTGCCCGTCATGCCCGGGGTTCGGCCGCAATAACTGTTTTAAACAGCGACGACCAGCCGGCCGCCGTCAGCATTCCGGCACCATTTGCTGCCGCCCGTGCGATAAATCTGATGGATGATACTGTCGTAACCGTAGAAAACGGCAGAGTGAATATGATTCTGCAAGGCAATACAGGCACCGTCCTGAGAATGATGGAGGATTGATTTATGGGGGAGAATGCAAAAACACAGCCCGCCGGCACCGGATTTATCACCGCAGTAGACCGATACTTATTTGGTCAGGGCACACATTATGAGATTTACAATAAGCTGGGGGCACACCTTAAAACTTATCAGGGGCAGACGGGCATGTATTTCGCCGTCTGGGCACCGCATGCCGCCTCCGTCAGTGTCGTCGGCAATTTTAACAACTGGGACCCGGAAGCCCATTCGATGATGCCGCTGGAGACCTCCGGCATCTATGAGACCTTTATTCCCGGTCTGGGCACCGGTGAACTGTACAAATTTGTCATCATCACCAACACCGGCAAGATGCTGTTTAAGGCTGATCCTTATGCCACCTATGCCGAATACCGCCCCGGTACTGCTTCCATCACCTGGGAGACCGACGGTTTTCACTGGAGCGACGGGACCTGGATGAAAAAGCGCCAGGAACAAGATCCACATGAAATGGCCATGAGTATCTATGAGGTTCATCTTGGTTCCTGGAAAAAAGCCAAGCGGCCGGAACGGGACAATTTCTATACATACAAGGAAGCAGCTCATGAGCTGGCCGACTATGTAAAGTCCATGGGATATACCCATGTCGAGCTGATGGGCATTGCCGAGTATCCCTTTGACGGTTCCTGGGGCTATCAGGTGACCGGTTATTTTGCGCCCACCGCCCGTTATGGCACTCCCGATGAATTTATGTACTTTGTTAATTATCTGCATAAAAAAGGCATTGGCGTCATCCTGGACTGGGTTCCGGCTCATTTCCCCAGAGATGCCCACGGACTCGCTGATTTTGACGGCCAGGCTCTTTACGAATATGCCGATCCCCGTAAAGGCGAGCACCCGGACTGGGGCACTAAAGTATTTGATTACAGCAAAAATGAAGTCTCCAACTTCCTGATTGCCAACGCCCTGTATTGGATCAAACGCTACCATGTGGACGGCCTTCGGGTCGATGCGGTGGCTTCCATGCTCTATCTGGATTACGGCCGGGAAAACGGCCAGTGGATCCCGAACCAATACGGCGGCAACCAGAATCTGGAGGCCATCGAATTCTTCCGGCATCTGAACAGCGAAGTAGCCGACCGAGGCGACGGTGCGATTATGATTGCCGAAGAGTCCACGTCCTGGCCGCTGGTGACACGGCGGCCGGGCGACAACGGGCTTGGCTTTACTTTCAAGTGGAATATGGGCTGGATGCATGATTTCCTGGAGTACATGAGGCTGGATCCTTACTTCCGTAAGTTCAACCATAATAAGATGACCTTCGGCCTGACCTACTTTACCAGCGAAAACTTTATCCTGGTCCTTTCCCATGACGAGGTCGTTCATTTAAAATGCTCGCTGATCAACAAAATGCCCGGCCTTTACGAAGATAAATTTGCTAACCTGAAAGTCGGCTATACCTTTATGATGGGACATCCGGGCAAGAAATTGCTGTTCATGGGCCAGGATTTCGGCCAGCTCCACGAGTGGAATGAAGCAGCCGCCCTCGACTGGCATCTGACCAATGAAGACCTGCACCAGGATCTGCAGAACTACGTCCGGAGTTTACTGCATATTTACCGTAAATACCCGGCACTTTACGAATCTGACAATGATTGGGACGGTTTTGAATGGATCAATGCCAATGACGGGGACCGCAGCATCTTCAGCTTCATCCGCCACGGCAAAAACCAAAAGCAGAATCTTTTATTTATCTGCAACTTTACCCCGGTGGACCGGCCGGATTACCGGGTTGGCGTTCCGAAAAAAGGCAGCTATACCCTGTTGCTGGATAATCAGCACAGCGGCGGCCAGACTGTCGGCGATGCCACCGTATTTCGCTCGGTAAAGAACGAATGTGACGGCCAGCCTTACTCGCTTTCCCTTCCCTTAGGTCCTTACGGAACCGCAATTTTACGATATTCTTAAAAGTATGTTAAATTTTTATCAAAAACTTATATACAATTTCTTTCTTTTGTAGTAGAATAAGAATCAATAAAATGGAAGGAGTAATGTTTATGGCAAGAGAACTGATTTCCCAGAACGGCCCAAAAAGCGTTTACCGCGATGGCAGCAAAGCGATTAAGGTTTTTGACAAAGGCTTTCCCAAGGCAGAGGTATTAAACGAAGCAATCATCAATGCCAGAGTGGAAGAACTTGGCGACATCCTTATCCCCGCTGTCACGGAGGTAGCGGTTGAGGAAGATGGCCGTTGGGCTATTACCAAGGATTTCATCAGCGGAAAGACCATGCAGCAGCTGATGGATGAAAATCCGGAGAAGCTGGATGAGTATATGGAGCAGTTTGTGGAGCTGCAGCTATTGATTCATTCCAAGAATTGCCCGTTGCTTAATAAGCTGAAGGATAAGATGATCCGACAGATTTCTGAAATCGAAGAGTTAAACGCCGGCAACCGTTATGATCTGCTGACCCGTTTAGACGGCATGCCGAAACATACCAAACTGTGCCATGGCGACTATCAGCCAAGCAACATCATCGTTGCCGACGACGGCAGCATGTATGTATTGGACTGGGTTCATGCAACCCAGGGTAATGCCAGTGCCGATGTGGCCAGAACCTACCTGCTGTTCTGTCTGGAAGATCAGGGAAAAGCAGATAAATACATGAATTTATTTTGTCAGAAAACCAAAACCGACAAACGCTACGTTCAGCAGTGGCTGCCGCTTGTTGCCGCCGCCCAGCTGACCAAGAAGCGGCCGGAAGAAGCAGATCTGCTCCATAAATGGCTGAATGTCTTCGATTACGAGTAATTTTGAATAGTTCCATAACAACTTGAGGTCTTACCAATTGCGGTAAGCCCTCTTTTGTTGTATACTTACTAAAGACAGTTTCAAGTGTCTGACAAGAAGGAGGTTTCCATGCAAACAATTCTGGTATGTGATGATGATAAACAAATCGTCGAAGCAATTGAAATTTATCTGTCCGGCGAGGGCTTTCAGATTGTGAAAGCTTATGATGGCTATGAGGCACTGGAGCTGCTTGAACGACGTGAAGTCGACCTGATGATCATCGACGTGATGATGCCGGGCCTGGATGGGATTCGGACCACCTTAAAGGTGCGCGAAAACAGCAGTATTCCGATTATTATTCTGTCGGCTAAATCCGAAGATACCGATAAGATTCTGGGCTTGAATATCGGTGCCGACGACTACCTTTCCAAGCCCTTCAACCCGTTGGAGCTGGTCGCCAGGGTCAAATCCCAACTGCGCCGCTATATCCAGCTGGGAAATCTAAACCAGGCAGCCGATGAGCAGATTTATAAATGCGGCGGTCTGACCATCAACGATGATACCAAGGAAGTCTGGGTGGATGATGAACCGATCCGCCTGACCCCGATCGAATATAACATCCTGCTGCTCCTGGTAAAAAACGCCGGAAAAGTCTTTTCCATCGATGAAATCTACGAGCAGATCTGGAATGAAGAAGCCATCGGTGCTGATAACACGGTAGCGGTACACATCCGCCATATCCGTGAAAAAATTGAGATCAATCCCCGTGAGCCGCGTTACTTAAAGGTCGTCTGGGGTGTCGGATACAAGATTGAAAAACAATAGGAGTTACTTATGAAGCTAAAAACGTATTCCCTGCAGATCAAGAAAAATATTGCCGTTTTTCTCCACATTATTTTTCTGACCATGGTCGTTGCCGGTATCAGTATCATGTATCTGAACGGTTCGGTTGGTGCCGGACTGGCCCTGCTCCTGAACCGGAATTATGAGGATTCTTCGGCCTTTCAGGAGCAGTTACAGGCCGATGTGGACCGGGTTTTCCGCTATGTAAGTTACCGCGATGTATTTGAAGAAGATGGTGCACTGGACCTTTCCAAAAAGATGTTTACCGTCTCCCGCTCCGGCTCGGATGTGACGTATACGCTGGAGGAGGTGATCCGTTATGCGCGGGGTCAGGGTTTTTACTTAAATGACCAGTTTGAGGTCGTCAATGACCTGTTCATTTATGATACCGCCTCTACGGCCAAGGACTGTCTGGTCAAGTGGCGGGCCTATGATACCAACCGGATTATCACTGAACCCGGCGATGCCTATGCTTCCATGTTGGAGCTTTCCCGCGAAGTGCTGGATGCTTTAGGTGCATATTATTCCGTTCATGACCGGATGATTGCCCATCCCTCTAATTTTTATTTTCAGATTTATTATGAAGATGAGAATGAAAAAAAGATGATATACCGCAATGCCGAGGGCCTTTCCCCGGAAAAACTGCGGAAGATGGGCCGTTATTGTTATCTGAACAGTGATTCGCTTATCGTTGACAGCAACTTAAAAGCCATTCCGCAGAATATCACCGCTGCTATGGTTCAGAATGATTTTTATGATGCGCCTGATTACTATGTAATCTTTGCTGTTGATACCGGGTACCCTAAAGAAGATGTCTATGCGCAGGCCAATATTGAATACGCCGCCCTGCGCCGCCTGTTTCTGGACGGCCTGACCGGTCTGGCGATCGGACTAATTGGCTGTCTGGTGACACTGTATTATCTGATTCTGGTTTCCGGTTACCGGACGGAAGAAAGAACCAATCTTTATCTGCACGGTTTTGATACGCTTACTACTGAAAGCTGTATCGTACTGACGGCAATTCTGACTGCCTTTGCCCTGTTTTTAGGCGAAAAAATCGGATACAAGCTGATTCATCTGCTGATAAGTGAAACGGCCTGGGCGTTCGCCGAGCGGATGATGCGGGCAATCATCATCTACACCTGCTGCATGTGCGGCGGTTTCAGCCTGCTGCGCCGCTACAAATCACGGCAGTTATGGGAAAACAGCATTGCTCATCAACTGCTGCGCAGCATTTCCGAGTATTTTACCTTCCGGACTTATTCCCACCGCCTGTTTTGTATGTTTGGCGCCCTGGTCGGGATCCAGGTGGCCGGCCTCCTGGCGATCCTCCTATTGCTGCCCTACCGGAATCGCACCGCCGTCATCATCGCCATCGTCATCCTGGTGCTGGCCATGGCTGCCGCCGACTACTGGGCCTTTCACCAGTTGTTTTCCCAGGCTGTCCAGCAAGACCGGGTTGCCGATACCATTGCCCGCATTGCCGAAGGTGACACCTCCTATCAGATGGATGTCCAGGACCTGCGGGGAAAAGAACTGGAGATGGGGCGGATGCTCAACAGCATTGGAACCGGACTGGAGCAGGCGCTGCTGGAACAGGTCCGCAGCGAACGTCTGAAGGCTGACCTGATCACCAATGTCTCCCATGATATCAAAACACCACTGACCTCCATTATCAGCTATGTGGATTTAATTAAACGGGAGAATATCCAGGATCAGAAAATTCAGGAATATTTAAACGTTCTGGATCAGAAATCACAGCGCCTGAAAACATTGACCGAAGACCTGGTGGAGGCTTCCAAAGCCACCTCCGGGAACGTCAAGCTGGAGATGGCCAGCATCGACTTAATCGAGATGATCTGGCAGACCAACGGGGAGTTTGAAGAAAAATATGCCCTCCGTCATCTGGAACTGGTCTCCACCCTGCCGGACGGCCCGCTCATCATCGAGGCCGACGGACGGCACTTGTGGCGCGTCCTGGAAAACCTGTATAACAATGCCTTTAAATATGCCATGGAGAACAGCCGTGTCTATGTAGATGTGGAGACACGCGAAGAATACGCGTACTTCACCATTAAGAATGTATCTGTGAATCCGCTGAATATCCGTGGTGACGAGCTGACGGAACGGTTTGTCCGGGGCGATGTGTCCCGGGCAACGGAAGGAAGCGGGTTGGGACTGTCGATTGCCAAGAGCCTTACCGATTTACAGGGAGGAACTTTTAAGATTTTAATTGACGGAGATTTGTTTAAGGTTGAAATCAGGTTTTTAATCAAACAGGAAACCATAGCATAAAAGAAAGCAAGCGGGCCGCCTTCGATCAATCAGAAGGCGGTCCGCTTGCTTTCTTTATATCTTATCCAAAAATTCTCCATCCGCAAATAAAGTTATTCGACCACCAGGCACTTAAGGACCTGTGGACGACCTTTCCATTACCGGAAGAAGCATCGATTACCGTACCGCCGCCTGCCACAATCCCGACGTGGCCTCTTACTACAATGATATCACCTGCCCGCAGATCCGAGAATCTGGTAATCTTGGTGTACCTGCCGGCATTGCGCCAACCGGAAGAAGTCAGATAACTTTGGCGGATTCCCACCTGGTTCAGACACCAGTATACAAATCCTGAGCAGTCAAAGGAGTTCGGTCCCTTAGACCCCCATACATAGGGGCTGCCAAGCTTGGAGCTGGCTACGGCAATCAGAGAACTGGCACCGCCGGTCGCATTCCCGGTGTTGGGAATCGACGTACTGCCGCCACTGGAACCGCCACTGGAACCACCGCTGGAACCGCCGCTTGAGCTGCCACCGGAACTGCCACCGGTATTAGCCGGTGCCCTCCTGGCTTCATTGCCGGTCAGCTTGGCCATGGTCAGCATGCCCACTGAACCGTCGGCGGACAGCCCATTGGTCCGCTGGAACAGCTTCACGGCATTTTCCGTCACTTCACCGTAATATCCGGTGGCATTAGCAGAATTGATATATCCCAGCTTGCTTAGCATATTCTGCACTTTCCGAACCGTGTCACCGCTGTCGCCCAGTCTAAGGCCGTTAGGAACCGCATCGGAACTGTTTAGCGCTATTCTGGTCGATGGCCCCAGATAGCCGTCTACGACCTGGTCGTTACGTGACTGGAATTGCTTGACGGCAATGATCGTATCGTTTCCATAAGAACCGTCTGGTTCTGAGGTCATATATCCCAATAATTTCAAACGCTGCTGTGCTGCCAGTACCACATCACTCTTCTCGCCATAAGAGAGCATATTCGGCTTCACTTCATCACTATATAACAGGTTCATGGTCTTCCGGCCAACTCTGCCATCCTGCTCCAGGCTGTTGACATTCTGCATCTTAACCACGGCTTCCTGGGTGCTGTCGCCAAAGCTGCCGGTCACCAGATTCCCACTCGCCAGATATCCCAGTTCGTACAGACGCTGCTGAATGCGCTGGATATCACTGCCCGCATCCCCGTGCTGGGCCGCATAGTATTTGGCCTCCGGTGAAAGAATCGCTTCCAGCGTCTCCGGCCCGACGATACCGTCCTGAGCCAGCTTATTCTGCCGTTGGTAAGCCTTCACGGCTTGCTGGGATACCTCGCCGTAGTAATCCGTCGGTTCATCATTGTCCATAAAGCCCAGGTCCATCAACCGCTGCTGCAAAGTAACTACAATCGGATGCCGCATTCCCACCCGCAGGTAGTCCGGAATCGGCTCTGAATATTCTGCTTCCACGCCTTCTACAGAAGGGAGAAGGGGGCCATCCGGAGTCAGTGCCATCACTGTCTCGTCAGCCTCGGTTGCCGGCTGGGTAGTCTCCGCCATGATGATGTCGGGCAATTCTGTCTCGGCCTCGGCGGCGGTCTGTTTACTGCTGTCACAGCCGGTCATCATGCCGGCGGCCAGGATTGCTGCACTTAATATCGTTATATGTTTTATCAGTCGGTTTCTTTTCATCGGAAGACCGGTTCCTTTCTTATTCACAATTTTATATGTCGTTTTATATCGGATTATGTCATTTTAGCATACTTTATCAAGAGTTTCAATCTCGATGATCTTAAGATTTTAAGAATTAAAGAATCCCATGAGAACGCTTTGCGGATTAGTCGTGAATGACTGTACCGGCATACCTAAAACAGGGAAGTCCGGAATAAATCCCCAACTTCCCTGTTTTCCTCTGGCATCACGCCGTCTTGCCGGCATCTCCGGTTCCTTATTTCATCAACTGCTTCAACTCCTGCATAATCGCCGGAATATCAATCCCCTGTGGGCAATGGACACTGCACTCTCCACAAGCAATGCAATCTTCCGCTTTTCCTTCTGAATCCACAGTTTTCATCTCATTTAATGCCCAGGAACCGTCGGTCTTATATTTATTATAGACCTCCAGAACCGCCGGAATATTGATGTTGGCCGAACAACCGTCACAACAATAACGGCAAACCGTACATGGCACCTGAACCTGGCTGCGGAACATTTCAGCAGCTTTCATCACAAGGCTGTCTTCCTCATCCGTCAGCGCCCGGTCATCGGCAAAAAGCTCTACATTTTCTTTGATCTGGTCCAGGGTAGACATACCACTTAGAACCACCTGCACCTGCGGCAGCCGTTTTACCCAGCGGAAAGCCCAGGCCGCAAGGCTCCAGTCCGGATGTACTTCTTTCAATATGGCCTCTGCTTCAGGTGAAAGTGCTGCCAGCCGGCCGCCGCGGACCGGTTCCATCACAATAACCGGAATGTTTCTATCCACCAGCACCTGATATTCCTGCTTCGCCGCCGCAAAGCACCAGTCAAAATAGTTGATCTGCAGCTGGGCAAAGTCCCACTTATGATGATCGGCAAACATTGTCAGCGTCTTCACATCCGCATGCGAAGAAAAACCAAGGTATTTGATCCGGCCGGCCTGCTTCTGCGCCAGGAAATACTCGATGCAGCCGCTGTCGATATATTGCTGAGCCGTATACTCATTAACACTGTGCATCAAATAAAAATCAATATAATCGGTCTGCAGTCTGGCCAGCTGCTCCTCAAACACCGCCTTGTAATCCGGATTTGCCAGAATCGAATACTTGGTTGCCAGATGATAGCTTTCCCGCGGATACTTCTTCATTGCTTCACCTAAGAATACCTCCGATTCGCTATTGTGATAGACATAAGCTGTATCATAATAGTTGATTCCGTTTGCCATCGCATAATCAATGATTTCCTGTGCCTTTACCCGGTCAATCGGGGTTGCCGGCCGGTCAGTATGTATCGGCAGACGCATATTTCCCATTCCTAAACGTGATAAATTGATATTCTTATATGGCTTTGTGATCATAGCTTAATCTCCCCTCTGGTTGTCTGAAAGTTTGTTTGCTTTTCTCTGTCCATGTTCGTTCTCCTCTACGCTCTCGTATTCTTGAAGCTATACTATAAGTTAATACCTAAACCCGACTTTAAGTCAAGACTTTTTATGTTTTTTTACATTTAGGAGGAACATCCATGCTATAATATATTGATAAGTGTTCCGCCGCCGGATTGATTTTTGATCTATTCCATAATATGATATTAAAAATATAGGAGGTTTTAACGTGATTAGTAAGTTAGCGTTTTCGCTTGGAAGAAATGATGAGCGTCCTAATATTGAGTTAGCATTGCAACTATGTGATGAAAATAATGTAGAGGGGATAGACGAAATTATTGCAGGCCTGTTCAACAAGGATAGGAGAATTGCAAATGATTGTATTAAGGTTCTTTACGAAATTGGCGAGAGAAAACCAATCTTAATCGCAGACTATGCGGATGAGTTTCTTAAATTATTAACGTCAAGAAATAATAGGCTTGTTTGGGGCAGTATGACGGCTTTATCGACAATAGCTGAAATTGTCCCTGACGTTATATATGCTAAGAGATATCTATTGCTGGATGCGCTTGAAAACGGAAGTGTCATTACCGTCGATAACTGTATTTCAGTAATGGCTAAATTGTGTAAGGTCAACAAGTCTTATTATGAAGAGCTATTCCCCATTCTTTCAGAACACTTAAAAAACTGTAGACCAAAGGAAGTAGCGCAGCATGCCGCACGTATAGCAATTTGCGTTAATAAAGATTATTCAGATGAATTCATTGCGGTGCTTGATGAGAGACTGGAGTATTTATCCAGTTCTCAAAAAAGCCGTTTGCAAAAGCTGAAAAAGAATTTTATAGAAAATCAGTGTTTGTCCCGGGTTGACAATAAGCAAAAAATTGACTACCATATACTTACAATAACAACACCCCGGAGGTAACCATATGTTTCACCAATTATCTGGCCGCAACCCATTGCTGCTGGATCATGACCAATATAGAAAATACGCCGTCCTGGCTCCCTTCCTGCCCGACTCTCAAGAATTTTTGTTCCAGACGCGCTCGCCAAAGCTCCATCGCCAGCCCGGCGAAATTTGTTTTCCGGGTGGTTTTATTGAGGCCGGCGAAACACCTCAGGAAGCCGCCATCCGCGAAGCCACCGAAGAACTTTTGATTACCAGAGAACATATCTCTGTCATCGCCCCTCTTGATATATTGGTATCGCCATACAATACTATGATTACGCCCTATCTGGCAGAGCTTCATGAATTCAACTTCACCTTTAATCCGGCGGAGGTTCAGTCCCTTTTTACTGTTCCCTTTCACTTTTTCCTGGACCATGAACCGGCCATTTACCACAACCATATCACGATCTCCCCCGAAAACCCGGCGGCGGTATATGAAATTCTGGGTGTCAAAACCTATCCGTGGGGCGAAGGAAAGTACCCTGTCTTGTTTTATCGTTTTGAAGATAAACTGATCTGGGGGATGACCGCACGGTTTGTGCATAATATTGTCGGGCTTTACCGCGCCCAGAATCAATAGATTGTACTGGAGGAGTTTTCGATGATTGTTGTTGAACATATTTGTAAAACTTTTCGCGTGGCAAAGAGAAAGCCCGGATTCGGGCAAGCCGTCCGGGCTCTTTTTTCGCGTGAATACGAAACCGTTCACGCGTTAGATAACATCAGCTTTACTATTAAGGACGGCGAAATGGTGGGCTACATAGGTCCTAACGGCGCAGGGAAAAGCACTACTATTAAAATTATGTGCGGTGTTTTAACTCCCGACAGCGGCATCTGCGACATCGACGGGCGCATACCGTGGAAAGACAGAATACCTCACGTGCGCGACATTGGTGTTGTATTTGGGCAGCGCAGCCAACTGTGGTGGGATGTTCCTGTTATAGACAGCTTTGAGCTGATTCGCGATATTTACAGGGTGGAATATGGGGAGTATAAACAAACTCTTGATGAGCTTGTCACACTTCTTGATTTGTCAGAGATATTGAAAACTCCTACTCGCAGCCTGAGCCTTGGACAGCGTATGCGATGTGAAATTGCGGCGTCGTTGCTGCACAATCCCAAAACCCTTTTCCTGGATGAGCCGACAATTGGACTTGACGCTGTTTCAAAAATAGCGGTGCGGGGGTTTATCAAGAAGCTGAATGCTGAGCGCGGTACCACCGTCATTTTGACAACACATGATATGCAGGACATTGAAGCGCTGACCGAGCGGATTTTACTCATCGGCAAAGGACGGATCCTGCTTGACGGCAGTTTAGAGGAACTGAAACAGCGTTCGTCCCGCAGAAAAAAGATGATCATTGAGTACAACGGCAATCGTCCGGTTTTAAGTGATAATATTGCGATAATAGCGCAAAAAGAGGGGCGCATTGTTGTTGAGACAGACCCGGCGGTTTTATCTGTTTCTGATGCAATTGCAAGCATATCGGCGCAGGTGGATGTGCTTGACATATCGGTTTCGGGTATCAGTAGCGAAGAGATCGTAGCGGCGCTTTACAAGGAGTTTCAAATATGAACAAATACCTCGCGATTATCAGAATACGCTTTACAAACAGCCTGCAATACCGCGCGGCGGCAATTGCCGGAATGGCCACGCAGTTTGCGTGGGGGAGTATGGAAATCCTTGCATTTTCAGCATTTTACAAGGTAAACCCCGACGCATTTCCGATGGAGTTTTCGCAGACGGTTTCCTATATTTGGATGCAGCAGGCTTTGTTGGCATTGTTTATGATGTGGTTTTTTGAGGGCGAAATCTTTTCATCCATTACAAGCGGTTCGATCGCCTATGAACTCGCCCGCCCCATTGATTTGTATAACCGATGGTTTTGTCAGGCGGCGGCAAACCGTTTGGCGAAGGCGGTACTTCGCTGTATGCCGATATTGATTGTGGCATTTGCCGTACCGGCCCCGTTTCGTATGAGCCTGCCGGCGAGTTTTAAACAGTTTGTCTTATTTTTGCTGTCGACGGGTCTCAGCCTGTGCGTTGTTGTGTCGTTCAGTATGCTGATATACATTTCAACATTTTATACGCTGTCACCCATAGGAATACGGCTGATGGCCGCCGCATTGTCCGATTTTTTGGCGGGAGCGACGATTCCGCTGCCGTTTTTTCCGGATCCGTTTCGTCGTATCGCTGAGTGTTTACCGTTCGCCGCCATGCAAAATATGCCGCTTAGGGTTTACAGTGGCAACATTTCGGGCAAAGACGCGGCAACAGGTATCCTCATGCAGGTTTTTTGGTTTGTTTTTCTTGTGATAACAGGCAAGCTGATGATGAGAAACGCTCTCAAAAAAGTGGTGGTTCAGGGAGGATAAAATGGGATTATATTTAAAATTTTTCTCTATTCATTTAAAAAGCCAGATGCAATATAAGGTTTCGTTCTTTCTGACGGCACTCGGGCAATTTTTTGTGTCTTTTACAACATTGCTTGGTTTGTATTTTATGCTCTCCCGCTTTAATGAGGTGGCGGGTTTCAGTTATCAGGAAGTGCTTTTATGCTATGGCACTATATTTATGGCTTTTTCACTGGCAGAGTGTTTTGGGCGCGGGTTTGACGTTTTTCCGCAAATGATTGGAAACGGTGAGTTTGACAGGGCGCTCGTCCGTCCGCGCTCGATTGTTTTTCAAGTGCTCGCCGCCAAAATGGACTTTACCCGCATCGGACGTTTATTGCAATCTGTCATGGTATTTTGTTACGCAATCCCCACAAGCGGCGTTTTGTGGACGGCAGATAACATACTCACGCTTACGCTAATGGTGGTTTGCGGCAGCATTATATTTTTCAGTTTGTTTTTGGTGTATGCTGCCTTCTCGTTTTTTACCATTGAGGGCCTGGAGTTTATGAATGTGCTCACTGACGGCGGACGAGAGTTCGGGCGCTACCCTTTTTCTGTCTATGGTGACGGCGTTCTCAAATTTCTCACCTTTGTCATACCGCTTGCACTGTTCCAATATTATCCGCTGCTCTACCTGCTGAACAGGGAAAGTAGTATCCTATATATGATTTCCCCGCTGATTGGGCTGCTATTTTTGATTCCAAGCTATGCTTTTTGGCGATTTGGTCTTAGCCGATATAAATCTACCGGGTCGTAACCGCCTTCGGTCGGGCAGTTGCATCGCTCTTTTGCTTAAACGCTGAAAGTGACACAGAAATCAGTACCGGTGCCCCTTGAGCAGGGAGATTTAGGGATTTTTATCCAGTAGGTAAGTAGTCGATTGTGCATCCCTTTTTGCCCGGAATACATAATTTCTGCCCACTTCTGCATATAGATAACTTTCGTTTCTCTTTCCTTTTCCTCTTTTGCTTCCAGATGTTTTTCCCATGAATAGTTATTAATAATACTGATTGCATTAGCAAAATTATTTTGCCCACCAATAACCTGCTTATGAAATCCATCATTAAAATACCGTGATCTATCCTCCAATACCACATAATTATTGTGATAAAGAGTGACTTTGCCATCAGTATCTATCTCTATTTTCCAACGGTCTTCTCCTACCTTTAAACGCAGGAGATTTACTTCTTCCATAAATAGCTTTGCCTGATTATGCAGCGTAAGCTCCTTTATCATTCCATCACTGGCTCCTGCTCTTTTAAAAAAATTACGGTATATTCCCAAATGCTTTGCATCATCTCCAATTGCTATACGGATGTGCGCATCTCTTCTACACTTTAAACAAATATTACTTTCTTCATCAATAGTCTTTATCATATCAAAGGCACTGTCAGGAATTGTTTTGACCATCTCACAATCCTTATCATGGATGATCCCACTTCTCTGATCTACTACATACCGATAGGAACGATTATCCAGCATACTGGTTCTTCTCCTGCGCTGCCATTCTTCCTCCGATGTAATGATTAGTGCCTCATTATCTACCAGACTTTGGACCGGTCTCGCCAAAACATTTTCAATTTCAGCATAATCCTCCCCAGCCCTCAATGACTCTAATAATGCACTAAAATCTTCCCTTTGATAATTGCGTAACACCCTTGGCAATTTTTACCCCTCGGCTTTCTCTGTCTTTTTAAATATTATATGCTGTCTTTTCCCGAAACACAAGAGAAAGAAGTCCAAATCCGTTATGGTTGACAAAGGTGAATTAGTTTTCATTGCCAGACGGCAAAGTTTGCATAAGGGCAAAGAAATGTTCAGGCTTACCGGTACTAAAATATTCATACCAGGATTCCAGTGTGTTTGATTGAAAAACACCCAAATGCTCAATAATTTGTTTCGACCACAACAAAGCTCCGGTGCAACTTGCCGTAATAAGATTGTTATCTGCTACAGATGGCTTGTCTATATAAAAACTTTGCCCTTTATAACCAGGAGAAACCATTTCCAGAAATCCCGGTCCATTACTGGTATGCGGACGCTGATCCAATAGCCCAAAGTTGGCAAGGGCAGCGGTAGCCCCACAGATTGCACACACCGCAGCGCCTAAAGAGAGCAATTCGCTTGCTTTTTCGATGATAGGGCCATGCTTTGGGTCGTTCCATGTATCTGCGCCTGGTAGTAGCAACATGCTTGTTTCACTCACAACAATATCGCCAATTAAGCAATTTGGCACAATTGTCATCCCGCCCATTGTATTAATTGGCTCTTTAGAATAGCTAACCGTTTTGAGCGCTATACGTTGCGCACCCTTTTTGAAAAATCGTCCGGAATTTAGCTCCGAAATAACATATCCCCACTCCCAGTCGGCTAAAGTATCAAGAACGTAAACATAGACTGTATCCATAAATATCCTCCTTTTTCATTGTGTTTCTAAAACCGCCTGTCAATTACAATGCGGCTCCCCACTCTCTGCATTGTTCGATGCGCTTGCCATCATCGCCCTGTTCTTTGTCGTAGGCGAATTGGTTGAGCAGATCGCAGGGAAAGTCACTGCATTTACCGCAATGTCCCAGGCCTTTTCCTTCGCAGCAACTTTTTACAGGACAGGAATCACCCCAAAACGGCTTGTCAATATGTACACAGCCCCCGCAATTCATCTGGTCCCTGTATTCGCACTCCCTACACAAAATGCCGCACCTTGATTCAACCATTGTCATGTCCTCCGCTCTTCATTTTATTATGTTATGTTATTTTAGCACAACAAACACGACAACAGAGTGTCTTGTTTATTTGTACCTCGATAAAATATTTTCAGCGGCGGTTTTCAAATTTTCCACGATATATTCCGGCTCTAACACTTTCACCTTGCCGCCAAAACCAAGCAGCCAGACGAGAATATACTCGCATTTCGTAAACTTGATTTCAAAACGCAATCCCTCGGCTGTTTCTTCGTAGCAATGGAGCCCGTAGGTTTCAATCAGCTGATACTTTTCTGATGGGTCAAACAGCGCAACCAGTTTATGTTCTTTATCTTCCTCAAACCACGCTTTAAAGTCACGCTTCTCCGCCGGGATTTCCCGTGGTGCAAACCGCTCGTCACATAAACGCAGGTTCCACAGGCGCCCAAGTTTGAACAGCCGAAAATCTGACCGCTCCAAACAAAACCCGAAAACATACCACGCCGCCCATTGAAAAATAACGAAGTATGGTTCAATATGGCGATGGGATTCGCCTTTTTCGTAGAAATAATCAAACTCTATGATCTGACCGTAAAGCACTGCGCGTTTTATCAGTTCGATTTTATCGGTAAGCTGACCCCTGTCATACGAAGCGAGGTCGATCACGACCGGTTCGCGCATGGAAACAACCGCGTCGCTATTGGCGCGGAGCTTATCTAAGACACGCTCGATATTCGACTGCTGCGACACGCTGCCAATCCCTTTCAACGCGGCGATAATACCGGACAATTCATCTGCCGTTAAGACGCTCTTGTCCAGTTTGAACCCTTCGGCGATCGAAATACCGCAGCCGCTTCCCTGATGGGCGACTACGGGGATTCCCGCCCTGCACATCGCATCAATATCGCGCCCGATTGTACGGCGGCTGACCTCGAACTTTTCAGCCAGCTCTGGCGCAGTCACGCGGTCTTTTTGAAGAAGTATGGTAAGTATGCCAAATAGTCGGTCGAGTTTCATCTTTCATCACCAATAAAGGAAAACATCTGCTTTACATCCAGCCCTTTCTCTGTTTCTCCTTCATTCAAGCCTCCTTG
>Ga0153928_1000543_pt1 | contig 18298 bp, 17 predicted proteins | sample TSNJ012MetaG_FD_106656 | JGI IMG/M metagenome (GOLD analysis project Ga0153928, IMG submission 106656) | Attine ant fungus gardens microbial communities from New Jersey, USA - TSNJ012 MetaG | ecosystem: Host-associated > Fungi > Mycelium > Unclassified | place: USA: New Jersey, Wharton State... | reverse complement strand
TCCAATGGAGAATTTTGCCTTTCATTTTGCTGATTATTATGATACAATTTATTAGCAAATTTTACTAGACAAATTTTACTATAATTACAGAAGACGGAGAAGATTTCATGTTAGGATTGTTATATCTGTTATTGGCTATGCTGGTTGGTTATATTATCGTACGATTATGTGCTCCGGACGTGTTGGCAATCGGCAGCGAGACTTTAGTCAGTACTCGAAAGGGAAAACAACAGGCATTATTTCCTCGATGGTTTATTGCATTTCCGGCGGCGTTTGTGGTAGGTAGTGTTGTCTGCGCGGGATTAACATATACTTTTTCCGATATCTTTTCCAAGACGGGGCGGGGGCTTCATTACGGAACCCTGATAACAATGCTGATCATGGTAGTGTTTGCAGGGATTTACGGATATTTAAACCGACCGGTGTTTGGGGAAATCGCCATGCTGCCTCAAAGTGCTGTGAAAGAAATGAAAAGACATCGGATCCTTTTGATTTTCTTTGTTTTTGTTGCCGCTTTTGTTACGTGGTTGATGGTATATACCTTTTTTGTGTCGGACGGTAATTTGTATATGGGCAATACCGTTTATAGCGATTTTGCTGTGCACACAGCATTGATACGTTCTTTTTCAAAAGGAAATAATTTTCCGACAAACTTTCCGCATTACCCAGATGGTACAATTCGATATCATTTTATGTTTCAGTTTCTTACCGGTGTTTTGGAATATTTGGGATTAAGGATTGATATTGCATTTAATCTGTTAAGTATTCTTGCGCTTTTATGTTGTACTATGCTTTTCTATGTATTTGCCGCATTGATCACCAAGAGCCGTACTGTGGGTGCCTTGGGTGTAATCTTTTTATTTTTCCGCAGTTCTTTTTCAGGATTGATTCGCCTTGCTGAGAATGGACCGTATCATAGTTTGAAAGAAGTATTTGGCTTTATTAAGTCAACAGATATTTTTATTGGCCGGACACCGAATGAAACATGGGGACTTTGGACCAGTAATGTTTACATAAATCAGCGGCATTTTGGTTTTGGCTTAACTGTTTTGCTGCTGGTTATGATTGCGATGCTACCTTATGTTTATAAAATGCTTCAGGCCATTGATGCAAACCGCCGTCTTGACCCGGAAAAACGAAAAAGTTTTCTGACAGTATTTTTCTTTTCGAAAGATGCCTGGTTGGGCGGCAATTATTTACGGTCTTGTTTTTTAGGGATTTTAGTTGGTGGAATTGCCTTTTTTAATGGTGCGGTTGTGATCGCACTGCTGACGATGCTTGTTATATATGCGCTTTTTTCCAAACACCGGCTTTCATTCTTGATTATTGCAGTTATTGCAGTAGTCATGACAATGCTGCAGACTTCTTTCTTTGTACCGACCGGAGACAGTATTGTAAGCGCAAGTTTCTACTTCGGCTTTTTGGTAGAAGATAAGACCGTACTGAATGTCCTTAAGTACATTGTGGAACTTACCGGAGTTGGTTTATTTTTGGCAGTGGCTGCGGCATTACTTAAACCAAAGCGTTTGGGATGGAATTTCCTTGCCTTTTCCATGCCGTTTTTGCTTACCTTTACGGTATCTCTTACCCCGGATATTGCAGTAAACCATAAGTATTTGATGATTGCTATGTTGATGATGAATATACTGAGTTCTTATACTATCGTCCGCCTGATTCATCTAAAAGCTAAAAAACGTATCTTGCGGATCGTCGGAAAAGTCGCTGCCGCGCTGCTTATTCTGATTATGCTGTCAACGGGGATATTTGATAATATTACAGTTTATAATCTTAATGGAAAAGACCATAGTATTGCCATGCCGCTTCAAAGCGAGTATATGACATTCCTTACGGAAGAGACCAAGCCAGGAGATATCTTTGTATCCTACTGGGATACCGTCAATCCTATCTTCATGGCCGGACGTTTTGAATTTCTGGGATGGCCCTATTATGCATGGTCGGGCGGATATGATACGGATCTGCGTTTGATTGAGATTAATGAAATATTAGGAGCCGATAATTCAGACACCTTACGAAAACTGGTGAATGAAAAACACATCTCATATATTGTCTTAGTACCAGAACTATTTAACGATCAGGCATTCAATGTAAATGAAGAAAACATTAAGGCAACTTATCCATTAGTTTACAGTGATGAAGAAGCCGGGCGTTATGTTTATCAAACGGATTATGTAGCTGAGTAATCAAAAAATGGTGGTTTATATTGCATTAATACAATGCACATATAAACCACCATTTTAGTTATATTATAATGAAGCTTATTCTTCGGAAGGAGAGGTTTCCTTTTTTGAAAAAACCCAAAACTTACTGAACACATAGTTCAATACCATTACCACAACCTGCGCCAATAACTTAGCAACATATTCATTACCGAACAGAAGAGCGAGAAGAGGAACCCCACCCATTTCAATTACCATAGTAGCAGCTCTGGCGCCAATAAATTTGCCGAATTCCCTGAGATACCCCGCGCCTTTTGCACCGGACGCAAAGACATACTTTGAATTCGTTATAAAGGCAAAAGTAATAGCCAGAATAATAGAAATAAAATTAACTATGTTTAAATTCATCGCAGTGAATTGTCTCAGCAACCAAAAGCTTACCAGATTCACTAAGGTGGTCAACCCACCAAAAAATACATACCGTACAATATCATTGTGGTACAACTTAGATATCATTTGTTTCATTTGTTTTTCCTTTGGATGTGATATTTTTCATGGTGATTCTCACCCTGCTGCTAAATATTATACCCTATAATCAGAGCGGCGTCCAGCCGGCCTAAATCACAATACCGCACCTTTAAAATCCGCCACACCAGATTCATTACCTTGACAGCACCCTAACCAGTATAATAAAATGATATTCATGTGAAAATGTGATAAATCAGGAGGCTTTTGTGAGTAATTATACGAATGAAATAAAAAAACGGCGTACATTCGCCATCATTTCCCACCCCGATGCAGGAAAGACCACACTAACCGAAAAGTTCTTACTCTACGGCGGAGCAATCAACCTGGCCGGCTCAGTAAAGGGAAAAGCAACAGCACGCCATGCAGTATCTGACTGGATGGAGATTGAAAAAGAGCGAGGTATCTCCGTCACCTCATCAGTAATGCAATTCAATTATGAAGGATATTGCATTAACATTCTGGATACCCCAGGGCATCAGGACTTTTCAGAGGACACATACCGTACCCTGATGGCAGCTGATTCTGCCGTGATGGTAATCGATGGCTCCAAAGGTGTGGAAGCCCAGACCAGAAAGCTGTTCAAGGTATGTGTGATGCGTCATATTCCCATTTTTACCTTCATTAACAAAATGGACCGGGATGCTAACGATACCTTTGACTTGCTAGATGAAATTGAAAAGGAGCTGGGGATTGCTACCTGTCCGATCAACTGGCCGATCGGGTCGGGAAAGGCTTTTAAGGGAGTGTACGATCGGAATACGAAAAAAGTGCTGACTTTCTCGGATACGATGAAAGGGACCAGGGAAGGTGTGGAAGAAGAAATAGATGTTGATGATCCGCATCTGGCAACTCTTGTCGATGCAGATCAACGGACTCAGTTGATGGATGAGATAGACCTTTTAGATGGTGCCAGCGCGGAATTTGATCTTGAGGAGGTAAGCCGGGGAGAATTGTCGCCAGTGTTTTTTGGCTCAGCATTGACCAACTTTGGGGTAGAAACCTTTTTGAAGCATTTTTTAGCGATGACCTCGTCGCCGTTGCCGAGAAAGACAGAACAGGGATTGGTTGATCCGATGAAAGAAGATTTTTCGGCATTTGTATTTAAAATACAGGCCAATATGAATAAGTCTCATCGTGACCGAATTGCTTTTATGCGGATTTGTTCCGGGAAGTTTGATGCCGGAAAAGAAGTGTATCATGTGCAGGGGGATAAAAAAATGCGATTATCCCAGCCACAGCAGATGATGGCTCAAGACCGTCATATTGTGGAAGAGGCATATGCCGGCGATATCATTGGTGTGTTTGATCCGGGTATTTTTGCCATTGGAGATACTGTTTGTGCGCCAAGCGGTAAGTTTGAATATGAAGGTATTCCAACCTTTGCCCCGGAGCATTTTGCCCGGGTCCGCCAGTTGGATACGATGAAACGGAAACAGTTTATTAAGGGAATCAATCAGATTGCCCAGGAAGGTGCGATTCAGATCTTTCAGGAGTTCAATACGGGTATGGAAGAAATCGTGGTTGGTGTAGTCGGTGTACTGCAGTTTGATGTACTGAAATACCGTCTGGAGAATGAATATAAAGTAGAGATTCGCCTGGAGCAGCTGCCTTATGAACATATCCGCTGGATTGAGAATCCACATGAGGTAGACATCATGGGCTTGGTCGGAACCTCGGATATGAAAAGGGTAAAAGATTTAAAGGGCAATCCGCTGTTACTGTTTATCAATGCCTGGAGTGTGGGAATGACCCTGGACCGGAACAAAAGCTTGCGGCTAGCAGAATTTGGACGAAATTAAACGGGATACTTGTATAAAATCCGTCACTTTGTTATAATAACAGAAAAGATGAACCGTAGGAGGTTTGTATATGACAGAGAATAATGTGAATAAAAATAGAGACAGTTACACCATTTCAGATGATAATTCCATTGGCAAGGTGCAGATAGCTGATGAAGTCGTGGCTATTATTGCCGGACTGGCAGCGACAGAAGTAGATGGTGTGGCAGCGATGGCTGGTAATATTACCAATGAGCTGGTCGGAAAGCTGGGCATGAAAAACCTTTCAAAAGGTGTCAAAGTGGAAGTGCTGGATGATGTGGTCAGTGTCTATTTGAATTTAAACCTGAAGTATGGATATGCCATTCCGGCGATCAGCCAGACTGTTCAGGAAAAAGTAAAGACAGCAATTGAGAATATGACAGGACTTACTGTTGCTGATGTGAATATTGAAATTGCAGGCGTGAACCTTGAAAATACAAAGTAAGAAAGATTAAAAGGGAGTCTGTTAATGGCCCCCTTTTTCTGATGGAGGATATAATGGGTAGAAGTAAATTACGGGAAAATGTATTTAAGCTGCTTTTTTTGAGCACATTTAACAAGGATGACGAGATGCCTCAGCAGCTGCAGTTGTTTTTTGATTCCATACCGGAACTAAAAGACAATGAACAGAAATACATGGAAGAAAAATATGCATTGGTAAAGGATCATCTGGTGCAGATTGATAAGTTGTTGAACAAATGCTCAAGTGGGTGGAAAACAAGCCGGATGAGCAAAGTCGATCTGGCGATTCTGCGGTTGGCTGTTTTTGAGGTTAAATTTGATGAAGATGTTCCGGATTCGGTAGCGATCAACGAGGCTGTAGAATTGGCAAAACGATTCGGCGGAGATGATTCTTCGGCGTTTATTAACGGCATCCTTGGTGCGATTGCATAGGAGTTAGGTATGGGCACAAGTATTTATTCGGTAAAGCAGGTTAATACTTATATTAAGCATATGTTTACCCAGGATGTTCTTCTTTCGGGTATCTATATCAAAGGTGAAGTCAGCAACTGCAAATATCATACATCGGGGCATATCTACTTTTCGTTGAAAGATGAATCAGGAGGAATTGCCTGTGTGATGTTTGCCGGTCAGCGTAAGGGTCTGGCTTTTTCCATGAAGAATGGGGATAAAGTTGTCGTCGGCGGAAGTGTGAATGTGTATGAACGGGATGGAAAGTACCAGTTGTATGCAAAAGAAATCACTCTGGAAGGCGCCGGGCTTCTATATGAACGGTTTTTGGCTTTAAAGCAGGAACTGGAAGACATGGGAATGTTCTCGTCTGAGTATAAGCAGCCGATTCCCCGTTATATTAAAAAATTAGGGGTTGTTACAGCGCCGACAGGAGCAGCGATCCAGGATATTCGCAATATTGCCTATCGGCGTAATCCTTATCTTCAGATTATATTGTATCCTGCCCTGGTGCAGGGTGAAGGAGCAAAAAGCAGTATCGTAAAAGGCATTCAGATGTTGGAACGAGTGGGTGTAGATACGATTATTGTGGGGCGCGGCGGCGGTTCGATCGAAGACTTATGGGCATTTAATGAAGAAAGCGTAGCCCGGGCAATCTTTGAGTGCAGTATTCCGATCATCTCGGCGGTGGGTCATGAAACCGACACGACGATTGCTGATTTTGCCGCGGATCTTCGGGCACCGACACCGTCTGCCGCAGCGGAATTGGCGGTGGATGATTATCGCTCCATTACCGACCGTTTTTTTGAAGCCGGCCGGCGGATGGAACGAAAGCTGCGGGAACGGGTGCAGGTAAGCCGGTATCGGCTGGATAATCTGCAGACCAAAATGGGCTACTTAAGTCCCGAGAACCGGATTCGGGAGAAGCAGCAATATTTAGTTGATGCAGGGGAACGGATGCAGCAGTCGATGGAACGCAGGGTTACCGCAAATCGTCATATGTTCGATGTATATATCGAACGTCTGAAAGGATTGTCACCGCTGCATAAACTTAATCAGGGATTTTCTTACGTAGAGGGAAAAGACGGGAAGGCGGTCAGGCGAATTGATCAGGTTACGAAAGCGGATATGCTTTTGGTACATGTCAGTGACGGCTGCATAGAGGCGGAAGTGAAACGGACTAGTGCACTGTCTCGCTGACATTTAGCAGAACTGTGCTGAATGTCAACAAGACAGTACACTAAGCCGCTGGAAAGGATGGACAGGATTGATGGATGAAAAAAATATACAGGAAGAACTTACATTAGCAGAATCTTTTGCGCAATTGGATGAAATTGTACAGAAGCTGGAAAACGAAGAACTTTCCCTGGAGGACTCTTTTACCGTTTACCAGCAGGGAATGAAGCTTTTAAAGCATTGCAATAGTAAAATAGACACAGTTGAAAAGAAAATGATGCAGTTGAATGAAAATGGTGAATTGAGTGAATTTTAAAGAGCAAATGATGCACCGCACCGCAGCGGTTGAAGAAATAGTATATCGGTTTTTGCCCGCCGAGACGGGGTTTGCCGGTCAGCTTGCCGAGGCAATGAACTATAGTATGAAAGCAGGCGGGAAACGTTTGCGCCCAATGCTGATGCAGGAATCTTATTGGTTGTTTGGTGGAAATAATAATAAGCTCGTGGAGCCTTTTATGGCAGCAATCGAGATGATTCACACCCATTCATTAATCCATGATGATTTACCGGCCATCGATAACGACCGGTTCAGGCGTGGCAAAGAGACAACCCATGTAGTGTATGGCGAGGCGGCAGGGATCCTAAGCGGTGATGCACTTTTGAATTACGCATATGAGACAGCTTTTAACACCTTTTCGTCAGGCACAGATGGAGAGAGAATCATCAATGCCCTGCAAGTTCTGGCAGCAAAGACAGGAATTCAGGGGATGTTGGGTGGACAGAGCGTGGATGTGATGAATGAAAACAGGCAGCTCTCCTGCGATGAATTGAATTATATTTATCAGAATAAGACGGCAGCTTTGCTGGAAGCGTCCCTGATGGTTGGTGCCATCCTGGCCGGCGCTGAGAAAGAAGAAGCAGCAATAATGGAAAAAGTCGGTTACTATACCGGCATGGCTTTTCAGATCCAGGACGATATCCTGGATGTAACCGGTACCACCCTGATGCTGGGCAAGCCAATCCGAAGTGATGAGAAAAACCATAAGACAACCTATGTTACCATAAAAGGATTAAAAGCAGCTCAGGAAGAGGTAATGAGAATGACTGAGAATGCGTTAGACCTATTGAATAAGCTGCCGCAGAAGAATGAGTTTTTGTACAAAATGATTGGATTTTTGATGAGGCGAGAAAAGTAGAAGGGTAGGATATGATTCTAGATAAAATTAACAAACCAAATGATGTGCAGCAGATTCCGGAGGAAGATTTACCGCTTCTGGCCCAGGAAATCAGGGAATTTCTGATTCGGAACTTAAGTGATACCGGCGGGCATCTGGCTTCCAATATGGGGGCTGTAGAATTGACGATTGCACTTCACCGGGTATTTTGGCTGCCGCAGGATAAATTAATCTGGGATGTGGGACACCAATGCTATGCTCACAAGATTCTGACCGGCAGAAAAGAAAGTTTTGGTAATCTGCGTAAAGCCAATGGGATGAGTGGCTTTCCCAAGCGATCGGAAAGCAATTGCGACTCTTTTGACACCGGTCATAGCTCCACGTCGATTTCTGCCGGCTTGGGATATGTAAAAGCACGGGATCTGAATAAAGAGAATTACCATGTAGTATCGATCATCGGTGATGGTGCGTTGACCGGAGGGATGGCATATGAAGCGCTTAATAACGCAGCTGATCTGGAAAAAAACTTTACCATTATTTTAAACGATAATAACATGTCTATTTCTGATAATGTCGGCGGAATGTCAGCTTATCTGGATAGTATCCGCACTGCTGTCGGATATACCGATCTGAAAATGAATGTGGCTGCTACTTTGAATAAGATTCCTCGCGTAGGTGAAAAACTGGTTGGCAGTATTCGCAGAGCCAAAGGCAGCATTAAGCAGCTGGTAATTCCGGGAATGTTGTTTGAAAATATGGGAATTACGTATCTTGGACCGGTTGATGGGCATAATATTAAGCAGATGGTGGGCATATTAAAGCGGGCAAAGCGCCTGGAAGGCGCGGTCCTGGTACATGTGCTGACGGAGAAAGGACGAGGATATGATCCGGCAGTCCGCCATCCGGCCAGATTCCATGGCACCGCACCCTTTGAGATTGAGACCGGCCTGCCGAAAAAGCGAACAGGACTGGCTTGTTATACGGATATTTTTTCAACCGTTATGCGTAAGTTTGGCGACCGGAATAAGAAAGTCGTTGCAGTGACTGCAGCAATGCCTTCAGGAACCGGATTGCGGCGGTTTGCCAATATGTTTCCGGAACGCTTTTTTGATGTTGGCATTGCCGAAGAACATGCGGTGACATTTGCTGCGGGCTTAGCTCTGGGCGGACTGATACCGGTGGTGGCAATGTATTCATCATTCCTGCAGCGTGCTTTTGACCAGTTAATGCATGACGTCTGTATGCAAAATCTGCATGTAGTCTTTGCCATTGACCGTGCCGGTCTGGTAGGAAGTGATGGAGAGACTCACCACGGCTGCTTTGATCTGTCTTATTTGTCGATGATGCCGAATATGACGGTGATGGCACCTAAGAATAAGTGGGAACTTTCTGATATGCTGAAGTTTGCGGTTGCATATGATGGTCCGATTGCTGTTCGTTATCCCCGAGGGGAAGCTTATACGGGGTTAGAGGAGTATCGGGCGCCAATCGAATACGGTGTTTTTGACGTTATCGAGGAAGGGTCTGAGATTGCATTGGTGGCAGTGGGCAGTATGGTAAAAGAAGCTGAGCGTGTCCGGGATATCTTAAAGGGAGATGGGCGGGAGGTAACTTTGGTAAATGCCAGGTTTGTAAAGCCGCTGGATACAAAGATGCTGGATAAATTGGCGAAATCCCATAGATTGATTGTTACGATGGAAGAAAATGTGAAGGCAGGGGGATTTGGGGAGCAGGTTATTGGGTATTATAATAATGAAAAGGTGGATGTATCGGTGCTGCAGATTGCTATTGGGGATGCTTTTGTGCCTCATGGGAGTGTGGGTTATTTAATGAAACAAGTTGGTATTGATGCGGAGTCGGTGGTGGAGAGGATAAAGGAATATGAGGGGTTTTAAGGGGGTGGCTGCCAGAGGACGCCGCCGCATCCGACGAGGTGCTGTGATATTTGCAAAACCAGAGCACTTCGCTGAAGATACTAACCCAGACGGGGCGGGAATTTGCGGGACTATCCACATTCAATCCGTTTTCTGAAGAAAACGCATTTCAGGCGGATACAAAAGCTCGCTTTGGAAAGCAAGCTTTTGCCCGCAAATCCCCACCTCGTCTGGGTAAGTATCTTTAGCAACTCGTGCTATGGTTTTGCAAATATCACAGCACCTCGTCGGATGCGGCGGCTGGGTGTTGGCAGGTTGATACTTGAAGTTAAGAAAGAACAATGGGGTATCTTCGCAGGATAACGTGTGCATAAGTAGTTTAATATTTAAAGTTAAGAAAGAACCATTTGGGATAGATAGTGGATTTTGGGATAGTTTCAGCTTTGTGGCTTTAGTACTGTAGGAGGAGAAAATGAAAGAGCGTTTGGATGTATTGTTGGTTAGCAGGCAGTTGGCACCATCTCGGGAAAAAGCAAAGGCAATTATTATGTCGGGGAATGTTCTGGTTGATGGGCAGCGGGAAGATAAAGCCGGGTCTATGTTCTCGGATACGGTGATGATTACTGTTAAGGGGAATGTCTTGCCATATGTAAGCAGGGGGGGATTAAAGCTTCAAAAGGCGATGCAGCATTTTGATGTGACATTGCAGGGTAAGATATGTATGGATGTGGGATCTTCAACGGGAGGATTTACCGACTGTATGCTGCAAAATGGTGCTAAAAGAGTATATGCCATTGATGTGGGGCGTGGACAGCTGGACTGGAAACTACGGCAGGACGAGCGGGTTGTGTGTATGGAGCGCACTAATATTCGGTATGTTGTTTCGGCTGATTTAGAAGAACCGGCAGATTTTTCTTCGATTGATGTATCATTTATATCACTGACGAAGGTGTTGCTTCCGGTGCGGGATTTACTGACTCTGGGGGGAGAAGTAGTCTGCCTTATTAAGCCACAGTTTGAAGCAGGGCGTGAGAAGGTAGGTAAAAAGGGTGTTGTCAGAGATGCTCAGGTACATGAAGAGGTTATCAGGAAGGTGGGAGACTATGCCAAAAGCATCGGTTTTGGTATTTGTCATCTGGAGTTTTCGCCGATTAAGGGACCGGAGGGCAATATTGAATATCTAATGCATCTGAAAAAGGATCAGGATGAGGGTGAAGGAATTGAATTTCCGGTCGTCATTCATCAGGTAGTAACTGCAGCTCATAACCAACTGGATTAAATAGAGGTCGAAACGGATGAATTGTTTTTACATAATTACAAACAGCATTAAGGATAAAGAGTTAAAGGTTACGAGCCGGATTTCTGAATATCTTATGGCTCATCAGAGGACTTGTTTTATTCAGGTTAAGGACGACCGGCGGGGTACAAAGAAAAACCGGTATACCGATGCAGGGCAGATTCCTGACGAGGTGGAATGTATTATTGTACTGGGCGGAGATGGTACGCTTCTGCGTGCTGCCCGGGATGTAGTGGACAAGGAGCTTCCGTTGTTTGGAATTAACCTGGGCACGTTGGGCTACCTGGCAGAGATTGATGTGCAGTCGATTTATCCGGCTTTGGATCATCTGATGAATGGTGAATATGAGATTGAGCGGCGGATGATGCTCACGGGCAGTGTTTATCATAACGGGCAATTGATTGAACAGGACATTGCCCTGAATGATATTGTTATTAGCCGTGAAGGTCCGCTTCGGGTCATTCATTTCCACAATTATGTTAATGATGCTTTTTTGAATTCCTATAATGCGGATGGAATCATTATCTCAACGCCAACCGGATCAACGGGATATAGTTTGTCGGCTGGCGGTCCGATTATATCCCCCAGCGCTTCGATGCTGCTGATGACGCCTCTGGCACCACATACGCTGAATACCAGGAGTATTGTATTTTCAGATAATGACAAGATTACAGTAGAAGTCGGACCGGGCAGAGACGGAACGGTTGAGAGAGGTGTGGCATCTTTTGATGGGGCGACGATTGCCCATATGGTGACTGGCGATAAAATTGTCATCAGGAAGTCAGAAAAAGATACCAGAATTGTGAAGATTAGTAATATCAGCTTTTTGGAAACATTAAGGAATAAGATGAAGTAACTGTTCAGCAGATGAATAGTTGATCGGGAGGGATAGCTTGTGAAAGTGGAGAGACATTCCAAGGTCATTCAATTAATTAACCAGTACGATATTGAGACGCAGGAAGAGCTGGCGGCACGATTAAATGAAAGTGGATTTTGCGTAACGCAGGCAACTGTTTCCCGGGATATCCGGGAGCTGAAGCTTACTAAGATTACAAAGGCAGACGGTCATGCCAAATACGCAGTACTGCAAAATGATGACCAGGAGTTGGGAATAAAGTACATAAGGGTTTTGAAAGCAGCGTTTGTTTCCATGGATCTGGCACAGAATATTCTGGTCATTAAGACTGCTCCGGGAATGGCAATGGCGGCGGCAGCGGTGCTTGATGATATGCAGTGGAGTGAGATTATTGGCTGCATTGCCGGCGACAATACGATCATGTGTGCTATCCGCAGTACCAATGATGCGCTGCTGGTTAAGGATAAATTGAGAAAAATGTTAGACGGTATTTCCTGATCATATTCGGGAAGACAGGTGCTCCTTCACCTTGCAGGCTGAAAATTTATCCTGCGCAAAACATATAGTTAATTAATGTTGGCTCCTAGGATATGAAGAGGAATCGAAGAGGAAGTTATATGCTGATAAATTTACATGTGAAAAATATTGCGTTGATTGATGAAATCGATGTGGAATTTGCTAAAGGCCTGAATATTCTTACCGGTGAAACCGGGGCAGGGAAATCTATTCTGATGGGAGCAGTAAATCTGGCATTAGGGAAAAAGATGACCAGTGACATCATTGGTAAATTTGGTGACTATGCTTTGGTAGAACTGATTTTCAGTGTGGACAATCCCGGTATCCGTAAGATATTAGAAGAGAAAGATATTATTCTGGAAGATGAGCAGATCATTCTCAGCCGTAAAGTGATGGATGGGCGAAGCATTTGTAAAATCAATTCGGAAACATGTACGACCGGGCGAATGAAGGAAGTAGCTTCGTTACTGTTGGACATTCATGGACAGCATGAACATCAAAAACTGTTGTCACAAGAACATCAGCTGACCATTCTGGATGAATTTTCCGGCACTGTGCTGCACCAGGCAAAGGCAGCAACAGAGTCTGATCATAAGGCATATAAAGCGCTTCAGGATGAACTGGCAGCTTACCAGTTAGACGAAGAGCAACGCCTAAGAGAACTCTCTTTTCTTGAATTTGAAATTGATGAAATAGAAAAAGCTGCTTTGCAGCCAGATGAAGACCAGGAGCTGGAAAAATGTTACCGAAAACTTTTAAATGGAAAGAAAATCGCCGAAGCACTAAACCTTGCTCACGGCTATATTGGCTATGATAACCGTACCCAGGCCGGTGAACAGTTGGGTATGGCTATTCGGGAAGTAGCAGCAGTACAGGAATACGATGAGCAGATTGGCAGTATTCATAGCATGCTTCTGGATATTGAAAGTATGTTAAATGACTGCAATCGAGAAATGTCATCTTATCTTTCTGAATTAACATTTTCGGAAGAAGAATTCCAGAAAGTTGACCGGCGATTGAATTTTATCAATGGTCTGAAATCCAAATACGGCTCTTCTGTTGAAGACATCTTTAAGTATCAGACCGAGCAGCAGGCGAAGCTGGAAAGGCTGGTACATTTTGAAGAACAAAAGGCTAAGCTTACACAAGAACTGGCAGTGCATGAAGAGAAACTTAAAGAAACATCCGATCAGTTAAGTAATATTCGAAAAGAAAATGCCAAGCAATTTGAAAAACAATTAATCGCCGCGCTTACGGATTTGAATTTTGCTGATGTGGATTTTGAAATTGCTTTTTCTTCCCTGAATAAATTTACGAAAAACGGAAAAGATACCATTGAGTTTCTGATTTCCACCAATCCCGGTGAAAGTAAAAGACAGCTTGGGAAAGTAGTTTCCGGTGGTGAACTTTCCCGAATCATGCTGGCAGTCAAGACTTTGATTGCAGATATGGAAGATACCGAAACGCAGATCTTTGATGAAATTGATACTGGAATCAGTGGCAGAACAGCTCAGAAAGTAGCTGAAAAGCTGGAACTCATCGGTCAAAAGCGGCAGATACTCTGCATCACCCATTTGGCTCAGATTGCCGCCATGTCTGATGCTCATTTTGAAATTAAAAAAAATATTGGTGAAAATGTTGCCACAACGCAGATCTACAAATTGGATGAGAATGAGTCGATAGAGGAAATTGCCCGCATTCTTGGCGGTGCGCAGATAACTGACAGTGTTCGGACCAATGCAAAAGAAATGAAAGAATTGGCACATGTTCATAAAAATACAAGAGTGAAAAAATAAAATCATCACATACTAAAAAAGGATATACAAGTTTGATTGTATATTCTTTTTTTGTGCAAAAGAAATTTTCTTGAAAATTTCAGGAGAGCAGCAAAGCCGATGGTGCTTTGACTTCTATAGAAAAGGATGTGATGATTTGATACGTAGGCAGAAATATAGAAGGTTTTTATGGGTACTGCTGTTAATCAGCATGATGGGGACTGGCGTTTATGCATATTATACGATGTACAATTCCATTCCGGATGAAATCAATGTCTATGCCGGTGAAGAAGATCAGTTGGAAGATATTTTTTCATCCAGATTAATCACATATGACGATGCGGTAACTGTTACCGGTAATAACAGCTATCTGATCAAACTCAAATTGTTAAATATCATACCTCTGAAAACTATAAAAGTACAGAACATTAATCTGCAAAGTGTACAGGTAAGTGGTGATACTATTGGAATTTATATGGAGACAAATGGAGTGTTAATTATCGATACCGGTGAGGTTGCAGCTATGGACGGTGTCAATACCAGACCGGCAGAGAATATTGTAAAGGCGGGGGATTATATTATGGCAGTCAATGGAACGGTATTAAATTCAAAACAGGAATTAGTAGATATTGTGAATCAAAGTAACGGCACTGCCATGGAGTTGGATGTCATGCGTTATGATGAGAATATTAAAATTTCTCTTGAACCGGTACTGACTCAGGATGATACCTATAAGCTGGGAGTATGGGTCAGGGATAATATTCAGGGGATTGGTACTCTTACTTATGTGGACGGTAACGGTACCTTCGGAGCGTTAGGTCATGGAATCAGCGATATGGATACAGGCGGGCTTCTAAGCCTGAAAAAGGGTGAACTGTATCAGGCGGACATTTTGGCCATTACAAAAGGGGAACAGGGCAGCCCCGGTGAATTACGGGGTGTGATCAATTATCAGAACTCCGAGCTGCTGGGCGATATTGAAGTGAATCAAAGTAACGGTATCCGCGGAGTACTCAGCAAAGAAGGAAAAGAAAAAATCAATGCTGTGACATTTCCAATTGGCTTAAAGCAGGAAATTGAGGTTGGCCCGGCGGTTATCCTGTGCAATATTGACGGCACAGTGAAAGAGTATGAAATAGAGATTACAGATATTGACTGGAATCAGAAAGATACAAATAAAAGTTTCAGTATTCAGGTAACCGATTCAAATCTGCTTTCGGCAACCGGTGGAATTGTTCAGGGGATGAGCGGCAGTCCAATTATTCAAAATGGCAAACTGATCGGAGCAGTAACTCATGTTTTAATTCAAGATGCGGCAAGAGGTTACGGTATTTTCATAGAAAATATGATGGAGCTTTAAGTTGAAATCTCTCGTTTTTTGCGGTTTTTAGTCGCAAGGTGAATAATCACGTCGAACGAATTACAGGATTTTAACGTGGTTTAGCTTGATTTGAATTGGTAACATCTCTATAATTAAGGATGTGGCAGAAAACACAGATATCTGAAAGGGGCGCCCCGCCAAGTTTCAATTATCAAAACATTAGCCAGGAGGAGCGGAATGGAAAAATTAAATGTTGCCATCGCTGATGATAACGAACGGATGATCAATCTTCTGGGATCGATCATTAAAGAAGACAGCGATTTGGAATTGGTGGGTCAGGCAGATAATGGTAAAGATATTTATGATATAATTAAGGAGAAAGAGCCGGACATTGTATTACTTGATATCATTATGCCAAAAGTTGATGGTTTAACCGTGATGGAAAAAGTAAATCGAGATAATACCATAAAGAAACATCCTGCATTTATTATAGTATCTGCAGTTGGGCAAGAACAGATTACAGAAGATGCCTTTAATTTAGGGGCTTATTATTATATTTTAAAGCCATTCGATAATGAAATGGTGCTTAACAGAATCAAACATCTGAAGAATAAGACATCAGGCAGAAACAGAGAATTCCGTAAATTCAGCAGTTTTGATCAAAAGAGTGATTATATGGAACGGAATCTGGAAATGGATGTCACCAATATCATCCATGAAATCGGCGTTCCGGCTCATATTAAAGGTTATCAATATCTGAGAGATTCTATTATTATGTCCGTAGAAGACATGGAAATGCTGAATTCAATTACTAAGATACTATATCCAACAATTGCGAAAAAGCATCAAACTACGCCTAGCCGCGTAGAGCGGGCGATCAGGCATGCCATTGAAGTTGCATGGAGCCGTGGGAAAATGGATACGATTGATGAACTATTTGGATACACTGTAAGTACAGGTAAAGGGAAGCCGACCAATTCAGAGTTTATCGCATTAATAGCAGATAAAATCCGCCTGGAGTATAAAAATATTTAATTGCTTTTGCATATTATGCTTTCCATAATATTAAAATTAAGCTATAATATATACAATATGTTTTTGATATTAGGGAGGTTGGCTGGATGAAAAATATATTATTTATTGCATCAGAAGCGATACCGTTTATAAAAACGGGAGGATTAGCCGATGTAGTAGGATCATTGCCAAAATGTTTTCCAAAAAAACACTTTGACGTTAGGGTTATTATTCCTAAATATGCCTGCATGAAATCAGAATTTGGAGATTCTTTAACATATAAAACTAATTTCTACTTAGATATTAATTGGCGGCACCAGTATGTAGGGATATTTGAAAGAGAATATGAGGGAATTAAATTCTACTTCATCGATAATGAAGAGTACTTTGGAGGAGATCGCCCATATTTTGGGATGCCTCAGGATTTGGAAAAATTTGCATTTTTTTCAAAAGCAGCACTATCAGTATTACCGGTAATTGATTTTAGGCCAGATATTATTCATTGCCATGATTGGCAGACTGGTTTAATTCCTGTATATCTACGGGAACGTTTTCAGGGAAATGAGTTTTACCATGGAATAAAATCGATTATGACTATACATAATCTGAAATTCCAGGGAGTATGGGATATTAAGACAATTCAAAGTATTACCGGATTGTCCAATTACTACTTTGTTCCGGATAAGCTGGAGTCAAATCATAATGCAAATTACCTCAAAGGCGGTCTGGTATATGCAGATGCAATCACGACCGTAAGTAAAACCTATGCAGAAGAGATTAAGACACCCTTTTATGGAGAAGGCTTAGATGGACTAATGTGTGCCCGTTCCAATAACCTGCGTGGCATTGTGAATGGGATTGATTACGATGAGTATAATCCGGAAACGGATTCCTATATTGTGCGCAATTACAGCGCAAAGAACTTTAGAAAAGAAAAAATAAAGAATAAAGTAGCACTGCAGAAAGAGCTGGGACTGGATGTGAATCCAAAAACCATGATGATTGGGGTGGTATCCAGGTTAACCGATCAAAAGGGGCTGGACTTGATCGCCTATTTGATGGACGAGATATGTCAGGATAATATACAGCTTGTCGTTCTAGGAACCGGAGATGCCAAATATGAGAATATGTTCCGGCATTTTGCCTGGAAATATGGCAATAAGGTTTCCGCTAACATTTATTATTCAGAGACCATGTCTCATAAGATCTATGCTTCTTGTGATGCCTTTTTGATGCCATCACTGTTTGAACCATGTGGTTTAAGCCAATTGATGAGTTTACGGTACGGCACCGTGCCGATCGTCAGAGAAACAGGCGGACTGAAAGATACTGTGTGGCCATATAATGAATATGAGAGCAGCGGTACAGGTTTTAGTTTTACCAACTATAATGCTCATGAGATGCTGAACACACTTCGTTATGCGCAGCAGATTTATTATGATAAAAAACGTGAGTGGAATAAAATTGTTGACCGGGCAATGGCGGCAGATTTTTCATGGAATAGTTCGGCTAAGCAATATGAAGAAATGTATAATTGGCTTACAGAGTAGAGCCGTTATGATATTCAAAGGAAAATTGAGAAGTGAGAAAAAACAAAAGAGCCATACGAAATGGCTCTTTTGTTTTGTGTTTAATGAGGGGGGAGATAGTGAGTGGTTAATCAACTATCCAAGTACTAGTATAATGAAAAAATGTGTTTATTTTGTGTACATGTAATAAAGAAAGTCTTAAGATTGGAGGTGGAATGTTAAGATTATTTATGGGAGGTTATTTTTGCAAATTGGGTTATCGGGATATTTCAATGGGTGAGGTGGATGTGGGTTAATATGTTGGCTAATAGGACGCCACTGAGGAAGG
>Ga0153928_1000541_pt1 | contig 18340 bp, 18 predicted proteins | sample TSNJ012MetaG_FD_106656 | JGI IMG/M metagenome (GOLD analysis project Ga0153928, IMG submission 106656) | Attine ant fungus gardens microbial communities from New Jersey, USA - TSNJ012 MetaG | ecosystem: Host-associated > Fungi > Mycelium > Unclassified | place: USA: New Jersey, Wharton State... | reverse complement strand
CATCTGATATAATACCAGATGCCAAACAATAGAGAGCAATCTGGCTCAACCAATCATGCAGATGCATCTTATTTTCAGAGCCTGCAAATGTTGGTGGCTCTGGCACCTTGGTTTTAGAGGTAATGTTTCCTCCAGGGAGCCTTGTCAGCTCTTTCCAAAAACAGGTGATTTCTGCCTCCAAAGTTGTAATCCTGTTATATGCAGTGGTCAAGACACCATTATAATGGTTGATTGCTCCATTGAGCACCTAGTCAATGTAGTTCTTGAGAAGAAGAGAAGTTTCTTGATGCACATTTTGCAGCATCTGTATTTCAGTTTCATTCCAGGGCATATGCTCAGTGCTTATGCCATCTTTGACAAATGCATTCCAATTCTCAGCACTGAAATCAGAAAAGGAAACAGTAGTAGTAAAGTTGTTGAAAGTTGATATATCTATTTAAGTAATTAATTATGGTTCTTGAGTATGTTTTCAAGGGGGTAAAAGGAAAAAATGCCCAAATTTAGCCTCTTAATGCCACAGTTATATAGCAGTACCATTCTAGATTTATATCTAGGGAATGTAAATGTTCAACTCTAGGAGAGTTTGACAAATTGCTGGTACTCTAGTCATTGGTTCTGATAGATCTACACTCCTTAGGCACTTACAAGCACCTTTCAGTAGTCTCTACTCTTTGGTGGTTATTATATAATCCTCCTTCTCTACTTTCAATACTTTATCCTCTAACCTTCTAAACCAGTTCCATACAGGACTATACTGTTGATTCTCCTCCTCAACTCTTTTCCTCATTTCATTAAAGAATGGTAGTATATGGTCTAGAGTTGGTTTCAAAATTTCTTTGAAGTTTCTTGTTTGGAAAAAGGGTGGTTTGATTAGAATAGGTGGAGGTAGTGAAGAAAGGCAAGGTCCTATCTGTAGTTTGAGTGGTAGTGGTGGTAGAGGATTGGAAATCTTGTCAAGAAGTTCCTTTGCCTTGAGTAATTGATGTAACCATGCTTACCTAGTAGCATGTTTTTTATGTTTTTCCACCAATGCCCTTGATTCTTCTTTCAACAGAATATGAGGTTTAGGGGGTAGAATAGGCATAGGTATGACTGTTCTCTTTCTTTTTCCAATATCTTTGAACTTTCTACAACTTTCTGGAGTAAGATAAAGTGTTTCTCTAACACCAGTTTCAGCATTTGTGAAGGTGACAATATTGCTGTTTTTTCTGATAGCAGACATGGCTTGGGGGCAAAAGTGAGCACAATATCCCTAGTTCAGCAGATGAAGTGTGGTAGGCAGAAACTACACTACAACTATACTAAAAGTGTCTTTCCAATGACATAGATCCTGTCTTGAGGAGAGAGTTCAACATCATGTCCAGTTTCTCATACTGGCTCATGGAGGAGGAATAGGGGTTCTCAGAGTGGTTCTAGCCACCTGCAAGGGTTTTTTGGAAATGTTTACACAAATCCAAAGTCTTTCAGGACTAGCTGTGATATACAAGCTAGCCTGCTCTCAATAGTTTGAGACAGACCTTTCCCTTTACACCTGGGGTCCAGCCTACTATAGAGATAGGTCCTTGACAGAAACCCACTCTGAGCCCTCAGTAAGTCATCTGTCCTGTAACAGAAACAGAGACTCCTCTATAGAGATAGATCCTTGACAGAAACCTACTCTAAGTCCTCAGTTAGTCATCTGTCCTGTAACAGAAACAGAGACACCCTCAGAAAAGTTATCTTGTCCTGTAACAGAGACAAAGAGACCCCCTTATAGCTCCCTGGACCCACATCTGGAATGAACATAACTCCATGTCCTTTGCAGAGACAATGGGGACAGAAAACAGTAGACTTAACAAACTATCACAAATGGCCACTTACTTATTTGTGATTGGTTGATTTGATAATCAAAGTGTTTAAAAAAGTGAAGTTAGACAAGCAGCAAAAGATGTTGTTAAGTCTGAGGTTTATCCTTAGACATACAGTCCTTAAATACATGATTGTGGTGATCTATACACCAGAACAGCCTACTACATGATCACTATCTATTGTTCTACATATAGGAGTGCTATTGTTCTTGAAATAGAGATAACCTAACCATCTTAGGGCAGTCCTTTGTTCTATTCAAGGACAAATTATAATCTATAGATAAAGATCAGTTGTCATGTGCAAATATTGAGGACCTTGTATCTCCATGGGATCTTATTGCATTGAGATCTATTTATGACTGAAAGAAGCACATTGAAGAGAGCTTTACGATGGTTGTTGAAGCAAACAATTATGTTAAGCAGTTCCTGAGATATCAGTGATTTAGTGTCTGGTGACTTGGTGATCACTGACTGATCTGCTGATAACTTTGTGAATACTGATTGCTTTGAGATGTTTTTGGTACCGTTTGAGAGGTCTTCTTAAGGGCTTTTGGTGGCCATTTAGATCACTGAAATCGGTCAAGTATTTCTGGAGTTATGGTCCAAATGAAGTTTATGACAGTTTAAACTATGAAAAGGAAGGATCTACCCTCTTTCTAAAGATGAGAGGGAGGAGGTTCAGAAATTTGTGGATGACCAGTTAAGAAAGGGGTATATCAGACCATCAAAGTCCCCTTAGACATCACCAGTTTTCTTTGTAGGTAAGAAAGATGGGAAGAAGAGAATAGTTATGGACTATTGTAGTCTAAATGAACAAACTGTGAAAAATAATTACCCCCTGCCGCTAATTACAGATCTAATTGACAACATGGGGAGTAAGAGAGTGTTCACCAAAATGGACTTATGATAGGGCTTTAACAATGTAAGGATAAAGGAAGGGGATGAATGGAAGGGAGTATTTACCACACACATTGGATCCTTTGAACCAACTGTTATGTTTTTTGGGATGACAAATTCACCAGCTATATTCCAAGTGATAATGAATGAGATTCTGAGAGATATGATTAATAAAGGAAAAGTAGCAGCATTTGTGGACAATGTGCTAGTAGGAACAGAAACAGAGGAGGGACATGATGAGATAGTAGAGGAGATCCTAAGAAGGCTAGAAGAGAACGACTTATATATCAAGCCAGAGAAGTATGCATGGAAAATAAGAAAGATTGGATTCCTGAATGTAGTCATAGGACCCAGTGGAATAGAAATAGAGAAAGAGAAGGTGGATAGGGTATTGAGTTGGCCAGAGCCAAGGAATGTGAAAGATGTTAGGAAATTTTTAGGCCTTGCAAATTATTACAGAAGGTTTATTAAAGACTTTGCTTGAGTAGCTAGGCCAATGTGAGTGCTGACAAGGAAGGATGTAAAGTGGAGATGGGAAGGAGAAGAACAGGCTGCATTTGAGGAGCTCAAGAAGGCCTTCACGATGAGACCAGTGCTAGTAGCCCTAGACTTAGACAAAGAGTTTAGGATAGAGACAGATGCCTTGAATTATGCAACTGGAGGAGTGCTCTCAATAAAGTGCTCTAACAACTTATGGAGACTGGTAGCTTTCATTTCAAAATCTCTAAGTGATACGGAAAGGAATTACAAGATACACGACAAAGAAATGTTAGCAATAGTCAGATGTCTAGAGGTGTGGAGACATTTCTTAGAAGGAATGGTAGTAAAATTCGAGATTTGGACAGATCATAAAAATCTTGAATACTTCATGAAAGCACAAAAGTTGAATAGACAACAAGCTAGATAGGCACTGTACCTATCAAGATTTGACTTTGTGTTAAAATATGTTCCTGGAACAAAGATAGGAAAGGCAGACAGCCTGAGCAGAAGGCCAGACTAGGAAGTTGGAGTGGAAAGAGACAAAGAGGATGAGATGTTGATAAGAAGAGAATGGTTAGAAAATAAAAGAACAGAGAAGGTGGAAGTAATAGTAGAAGGAGTAGATCTATTGGAAAAGATAAGGCAATTGAAAGTAAGGGATGATGAAGTAGTTAAAGCAGTGGAAGAGATGAAACAAGCAGGAGTAAAAGTTCTAAGAGACGAAAAGTAGAGGGACATAGATGGTGTAATGTATAAAGAAGAGAAGGTGTACATACCCAAGGATAAGGTGCTTAGAGTGGAAATAATTAGGCTGCATCACAATACACCTGTGGGAGGACATGGAGGACAGTGGAAGATAGTGGAGCTAGTCACAAGAAACTTCTGGTGACCAGGAGTAACAAAGGAAGTGAAGCAATACATGGAAGGTTATAACTCCTGTCAGAGGAATAAAAACTGCATAGAACAGCCAGCAGGAAAGCTGATGCCAAACTCAATTCCTGAAAAACCTTGGATGCATATATCGGCAGACTTCATTACTAAACTGCCTTTAGCTCAAGGATATGACACTATCTTAGTAGTAGTAGACTGGTTAACAAAGATGGTTCATTTTATACCAACTACAGAGAAAACAATGGCAGAAGGGCTAGCTAAGCTATTTAGAGACAATATGTGGAAGTTACATGGTCTACCTGAAAGTATCATATCAGACAGGGGGCCACAATTTGCAGCAGGAGTAATGAAGGAGCTAAATCAGATACTAGGGATCAAGAGCAAATTGTCAACAGCGTTCCACCCTCAAACAGATAGACAAACAGAGAGGATTAACCAGGAATTAGAACAGTACTTAAGGATGTTCATTAACTACCAACAAGAACAGTGGCCAGACTGGTTAGGAATGGCAGAGTTCACCTACAATAACAAGGCATATTCAAGTATGAAGATATTACTCTTTAAAGCAAATTATGGGCAAGATCCTAGGATGGAATTTGAGATAAGGAAGAGGGAAAAGTATGAAGGAGCAGAGAAATTTGTAGCAAAAATGAAAGAAATTCAGGGAGAGGCTAAAGTAGCCTTAGGGAAAGCGCAGGAAGAAATGAGAAAGTATATAGATAGGAAAAGAGAAGAAGTCGACAAGTATAAAGTAGAAGACTTAGTAATGCTCAGCACAAAGAATCTAAAATATTAGATAATTGGAAGGAGGACAGAGAAGTTGACAGAGAGGTTTGTAGGCTCTTACAAGATCAAGAAAATTGTATCGACAAACATGGTTGAATTGGAGTTACCAAGTACAATAAGGATACATCCAGTAGTAAATGTTAGTAGAATACGTAGATATGTAGGGCAAGTAGAGGGACAAAGGAGGAAGCAACCTGCTCCAGTCATAATCAAAGGAAAAAAGGAATGGGAAGTCGAGAAAATCCTAAATAAATGACGGATATGAGGAAAGGATAAGTACTTGGTACAATAGAAGAGATTCATAGCAGAATCAGATACTTGGGAAAGAAGGGAAAATCTGGAAAATACAAAAGAGGCAGTTGAAGAGTATAAAAAGGGATACCAACAAGACATGGAAGATGTAAAACAACAAGAGAGAGAGAAAGGAACATTCAGAAGAGGGGAACTGCTAGGACGATTTACAGTGAAAAGGTTATTTGGATGGTTGGATAAGAGGTATGACAAAGAATACTGGGCAAGGTTAAAAAGAAACTGGAGAAGATGGAAAGGAGGAAAGAAAAGAGAATAAAGAACAATGGAAACAATAAAGGAAGAGGAAGAAGAGACCAAACAAGGAAACTTGGGAATAAAGGAGTGGACAGAAGAAGACAATGACAAAATAGGAAATATGGTCAATCTCTACTATGAACTATAAAAATTCCTTGGGACAAGAAACCTTGAAAGGGAGGTGGTATTATAACTTGACCAAATAACTAAGTCATTATTTATTTTCTTTTTCTTTTCTTTTTTTTATTAAAAGAACCAATGGACATGCAAGAAGAAATGACTCAAAAGAAACATGCGGGACTTTATAAATAAGAGTAAATACCAAAATGTGTATAAGTAGTGTACAAAAAATGAATGAGAACTCTATTGAGTTCTCCTTGTCAACTCAGACTAGGAGTAGTTCTAAGACATCTCAGTTTAAGTCCTTACACCTTAGACTATGCTATAGAGCTAATAGAAGACAAAACCTTCCCTTATAGACCTGCATATCAACACTTGGAAAAAGAGCTATAGATATTAAAGGAGTTTATCCAAGACATAATGGCTCAACAGTTTATCTAACAAAGTAAATCCTCTATTGCATTGCCAATCCTATTTGTTACAAAAAAAAATACTACAGACCTTTGCCTTTGTATAGACTATTGTATTCTCAACAAGATCACTCTAAAAAACAGATATCCTGTTCCCTCTATAGACTTACTCCTAGATTGCTTGCAAGGCACCTAATTCTTTATAAAGATTAACCTACAAGAAGCCTTCTATTTACTATAGATTTGCAAAGGGAATAAATGGAAGACAGCCTTCTGAACTCCCTTTGGCCTGTTTGAGTTTTTAGTCATGCCTTTTGGATTGTATAATACATCTGTCTTATTTCAAGATTATATTGACTGGGCTCTTGAAGGAATGGAAGACAAGCTCATAGTGTACCTAGATGATATCCTAATTCATGGATTAATACTTGAGAAACTTTGTGACCAAATGAAATGATATCTGCAACAGCTCCAAGAGAATAAACTATTTGCTAAACTTAAGAAATGTGAATTTGAGGTGACAGAAACTAGAATATTAGGATTTATTGTCAATGAAAAAGGACTCACTATGGAACCAGAACACATTAAAACCATAACCAATTGGCCTGTGCCCACTATACTTATACAAGTCTAGGAATTTATAGACTTTCAGAGATCATGAAACCTATTACTGATCTGACTTGAAAGACCACATTATAGTTTCAATAGACCCCAATGACCACTGAAGCCCTAGAAAAAATAAAAAGATACTTTATCTCAGAACTATTACTCCAACATTTTAACTTCTCTAAACCTGTACACATCTTCACTAATACATCTGGCTATGCTGCCATAGCAATCCTTATGCAACAACATGGGAACTCACTATACCCAGTAGTATTCTGGTCAAGGAAGTTTACAAGCCCTGAGCAAAATTACACTATAATAGAGCAAGAGTTGTTACCTATAGTTGAAGCAATGAACCACTGGTGACACTACCTTGAAGGAGCTCAGTATACAATCCAGATATATACTGACCACTATAACTTATGCTACTTCAACATCCTAGAACACATTAGTAGTAGACTGGCCAGGTGGTCTATCCAGCTATAATGTTTTGACTTCAAAATCCAATATTGACTAGGAAAACAAAACTCTACTGATACTCTTTCAAGATGCCCTAACTACCAAATTGATCCCAAAAACCCAACACAACCAGCTCAGTTCAATTTGAAATTTTACATTGCATACCCAGAGACTACAGAAATGCAGGAGTATGAAGTCAAGTTAAAACTGAATACTGCTATGTGTCCAGAAGACCTTAGTCAGAGATTCCAAGAAGTATATACTATAAATCCATATCTGGAAAGAATACAACTAATACAGGATATTACAAATAGCCACTTACTAATTTGTGAGTTGATGATTTAATAATTAAAAGGCTCAAAAAAGCAAAGTTTAGACAGTAGCAAAAGATGTTGTTGAGTCTGAGGTTTATCCTCAGACATAGGGTTCTTAAATACATAATTGTAGTGGTCTGTGCACCAGGACAGCCTACCACATGATCACTACCTATTGCTCTACATATAGGAGTGCTATTGTTCTTGAAATAGAGATAACCTAACCATCTTAGGGTAGTCCTTTGTTCTATTCAAGAACAGATGATAATCTATAGGTAAAGATCAGTATTATGTACAAACATTGAGGATCTTGTATCTCCATGGGATCTTATTGCCTCAGGGTCTATTTATAGCCAAAAGAAGCATATTAAAGAGAGCTTCATATTGATTATTAAAGCAAATGATTATATCAAGTGGTTTCCAAGATATTAGTGATTTAGTGTTTGGTAACTTGGTGATCACTGACTGATCTGCTGATAACTTGGTGAATACTGATTGCTTTAAGACATTTTTGGTATTGTTTAAAAGGTCTTCTTAAGGGCTTTTGGTAGCCATTTAGATCATTGAAACCGGTTGAGTATCCCTGGAGTTATAGTCTAAATGAAGTTTGTGACACAGAAACTTAGTGACTGAAAAGAAGAGAAACATGTACTATACTGCAAAGACAAGATATATGTCCCTAAAGCATTGTGCATGAAAGTAACTCACTTATACCATGATACACCCCTAGCCAGCTACTTTTGTAGAGACTGAACAATAGAATCACTCTATAGAAACTTCTGGTAGCTGAACTTAGTAAGGAATGTTGCCAATTATATGAAAGCTTATCAATCTTGTGCTATGAACAAACCAATAACACACACTATGCATGGACACCTACTCCCACTTCTGTAAGGGGACACTCCAGGGACATACTTAGTTTTTAGGTAAACTCAGTATCTATGGGCTAAGTATATCTTCTATATCATACTCCCACTCTCTCCTGTGCTTTTTCTGTCTTGTGTTGTCATGGTGATGCTTGTTTAACTAGATAAGAACATTGTGGTATTATTGGTTAGTGTTTATATAATTGTATACAGACTACCTGTTGTAGTATATATAATAGCTTGTATGGGTAGATCTATCTTTACTCAAATATCACACTAGCTTCTGGGACCTTCTTCTAGTTTATTGAGTAACTACCTCTGAGTGTTCCTCTTACAACCTCCCTCCCCAGGTGACCTATGGCAAAGGATTGGTATGGACATGATCACTAACCTCCTAAGACATCAAAAACAAGCTATAACTGTATATTAGTAGTGATTGATCACTTTACAAAAATGAGCCACTTTGTACCTTGTAAGAAAAGCTTGAATATTGAACAGACTGCCAATCTGCTGATAGACATGGTCATAAAACACCATGGACTATCTTTAACAATAGTATTAGACAGGGACAAACACTGGATAAATGAGTTTTGGAAGTGCTTGTGCAACCATTTAAAGATAAAACAAGCATCTACCACAGCACACTGTGCCCAGGCTGATAGACAAACTAAAAGGATGAACAGAATTCTAGAGTCCTACCTGAGAGTGTACTGCAACTAGAAGCAGAACAACTGGGACCAGCACTTGGCTTCAGTGGAATTTATATACAATAACTCAAGACACATGGCCACTGGAGTTATATCTTTTTTTGCAAACCAAGGATACCATCCCTGAGCTGTGGTATTAGAAGAGTTGAAATGATCACCACTAGACAAGCCATCAGCAATGATGCATACAGAGAAAATGCAAACCTTATTTACAATATTACAGAATGCACTCAAATATATACAGACTGCCAACACCAAGTTCTACAATAAACACCAGAAAACAATTAAATTCAATGTGAGCAACCAAGTCTGGTTATGCACAGTGGATATTTGTACATGTCAACTGAGCAAAAAATTAAGCCAAAAAAATTAGGACCTTTCATAGTTAGCAGAGTGGTAAATTACAATGCTTACAAGCTAAACTTACTAGTATATCTTCAAATCTGGCCTATATTCAATGTTGATTGACTTGAACCATATACTCCTCTACTCCCAGACCAATCTATACCAACATTATCAGACCCAGATATCATTGACAATAACCTAGAACGGAAAGTTGATGCAATTGTTGATGCAAAAAGACAAAATGACACTTACTACTATCACATTCACTAGATGGGATTACCCCATAAGGAAGACATCTGGGAACCAGCATACCATCTCATTCATGCAAAAGAAGCAGTTAGTGAGTTCCACTACATACATCCAGATGCTTCCAAGCCCCAAGTATCAGATATGTGAGAATCTAGTAAAAAGAGGCAACAACTGTGAGGACATAGTGTAGAAAGAGGAGGATGTTAGAGACAAAATGCACATTAATTATTGATTATAATATTACATAATACTCCCTTATAATACTTGCTTAGATAATTCCTTCCTTAGTCTCAAATTTACAATATTGACAAACTGCCCTTGAGTTCAGTCTCATTCCCAGACAAAAGCAAACTGTAAACTGTTAGAGGAAAGGAGCATAATAGACTGCATACAATACTACTGACTGTGCACACTGCAGACAAGACTACTACAAAGTATTGGAGGAAGGTAGTATAGTGCACTGTAAACAATACTAAAACTGTTAGAGAAAGGGAGTGCAGTGACCTGATAGACAACTCTGCACACTATTATACAGACTGTTGGAGGAAGGGAGTGTAGCAACCTGCTAGACAACACAATGTCAACTAGACTCAGAATTAGTAGAGGGTTCAAGTTGGGCTGAAGGCCCAGTTAAAAACCTTGTTAATTAGTATATGAGAACAGGTGGGAATTGATGAGAATTTTGATGAATTGCATAACTGCTGAGTTTCAAAACTTTTCCCATCTTCTACACTCCTGTGAAGACTGACTAAGCAGTTATTGTAACATCACACTCACAACACACTTTAATTCTACAAAATTCAAATAAATTCATTAAAAATTAGAAAAAACTGCAGAAAAATAAAATAAAATTGGAAGAAACTGCACCTGTCCCCAAGTTTTTTTCAGTACACTTTCTTTTACTCAATTACTCAAAAATTCAAATTAATTCATTAAAAATGGAAAAAAACTTGTCATGACATGGTCAAAACAGCTAAGTCATTATTTATTTTCTTTTCCTTTTTCTTTTCTTTTAACTAGGAAATTAGCAGATACATGAAATGAAATAACTAAAAGAGATGCGTGGGAGTTTATAAATAGAAGTAAACACAGGAAGTGTATAAGTAGTATACCACAATTGAATGGGAACTCTATCGAGTTCTCCTTGTTAACTCAGACTAAGAGTAGTTCTAAGATGTCTCAGTCTAAGTCCTTACACTAGAACTCAATATCCACTTCTTGAGCACTATCCGCCTTGGACCTTGCTCACTCTTATTCTCATATAAATCAACCCTTGGCCAGTGGTCATCATGATCACTAGCCATCTCCATATATAACCGGGCTCTTGGCTTAAGGGGACTTTGCAGTCAGTTAGGGACTGTAGGTGGAGATGTGGTACCAAACCCAGGTATCATGTTCTAGACCTGACCTTGCAACTGGGTGGTGTTATTAGTTACTGTTTTCTTAGTAAAAACCTTGTGCTGTGCTCCATTGTGAGTGGTACATGCAGAGGAGTGACAGTTACTTCTAGAAGGCTGTCTAGAGTAGGGATCCTCTCCTTGAGGTGATAGTTTAACCCTATTATTAGGACAGTAGTTAGTAGAGCAGTAGGCACCTGGCTGGGTAAAGATCTTGTGCCCCAGCAGATGTAGTTGTAATTAGCAAGAATCAACATTACTTCTGTACCCTTGCAGAGACATAGCACCATGTCTTTGCAACAATATAATTTACTAATAAGTAACTTGCTTAAACAAAAGCATGCCCTCACTTCATTAAGGGCAAAATTAGAAGGAAAGAAGGAACGAGAATGTTGGAGTTGCAAAGGGTTCAGGCACCTGGCCTGAAATTGCAGGAATAAGGAAGGAAAGGAAAAGAGGGGAACTGCTCCCCAAAATAAATTTGAAGTGTTGTCAAGTAGAGTAATGCAGTGTGACATGAAGGAGAGGATGATAAGAAAGCAGGAGACAGTGAAAGTAGAATGTTTTAAGTGTAGAAAGAAGGGACACAAGTGCAGAGAGTGTCCTCGTTGGAAAGAAGAAAAGAAGTTGTGAGTGGTAGAAGGGGCGGCGCATGTGGCCATACCACAAAAGGCATAGCAAAAAGAGTAGAAGAGGAGCCTGGCACATATCCTATGATAAAAAGCGCAAGAGCACTGTGGAGAGAGCATCCCAGATAAGGCATACCTGTTAGAGCTGGAGTGGTATACAAAGGAGGTGATAGTATCATATGTGGAGTATGAGAGATGTGAACAGAAAGGATGCCATGTGGAGGAGAATAGAGAATAGGAAGTGATTTCAGACAGGCAGAAGTGGTGTGGATGTCAGAAAAGGAAGGAGACAGAGGTGGCACACCCCAAAAAAGGAAAGGTGCAGCAGAGCGGCACATGGGCAGGAGCCCTGGAAAGCACAGCAAAACATGGGTTTATGCTAGAGAAACTAAAGAGACCTATAATAGTCAGAAATATGGATGGAACCAACAATAGTGGAGGAGCCATTACACATCAGGTAGAAGCAAATGTGTACTACAAGGGTCACATAGAAAGGATGAGGATGGATATATGTGACTTAGGAAAAACAGAAGTAATACTGGGAATGCCGTAGTTACAGGCACATAACCTGGAAATCAATTGGAAAACTGGAGAAGTAAAAATGATGAGATGCCCACCTTTATATAGTAGAACAAGACCAAGGGGAGTCAAGAAAGAAAAAAGGGTAGCAACCCTAGAGAAAGAGAAAATTGTCAGATGGGCAATCGATGACAAGAAAGATTGGGGAAGAGAGGAGGAAATTGAAGAGGACCACAGGAAAATTGAAGAGTTGGTCCCAAGGAAATTTCTAAAATGGAGAAAAGTGTTTGGGAAAGTAGAGTCAAAAAGAATGCCAACTAGAAAAGTTTGGGATTATACTATCGATCTCAAGGAGACATTCAAACCATGGAAGGGAAGAATTTACCCTCTATCCAAAAACGAGAGGGAGGAGATCCAGAACTTTGTGGAAGATCAACTGAGAAAGGGGTATATCAGACTATCAAAATCCCCTCAAACATCACCAGTCTTCTTTGTGGGCAAAAAGAATGGGAATAAGCAGATAGTAATGGACTACTGCAACCTAAATGACCAGAAAATGAAAAATAACTACCCACTACCACTAATTACGGAGCTAATCAACAATATGGGTAGCAAGAAGGTGTTCACTAAAATGGATCTGAGGTGGAGGTTCAATAATGTGAGGATAAAAGAAGGAGATGAGTGGAAGGGAGCATTTACAATATATATAGGGTCCTTTGAGCCAACAGTTATGTTCTTTGGGATGACAAATTTACCAGCCACATTCCAGGCAATGATGAACAAAATTCTGAGGGACTTGATTAATGAAGAAAAAGTTGCTGTGTTTGTAGATGATATACTAGTAGGGACAGAAATAGAGGAAGGACATGATGAGATTGTGGAAGAAATACTGAGGAGGCTAGAAGAAAATGACTTGTACATCAAGCCGGAGAAATATATATGGAAAGTGAGAAAAATTGGGTTCCTAGGAGTAGTAATAGAGCCTAAGGGAATAGAAATGGAGGAGGAGAAAGTAGACAGAGTACTCAGTTGGCCAGAGCCAAAAAATGTGAAAGACATCAGGAAATTCTTGGGCCTTGCAAACTATTATAGGAGGTTTATCAAAGATTTTGCTTGAGTAGCAAGGCCTATAAATGTGCTGATGAGGAAAGATGTAAAGTGGCAGTGGGGAGTGGAACAGCAGAAAGCATTTGATGAACTCAAAAGGGTGTTCACAATAAAACCAGTATTAGTGGTACTGGACTTAGATAAGGAATTCAGAGTAGAAGCTGATGTGTTAAATTATGCTACTGGAGGAGTACTATCAATGAAGTGCTTAGATGAAATATGAAGGCCAGTCGCTTTCATTTCCAAGTCTCTCAGTGATACAGAAAGAAATTACGAGATACATGACAAGGAGATGTTAGCAGTCATTAGATGTTTAGAAGCATGGAAGCATTTCCTGGAAGGAGCAGCAACTAAATTCAAGATTTGGACTGATCATAAGAATCTCGAGTACTTCATGAAAGTGCAGAAGTTAAATAGGAGACAAGCAAGATAGGCTCTATACCTGTCAAGATTTAATTTTATGCTGAAGCACATTCCAGGAAGTAAGATGGGGAAAGCAGATAGCCTAAGTAGGAGACCAGACTGGAAAGTAGGAGTAGAAAAAGACAATGAGGATCAGAGGTTGGTAAAACCAGGGTGGCTGGAAGTAAGGAAAATAGAGATGGTAGAAATAATAGTGGATGGAGTGGATCTATTAGAGGAAGTTAAAAAGTCAAAAGTAAAAGATGATGAGATAGTAAAAGTAGTAGAGGAAATGAAGAGAGCAGGAGTAAAGATGTTAAGAGATGAAGAATGGAGAGAGGTAGACGGCGTTATGTATAAAGAGGGGAAAGTGTATGTACCAAAAGATGATAGATTAAGAACAGAGATTATTAGGCTACATCACGATATGCCAGTAGGAGGACATGGAAGACAGTGGAAGATGGTAAAACTGGTCACTCGAAACTTTTGGTGGTCAGGGATCACCAAAGAGGTGAAACAATATATAGAGGGGTGTGACACTTGCCAGCACAATAAAAACTGCACAGAACAACCAGCAGGAAAATCAATGCTAAACTCAATTCTAGAAAAACTGTGGACGCATATATCGGCAGACTTTATCACTAAATTGCCTTTAGTGCAGGGATACAATAGCATTCTGGTAGTAGTAGATTGGTTAACTAAGATAGTCCATTTTGTACCAACTACAAAGAAAACATCGGCAGAGGAATTAGCAAGGTTGTTTAGAGATAATGTGTGGAAACTACATAGGTTACCAGAAAGCATCATTTCAGATAGAGGACCCCAATTTGCAGCAGGGTTAATGAGAGAGTTAAATGGGATGTTGGGGATTAAGAGTAAATTGTTGATGGCATTTCACCCACAGACAGATGGGCAAACAGAAAGGGTAAACCAGGAGTTAGAGCAATACTTGAGGATGTTTATTGATCATAGACAAGAACAATGGCCTGAATGGTTGGGAACAGCGGAATTTGCATATAACAATAAAGTGCACTCGAGTACTCAAACGACACCTTTTAAGGCAAATTACGGACAAGATCCTAGAATGGGGTTCAAAGGAAGAAAGAAGGGGAAATATGAGAGAGCAAAGAAATTTATTGAGAAGATGAAAGAAATACAGGAAGAAGCAAGAGTGGCACTAGGGAAAGCACAAGAGGAAATAAAGAAGTATGCAGACAGAAAGAGAAGAGAGGTTGACAATTATAAAGTAGAAGACTTAGTGATGTTGAGCACTAAAGATCTAAAATACCAAATGGTTGGGAGGAGGACAGAAAAGTTGATGGAAAGATTTGTGGGGCCTTATAAAGTAAAGAAAATTGTATCATCAAATGCAGTAGAATTAGAGCTACCCAATACAATTAAAATACATCCGGTAGTCAATGTTAGTAGGATATGTAGATACATAGGGCAAGTAGAAGGGCAGAAAAGGGAGCAACCAGCTCCAGTAATAGTTAATGGAAAGGAAGAATGGGAGGTAGAGAAAATTTTGAATAAGCGGCAAATTAGAGGAAAGGACAAATACCTGGTATGATAGAAAGGATTCACAGCAGAATCAGACACTTGGGAAGGAAGGGAAAATCTGGGAAACACAAAGAAAGCAATCAAGGAATTTGAAAGAGAGTATTGATGGGACACAGAGGAAGTAAACTGGCAAGAAAAAGAAGAAGGAATATTTGAGAGGGGAGAATTACTAGGAAGATTTATAGCAAAAAAGTTATTTGGATGGTCAGATAAGAAATATGATGAATACTGGGGAAGGTTAGAAAGAAATTGAAGACGATGGAAAGGAGGACGACCAAAGAAAAGAAGAACAATGGAGACGATTAAGGAAGAAGAAGACAAATCAGGGGTAAGAGAGTGGACAGAAGAAGATGATGAGGAGATGGGCAACATGGTTGACCCATACTATGAGTTATAGAGAAATCCTTAGGACGAGAAAACTTAAGAGGGGGGTAGTGTTATGACATGGCCAAAACGGCTAAGTTATTATTTATTTTCTTTTCCTTTTTCTTTTCTTTTAACTAGGAAATTGGTGGACATATGAAATGAAACAACTAAAAGAGATGTGTGGGAGTTTATAAATAGAAGTAAACACAGGAAGTGTATAAGTAGTGTACCATAATTGATTGGGAACTCTATCGAGTTCTCCTTGTCAACTCAGACCAGGAGTAGTTCTAAGACGTCTTAGTCTAAGTCCTTACAAAACTACAGAAAAGACTACTACACACTATTGGAGGAAGGAAGCATAGTGGACTGGAAACTGTTGGAGAAAAGGTATATAATGTACTGTAGACAATACTACTAACTGTGCACACTGCAGACAACACTACTGCAAACTATTGGAGGAAAGGTATATAGTGTACTGCAGTGCATATACAATACTACTCACTACCATACAAATTGTTGGAGGAAGGGAGCACAGTGACCTGACAGACAACACTGTACACTGTTACATAGACTGTTGAAGGAAGGGAGTGTAGTGACCTGCCAGACAATACAATAGCAACTGTACTTAGAATTAGTAGAGGGTTCAAGTTGGACCAGAGGCCCAGATGAAAACCTCATTCTATATTAGAGACAACAACTGTATATGGTATATGACCTTGATGTGTAATGGAGAGGATACCTATATATGGTATAGTACTCTAATATCTCTAACTGAAAAAGAAAAATTGGTATCTGGAGAAGTCTGAGAGAGGGTTTTGCATTCTTCTCAGATAGCAACATCTAGGAAAGTCTGGGATACCTTGAAATTTGAAATTCATGCTCACATCTTGGCATGGAGTAGTCTAAGAAAATCTGAGATCACAGATTTTCTCAGACTGCTTACAGGAAGTCACCCAGTGATGTAGATTGCTGCATGTTGGCAGAGTATTCTAATTACAGTTTGCCTTTCTCTCAAGTCCAATCACAGGGTCTGATGTCTTTTCTTTACATCTATGTTTTGTCTCTGATTTTCCCAATATACTTCAAGGGCTATGTTTGGATACATCACAAAGGTCTACCACTTAGACTATGGTACAGAAAGAGGCATATACCTTTCCTCATGCATTAATCTGATATGGGAAAGAGCAAAGACATTTCTATTGTCTTGTATGATTATCGGGAAGATTGCAGTTACGTTTTATAAAACAGATCCCTTGTACAAAACTGATTAAACGTGTCAGGTTAACTTGGACCTTCCTTTATTGTTTGTCCAAATCTGGCATTGTGCCCCGGGATTTCTCCTGTAGTGTATTTGATCCTATAGTGCATCGTTTTCTTGTTGGTTTTATCCCAGCAGCTGCCGCAGAAGGATACATAGTCAACTTGCTAGTCACCATCGAGCGGAACCGGCACTGTGACAATGGCCACAAATCTCTCAGATTTCATCAAGTTTTTGTCTGACCGTGGACGACTATTGACCGCCAGAATCTGGGCTACTACCTGGCGATCGTAGAGTTGATGCCGCCTCCGCAGACGATTGTTCCCCTTATTACAGTATCGCCTGGGAAGGCTCAGGATACTTGGTGGTTTCGCCAGCTTGAAGACCTTGCAAAAGCTCCTAGGATTTTTCTGTGGCTCTGCGTTGGGGGTGAAGAATCTGTATGCTTTGTGACTTGTGATTGGGAAGATCTCTGGCCTCTCGGTGAAACACAAGTAGCAGACATGGCAACAGTCTATCAGATAGAGTTACCAAAGCGATTGCAAGTGGAACATTGGGTCGTACAAAGCATTCCGTACAGTGTAGCAGTCAAACGCGTGCGCCTGGATGCTGACAATGGCGCGGATAATATCAAGGCAATGCTCGGTGATTGCAGTGTACCACTGGCGGACTGAGTTGACAAACTGTATTGCATAACAGCTGAGACTGCGGAAAAAAGTGGGGGAAGGAATGTCCAACTGCAACAAAATCTCAATGATCACTTCTACGGAGAGTTTATCGAGCTGACTAGTAGCAAAACCGGTGGAGGTGGGCATAAAAACGTGTCGACCATTGTCGAGCGAGCAGCGTTTTTCGAGTCGCGCATTGTCTGGGACCAAGGCTGCGTCCTGCATAGATGTTGTGCAAAATTGAATGAATCATTCATAGAGACATTCTGAGACCAAGCGGAGGCGAAAATCTCAACTTATGATGGCACGTAGACTGACTTGTAGTTAAAACTGTTCTCACGAACTTCAAATTTTTGACATTCTGTCACAGTGTGATAGTCATAGTTATGCACTCCCTTCCGCAGCGCCTATCGACCATGATGGCAGAGTTTTTTCTTGTTTTCAAATCCTCCATCAATGTTATTTATTTTTTCCAAATAAGAGATTAGATTCTGAAGAGGTATGTATCTGGAAGAATAGGGTGTTGGGATGTCGAGCATTATACTAAAAACAGGTAATGTTTCTGATATTGGTAACTATGTTGACGCAGCAAAATGAATTGCGCGCAGGGGAAGATGAGAGGAAGCAAGAAAGACTTTAAATAATAAAACTGTAACTACATTCCCATTTATATACGTAATCATCCGAAGCAGTACTCCGGCAAATGGAGTTTCCAAGACAACTCGATGTCACTCCATGACATGACATAATTCTGCGATATTGATCCTGTCCACTTTGACAATCCGGCGCATATTACCTGGCATCCCTCACCTGAGTACTCACCCGCTCTGATTGACCATTCCCTTGGTCAAAGACCCATTGCTCTTACTACAGTTGGATACACAACACGTCTCTTTGATGCCTGTACCGGT
>Ga0153928_1000540_pt1 | contig 18367 bp, 18 predicted proteins | sample TSNJ012MetaG_FD_106656 | JGI IMG/M metagenome (GOLD analysis project Ga0153928, IMG submission 106656) | Attine ant fungus gardens microbial communities from New Jersey, USA - TSNJ012 MetaG | ecosystem: Host-associated > Fungi > Mycelium > Unclassified | place: USA: New Jersey, Wharton State... | reverse complement strand
TGTCCCGCTCCCAGGATCGGGGCATCGTCGCGGCTGCCCGGGCGATGGCCGACCCACATCTCGTCGATCGGCAGTTCCTCGATGCCAGGCAGCGCGCGCCACGTCGCTTCCAACAGCGCGAGCACGCCACCCGCCGTAAGGTTTGCGTCGAAGCCTTTTTCTTCCACGGTCGCGCCGACGATCAGCCGGCCATCGCGGCGCGGCGCCAGGTAGGCGCCCGGCGCCCACAGCACGTGATTCACGAGCGGGGCCGCTGGGTCCATGCGCAGCGCGAGCATCTGGCCCTTCACCGGCCGCACCGGCGGGCGCGCATCCGGCGGCAGCCCCTCGATGCGGCGCGACCACGCGCCGGCGGCGAGCACGACCACGTCGGCCGCAACCTGCGTGCCGTCCGCGAGCGCGATGCCGGCGGCGCGCCCGCCGGACGTGACGATGCGGTCCGCCGCGCAGTGCTCGCGGATGTTTGCTCCGGCGGCTGCCGCCGCGACGCGCAGCGCGGCGGTGAGCTTGCGATTGTCGACCTGATGGTCCTCGGGGCTGAACACGGCGCCGGTGATGCCGGGCGCAAGATGCGGCTCGCGCCGGCGCGCCTCGGCGCCCGAAATCCACTCGACCGGCAGGCCGAGGCTCTTCTGAAACTCGAACCCGTGGCGCAGCCGCGCCTGGTCGTCGGCCGTGAGGGCGATGAGCAGCGTGCCTTCGGTGCGCAGATCGACCGGCCGGCCGGACGCGCCCTCCACTTCGTGCGCGAACGCCGGCCACAGCGCCTGGCTGGCGCGGCCGAGCGCGACCAGCGCCTCCTCGCCCGGCTCGGCTTCGGCGCAGATCGCCAGCATGCCGGCCGCCGCGTGGCTCGCGCCCGCGCCCGCGGCGCCCTTGTCGAACACGGTGACGGCGGCGCCGCGCTGCGCCAGCCGCCAGGCGATCGACAGGCCGATGACGCCGGCGCCGATGACGACGATCGACGGCGCTGTCTTTACGCGACTGGTGCCGATGGCCATCGGCGGCTCCCTACGCTGGCATGACCCAGACAGGTTCGATGGGTTTGATCTCAGCCGCGCGACCGGCGCGGCACCCCAGGCCGTTCTACCGTATGATGGGTGTTTCCCGGCGCCTCGGCAAGGCCGGTAGCCGTCCCTGGGGGGGCGCCGCCGCTCAGCCTTCCGGAAGGAAGGGGCAGCTGCGGATCGCTGCGACGAGGAACTCAGGGCGACAGAACGTCCAGTGATCGGGAATGGGTCGTTTCCTTTCTTTGGGGCAGCCGGCCGAACAGTTGGGAACCATCAAGGCTCGTGATGTTGATGCCGCCATTTGCCAAAGCGATCGATGAATTCGGCATCGTGGACCCCGAACGCCAACGTCGCGTGATCGTGCGGCCCATCGCCGAAAAGTATCCCCCTTATTCCTTTGCGAGGTAACTCAAGAGAAGGACAATGCCATAAACGGCACTACAAACACTTGCGCCGACAACCCCGATGGAACGGATAGGTTTACCAACGACATCGAATAGCTCGCGCATGCTTGACAATAACGTTGTAGAAATCGCAAAAAGCCAGACCCAAATCGAGGATAGAACTATTGCAAGGGTCGGCAATAAGAAGAATTCGCAGGGAAAAAACCAAACGGCTTCACGGAAACAGAAAGTTCCCTCGACTATAGTGATGAGAGCAGGTGGGTAGAACGTCGAAAACATCACGGACGAAAAGATAAATATACTAATCCAAACAAAGGTTACCTTTAGCAGAGTATCACAGATAAAAATAATAAAGATATGGCAGGGCACTCCCTTATATAGCGCCTTAGAGTTAAGTACGCCACGGGTTAGCCAAACCCCGATGAAGTCTGTCGGCAGTATGCAGAAAACAATACCCCTTGGCACTGTAAAAACCACATCTTGCCAATGGCGGCTAAAGAACGACGGATTAATAGCGGAGTCGAATATTAACATGATAACACTAGACAGCAAAGTACACATAAGCACGCTGAAAACGCACCGAACACTAAACTGCCGTCGACCGAAAAGCGTAGCGTGAAATTCTCGCAGTTCGTCAGCAAAAGGAAATGTCGTTTCTGAGTTTAATCTGTCGGAGATTTTTTTCTTTAACTGAGGGGCAGCGACTTCATCAACAAAAGTGAAGACGCCATAGACTGCACCAAATACGGCACCGATCGCTGCTACCGCGGGTACACTATTCCAAACGCCGGCGTTGCCTTCCAAGAAAAGCACGAACGACCCCCCAAGGCGGAGGCAGAAGCTTAACTAGAATTACGCACAGGGAACAACTGAAAAACATAGGCGAATAGACGCCTGTCGCCCGCCGCTGGAAGGAGCACAGAGGCGGATCATCACAACACCAGCCAAATCGCTACCAGGGCAATTGCCGCGACGACCGCGATCACGGGCAGCCAACCGGAAGCGGCAAGCTGTAAGTCGCGCCAGCTAATGAAGAGGAGGGGGGCGGACATGGCTGCCTCGCATAAAATCTTGCGAGGCCAGTGTGGGAAATAGGGCACCCTAGAGGGCGATCCGTCAAGCGCGAGCGTGCGACAGCGGCCCAAAGTTGGCACCACCCTATCGAGCAATCGGAGACTGGCTTCCGAAAAACCAGCGAAAATCGTCCATGATCTTGCCGGTTAGGCGGCATTTTCACTCAAAACAGGACCACTATCACCGCGTTGTTGGAGGTGTAGCTGCCGCACAGCCTGCGGCCCGTCAGCGCCGAAGAAGTTGTAGAGCGCCACAAGAAGACCTTCCCGATGATCGGCTTGGCGTAGCGCGCCACAGTGGGGAGCGAAGCTTCACCGGCCGCGCTTCGGCTTGACGGAAGCGGGGGCGCGGATCGAGCACGCCAGCGGCGCCGGACCGTCAATCTTCGGCAACGACAGGTAGTAGGTTCGGATCGATTGCACATCAACGAGCGTGGCCGCGCCGCGTTTGCGGGCCTCGATCCTGCCGCCGCTGATCAATCGCGCGACGGTGCGTCGGGAGCAGCCGAGCATGACCGCGGCAGCGGTCGGCGAGACGGCAAGGGGTTCGGGGGTGATGTCCAGTGTGGCGGGTGCCATGCGGGAGCCCTCCCTATTCGGGAAAGCCCATCTTGCGCGGGAGCCCCGCCGACCTGTGGGGTGAAGTCGGCGCCCGGCCGCATGGAGCACAGGCCGCTCGCCCGGTCCGCTAAAGGCTCTGGGGATGGGGTGTCAACAGGCGGGGCAGAGCGGGCCGGGGCAGATCCGGACAGGTCATTTTGTCCTACGGTTGAATGTGTGTAATCAGTGTGGAACTGGTCCAAAAAACATAATGATTTCAATGCGAAGAAGGGCACCCCAAGCCGTTCGTCCGTATGATGGGCATTTCCGGGCGCCCCGGCAAGGCCGCTCGCCGCTCCTGGGGCCGCGCCGCTCAGCCTTCCGGCAGCGGGATGAACTCGTCGTCGCCCGGCACCGGCATGAAGCGGCCCGACTTCCAGTCCGCTTTGGCGCCCTCGATGCGGTCCTTGCGCGAGGAGACGAAGTTCCACCAGATGTGGCGCGGGCCGTCCATGGGCGCGCCGCCGACCAAAACGACGCGCGCGTCGCCGACCGCATCGACCGCGAGCCGGTCGCCCGGGCGTAGCACCAGGAGCTGCCCGGGGCCGAAGCGGTCGCCCGCGATCTCGACCTCGCCGGAAACGACATAGAGCGCGCGCTCGTCGTAATCGGCGTCGACCGGCAGGCGCGCGCCGGCGCTGAGCGTCACGTCAGCGAATAGCGTGTCCCAGGTGGTCTTGAGCGGCGCGCGTTCGCCGTAGGCCGCGCCCGCGATCAGCCGCACGCTTTTGCCCTCGCCGGATATGACCGGCAGCTCGTCGATGCCGTGATGGATGAAATCCGGCTCGCTCTCTTCGTGCGCGACCGGCAGCGCGTTCCAGCATTGCAGCCCGTGCAGATGCTCGCCGCCGCCTCGGCGCTTCTCGTCGGTGCGCTCCGAGTGGGCGATGCCGCGCCCAGCCTTCATCCAGTTGACGTCACCCGGCTTGATCGTCGCGAGCGTGCCGAGGCTGTCGCGGTGCACGATCTCGCCGTCGAACAGATAGCTCACCGTGGCGAGCCCGATATGCGGATGCGGCCGCACGTCGAGACCGTCGCCCGAGCGGAACTCGGCCGGCCCGAAATGGTCGAAGAAGATGAACGGCCCGACCATGCGCCGCTGCGCCGAGGGGAGCGCGCGCCGCACCGTGAGCCCGCCGAGATCGACCGTGCGCGGCACGATCGCAAGCTCGACGGCGTCGCAGCTGAACGCATCGCCGAGAACGGGATCCTTCGCGGGGAAGAAGCTCATGGCGGACTCCTTACGCTCATTGCCCCAGCCCGGCCCAACTCCGTCGACGAAACGCAGCGCCATAGCGTTGCTCGCAACATCAAAGCGCCCTTACGCTCTTGGCCCATTCCCTCACGGTTGCGAATCTTTCGAGGTTCTTGCGCGCTCGTGCTTCGCGCAACGCGCGCTGCGTTTCTTTGTTCGGCTTTCGTATTCGAACGGATGCGCGGAGCTGGCGGGTTTTGGCTTTACGCATGATCCTACCCCAAATGCGACTGGCTGCGACCGGCGTCAAGATGGTCATACCCTGTGCAAATCCCTGATATTGAAAAATAATGTTATTTTTCAATACGATAAAATTGTAACCGGGACTTTCACTTGCGTAACCGGGATACACTAAGTATGATGTCCAGCATCGCGGAGAAGTGCAGCCAATGATCGCGGCCCGTCAGCGCGTAAAGAAGTATCGAAAGGAAGGTGGAGCCGCGGACCTGGCCCGGGTTGAGGTTCTCGTCCCCCCGGCGGCCCGGAAGCAAATTGTGGAGATGGCCGCCCGGCTGCGTGCCGAACATCGCCGCGACAAGGCGCTCAGGTCGCTCTACGACAATGCGCTCCGGCATTACGGTCCACGCATCCTCGACAATGTCGACCTTGACCGGCTTCCCGACTTTCGCTCGCGTGCCGCCGTGGCCGCACGTGCGATGATCGATCGCGGCGACGTCCGCGCGTTTGCGATGGGCAGGCGGATGCTCGACCTCGTCGGGGCAAGGGCGGGCTAGATGGCGCTGACGCAGCTTCAAAGCAATATTCTCCGCTGCCTTGCCAAGAACCGTTCGGAGTCGAGCTACTTGGCCGGCGGCCTGATCCTCAACAAAAACTGGCACCGACGTTCCGACGACATCGATATTTTCCATGACACCGACGAGGAAGTGGTCGATTCCGCGAATGCCGATCTCGCGCTTCTTGAGGCCGCAGGGTACAAAACCCACACAGATTTCATCATCTACGGTGCTGTCGATGCGACGGTCTCGGACCGACACTCCTTTACAATCATCCAGTGGTTCTCCGAGACCAAGCGCCGCTTCTTTCCGCTGGTGAAAGATCCAGACTGGGGCGCTCGCCTCCATCAGGCCGACCTTGCAGTTAACAAGGTACTCGCAGCCGCGGGGCGCTCAAAGGCTCGCGATATCGCGGACCTTGTCGCCATTGGGTGCCTTTATTGCGCGCTTGGCCCTCTTGTGTTGGCTGCCGCGGGCAAGCCGCCGAATTTTTCGCCACGGCGGAGCATCGACGAGATACGCCGACATACGCTTTCGATTCCCGCCGAAGAACTCACTGCAGTCAAAGGACTTCCGGCAGACTGGACAGCGGAATTCATACGCAATGAGGCTCTCCGCCTAACCGACTTGGCAGATAAATATATAATGGCCGCCTCCCCCGACCTGCTTGGGATTCTCGCGGTAAATATGGACGGCGTTCCGATCGAAGTGTCGGAGGAAAATCGCGCGCAGACGATCTTGAGAAAAGCAACCGACGAGCCGGAAGTGATGCCGGCTCCCGCGGAGTTCAACGCGATCGGCTGGAATTCCGAACATTCGTAAGTTCGGTTTCGTCAGCGGGGGGCCCTCACGCCACCGCCGCCTTGCGCACCTCATCGATCAGCGTGCGGTAGGAGATCGCCTCCGCCAAATGCACGCGCGCGATGGTCTCCGCGCCGTCGAGGTCGGCGAGCGTCCGCGCGACGCGCAGCACGCGGGTATAGCCGCGCGCGGAAAGCCGCATGGCATCGGCGGCCTCGCGCAGGAGCTTGAGGCCGGCGGCGTCAGGCTTCGCCACCGCTTCGAGCGCCGGGCCCGGGACGGCCGCGTTGGTGCGCGCGCCGTCGATCTCGGCGTAGCGCGCTTGCTGAATCTCGCGCGCCCGTGCCACCCGGGCGGCGACCTCGCGGCTGCCTTCGGCGGGCGGCGGCAGGATCAGGTCGGCGGCGGTCACCGCCGGCACCTCGATGGTCAGATCGATGCGGTCGATCAGCGGGCCCGAGAGGCGTCCCTGATAGTCGGCCGCGCAGCGCTCAACCGGGCCGCGCCGGCAGGCGAAACCGGGATCGTTGGCGCGCCCGCACCGGCACGGGTTCATGGCGGCGACCAGCATGAAGCGCGCCGGATAGGTGACGCGGTGGTTGGCGCGCGCGATCGCGATCTCGCCGCTCTCGAGCGGCTGGCGCAGCGAGTCGAGCACCTGCGGGGCGAACTCGGGCAGCTCGTCTAAAAACAAAACCCCGTGGTGCGCGAGCGAAGCTTCTCCGGGCCGCGCCTTCAGGCCGCCGCCGACGAGCGCCGCCATGCTGGCGGAATGATGCGGACTGCGGAACGGCCGCCGGTTGGTGAGCGCGCCCTCGGCGATCTCGCCCGCGATCGACGCCACCATGGAGACTTCGAGCAGCTCGGCCGGCGCGAGCGGCGGCAGGATCGAGGGCAGCCGCGCCGCGAGCATCGACTTGCCGGCGCCGGGCGGCCCGACCATCAACAAATTATGACCGCCGGCGGCTGCCACCTCGAGCGCGCGCTTGGCGCTCTCCTGGCCCTTGATGTCGGACATATCGAGCGGCGGCTCTTCGATCTCGCGCACCTTCGGTGCCGGCCGCGAGAGCACCTGCGTGCCCTTGAAATGATTGGCGAGCTGGATCAGTGAGGCGCCGGCGACGATCTCCATTTCGGGGCTCGCCCAGGCGGCCTCCGGGCCGCACCGCGCCGGACAGATCAGGCCGTCGCCACGCCCGTCGGCGCCGATTGCCGCCGGCAGCACGCCGGCGACCGGCGCGATCGAGCCGTCGAGCCCCAGTTCGCCCAACACCGTGTAGCCGTCGAGCGCGTCGGGCGGGATCGCCCCGATCGCCGCCATCAGGCCGAGCGCAATCGGCAGGTCGTAGTGGCTGCCTTCCTTGGGCAGATCCGCGGGCGCGAGGTTGACGGTGATGCGCCGGGCGGGGAGCGCGAGCCCCGAGGCGATCAGCGCCGAGCGCACCCGCTCGCGCGCCTCCGACACCGCCTTGTCGGGCAGGCCGACGATGTGGAACGCCGGCATGCCGGCGGCGACCTGGACCTGCACGTCGACGCCGCGCGCTTCCACGCCTTCGAACGCCACCGTTGCGACACGCTGGACCATGCGACCCCTCGCACGCGAGGGTAGCGGAAGAACAATGCGGGAACAAGCCCAATCCAGACCGTGATACCGATCATAACTTTGATTTAATTGATGTTTTAACTCGCTCTCTCCCACCGGCGGAATCCTTGCGAGGAGAAGCCGGTGTCGCCTTGACAATGCCAATCTATCTATTATGTTTTTGCGAAACACCAAAGGAGTTAGCCATGAAATTCCAACCCGGACAAAGCGGCAATCCCGCTGGTCGGCCGCCCGGCAGCCTCAACAAGACGACCCTCGCGCTTCAGGAAGCCTTCGAGACGAAGGCCGAGGAGATCGCCGACGACGTGATCGCGCGGGCAAGAAACGGCGAGCCGGCCGCCATGCGGCTGGTCATGGAACGAGCCCTGCCGACGGGGCGCAATCGCCGATTCGCGATCGAGCTACCGGTGATCAAGACGGCCGATGACGCGGAGGCTGCGGTTGCGGTGGTGATGGACGAACTGGCCGCCGGAAAACTGGCGGTCCACGAGGTGTCGAGCCTTCTCCTCGTTATTGACCGAATGCTGCGGCTCGCCGAACGGATGTTGAAGATGAGGGAGCTCGAGCGCGAGGCGCAGGAGCTCGAGGCTCACAGGCAAAGAATCGCCGCGGCTTATTCGGCGTTGGGCGGCGGCGCGGCCAGCGATGCGGCCGTTCCGGCAATGGCGACGGCCGCCAAATCGGCCGGCAACGGCGGCGAACCCCTGTATTCTCCTGTAAATCAGGAAGCGCGAGGCGCCGCGGAACGCCCCGGCGCCCGGGCCGATGGACCGCCCGCTGTTGCGGGCCGCGAAGCGCCTCCACAAGCCAAGGCGGCATAGCCGGCGGGTTGCCTCTCGCGCTCCTGGAAAAAATCCCGGGAATAAATCGCCGCCTCGCCCGGTCTCCTCGGCTGTCCCGTGTTGGGCCAACCGGAGAGACGCAATGAGCGATCACGATAGTCACGACCACGAGGGCGCATCGCGGCGCCACGTGCTCAAGTGCATGACCTGGGCCGGGGCCGGCGTCCTGTGGACGATCGGCGGCGGCGTGCCGCGCTCCCTCGGCATCATCGGCGAGGCGCAGGCTGCCAATGCGGGCGGCCTCACCTTCCTGCAGATCAGCGACAGCCACATCGGTTTCGACAAGCCCGCCAATCCCAACGCCGCCGGCACGCTGGAGGAGGCGATCGCCAAGGTGAAGGCGCTGCCCGTCAAGCCCGCCTTCATGATCCATACCGGCGACATCACGCACCTCTCGAAGCCGAAGGAGTTCGACGACGCCGACCGCATCATCGGCACCTCCGGGCTCGACGTGCACTACGTGCCGGGCGAGCACGACATCATCGACGAGGAGGTCAAACTCTACCGCGAGCGCTACGGCAAGAATGCCAAGGGCACCGGTTGGTACAGCTTCGACCAGGACGGCGTGCACTTCGTCGGCCTCGTCAACGTGATGAACCTCAAGGCCGGCGGGCTCGGCGCGCTCGGCGAGGAACAGCTCGCGTGGCTTGCCGACGACCTCAAGGGCAAGTCGGCGTCCACCCCGATCGTGGTGTTCGCGCACATCCCGCTGTGGGTCGTCTACGAGCAGTGGGGCTGGGGCACCGAAGACGGCGGCCGCGCGCTCGAACTCTTAAAGCCGTTCGGCTCGGTGACCGTGCTCAACGGCCACATCCATCAGGTGATGCAGAAGGTCGAAGGCAACGTGACCTTCCACACCGCGCGCTCGACCGCGTTCCCGCAGCCCGCGCCCGGCACCGCGCCGTCGCCCGGGCCGCTCAAGGTACCGGACGACAAGCTGCGCACGGTGCTCGGCATCGCCAACGTCACCTTCAAGCGCGGCGATCAGCGTCTCGCCATCGTTGACAGCCCGTTGCAGGGCTGAGCGGAACGATGGTTCTAGAAGCAAACACGTGGCGGCGCGTGCTCGGCGCCGCCCTCCTCGGTGCCGCGCTCGCGGCGGCCGGCCTCGCGCCGGTCGTCGCGGCGGGCGACCCGACGGTGAAGATCGACAACTACGCCTTCGGGCCTGTCGCCCTCACAGTGAAGGCGGGAACGACGGTGACTTGGATCAACGATGACGACATTCCGCATACCGTCGTCGCGACCGATAAAGCGTTCAGATCGAAAGCGCTCGATACCGACGACAAATTCTCCTTCACCTTCACGACGCCGGGATCGTACGAATATTTTTGTAGCCTGCATCCGTACATGAAGGCGACGGTGGTGGTGGAATGAATGAGCAAACAGGAAGCCGCGAATGGCGAACGGTGGTTTTCGTTTCGCCACTCACCACTCACTAATAGTCACCACTCACTACTCGCCATTCGCTATTCGCCGCTCGCCTTTTGCTGCTCGATCTTATCCCAAATCAGCGCCGCGATGTCCGGGCCGCCCAGCCGCTTGACCGCGCGGATGCCGGTCGGCGAGGTGACGTTGATCTCGGTGAGATAGCCATCGATGACGTCGATGCCGACAAACAAAAGCCCGCGCTCGCGCAGCGCTGGGCCGAGGCGGGAGCAAATCTCGCGTTCGCGCGGAGTGAGATCGGTAGCCACGGCGGCGCCGCCGCGCACCATGTTCGAGCGCAGGTCGTCGGGCTGCGGCACCCGGTTGACCGCGCCGGCGAACTCGCCGTCGACAAGGATGATACGTTTGTCGCCCTTCGCGACCGCGGGCAGATAAAGCTGCACCACCCACGGCTCCTTGAGCATGGTGGCGAACAGATCGTAGAGCGAGCCGAAGTTGGGGTCCTCGCGCGCGAGGCGGAACACCGCGGCGCCGCCGCAGCCGTAGAGCGGCTTCATCACGATGTCGCCGTGCTCCGCGCGGAAGCGTTTGATCTCGTCGAGGTCGCGCGTGATGACGGTGGGCGGCATCAGGTCGGGAAACAGCGTGACGAACACCTTCTCGGGCGCGTTGCGCACGTTGGCCGGATCGTTGACCACCAGCGTGCCGGGCTGGACGCGCTCGAGCAGGTGCGTGGTCGCGATATAGGCGAGGTCGAACGGCGGGTCCTGGCGCAGCAGCACCACGTCGAAGGACGACAGCGCGACCCGCTGCGCCTCACCCAAGGTAAAGTGGCTGCCGGCGCGGTCGATGACCTGAAGCGGCTGTACGGTGGTGAAAACCTCGCCGTCGCGCATGGCGAGCCGCTCGGGCGTGTAATAGGCAAGCGAATGGCCGCGCGCCTGGGCTTCCAGCAGCAGCGCGAAGGTCGAATCGCCGTGGATGTTGATCCGCTCGATCGGATCCATCTGCACGGCGACCGACAACGCCATCGTGAAGCTCCCCGAACTCCCGCGCGCGAAAACCTGTAGTTAACACATTATGGCCATTGTCCAAGGCGGGGCCCCCGCGCGCAGCCCGGGGGTGGGTACGAGGTTGGAATGGTCGCGCTGCCCAAGCTCTCCATCGCCGCCAAGCTCTACACGATCTTCGCCCTGCTGGGCGCGGTCACCTTTGCGCTCGCCGGGGTCGCCGTTTTCAATTCCGTGCGCCACGCCGGCCTGACCGCGGAAATCGAGGCGGCGTCGCAGGGCGCGCTCAACGTCGAGCGCGTCGACGCGATGATCTACGCGATCGTGATGGAATCGCGCGGCGTCTACATGTCGTCGGATCCGCCGACCGTGAAGGTCTATGCCGAGGGCATCCGCCGCTTCAACAAGCGCCTCGCCGCCATCATGGCGGAATGGAAGCGGCTCGAGCGCGCGACCGGCGACAGCCATTTCGGCGAGTTCGCCGGGCGGGTCGACCAGTTCATGAACTTCCGCGAGGAGCTTGCGCGCCGCGGAACGGAGATCAATGGGGCGGCCGGCCGCGAATGGGGCGACAACGACGCCAATCGCACCGTGCGCAAGGCGCTCAACCAGGACATCGAGCGGCTGGGCAAGTTCTATGACGAAGAGCTCAAGCGGCTCTATGGCGAACTCGACCAGGAGGTCCGGCGCACCTCGCTGATCCTCATTCCGCTGGCGGTCGGCGCGGTCATGCTGGTCGGATTCGGCATCATGATCATCTGGGGCGCGGTGGCGCGGCCGCTCGCCCGCATCACCCGGGTCACCGAGACCGTCGCCGCCGGCACCGCGGTGAGGATCCCGTACAGCGACCGTCACGACGAGGTGGGCGCGCTCGCCCGCTCGATCGGCGTGTTTCAGGACGCCATGCGGCGCAACGACGAACTCACCCGCACGATCATCGACGAGGCGCAGACCCGCGCCAAACGCCAGGACGAACTCTCCGCCGAGATCGATCGTTTCGGCGGCGAGGTTGAGGCCACGGTCGCCGAACTTGCCCGCATCGCCGAGCGCATGGTCGAGGCCTCGGCGCAACTGGGCGGCGCCGCCGATCAGGCGTCGAGCCGCACGGAAAGCGCGACCATCGCCTCGAGCGAGGCTTCGAGCAACGTCCACGACATCGCTTCCGCCGCCGAGGAGCTGTCCGCATCCGTCATGGAAATCGATCGTCAAGTGTCCCATTCGAACGCCATCGCCGGCAAGGCGGTGGACGAGGCGGAGCGCACCAACGCCGAAATCAAGGCGCTCGACGATGCCGCCAAGCGCATCGGCGACGTGGTCAAGCTGATCACGGCGATCGCCGAGCAGACCAACCTGCTGGCGCTCAACGCCACCATCGAGGCGGCGCGCGCGGGCGAGGCGGGGCGCGGCTTTGCGGTCGTCGCCAGCGAAGTGAAGGCGCTTGCCGGCCAGACCGCCAAGGCGACCGAGGAGATTTCCTCGCACATTGCCGGCATGCAGCAGGCGACCGTGCGCTCGGTCGACGCGATCGGGGCGATCCAGCGCACCATCCGCGAAGTGGGCGACATCACCGCCACCATCGCGGCGGCCGTCACCGAACAGGGCGCCGCCACCCGCGAGATCGCGCGCAGCGCCGACATCGCCTCGAAGCGCACGATCGAGACCGTCACCGAAGTCGGCCGCGTAAGCGAGGCCACCGCCGATACCCGCGGCAATGCCAACACGGTCAAGGTGGTCGCCGACGATCTCGGCATGGTGGCCGGCCGCGTGCGCACGCAAGTGGCGGGCTTCTTCCAGAAGCTCAGATAGCACAGGACTGAGGACAGACGACGGAGGACGGAAAAGAAAGCGTAGCTCGTTCTTATCTGTCCTCTGTCGTCCGTCCTCCGTCATCCGGTTTCATCGAACGCCCCCGGGACGTGCTTCGGCAGCCGCCAGGGCACCACCAGCACCGCATCGAAGCGTATCGCGCAGGTGGCGTCGTCGGGATGGCGCGCGAGCCAGGCGCGCGCGGCCGAGAGAATCCGCCGGCGCTGATACGGCGTGACCGCGAAAGCCGCGTCGTCGAATAGCGCGCGCGCCTTGACCTCGACGAACACCAGCAGATTGCGCCGGCGCGCCACGATGTCGATTTCGCCCACTGGGCTCTTCCAGCGCCGCGCCGCGATGCGATAGCCCTTCGCGATCAGCAACAGCGCGGCGCGGCTCTCGGCCGAAAGACCGCGCGCAAACGCCGCGCGCCGCGCCGGCGTGCCGGACCGCTCAATCCGCCGGGCCATCGCATTGCGCTTTAAGCGCGAGCGCGCGGCGATAGACCTCGCGCCGCGGCTGGCCGGAAAGCCCGGCGACCTCCTCGACCGCATCTTTCACCGAGAGCCGTTCGAGCGCGTGGCGCAACATGCCGTCGACCTCTTCCGCGCCGGCGGCGGGCTGCTCCGCCGGCGGCGCCGTGACGATGACGATTTCGCCGCGCGGTTCCGGCAGCTCCCGATAGACACGGGCGAGTTCGCCCAGCGTCCCGCGCCGCACCTCCTCGTGCAGCTTGGTCAGCTCGCGGCAGATCGCGGCCTCGCGCTCGCCCAACCCGGCCGCGAGATCGGCGAGCGATGCCGCGAGGCGCGGTCCCGTCTCGAACGCCACCAAAGTGGCCGGGATGCGCGCGAGCCCGGCGATCCGGGAGCGCCGCGCGGCCTCTTTGGCGGGCAGGAATCCTTCGAAGAAGAACCGGTCCGTGGGCAACCCGGCGACCGCGAGCGCGGCGAGCACGGCGGAGGCGCCCGGCGCGGTGCTGACGGGATGCCCGGCCAATTGCGCCGCGCGCACTAGCCGATAGCCCGGGTCGGAGACGAGCGGCGTGCCGGCGTCCGACACCAGCGCGACGTGTTCGCCCGCGCCGAGGCGGGCGATGAGCTTGGGCAGCGCGGTCGCGGCATTGTGGTCGTGATAGGGCGTGAGCGGCGTCGCGATGCCGTAATGGGCGAGGAGCTTGCGGGTGACCCGCGTATCCTCGCAAGCGATCACGTCCGCGGCGGCGAGGATTTCGAGCGCCCGCAGGGAAACATCGCGCAAATTGCCGATGGGCGTCGCCACGAGATAGAGCCCCGGCACAAGCGGCGGCGGCGTGATCGTCTGCCCGGCCACCGCATAGGTTCGCGTTGTGCCGGACGGCCCCGGGGCGGTTCGGTCACGCGGGCTCATGACGTCCCCTTCATCACGTTACCTTACCGGTGGGCGCGCGACGCGTCATGATCCTGCCGCGACATAAGTTTTTGACTCCGCTATGCTTCCCCCACATTATGGCGGGGTGGACCGGTCATTGACGACGGTTAAGTCCCGTCGTCGGGGAGGGTGGACGTGTTCCCAGGCGCCGGCCGTGTGCGTTCGGCGATAAGGTCCCTGCAAATTGCGGGCGCCGCCGCTTGCGCTATGCTGGTTGCGGCATGCTCCGGGTTTCCCGGCGGCGATCTCTTCAACTTCAACAGCAGCAATCCCGCCCCGCCCCCGCCCCGCGCGGACGCCAGCCAGACGATCGGCACCGGTGGCACCAAGGTCGCCCTGATCCTGCCGCTGTCGGCGGCCGGCAATGCCGGACTCGCCGCCCAATCGATGAAGAACGCGGCCGAGATGGCGCTCGCCGAGTTCAGCAACCCCAACATTCAGCTGCTGATAAAAGACGACGCCGGCACCGCGCAGGGCGCGCAGCAGGCGACGCAGGACGCGCTCGCCGAGGGCGTCGAAGTGATCCTCGGGCCGCTGTTCGCCCATACGGTGAGCGCGGCCGGCGCCAGCGCGCGGGCGCGCGGCATTCCGATGATCGCGTTCTCGACCGACGCCAACGTGGCGGCGCGCGGGGTTTATCTGCTCAGCTTCCTGCCCGAGTCGGACGTCGACCGCGTGGTCGATTATGCCGTTTCCACCGGCAAGCGTTCCTTCGCCGGGCTGGTGCAGGACAATCCCTACGGCAGCGTGGTCGAGGCCGAGTTTCAGCAGGCGGTCGCCCGCAAGGGCGGCCGGGTGATCGCGCTCGAGCGCTATCCGTCCGACAAGGCGCAAATGCAGGAGGCGGTCCGGCGCGTCGCCGAGGCGGCGCGCCAGGCCGACACGGTGTTCCTCCCTGGCGGCGCCGATGCAGTCCCGGGCGTGGCACAGGCGCTCGTCGCGGCAGGCGTGGGCGTCAAACGCGTGCAGCTGATCGGCACCGGCCTGTGGGACGATCCGCGCATCTTCGCCGATGCGTCCATGCAGGGCGGCTGGTTCCCTGCCCCGGAAACTGCCGGCTATCGCAATTTCTCCAACCGCTACCGCGCGCGCTACGGCCAGGACCCGGTGCGTACCGCAACGCTCTCCTATGACGCGGTCTCGCTGGTGGTCGGCCTCGTGAAGGCGAACGGGCCGCATCACTTCACCGACGACGTGCTGACCAATCCGTCCGGCTTTGCCGGGGTCGACGGCATTTTCCGCTTCCGCCAGGACGGCACCAACCAGCGTGGGCTTGCGGTGCTGCGCGTCACCGCGTCCGGCGGACAAGTGGTCAGTCCGGCGCCGAAGTCGTTCAGCGGCTCCGGCACGTGATGGTCCATAACGTTTGCTTGTAGTTGCCGGATCGCAGCTAAAACGCGTCGTTAATTTAACGTAATCGGAACGTAATTTAGTTTGGAGTCAGTCGCGATTTGCGGCGTCGTGATAACCGGCCGATGCGGCAAATGGGACCGGTAGTCGTTTTCGCCTTGCGCGGCGGCGGAACAAACTACATGTGGTCCCCCTGAGCAGGGGAGTGCCGTCCCACGGCGCGCCGCGCTGTGATGTAACGGCGATCAGATGAACCACCAAGGCACCGGCGCGGGCCGGCCGAGCGCGCAAGAGATTCGCGCCGCCCTCGAGCGCGTCGTCGCCAGCGACGTGATGCGCTCTTCCCCGCAGCTCACGGCCTTCCTGCGTTTCGTCGTCGACGCGGTGCTGGAGGGCAACAGCGATCGCATCAAGGGCTATGTGATCGCCGTCGAGGTACTCAAGCGCGGCGCCCGGTTCAATCCGCAAATCGATCCCATCGTGCGCGTGGAGGCGACACGCTTGCGCCGCACGCTCGAGCGTTACTACGCCGCTGCGGGCGCCGACGATCCGATCGTGATCGCGTTGCCGCGCGGCAGTTATGTGCCAACGTTCACGCGGCGTATTTCGCATACCGGAACCGCCGACCGTGCGGCCGAGCCGAAAGGCGAATCCTCGGACGAGACGCTGCCGCCCGGCAATGGCTTGCCGGTTTTGTTGGTGCAGCCGTTCGACGTGACCGGTGCGCCGGCGCCACGCAGCTTGTCTGCCTCCTCCCTGCAGGCGCGGATCAGCGACGCCTTCGCGCGTTTCGACCTCGTCAATATCTTTTGGGAATCGGCGGGCGGTGAGCGCCCTGCGCGCGCGGCCGCCGACGCACGGATCGACTATTGTTTGGAGGGCTCGGCCGAGTATCACGATGGCGCGGTGCGGCTGCGGTTCCGACTGATCGATGCCGCGGACGGGAATGTGGTCTGGACCCGCGAGTTTGACGTGCAGGCTTCCGAAGAATCAGCCGCGGCCGAGGAGCGGATCGTGCGCGAACTGGCGGCGATCCTCGTCCAGCCGTTCGGCGTCATCTTCGCGCACGGGCGCGCCAAGAGCATCGGCGCCGGCATTGGCGATCCGCGCTACCGCGCGCTGCTCGATGCGGCGGAGTCGTTCCGTTCGTTCGACCCGGCGCAACATCACCGCGCGCGCACCGGGCTTGAGCGGCTCACCCGGCTCGATCCGAGCTTCGGCATCGGGTTTTCCTATCTCGCCGCGCTTTACGTGCGCGAGTATCTCTATGCGCTCGACGATCACGCGGCCGAACTGCCGCGGCTCGAGCGCGCCCTGCGGGCGGCCCGGCGCGGGGTCGAGCTCGATCCGGAAAGCGCCCGCGCCTACGAAATGCTCTTCCTCACGTTGTTTGTCCGGCGCGACCTGCCGGCGGCGTTCGCGGCGGGCGATCGTGCGATCGAACGCAACAAATACGATATGCGCGCGGTCGGCAGCTACGGGCAGCGCCTGATCGCGGTCGGCGAAATCGACAGGGGCATGGAGATGGTGATGCGCGCCGGCGACGAAGGCGGCGTTCGCCCGGCGGTCGACGAGTTCTTTCTCTTCCTCGGCAGCTACCTGCGCGGCGACGCTGCAGCCGCGGCGTTCCACGCCGGGCAGCTCACGAGCGACACGTTTCAGCTCGGGCTCCTGGCGCGTGCGCTGATTGCCGCGGCGGCGGGGGAAGGCGCCGCGGCGCGCGCGGCGCTCGATCGACTTGTCACGCTCAACCCCGCGTGGCGCGACAACCCGCGCGCTCAGCTGGAGAAATTCTTCCCCGAGGTCTTGATCGTCGATCGCCTCGCTGCCGACCTCGCGGGTGCCGCCTCGCCGGATACGCCGCCGGCCTCGAATTAAGTATCCGGAATAATAGCCGTTTAACCGTAAATTACTGCTCAGGCTGTGCGCATTTCTTCCCTTTCCGACCGAACGTCACATATGGCGCGCTACGGACGCGGGGCGGCTGGCCCGAAAAAGGAATGAGAATGAGCAACGGCAATTCACTCGATTCGTTCGTCGCCAGCAACGACGTCGCCTGGGTCGAAAACTCCCCGGAAGATGTGAGCGGCGGCGAACTCGTTTATTCGATCGGCGATCTCGCCAGGAAATTCGACGTCACCCTGCGTACCCTGCGGTTCTATGAAAGCCGAGGGTTGCTCACTCCCGGCCGCGAGGGTCATCACCGCCGCTACGGACGCAAGGATGCCGATCGGCTCACCGTTATTCTCAAAGCCAAGAAGCTCGGCTTCACCCTCACCGAGATCCGCGAAATGATCGCCGCCAACGGCGGCGAGACCTCGCACCACGCCGTCAAGCTCAGCCGGGAAAAATGCCTGGAGCAGATCGCGCTGTTCGAGCGCAAGCTTGCGGAAACCGAGGAAGCCCTCGCCGAGCTGCGTTGGATCTACACGTCGCTGTCCGCCCGCATGGGGCAGAAGGCGGCCGGCGACGACCTCTGACTCCGGCTACGCGGCCAAGTCGGCCACCACGGCATCGAGCACCGGAAATCCCGCCGGGGTGACGCGTAACCGGCCGTCCGGCGTCGTTTCGACCAGTCCGTGCCGCATCAACTCGGCGATGCGCTCGCGGTCGAGCGGCTTGCCTGCCACTTCGGCGTAGCGCGCAAGCTCGATACCTTCGGCAAGCCGCAAGCCCATGAGCATCAATTCGTCGGATTGTTCGCTCCGCGTGAGGGTGTCGTCGACCACGAGCCCATGGCCCTGCGCTTCCACCAGCGCCAGCCATCGCTCGGGATTCTTCTCCGTCGCGGTGGCGCGCCGGCGGCTGCCGACCTCGAGCCTGCCATGGGCCCCGGGGCCGATGCCGGCGTATTCGCCGTAGCGCCAGTAGACGAGGTTGTGGCGGCATTCGCCGCCTGGCCGGGCGTGGTTGGAAATCTCGTAGGCCGGCAAGCCACGGGCGCCGCACACGTCCTGCGTCGCATCGTAAAGCGCCCGCGCGGTGTCGTCGTCGGGCACGCCGAGCCTGCCCGCCGCGTGCAGGCTGGCGAACGGCGTGTCCGGCTCGATCGTGAGCTGATAAAGGGAGAGATGGTCATC
>Ga0153928_1000536_pt1 | contig 18459 bp, 22 predicted proteins | sample TSNJ012MetaG_FD_106656 | JGI IMG/M metagenome (GOLD analysis project Ga0153928, IMG submission 106656) | Attine ant fungus gardens microbial communities from New Jersey, USA - TSNJ012 MetaG | ecosystem: Host-associated > Fungi > Mycelium > Unclassified | place: USA: New Jersey, Wharton State... | reverse complement strand
CCTACCGCTGCATCTGCATGATCTCCTGCACCGGCATCAGGCGATCGTTGAGATGGCCCATGATCCACAGCGAGCCCCCGATGATCAGCACGACGATCAGCACCCCGAACGCGAGCGCCAGGATGTTGTTGGTGTTGTCGGGCGCGGTGGTGATGTGCATGAAGAACACGAGATGCACGCCCATCTGGGCGACTGCCAGCACGGCGAGCGCCATCGGGATCGCCGGCCCCCAAATGAGCTGGGTGTAGAGCACGGCGAAGGAGGCGACGGTGAGCAGCGCCGCGAGCACGAAGCCGATCACGTAGCTCAGGGCCGCTTCGCGCAGGTCGGGGGCGTCGAGGAATCCCGGCGCAATATCGTCTTCGTTGCGTTCGACGCTCCGGTCGCTCATCGGCCCTCTCCTATCAGATAAACGATCGTGAACAGCGCCACCCAGATCACGTCTAGCACGTGCCAGAACAAGTTGAAGCACAGCATCCGGCGCAGGATGTTGGGACGGAAGCCCTTGACGAAAATCTGCGCCATCATGGTGCCGAGCCACAGCAGCCCGGCGCTCACGTGCAGCCCGTGGCAGCCGACCACGGCGAACAGCGAGGAAAGAAAGGCGCTGCGGTCGGGCCCGGCACCTTGCAGCACCAGGGTGGCGAAATCGCGCGCCTCGAGCACCAGGAAGGCGAGGCCGAGCGCGCCCGTGATCGCCAGGAACGTCTGCGTCCACAGCTGGCTGCGCGCGCCGGTCGCCACCGCCGAAAGCCCGCAGGTGAAGCTCGACACCAAGAGGCACGCGGTCTCGAGCGCGATGCTGCGCGGATCGAACAGGTCGCGCCCGGACGGCCCGCCCGCGGTCGCGGTCGCCAGCACCGCGTGCGCGGCGAAGAACGCCGAGAACATCACGATGTCGCTGAGTAGGAAAATCCAGAAGCCGTAGCCGACGATGACGTATTTGGAGGCGGGCCCGCCTTCGCCGTGGCCGGTCGCGTAATCGCGGCCGCCGCCGTGGCCGGGCGCGAGCGCATGGGCCCGCCCGAGCCGGTACGGATCGACGATCTGGCGCTCGTGCAGGGCTTCGCTCGTGCTCATGCCGGCTCCCGGGTGCGCACGTTCGCTTCGAGCCACGCGTCGCGGGCGCGCCGGCGCTCGCGATCGGCCTGCGCGACCTCGTCGGCGGGAATGACGTAGTCCTCGACGTCGCGCCAGGCGAACCACACGAATACCGCGTAGGCGGCGGCGAGCCCGACGCCGACCAGCCACCACATGTGCCAGATCAGCGCGAAGCCGGTGATCGTGGTGAAGAACGCGGTGATGAAGCCGGTGGGGCTGTTGCGCGGCATTTCGATCGGCTGGTACTGCGGCTCCGGCGCCAGTTGCTGGCTTTCGATCGCGCGGCGCTTGATGTCCCAATAGGGCTCCTCGCCCTGGACGTTGGGCAGCACCGCGAAGTTGAACGCGGGCGGCGGCGAGGCGGTCGCCCATTCGAGCGAGCGGCCGTTCCACGGGTCGCCGGTCTCGTCGCGCAACTCCTCGCGGCGGCGGATGCTCACGAGGAGCTGCATCACCTGCGCCGCTGCGCCGGCCGCCAGGATCACGATGCCGACCCCGGCGGCGAGGACCCAGGGGCGCCAGATCGCCACGTCGTAGTGCTGCAGGCGCCGCGTCATGCCCAACAGGCCGGCGACGTAAAGCGGCATGAAGGTGACGTAGAAGCCGATCAGGCCGAGCCAGAACGCGGCCTGACCCCAGCCTTCGTGCAGCCGGAAGCCGAACGCCTTGGGGAACCAGTAGGTCAGCCCGGCGAAGACGCCGAACACGACGCCGGCGATGATGACGTTGTGGAAATGCGCCACCAGGAACAGGCTGTTGTGCAGCTGGAAGTCGGCGGGCGGCACCGCGAGCAACACGCCGGTCATGCCGCCGATCGTGAAGGTGACGATGAATCCCACCGACCACATCATCGGCGTGGCGTAGCGGATGCGGCCGCCGTACATCGTGAACATCCAATTGTAGATTTTCACGCCGGTGCCCACCGCGATGATGCTGGTGGAGATGCCGAAGACGGCGTTGACGGTGGGGCCCGCTCCCATGGTGAAGAAATGGTGCAGCCACACCATGTAGGAGACGATGCAGATGAACAGGGTCGCGGCCACCATCGAGCGGTAGCCGAACAGCGGCTTGCCGGAGAAGGTGGAGACCACCTCGGAGAAGATGCCGAACGCGGGCAGCACGAGGATGTAGACCTCGGGGTGTCCCCACGCCCAGATGAGATTGATGAACATCATCATGTTGCCGCCGGCTTCGTTGGTGAAGAAATGGAAGCCGAGGTAGCGGTCGAGGGTGAGCATCACGAGCGTGGCGGTGAGGATCGGGAACGCCGCGATGATCAGCAGGTTGGAGGCGAGCGCGGTCCAGGTGAACATGGGCATGCGCAAGTAGCTCATGCCGGGCGCGCGGATTTTGAGAATCGTCGTGACGAAGTTGATGCCGGTCATCAAGGTGCCGACGCCGGAGATCAGCAGCGACCACAGGTAATAATCGACGCCGACCCCGGGCAGGTAGGTCGTCTCCGAGAGCGGCGGGTAGGGAAGCCATCCGGTGCGCGCGAACTCGCCGACGACGAGGGAAATGTTGACCAGCAGCGCGCCGGTGGCGGTGAGCCAGAAGCTCGTCGAGTTCAGCGTGGGGAAGGCGACGTCGCGCACGCCGAGCTGCAGCGGCACCACGAAGTTCATCAGCCCGATGACGAGCGGCATCGCGGCGAAGAAGATCATGATGGTGCCGTGCGCGGAGAATACCTGGTTGAAATGCTCGGGCGGAAGATAGCCGGCCGCATGGAAGGCGAGCGCCTGCTGCGAGCGTATCATCACCGCATCGATGAAGCCGCGCACCAGCATCACCAGCCCGAGCAGCACGTACATCACGCCGATGCGCTTGTGGTCGACGCTCGTGATCCACTCGTGCCACAGATACGGCACGTGGCCCTTGATCACGACCCAGGCGAGCACGGCGAGAAGGATTGCCAGCACCACCGCGCCGGCGATGAGCGGGATCGGCTGGTCCCACGGGATCGCGTCCCAACCGAGCTTGCCGAGCATCGTCAATCTCCCGGTCGCGAATGAACGGCGGGACTGGCACGCCCGGCCGCAGGGCCCGGGCCCGGCGGGATCTGCTGGGTGGTTATTGCCTGAAACAAATTCGGCTCGATGGCGCGGTAGGTGAAAGGCTTGACGTTGAGGCTTTGCTGCGCGAGCGAGAGATAGGCCGCGCGGTCGAGCGTCGGTCCCGTCTGCTTCACCCCGTCGACCCACTGCGCGAAAGCCTCGGCAGGCACGGCGTGCAGCGTGAACCCCATGCCGGGAAACCCGTCGCCGCTGAATTGCGTCGAGAGGCCGAAGAAATCGCCCGGGTTGTCGGCCTTGAGCGCGAGCTGTGTGACCATGCCGTTCATGGCCGCGATCATGCTGCTGAGCTGCGGCACGAAAAACATGTTCATCACGCTTGCCGAGGTGATGGAAAAATGCACCGGCGTCCCCGCCGGAACGGTGAGCTCGTTGACGCTGGCGATGCCCTGGTCGGGATAAATGAACAGCCATTTCCAATCGAGCGAGACGACCTGGATCTCGACCGGCTTCTCCTGCGCCTCGAGCGGCTTGAACGGATCGAGCTCATGCGAGCCGATCCAGATCACGCCGCCGAGAAATAGAATGATGAGGAGGGGAATCGACCAGACCAGCAGCTCGATCTCGCCGGAATAAACGAACTCCGGCTGATAACGGGCGCGCGCATTGGATGCGCGGAACCACCAGGCGAAGACGAACGTGCCAACGATCGTCGGCACCACGATGACGAGCATGATGCCGACCGCGTTGAGCAGGATTTTGCTGTCGTGTGCGGCGATCGGGCCTTGCGGGTCGAGCACGCCACCCGAGCAGGCCGCAAGCGACAGCGCCGCGGCGGCGACACCGGCGAGCGCACCGGGGCGCTTGCGCATCGAAGGCCTGCCTTGCGGGTTCCGAGCCATGGCGGCACCGCGGCGGGAACGGCCGCGGTCAGGACCGCGGGCGGGAGAAAACGGTATTGCAGCTAACGCCGTCCGCGCAAGTCGTTTTCATCGAGCCGTGACCGGGCGCGTCACTTCCTCGCTTGCGCGTTGCCGCGCGGCTTGCGCCGGATGCGCACCGCCGGTGCCTTCTTCGGGGCGCCGCGCTCGAACCGCTTGGCGAGTTCCGCCGCCTCGACCGCCGAAAGCATGCGGCCGATCTCGTCGGGCGAGAGCATGGCGCGGCAGTGCTCGTCGAGCGGATGTCCGACCGTGAACCTGGCCCCGGTCGCTATGCCGTTCACGGTGGCGCGCAGGCGCGCGGCGGCGAGCGTCTCGCCTTCGACGATGGCGACGCCGAGAAACCGGCCGTCGCGTTCGAAGCACAGCCACCACATGGGCAAATTCTTGCTCAGTCCGCACCCGGCGAAATGATGCGCCCAAAGTCCTCGGTTGGGGAGTCCGACGGAGTCTGAAACCGGACATAAAGAGCAAACAATCCACAAGAGCTGCAGGTCCGTAGAGTGGGCTGCAGCAAGTCCCCGCGAAAGCGGTGCATGGCAACAGACGCGGTGTTTGCATCCATCTTTCGATACGGCCGCGCGCGAGTGCGCGCGATCTCTTCAGGATGACGTTGTTATTTGCTGATCGTCCGACGTAATCTCATCCAGCATCGGAAAATAAGACTGCAGGCGCCCCTCCCGGCGGACGTCCAGGGTACAGCAATGCAAGCCGCCGCCGAACGGATAGACGCGATCGAACGGGCAGGGGATCACTTTGCAATCGAGCGAGCGCATCAGCTCGATCATCGGAATCTCCGCGGCTTCGACCACGGCGGTGTACTCGTCCAGCATAAGAATGTTCATGGAAATCCAGTTGCTCACGTCGCGTGCCGGCGCGCGCCCGCTACGCACCGAAGGCGGTGCGGCAACGACGCGCCAGCCGTTGGCCGTGAACAGGTCCAGCGCGCCGTCGGTGCACGGGCGCTCGGGGTTGACGAGGACCAAGCCGGGCCGCACCGGCACGAGTGTTGTATCGATGTGAGTGGGCCGCGCTTCGCGAAAAGCAATGCGGTGGATCCGAAACGCGGGTCCGAGGTGACGTTGCAGCCAGGCGGCGCCGGCCGCGTTGCTCACGAGATCGGGGCGCCAGAAAATATCCCGGCCGCAGCGGGCAAAACAGGCGGCATCGAATGCCGGCTCGCATTCGCTCAGCAGCGGACCTGCCTCAAAATCGAACGGCGGCGCGCCGGTGTCGTGATAGAGCGCGTCGGTCATGCCCGGCTTGGGGGCCGCGCTCCAGCGCGCGCCCGCGCGGAAGTACGACATCACGAGATTTCGATAGGCGCGGACCTCGAAGTAGCGCGCCCGTTGGGCCATCGGGGCTTCAATGATCTCGTCGCCCACCACCAGCAAACAGTCGCGCGGACACGCGCTCGCGTGCCCGCCCGGCGCGTTCCAATCGGGCGTACTGAATGGGACCGCGTGATCGACGGGCTCGGGGCGGCGGACAGTGATACCGCGGCGCGTCAGCAACTCGGCCAGTTCGTCGAGTTGGCGCTCGGCGTCGTCGACGGTAGAGGGGTGAACGGCCCCGCCGCGGAACGCGCGTGCCGGACTGCCGGGCGGGAAGTAAGGCGAGAGCGCAGGCTCGTAGCCCATATCGGCGGCGCCGCGCGCGGTCCCGACGATGATCTCCTGCAGCGGATCCCACTCGTTCCAAGAGCTGACCGGGGAGGCGGTCTCCTGGACGCGGGGCTCATCGGGGGCGCCGGCGTCCAACATCTAAACGCGTGACTTTCGCCGCCTGCCCGGCTGTTGCGCCGGCATTCGCGCCTGCACGCAAGGAGTTTCTGACCGGGAACGCGTACGATCCCGATTCACCGCCGGCCCTCGCACGGCGACCAGCGTCCGTAGCCCTCGTCGATGGCGCAGCCGTTGATGTTGCCGTGATAGGCGAAACCGGGATCGCAGAAGCCGCGGTCGGGGTTGGCGGGATTCCAGGAATACAGTCCCGGGCAGCCGGGCGCCGCGACCGGGCCGCGCGGATAGACCGGTACGTCCACATAGGCGCGGCGCGGATGCTTGCGCCGCGCCGCCGCGACGGTGACGACCTCGGTTGCCGCGGCTTGTCTCACGCCGTGCGCCGCGAGCGGCGCGGACCCGGCCGGCGCGGTAAGCGCGAGCACAAATGCGGCCGCGAGCGCGGCGACGCATCCGGTGACGATGGTTTTCATGGGCGACCTCCCGTCGTTCTTGTCAGGTCGGGGTGAGGACGTGGATCACGCGGTTGGCGAGCATCGGCCGCGTCTTGGTCCCATAGGCGACCATGTGCGGTGAGGCGGCGTGCGCCTTGAGCGCCTCGGGGCTCGCCCATTTCTCGATCACCACGAAGGTGTCCGGGCCGAACTTGGTCTGGAAGCTGCCGGCGTCCGCATCGACGGTGGCGCCGTATTCGATGCATCCATCCTCGGCGTGGACCGCCGGCACGTTCGCACGGAAAGCCTCCAGCACCGCATCGCGCTGTCCGGGCTTGGCGGTGATGATCGCGACCACGTGGATCATGGCTGTCGTATCCCTTGGCTGATGGTCCCGCCGGAAGCCTAGCGCCGTGGGCGGCGTTTGCGAAGCCAGGCTGGCGCTATGGACAGCCACGCTGGCGCCGCCGTGCTATGGGTCGACCTTCGCGCGGAGGACAATTGCCGTGAAGGAAATCGCCCCTACCGGAAAGCTGCGGGTCGGCGTCGTCTACGCGCCGGTCGCCACCGCTTTCTTTGTCGCCAAGGACGCCGACGGCAAGCCACACGGCGTCACCGTCGATCTTGCCAACGAGCTTGCCGCCAAGCTCGGCGTGCCGATCGAGTTCACGGTCGCGCCCAATTCCGGCGAGGTCACCGAGGCGACCAGCAGCGGCGCACTAGACGTGTCGTTCATGCCGGTCGACGACGAGCGCCGGAAAAAAGTGGACTTCGGCCCGTCGTATTTTTTCGGCGAGAGCACCTATCTGATCCGTCCGGGCTGCGACATCGCAACGCTCGCCGACGTCGACCGCGCGCATGTGCGCGTGATCGGCATCGCCAACACCACCACGATCCGCAGCGCCGCCCGCGTGCTCAAGGCCGCGACCATCAAGCCGGTGCCCTCGGTCGAACAGGCGATGGCCATGATGCGCGCCGGGGAGGCGGATGCCTTCGCGCTGTCGAAGGATTCGCTGCGCCCGCTTGCCGCCGACTTCGCGGGCGCGCGCATCCTCGCGGAAGCCTTTCACGTGGTCGGCATCGCCATTGCCGTGCCGAAGAACCGGCCGGCTGCGCTCGCCGCGGCGAGCGCCTTCATGGAAGAGGCCAAGGCTTCGGGCAGCGTCCGGCGCGCGCTCGACCGTGCCGGCATGAAGGACGAGGCGGTGGCGCCGGCGGGCAGATAACAAAAACGTGCGCGGGTGGAGGCCGGTCGTCGCTCCGCGGCGGCCTGGACGATCTTTGCATGCGTGCCCACATAGGGCGCAACGTTTTAGCTTGGTCGCATTTTCTTCGGAAAACCGGTGTCCACTTTTCCCGAAAATGCTCCAATCCAACAACCAAGGCAAAAGTCATGTCCATTCGACCCGTCAAACGGATCGTCCGGTCGACGCCGACCATGGAAGGCGCCGGGGTGAAGCTTCACCGCGCCTTCGGCTTCGGCCAAACGAGCGAGTTCGATCCCTTCCTCCTGCTGGACGATTTCCGCAACGATCGTCCCGAGGACTACCGCGCCGGATTCCCGTGGCACCCGCATCGCGGCATCGAGACCATCACCTACGTGCTCGCCGGCACGGTCGACCACGGCGATAGCCTCGGCAACAAAGGCACGCTCGGCGCCGGTGACGTGCAGTGGATGACCGCGGGCAGCGGCATCCTGCATCAGGAAATGCCGCAGGGCGATCCGCGCGGGCGCATGCACGGCTTTCAGTTGTGGGCGAACCTGCCGTCCGCGCTGAAGATGACGGCGCCGCGCTATCAGGACATCACGGCCGGCGCGATCCCTGAGATCGTTGACGATGACGGCACGCGCGTGCGCGTCATCTGCGGCGAGTTCTGGGGCAAGCGCGGCCCGGTCGAGGGCGTCGCCGCCGACCCGCGCTATCTCGACGTGTTCGTGCCGGCGGGCCGGCGCAAGACGCTGGCGGTCGAGACCGAGCGCCACGCCTTTGCCTATGTGTTCGAGGGCTCCGGCACCTTCCGCGACGCCTCGCGGCCGTTCGGTGTGCTCACCGAAAAGGAGAGCGCCGAGGGCGACACCCTGGTGCGCGAGCGCACCGGGAACCGCTCGCTCGTGCTGTTCGACCGCGGCGACGAGGTCACGGTCGAGGCGGGCGAGGAGGGCATCCGGTTTCTCCTCGTCTCCGGCAAGCCGATCGAGGAGCCGGTCGCTTGGTACGGGCCGATCGTGATGAACACCGACGCCGAGCTGCAGCAGGCCGTCACCGAGCTGCGCAACGGCTCGTTCATCAAGCACGGGTGATCGCAAAACTGGGCGTCATCCTGAGGAGCGCGCGTCTCGAAGGATGGAATTTTGTTTGCTGCTAGAGCGTGATGACTTTATCTTCGAATCGTCATCCCGCTCTAAATTATTGTTGGAGCATGATCTTTTTCCGAAAACCGGTATCCACTTTTCGGGATCATGCTCTAGCCGCTAGCCCTTCGCCTCGTCCGAGAGCACGTTGAATTTCACGAGCTTGCTCGGCGCGAAGGTGGTGGAGATGGCGACGTCGGTGGCGTCGCGGCCGCGCGCGACCAGCACGCGCCCGATGCGCGGAATGTTGTAGCGGGCATCGAACGTGTACCACTGGCCGCCCAGATAGGCCTCGAACCAGGCGGAAAAATCCATCGGTTCGTCGACCGGCGGAATGCCGATGTCGCCGAGATAGCCGGTGCAGTAACGCGCCGGGATGTTCATGCAGCGGCAGAAGGTGATGGCGAGGTGGGCGAAATCGCGGCACACGCCGCGCCCCTCGATATGGCCCTCGCGCGCGGTGCGGGTCGGGCGCGCGTAGCCGTAGCCGAAGACCAGTCGGTTGTGGACGTAATCGCAGATCGCCTGCACCCGCGCCCAGCCGGGCGGCGAAGCCTTGAACAGCGACCAGGCGGTGTCCGCCATCAGGTCGGTGTCGCAATAGCGGCTGCCGAGCAGATAAACCAAAAGCTCGTCGGGCAGGTCGGAAATCTCGTGCTGCTTGGCTTCGGGGACAACGGGATCGGGTAGGCCGGAATCCTGGACCATGAAATCGGCAAACACGCGGAACGGCCCGGGTGGGGCAATGACGCGGGTGCAGATGTTGCCGAAACCGTCGACATATTGCGAGGAGGGGGCTGCAGGCTCGAACCGCATGACGTCGGGCGTGACCAGATCCGCCACCCGCGACGGATGCACGTTGAGCATAAAAACCTTGGGGGCCGGCTGCGGCGAGTCGTAGATGATCTCGTAGCCTGCGCGTATCTTGATCATGGCGCGTTTACGGCTTGCCGGGCGTGATGAATCATTGCGCGGCAGGCGGGAACAAGCAAGAGCTGTTGCGTGGAAAGACCCACCTCTTCTCACCCGTCCAATACCGCCAGCGCCTCGCCCTCGGCGACCATCTGCTTCTCGGCCACCAGGATCGCCTTGACGGTGCCGCTGCGCGGCGCGGTCACCGGGATTTCCATCTTCATCGCTTCGAGCACGATCAGCGTGTCGCCCGCGGCGACGCGCTGGCCGGCGGCGACCTCGATTTTCCACACCACCGCGTTGAGGTCGGAGAGGATTTTTGTCTGTTCCATCGGTTTATTTGGTGATTGGTGATTGGTGAGTGGTGAGTAGCGAGTAGAGTCGCCTCCCTTCACTACTCACTACTCACTACTCACGATTCACTATTCGCCATTCGCCCCCCTTCACGGCCGCATCGCGAACGTCGACGGCCCCGGCGTGAGCAGCGGCTCGGCGAGGCGGGCAAATTCGCACAGGAGCGGGCGCGTGTCGCGCGGGTCGATGATTTCCTCGACCCAGAAGGTCTCGGCGGTGCGGAACGGCGAGCGCAGTTTGTTGAGACGCTCCTCGATTTCCGCGAGCTTCCTGGTCGGATCGGGCGCCGCGTCGATGTCGGCGCGGTAGGCTGCCTCGATCCCGCCTTCGAGCGGCAGCGAGCCCCAATACGCCGAGAGCCAGGCATAGCGCAGCGCAAGGCGGCCGGCCGGCTGGTGCACCGCACCGGCCACGCCGAACGAGTTGCGCACGATGATGGTGCACCACGGCACCGTGGTCTGGTTGATCGCCGTCATGGCGCGCACGCCGTGCCTGATGGTGGCGGCGCGCTCGGCCTCGAGCCCGATGAGAAAGCCCGGGCAGTCGAGCAAATAGACGACCGGCAGGTGGAAGGTCTGCGCCAGGTCGACGAAGCGCACCACCTTCTGGCAGGCGTCGGCGGTCCAGGCGCCGCCGTAGAAATAAGGGTCGCCCGCCATCACCGCGACCGGCAGCCCGTCGAGGCGGGCAAGGCCCGTGATGACCGAGCGGCCGAACATGCGGCCGACCTCGAAGAAACTGCCGCGGTCGACCAGCGCCTCGACGATCGGCCGCATCTTGTAGACCTTGCGCCGGTCGCGCGGGATCGCATCCATCAGGCTTTCGTCGCGCCGGTGCGGATCGTCGTTGCTCGGGAGCCTCGGCGGCACGCCATGGACCGAGCTCGGCAGATAGGAGAGGAACTTGCGCGCGCAGGCGAACGCCTCTTCCTCCGTGTCGACCGCTTCGTCGACGGCGCCGCTCCTGGTTTGGATTTCGTGGCCGCCCAGCTCCTGCTTGCCGAGATCCTGGCCGATGCGCGCGACCACCGGGGGGCCGGCGACGAACATCGCCGACGACTTGGTCATCACGGAATAATGGCTGGCGGCAAGCCGCGCCGCCCCCAGGCCGGCGACCGAGCCGAGCCCGAGCGCCACCACCGGCACCATCGCGAGGTTGGCTCCGGTGTAGTGAAAGCCCATGGCGGTGCCGACCCCGCCCGGCAGGTTGGCGCGGCCGGTGGTCTCGATGGTCTTGACCGACCCGCCGCCGCCCGAGCCTTCGATGATGCGCACGATGGGAAGGCGAAACTCCGCCGCCATCATCTCGGCCATCAGCGGCTTCTCGCGGATGGTGGCGTCGGCCGACCCGCCGCGCACGGTGAAGTCGTCCCCGACCACGACCACCGGGCGGCCGTCGATCTGTGCCCGGCCGAACACGCAATTCGACGGCGTCAGGCCGGCGAGCTCGTTGGCTTCGTCGTAGCTGGCACGGCCGGCGATGGTGCCGACCTCATGGAAGCTGCCGGGGTCGATGAGCTTGGCGATGCGCTCGCGCACGGTGAGCCGGCCGCCGTCGTGCTGGCGCTTGACCTTGTCGGGCCCGCCCATGGCGTGCGCCATGCGCTCGCGCCGGCGCAACTCGTCCAATTCGCGTTGCCAGTTCATCCGCGGCCCTTCCCGTGTTCCGCCGGCGCGATTCAGTGTATTTGAACGTCACGCCAATGGGGAGACGGTCATGACCAGGATAGGACGCGCCATCGAGCAGATCGTCATCAACACCCGCTGGCTCATCGTGCCGTTCCTGCTCGGCCTGATTATCGGCCTTTTGGCGCTGCTCTATGCTTTCGTCGTCAAGCTCGGCAAGTTCGTGCTGCACGTGCGCGGCGCGCCCGAGGAAGAAATCTTCGTCGGCATCCTCAAGCTGGTCGATTTCGCGCTCACCGCCAACCTGCTGCTGATCGTCATTTCGGCGGGGTACCAGAACTACATCGCGCGCATCTCGCTGCGGGACAAACCCAACTGGCCGGACGGCCTGTTGGGGATCGGCTTTGGCGGCCTCAAGCAGAAGCTGCTGGGCTCGATTGCAGCCATCGCCGCGGTGAACGTGCTCGAATGGTTCATGGACATCGATCGCAGCGTCGACAACGTCAAGCTCGGATGGGTTGTCGGCATCCTGCTGGCGTTCACCCTGGCCATGCTGATCCTCGCGATCGCCGACCGGATCAGCGAGTCGCGCGAAGAAAAGAGCGGGTGAGCCGCCGCGTCATTGCGAGGAGCGCCGCAGGTGCGACGAAGCAATCCAGGAGGCGTGTGCGTTGCCCTGGATTGCTTCGCTGCGCTCGCAATGACTTTATTTCTCAGTCCACCGGGGTCGCCGGCGCCACCGTCGCGTCGCCCTGGCCGCTCGCGTGGAGCGCCTTGGCGACGAAGCCGGAGGCTTTCATCTCCTCGACGAACTCTTTCAAATAGCGCACGGCCGCCGCGTCGCGGCCCTTCACCGTGCCCATCGCCTGCTCGATCGCCATGAAGCGGCCCGGGATCACCCGCGTGTCCGGATGTTCCTTGGCGAAGGCGACGACCGGCTGTTTCACCCCGGCGCCGGCTTCGAGCTTGTCGCGCAGGAACATGTCGAGCGACTTACCCGAGCTCGCGTCGCGCACCAGGGTCGCGTGCTTGATCTCGCGGGTGAGGAAGAGGTCGTAGGCGCTGCCCTTGCCGACCGCGATGCGCACGCCCGCGGCATCGACGTCGGCGACCGTCTGCAGCTTCGAATCCTTCGGCACGATGTAGACGCCTTCGATCACCACATACGGGCCGGTGAAGGCGATGTCCGCCGCGCGCACCGGATCGATGGCGAGAAAGCAGATGTCCCAGATGCCGTCTCTGGCCGAACCTGACACTTTGCCGGCGGTGTCGAACGCAACGAACTCGACCGGCACGCCGAGGCGCTTGGCAAGCTCGCGCGCGAGATCGCCGGTGACACCGCGGGCATCGCCGGTGGCCGGGTCTTTCTGCGCGAGCACCGGATTGCCGAAGTTGATGGCCGCGCGCAGCTTGCCGGTCGGCGCAAGCTCCTTGACGATCGCAGGGGAGACGGTCTGTGCCATGGTGTCCGTGCTGTTGGAGAAAAGCAAAAAGAGCGCCGCAAACGCCGTGAACAGGATCGCGGTGGCCGGAAAGCGCCCCATCGCGCGCGGACCCTAGCGCACGCGGCTGGCGCGGCACAATCCGTCGACCGGCTTGCTCTTTCCCTCCCCCCGCGAGCGAAGCGAGCGGTGGGGAGGGTGGCGAGCGAAGCGAGCCGGGTGGGGGGCTTTCTTTATTTTGCCCGGTCGTCGCGCGCGACCCACAAGTGCCCCCCACCCCTAACCCCTCCCCACCATTCGCTTCGCGAATGGGGGGAGGGGAACCGAGAGATCTGTGCATGTCCGAGTTGCGCGGCATAAGGGACAGACGCCTGCAATCGCCATTGACGGCGCCGCCGCGCTGGCGGAATTTAATCGGAATCGGGACACTAGGAGACAGGCCATGCTTTTGGAATCGATCGAGACGGGCGTCGACGTCGCCGCGGCGCAGTGGCAGGCGCGGGTCGATCTCGCCGCGTCCCATCGGCTTGCGGTGATGCACGGGTTCAACGAAGGCATTTTCAACCACTTCACCTTGCGCGTGCCCGGCACCAACGACCGCTACTACCAAATCCCGTTCGGCCTGCACTGGTCCGAGGTGACCGCGAGCTGCTTCATGGAAGTGGGCTACGACGGAACGCTCAAGGCGGGCGAGGGCGAGATCGAGCAGTCCTGCTACTGCATCCATGCGCCCATCCATCGGCTCCTGCCGCACGCGGCCGCAGTGCTGCACACCCACATGCCATTTGCGAGCGCGCTCTCACGGCTCGAGGACCCGCAGGTTCTGCCGATCGGCCAGACCGAGCTCGGCACGCTCATCCACACGGCCTACGACGATCATTACGACGGCCCGGCGTTCGATCCGGCCGAGGGCGAGCGGCTCGTCTCCGTGATTGGTGACAAAACCATCCTGATGATGGCGAACCACGGCGCCGCCACGGTCGGCCGCACGGTCGCCGAGGCTTATGACGCGCTCTATTATCTCGAGCGCGTGGCGCAGGTGCAGCTCTACGCCATGTGGACCGGCCGCCCGCTCAGGCAGCTGCCGCAAAAGGTGGTCGACGAGACGATCGTCGAGTTCAAGAAGGGGCGCAACTACGGCGGCAAGAAGCCGGCGATCTGGCACTTCGAGGCGCTCAAGCGCATCCTCGACCGCAAGGAACCCGACTACAAGACGTGATGAACGTGGCAGGCCCGGCGACGCGCCATCGCCGGGTCGGCGCCATCGACGTTACCCTCCTGTGGGACGGCTACGTCGAGGCGACGCTCGAGGTGGTGCGCAACCTTCCGCCCGACCCGGAAGATTTGATCCGTCGCCATGCCGGCCGGGTGCCGCCGCGCATCAGCGTCAACACCTTCCTGGTCCAATCGGCCGGCCGGACGGCGCTGATCGACACCGGTTCGGGCGACACCATGGGCCCGACGCTCGGGCAGTTGCCGCGCGGGCTCGCCGCCGTCGGCGTCGCGCCCGAGGCGATCGACACCGTCCTGCTCACCCACATGCATCCCGATCACTCCAACGGGCTTTCGGATGCCGCCGGGCGGCGCCTTATCCCGAACGCCGAGGTCGTGATGCACGAAGCCGAGCTTCCCCATTGGTTCGACGACGCGGCGATGGCACGCGCGCCGGAGTCCCAGCGCACGCGTTACTTTTTGGCGGCGCGCCAGCAGATCGAACCCTATCGCGATCGCCTCAAGCTGTTCCGCGGCGGCGAGGTGTTTCCCGGCGTTACCGCAATCCCGATCCCCGGCCATACGCCCGGCCATACCGCCTATGCGATCGCGTCGGGCAACGAGAGCCTCCTGGTTTGGGGCGACATCGTGCATATCCCCGAGCTGCAGGTGCCGCGCCCCGAGACGACGATGGTCTTCGACACCGACCCGGACGCAGCGGCAAGGACCCGGGTGCGGGTGTTCGACATGGTGGTGACGGATCATTTGCCGGTCGCGGGAATGCACCTGCACTTTCCCGGGTTTGCACGCATGACCAAGAGCGCCGGGAATTTCGCGCTGGTCCACGAGTCCTGATGGTTTGAGCTTCGCCCCCTCACGCTTTCGCGAGGGCGCGCGGGGCTGCTTGTGGCGCTTCCCCCATTGGCTATGATCCGACTGATCCAGCGCAACGCGGAGATTGCCGGATGAGACTCCTCGCGTTCATAGGTGCCCTCGCGATCCTGGTGGCCATTGCGGCCGCGGTTTATTTCTTCGGCGGCTTCTACAGCGTTGCCGGAACCCAGGACGATCCCGCCATCGTCAAATGGGCGTTGGTCAACGTCCGCATGGCCTCGATCAACCGCCATGCCACGGATGCCCCGCCAATCCCGATCGACGATCCGGCCAATATTCAGGCGGGCGCGAAGGCATTTTCGACGCGCGGCTGTACCGATTGTCACGGCGGGCCCGGCGTGGAATGGGAGAAGTTCTCCGAGGGGATGCACCCGGATCCGCCCGACCTCAAAGACATCGTCAACGACCGGCGGCCGAACGAGTTGTTCTGGGTGGTCAAGAACGGCATCAACATGACCGGCATGCCCAGCTTCGAGAAGGCCGGCGTGCCGGATAAGGAAATCTGGACGATCGTCGCCTTCCTCAAGAAGCTGCCGAACGTGTCGGAGGCCGATTACAAGGCTTGGACCGAGCAGAAGTAGCGCGCCCGCATGAATGAAGAGCGCGCGCAGGCGCGTGCGCGCGTTGCTTGACGCGCCCGGCGTATCTCCGCAAGCTGAGAGCGCACCAGAAAAGGGCGGCCGTGCGCTGTCGGCGGATTTACCAGCGGAATCAGGTCCTGACCTACCAAGTCGTCATTGCCCGCGAAAGCGGGCAAGGCGCCGGATCATCCTCGACCGCGGCCGGGTCAAGATGACCGGCGCCGCCACCGCGCTGATCGACGATCTCGAGGTGCCCCGCGCGTATCTGGGGGTGTTGAACGCGTCCCGGGTGCCGGCTGGCGTCGCGGCCGGGAATCTGATGAAGACAAGCGGTCATGACCGACAAATCGGATATCATCGACCTCAGCGGCATCCTGCGGCCGCATTATCTGCTGCATCCCTCGACCGTCTTGCTCATCGCGGCCGACCTTTTTCCGCTGGTGGGCATCGCCTACTGGCATTGGGATACATTCCTGCTGCTGATGCTCTACTGGATGGACACCGCGGTCATTGCGTTCTGAACCGTGGCGCGCGTCGCGATGACGCCGCCCGCGGGGCTCAGCGATCTGCGCATCAGTTCAGGTGGAAAGTCGACCAACGCGCCCTGGGCGGTGGCGGGGTTCTTCGTCGTGCACAGCGGCATGTTCATGGCCGTGCATTTTCTTTCTCTGGGTGATGTTTTCCGGCGCATGGGCGCACCGGATTCACGGTCCGGGCGACTTCGTGCGCCAGATCGTCGTGGACAATCGGCTGTGGCTTCCGCTCGCCGGCGTGATGCTCAGCCGCGGCGTCTCATTCCTGTTCCACGCGGCTCGGCCCGAGGCGCTGCAACGGATCGAGCATGCGTTGTTTCCCCGCCGCCCGGTGCGGATTGCGGTCCCGGCGGAGAGTGTTGGCAGCGAGATCGTCATGCTCTACGTGCGCGTGGTGATCATGCAGCTTGCCATCATCCTGGGCGCCTTCCTGTCGATTCTGCTCGGCAGCATGGCACCCTTCGTGATTCTGATCGTGCTCAGGACCGCGGTCGATGCGGTGATCCACCTCGCCGTCGATCTGCGCGAGCGACCGGTGGCCGCTCACGTCGCTCCGGCTGCGAGGCTGACGTAACTCAAGCGAAAATCTGTTGGATCGCGCCGACGACGGGCGTGAGCTCGAGCGCGCCGCGATAAATCATCTCGCACGCCACGTAGAGAATGATGGCGAGGCCGAGATAACCAATCCAGCGATGCTTCTGGATCAGGCGGCCGAGCAAATTTGCGGCGATTCCCATCAAGGCGACGGACAGGACGAGGCCGAAGGCGAGAACATACGGATGCTCGCGCGCGGCGCCCGCCACCGCCAGCACGTTGTCGAGCGACATCGAGAGGTCCGCCACGACGATCTGCAAGGTCGCTTGCCGGAGAGTCTTGCGGCGCGGACGCGGTGCAGCCGACGTCTCAGGCTCAGGCGAGGTGTCGGTCGTTTCCTCCTCCTGCGATGGCGCGCGCAATTCGCGCCACATCTTCCAGCACACCCACAGGAGCAGGATTCCACCGGCCAGCAGCAGCCCGAGCACCTGGAGCAGTTGCGTCGCGATCGCGGCGAAACCGATGCGCAGAACCGTCGCGACCAGAATGCCGATGACGATCGCGCGCCGGCGCTGCTGCGCCAGCAGGCCGGCGGTCGCAAGCCCGATCACCACGGCATTGTCGCCCGCCAGCACCAAGTCGATCATAACGACCTGGACCAGGGCCGCGAGAGCGTCGCCGCTGACGATGTCGCTCATGCCAAGCATTAAGTCCTGACCTCCATTCTCAACGGGATGCGATAGGAATAAAATTGCCTCATGCAAAGTTGCTTGACGCCATGACCGGAAAAAGACTGACCCAACCACCCTTCACCACCCGCCCCGAGCTGCGCGGCACCTTCGGGGCGATCGCCTCGAGCCATTGGCTCGCTTCGGCCAGCGGCATGGCGGTGCTCGAACGCGGCGGCAACGCGTTCGACGCGGCGGTCGCGGCCGGTTTCGTGCTGCAAATCGTCGAGCCGCATCTCAATGGCCCGGGCGGCGACCTGCCGGTCATCCTCAAGCGCGCCGACGCCGACGCGCCGATCGTCATCTGCGGCCAGGGCACCTATCCGGCCGCGGCCACGCTCGAGCATTTCTCGGCGCTCGGGCTCAAGCAGATGCCGGGCACCGGTCTTCTGCCGGCGGTGGTCCCGGGCGCATTCGATGGCTGGATGCTGCTGCTGCGCGAGCACGGTACGTGGCGGCTCGCCGACGTGCTCGCCTATGCGCTCTATTATGCCGAGAACGGTTTTCCGGTGCTCCCGCGCATCACAGCTTCGATCCTGGCGGCCAAGCATTTCTTCACCTCGGAATGGCCGACGTCGGCCGCGGTGTGGTGCCCGCGCGGCGCGGTCCCGGCGCCGGGGAGTTTTTTCGCGAGCCCGCAAATCGCCGCGACCTACCGGCGCATCATCGCCGAGGCGGAAAGCGCGGGAAACGACCGCGTGGCGCAGATCGAACGCGCGCGCGAAAGCTTCTACCGCGGCTTCGTGGCCGACGCGATTGACCGTTTCTACGCGGCGCAGGAGCTGATGGATTCGACCGGCCGGCGTCAGCGCGGCGTGCTGCGCGGCGACGATCTCGCGCGCTTTCAGGCGACGGTCGAGCCCACGACCTCGTTCGTTTATCGCGGGCTGCGCGTCCACAAGACCGGGCCGTGGGGGCAGGGGCCCGCCTTCCTCCAGTCGTTGTCGCTCCTCGACGGCTTCGATGTCGCCGCGCTCGATCCCGGCGGGGATGCCTTCGTGCACACGCTCGTCGAGTGCATGAAGCTTTGCTACGCGGACCGGGAGGTCTTCTACGGCGAT